>Ga0210403_10003440_pt1 | contig 13925 bp, 7 predicted proteins | sample IncBWC19MmetaG_FD_150863 | JGI IMG/M metagenome (GOLD analysis project Ga0210403, IMG submission 150863) | Forest soil microbial communities from Barre Woods Harvard Forest LTER site, Petersham, Massachusetts, United States - Inc-BW-C-19-M | ecosystem: Environmental > Terrestrial > Soil >... | reverse complement strand
CGACGGGACTGAGCTACCAGGATGAACACGGCAGATTTACGATTGAGACCCTGGATGCAGCATTGGTGGTGCTGGGAGAGAAATCACCAATCTATTTCTCAAACTCGCAGCCGGATCTTTCCAAGGGCATTCACTTCAGCCTGTTCAACAACGGTTGGGGAACGAATTACGTGCAGTGGTTCGGCGAGGACATGCAGTTTCGGTTCACCGTCCAAGCATAAGGGAAGGTTAGGCCCCGATCTTCTTGAGCAGCGATGCGGCGCGTTCCCGCGGCGGATCGTCGGGAGTCAACTGGGCGCGGATCCCGACCTACTGTCCCCATCCCAGTGTCCATGAGGGCACTTTGGAATCGCCATCCCACTTTCCGATCAGGCGCTCGGTGGTAACGTCCCGCAGCTCGTAGTGTGGCACTGGATCACCATGAGGAAAGGATTGGTAAAATGCCACTTGTTTTCCACCACCCGCAAAAGTCCAAGCGAAAATTGCCCTGCCATCACCCTTGAAGTGGCGCAGCGGCTTCCCCGCCCTGTACAACACCAGCATGAACTGCAAAGGGTACGACGTGCAGCAAAAATCCGAGTCCACCAACCACCCAACGGTCTTCTTGTCCGCAGAAATCTTCGGAGAGCCACAGCCCACCTGTTCCTTTTCCTTCGGTTGCCGCACGACATTACCGTCTTCGTGGATAACGGTTGCTCCTTCGGCACCACAAAAAACTCCCGCTATTGATGCCGCCGCCGTGCTCACTGTCGCAGGCACTTTTGAGCCTGATATAGTCGCGAACGAATTGATCTTCACTGGACCTGCAATATTACCCATCACTGCGCCGCCAATATCGCCCAATCGGCCCTTCTTCGAAGACGTTTGGCGCAAGACGATATTGCCCAAGTCCACGTCCTGCCCCTCCGCGGTCACAATACTCCCCACGTACTTCAATTTCGGTATAAGCAACATGGACAGAATTCCAGACTCAGTGACGTAGATTTCATATTCGTTATAGCTGGCGGTTGGGACGACAAAGGCTCCATTCCCGTCTGTCTCCGAGAAAAATCCGGTGCTGCGATTCCCGAACGATAAACCCTTTTCCGCTATCGGAACGCCATTCGCATCCGTAATTCGGCCGGACAAGAGGGCCTGACTTGAGCCATCCGTTGAGCGGGAGCGGGCCATTAATGTGGGTTGATCCGGTTGTAGAACAACAGTTCCTACGTCGCCACCGCTTGTCACTACACCTATGTCAACAGGGGTAGGGCTAAAGCCGGCCACCTCCATCTGTAACGAAGCCGGTTTATTGCCTTCCACATTTTGAAAGAGAAATCCGCCGTTCTGATCGGTCTGAGTTGTGATGGCTTCTCGCCCAGGTCCGCTCAGGACTAACCTCGCATTTCGGATCGGTACGCCGGTATAGCCCACGATTCGGCCCGAAAGGTAAACGTAATAACGGCTTATATTAGAGGGCTGATCGGGCCTTGCCTGGCCGAAGGCCACGCCAAAGAGCAGGACGACACTAACAGCAGCAACCGCTTTAAGCCACATCAGTCTCGATGTTACTCCGATCTGATGCCGGCGAAGACGCGCCAGCGCTTAGACTGTGCAGGCAGTTCTGCGGGATTCTCGCTCAGCGTGGTGAAACATCAGGCACCGATCTTCTTGAGCAGCGATGCGGCACGTTCCCGCGGCGGATCGTCGGGAGTCAACGGGGCGCGGATGTAGCGCTGTAGCAACTGCTTTGCCGCTTCCAGATTGCGCTGCTCATGGATGTAAGTATTGGCGCGCTCGAAAAGAATTTTCGCATTATCGGGCGCCATACGCGCCGCTTGGTCGAACGTCGCTTCGCTTTCGTCAAACCGGCCGCGCTTCGCCAAGAACATCGCAAGATCCATGGCACGGCCGGCCTGACTGGGAGCAAGTTCCCAGGCGCGGCGCAAATGCTGTTCGGCGGAGTTGTACTCTTTCCGCTTTTCTTCAATTTGAGCCAGCGCATAGTGACCCTCGGCGGGATCTGTCCGCGCGATGTGCGCGGCTAGCTCTTCGGCTTTGTGCATTCCACCGCCCAGAAATCCCGGGGCGTCCAGGTAAAAATCCAAGAGGTCGCCCGCCGATCCTTTGTTGGACGGGTCGAGCGCCACGGCCTTCTCAAACATTTGACCAGCCCTCAATGCGTAGCTTGGCGCTGTGAAGGGACCCCCCAATTCCGCGCGCCGGCCATAAGTGCGGCCCAGCCAGTGAAAAAATCCGGCGTTGTTCGGCTCCATCCGAATGGCCTTTTCCAGGGCCTCGGTTGCTTTCTTGTACTCGGCGATCATGAAGTAGTTCTGCCCGATCAGCCCGAACGTGGCGGCATCCTTCTGAGCGATCGGCAGGAGCATACCAAGCGACTCGCGATATTCGGTGCGCTGGTACAACTCGCGGGCGCGTTCACAATCCGGTGATTTCGCCAGCAGAAACGCACTAAACAGCAATAACCAAACGCAGCTTCGATCCATTCCTTCAGTTCCTCGGAGGCCGGTATAAGCACGTCATTCTTGTCTTTTATGATATCGACTACGCATGCTTTACCAGATTTTACGTAACGCTTTCTCCATCTGACACGTCGTCTTCAGTTTCAATGCCGATCTTTTGATGAGACTCCACCTGCCTCGGGCCGTGACCTTTCGGCTTTCGTTCATCGCGGCTCTGGCGGTGCTGGTGCACGGTTATCATCTGGGCGTGGATGACGCCGAGATTTACGTACCCGCGATCAAGCGGGCGGCCGATCCCGGACTCTATCCTTTTGGCTCCGAATTCTTCATGTCACATGCCCACTTCTCGTTGTTTCCCGATATAGTGGGCGACTCCGCGCGCCTGACTCATCTGCCGATCAACTTCGTCATATTTTGCTGGCATGTAGCTTGTATCTTTCTTCTTCTGTTGGCGTCCTGGCAGCTCATTCGCGCCTGCTTTCTTAACGACGCCGCACGTTGGAGTGGAGTTGCACTCTTGGCGGCGACTTTAAGCGTTCCGATTGCCGGCACCGCGCTGGTGATGATGGACCCGTACGTGACGGCCCGTTCGCTTTCAACTCCAGCGACGATCTTCACCATTGCCTGCTACGTCTCAAACAGGCCCCTACAGGCCTTGACATGGCTGATCCTGACCGCATTGGTCCATCCCCAAATGAGCGTATACGCCATCGCCTTTCTTGGCTGTCTCTGGCTGACTCGTCATTTTCGGCCACATGCGGAACTGGTTGCAGCGCCCGGACTGGCGTTTTTCTCAGGACTTCCCTTCCTCTTCGAACTACGACCCGCTCACGGCGCAGCTAGGGAAGCACTGCTCTCCCGCACGTATTTCTTCGTTTCCAACTGGACTTGGTATGAGTGGATCGGAGTATTCGCTCCGCTGGCCTTGGCGTGGTGCTGCTCTTCGAAAAGACTGAATAGCACGACGCCGGTTTTCCGTTGGCTGCTCCGGACCCTTGTACCATTTGGACTGCTGTTCACGGTCGCCGCTGTAGTGTTGACGTCCTCGCCACAATTGGAGAATTTCACCCGCCTTCAGCCCATGCGATGCTTCCACATCATCTACGTGATATTCTTTGTCGCGCTCGGAGGAATGATAGGAGAGTATGCGCTCAAGAGCGATATATGGCGCTGGCTCAGCCTGTTCGTTCCTCTGGCGGCATCCATGTATTTCCTTCAGCAAAGTCAATTCCCGAGCAGCGCGCACGTGGAGTGGCCTGGGTACGGTTATCACAACACTTGGAATTCCGCATTTTCTTGGATTCGCCTGCACACGCCACGGGACGCGGTCTTCGCGCTCGATCCGAACTACATGCTGATCGCCGGAGAAGATCAGCACGGCTTTCGTGCGGTCACTGAGAGAAGTGCGCTGGCCGATGCCGTCAAAGACAGCGGAGCGGTGTCTCTTTTCCCGCAGCTCGCCGACCATTGGAAGAGCCAGGTGCAGGCGCAGATTGGCTGGGAGAAATTTGGCCGTCGGGACTTTGAGCACCTGGCCAGGCTTTACCCGGTCACCTGGATTCTCACTCGGAGTCCGGGTCCGGCAGGTCTTACGTGTCCTTATCAGAGCGAGGGATTATCCGTTTGCCGAATCGACGTTCGAGTCCCGGCCGGTTCCCACTCGTCAACAGGTTTGCTGGTTCGCCGCCACTAGCTGAGGGAGTTGAAGATGTCAAAATCCAAAATCGTCGTGGTCATGCCAGCTTACAATGCCGCGAAGACGTTACGTATGACCTATGCCGAGTTGCCGCAAAACCTGGTCGATATGGTGATTCTAGTGGACGATGGAAGCTCTGACGAGACCATTCGAATAGCATGCGAGCTCAGGTTGGAAGTGTTCGTCCACAATCGCAACTACGGGTATGGCGCGAACCAGAAGACGTGTTACCGCGAAGCTCTGCGTGCCGGCGCCAGCATCGTCGTTATGGTGCATCCGGACTATCAGTACGATCCGACGCTGCTGCCCCAAATCATCCGGCCGATTGAAGACGATCTGGCGGACGTCGTGTTTGGGTCGCGACTGTTGCGCGGTGATGTGATGCGACAGGGCATGCCGTGGTGGAAGTATCTTGCGAATCGCTTCTTAACCCGTTTGGAAAACCGCATCTTCGGGTTGAGCCTGGCCGAATATCACACCGGCTACCGGGCCTACCGCCGTGAGGCGCTCGAGGCTGTGAACCTGGAGATGAACTCGGACAACTTCGTCTTCGACCAAGAGATCGTGGCCCAATTCGTCGACGCCGGCCTCCGGATCGGCGAAATCCCCGTACCGACGCGCTATTTTCTTCAGGCGTCCTCATGTTCATTCCTGGCGAGTTGCCGCTATGGCTTGTCGATCTTGGGCGTGCTTGGGCCGGTATTTGCTACATCGCCGAACGTAGTGAGACAGCGTCAGTTCCAGAGCTTGCAGGGCCGGTACTCGGGCTTGTCCAGCCAACCCAATTGATAAACCAATTGATTAATTGACAGCGGTTCGGCCATATATATATACTGAAACGGCTCGGGGAACTTTATGCAATCTTTTCACCAATGTGCGGCTTGTCTCGGACTCGCGCTGTGCACCTCTCTTTGGTCTCAGCCGGCGCCGGTCAAAACCGAGCCAGCCATGGCAAAAGCCAAGTCGGATTGGCCTCCAGCGGGCCCAACGCCGCGCACGGCTGACGGCAAGCCGGATCTTTCGGGCGCTTGGGAGCCGAATGCATTCCGCCAGAATGTGGACCTTGTCAAAACCGGGGTGGAGGTGCCATTTCAGCCCTGGGCGGAGAAACTATACCACGAGCACAAGGACAGCATGTCAAAGGATGATCCGGAGGGCTATTGTTTACCTCCGGGGGTACCGCGGGTAAGCACGACACCATATCCATTCCGGATCGTCCAGACACCAACTCTCACAATCATTGTCTATGAGGGTGGCGCGCACTTGTGGCGGCAAATCTTCACCGACGGCCGGCAGCATTCACCCGATCCGGATCCCACCTGGCTGGGAGAATCGATCGGCCATTGGGAAGGTGACACGTTGGTGGTGGACACGACCAGCTTCAACGGCAAAACCTGGATCGATGAATCCGGTTTGCCGACCACGCCGTCCCTGCACGTCACAGAACGGTTCCGCCGGCTGGATCTGGGACACCTAGAGATTGAAAATACGATCGACGATATGAAAGCGTACACGAAGCCCTGGAAGTTCACCACTCATCCGCTCATGCTGAAGGGCGAATTAATGGAATATATTTGTCAGGAGAATAACAAGGATATTCCGCACCTGGTTGGCAAGTAGGAAGTCGGAGCAGTCTCGCAGAGTCTGAATACACTCTTGGGGGGCAGTTATGCGATCCACGAAGCTCATCGCATCGGTTTTGCTTGTGTGTCTGGGCATGTTCGCGCAAAGCGACCGCGGGACAATTACAGGCACAGTTGTTGATCCTGCCGGCGCAATAGTCGCCAACGCGCAAATCGAGGCCAGGGGTCTCGAAACTGGCGCAGTTTACCCGGCGGCCAGCACTACCACGGGGAACTACACACTCGCTCAGTTGCCCGTGGGAACCTATGAACTCTCGGCCTCGGTACCCGGATTCAAGAAATACCTGCGGCGAGGCATCACCGTGCAAGTGGCGGACACGTTGCGCATTGACATAACTCTGGAAGTGGGCTCAGCTGCCGAATCAGTAACGATTACAGCCGACGCACCCCTGCTCAAAACGGAAAGCGGCGATCTCAGCCAGAACGTCGCTACGGCACGGCTGGATGAGCTGCCGATTCTGGGCATTGGCTCGGTGAATGCGGGAAGCTCACAGATCCGGAATCCTTACGCCGTGACGTCATTAGTCTCGGGTTCTTACTACTCTCCCAATAACACCGTCAAGATCAATGGCGCTCCCGCCAACCAACAGGTCTATCGCGTGGAAGGACAGGACGCCACGCTCGGTTATGCCAATTGGACAACCGCCGAAGTACAGCCCAGCGTGGATGCCATCCAAGAGACGGCCATTCAGACCAGCAACTATGCGGCTGAGTATGGTGGAGGCGGTGGCGGCGGCGTTTTTAACGTCACCATGAAGTCGGGCAACAATCAATACCACGGAACCGGATACGACTATTTGATCAACGAAGCTTTTAATGCCGGGCAACCATTCACGAATGATGGAGCCGGCCATCTGGTCCGGCAACGCAACCGGCGGAACGACTTTGGCGGGACGCTGGGCGGACCGGTGGTGATCCCCAAGATTTATAACGGGCACGACAAGACCTTCTTCTTTTTCAATTTTGAGCAACTGATCGGCAATGACATCGTTGCTAATACGCCGCAGACGGTTCCGACGATGGCTTATCGGCAGGGGAATTTTGGCGGCGCGCTAGGGAAGGTTCTTGGAACCGATCCTTCGGGCAATTCGATTAGCGAAAATCAGATTTACGATCCGAGATCAAACCAGATTGTAGGCGGCAAGATCGTCCGCACGCCATTTGAGAACAATACAATTCCCATGAGCCGACTCGATAAGGTGGCTCTCGCAATTCAATCTTACATACCGCTCCCACAGATTTCGGCGCCCGTGAACAATCTCACACCGGTGTTTCCAACCGACCGGAACACGATGATCCCGTCGCTGAAGATCGACCAGTATTTCAGCTCCAAAGATAAGCTATCGTTCTATTGGTCAAAGACTGGAACCGACAGCCAGTATTCCAATACGACGGGCGGGGCGGATGGATTGCCGCAGCCGATTTCCGCCGCAATCGGAACGTTCATTCATTCCTGGGTTGTCCGGGCGAATTACGATCGCACCATCTCGACCACGATCTTGTTGCATTTGGGCGCGGGATACCAGCATCTGTTCTTCAACCAGGACCCGCCGACTCGGAATTTCAATCCGATCACGGCACTCGGTCTACAGGGGCCATTCAGTCCGAAGCTTTTCCCAGAGCTAGTGAACTTGGGCTCGGTTACACTAGGCGGGCTTAAAGCACCTAACGCGAACATCGGCCCTGCCGCCGACGCCTACAACTGGATGGAAAAGCCGACCGCTGTCGCGAGTCTGATGTGGGTGAGGAGCAATCACACGTACAAGTTCGGCGGGGAGATGCGGGTGGAGGGTTACCCCACGAAATTCTTCACCGGGACCGACGGAGTCTTCACATTCTCGGCGGCGGAAACCGGTTTGCCCTACCTGAATGCGACAACTCTGGCCGGGGGCAGTGTCGGCTTCCCGTATGCCAGCTTCCTGCTTGGACAAGTGGATGCGTTCAACATCGTCCCGGTGAATTCTCCCAAGTTTGGCAAACAGCAATGGGGGGTGTTCATCCAAGACACCTGGAAGGTCGCCCGCAACTTTACGCTGGATTACGGCATACGCTGGGACTACGGCACGTACGAGAAAGAGCAATATGGCCGCCTGGCCACGCTTTCTCCGACAACTCCAAATCCGTCCGCCGGCGGATTCCCGGGCGCGGTGATTTTTGAAGGTTCCGGACCCGGCCGATGCAACTGCAATTTCGCGCACAACTATCCTTACGCAATAGGACCGAGGCTCGGAGCGGCTTACCAATTCGCTCCGAAGACGGTGCTGCGCGCAGGCATCGGAGTGGTCTACTCCAGCACTCCCGAAAACAATCAAACTACCGGACGAGCGAGCCCGAATTACACCACCATTTCACCCGCGTTCGGCACGGCAACCATGACGTTCGCCGGGGGTGTTCCGCTAACGGCCAGCCAGATTGCGTGGCCGCAGTATACTCCCGGATTGTATCCGCTGCCAAATAGTCTGTCGGGACCTCCCGTGGTGGTGGACCAAAACGCCGGGCGTCCGGGAAGACAGATTCAGTGGAGCGTGGGAATCCAGCGCGAAGTCTTCACAAATTTGGCCGCGGAAGTGACTTATGTCGGTAATCGAGGCGCGTGGTGGCAAGCCTTCCAGATGGTCAACTATAACGCTCTATCGCCGGCCATTCTCGCTGCGCACGGCTTAAGTTTGAACAATCCGGGCGACATCACGTTACTGAACTCACCGCTGAACTCGCCACTCGCCAGTCAGCGCGGCTTCAATAATCCCCCGTATACCGGCTTTCCGCTCACTGCGACGGTGGCCCAATCATTACGCCCGTTCCCGCAATTCAATTCCGGGTTGACTCCCATTTGGGCGCCGTTGGGCGACACGTGGTACCACGCCCTGCAGGCCAAGGCTACCAAGCGCTTCTCGCACGGCCTGCAGTTTATCTACAACTTCACTTGGCAAAAGAGCCTGACACTGGGCACGGAAAACGACACGGGTGGCGGGCTGAACGGGCAGGTCAACGATGTCTTCAATCGAGGGAATGCGAAAACGCTGTCCGGGTACGATCAAACGTACGTCAGCACCCTGGCCTTGACGTATACGCTGCCGAAATGGAATGCGAACAAGTGGTTGTCTTATGCATTGAGCGACTGGCAAATGAGCCCGGTGTTAACATACTCGAGCGGTCTGCCGATCCTGTCGCCTTATGCTCAGAACAATCTGAACTCGGTGACATTTCAGGCCGCTAACCTCGCGCCCGGACCTGCGTTCGCAACATTTGCCAATCGTGTACCCGGCGTGCCATTGTTCGCGCTCGGGAAGGACCCGAACTGCCATTGCATCAATCAGAGCCAGGACTTCATATTGAATCCAGCGGCATGGGTAGACCCGCCCGCGGGACAGTTCGGTACTGCGGCGCCGTACTACAACGACTACCGCTACGAGCGCCGGCCGGTTGAAAACTTCGCTTTTGGACGCATTTTTCGCATCAACGAGCGCGCAGAATTCAACATTCGCATCGAATTTAACAACATTTTTAACCGAACTGAGCTGCCAAATCCCACTTCCACCAACGCCAAGCTTAGCCAGACTGTAGTAGCAGGGCGCGTTGTTTCCGGGTTCGGCGCGGTCAACACTTCGAGCCTCACGACCGGCACGACTTTCAGTCCACCGCGGACGGGCACTCTGGTCGCCCGGTTTCAGTTCTGATTTGCGGCCCGCAAAGCACGCCTCGGGGAGAATCGGATCTGGCCCAGCGAGCAATCGAATATTGGGGAAATAGGGATCAGGCTTGGCTGTTGGCTCCGAGCCAGTTTGGTTGCGGAGTCGACTTCAGAACTCGTATCGCGCCACAAGCTGCAGGAAGCGAGCCGCGCGGGTGTCGGTAATAATCCCGAAACCGGGCGAGTTGAAGATCGGCTGCCCCTGGGCGTTTGTGGTCGCGGTTAGCGAGACATTGGGCTCTTTGAAATTGGTGTGATTCAGGATGTTAAATGCTTCGACGCGCAGGCGCAGCCGGGATCTTTCCGTGATGGGGAATTCGCGACCGGCTGCCAAGTCGAGGTCGAACTCACCAAGGGTGCGGACCGTGTTGCGCCCCAGCGACCCGATTCCAGCCGGCAGCACGAGAGTGCGATTCGCACCGCTGCCCGTGAAAAGAGGACCGGTCGGACCAAGGGGGAAGTTCGCCGCATTGGCGGGCAACAGATACTGAATACCGGTGCCGTTCGGATACGGATTCGGAACGTAAATGCTCGTGTTGTTGATGACGTTCGGTCGCAAGCCACGCGCGGCTGAGTTCAAGGTGTTTTGGCTGATGCTGGTGGGTAGCCCATCCCGGGCTGTAATGATGGGATCGAATTCGATATTGCGCAGCCAGCGTGGGCCTGAAGTACGGTACTGGATGGCTGCTGTGAAATTGTTGGGCCGGTCGAAGGCACTCACGGCCCGGTCGACACTGCGGAACAAACTCGGGAATTGGCCCTGGTCGAATGCTAACGGTTGCGAAAAACTGAACAGACCGGAACCGTCGTCGATGGACTTGGACCTGGTGTAGTTGGCGATAAAAGCCAGATTCGTAGTGTACTGGCGGCGGGCACTGATTTGTAGGGCGTGGTAGGAAGAATGTCCCGCCATACTGATCGCGCTGAAACCGCCTACGGCCGGGAAGGAGCGGAGGCTTTGGGTAAATGCCTGTGTATTCACCTGCGCGATCTGCGTGGCGGCGGCGAACGGCACATTGTTGTAGGGCAAGTTAAGAGGCAGATGTATGCCGCTCGACCCGGCGTAATTGGTCTCGAAAATCAAGCCACGCGAAAGCTCGCGCTGCACTCCTAAGTTCCATTCCAGGGCGCGTGGCAACGGCCCAGCCTGGGCGAAAGATGCGCTGGCCGAAAGCGGATTCGTTGGCCCGAATTGCGATAGCGTGGACTGCGGATCCTTGAGGTTTTGCACTGCCACCAACGGCATCCCTTGCGAGAGCGAGAACGTTTGCGGAATGCCGGTGCCCAGGCTTCCGAAACTCTGGCTGATGGTATATCCAGGGAACAAAACTTGGCCGCCAAGGTCGGAAAAGATCTGACTGTAGAAAATGCCGAAGCCCGAACGGATAACGGTTTTCGGTGTGACGTTATATGCAAACCCGACCCGCGGCGCAAAATTGAACTTAGTGGCGTTCAGATTGAGCGTGGACGAAGCATTGATGCCGGCGAACAGCACCTGGCCAGTGACGGTATCGACACGGGAGTAAATGTTGTTGGAACTGGTCATCGGTGATTCGTACTCGTAGCGCAGACCGAGGTTGAGCGTGAGCTTCGCGTTTACCTTCCAGTCGTCCTGGACATACGCCCCGAGATTGTAATTGCGCCGGCCGGCGGCCGGTTGCGGCAACGCATAGCCGGATGTCTTGACATCGCCCAGCAGGAAGTCTGCCAGCGAGTTGACCGGATTCCCGCCGTTATGCGTAGAGGAAGTGACTTCGCCGGTGAAGGTGTAGTTGCCGGTGAACCATCCGCTATTGCCCGTGCCCCCAGGATTGTAGATGTTGAACTGATCCTTGCGCAGGTCAAAGCCGAACTTGACCAGGTGGTTGCCCCAGACCTTAGTGGCGGCGATACTGGGCTGAAAGTTGTTATCGATCTGACTTCGCAAGGTGTTGCTGTTCAAGCCCCACTGTTGGGTCGAGGTGGTCCAGCCGTCGAGATTGAAGGTAGGCGAGGCGGGACCCACCGAGCGCTGGATGCCGAAGACGGTCTGCACGTTGAGGCCAAGGCTGGGGGGAAGGATCGCGCTATTGTTCCGCCAGAAACCCATGCGGGCCTCAATCAATAGCGTTGGCGTGAAAGTGTGAGTATATCCAAGGATGGCCTGATATCCCGGAGTGACTCCAGGACCGACCGCATTCTCAAGAGGCCCCGGGATTATGGGCTGCAGCGGGGACTGGTTGTTGTAATGGGTCAGTACGCCAAACAAACGATCCTGGTCGGAAATGTTTTCGTCTATCCGAGTCATAAAGCTGTTGTTGGAAGGTTTCGACGAGCCGATTTCCACCAAGTCATTAATACTGCGGCCGTTGGCGGCGTCGACCGTACCAGGTGAGTTGGGCGCCGGCAATACACCTAGGATTTTGACAGCGGCCGCGTCGATTCGGTCGACCGGGATCTTGTTGCCACTGAACGGCGCATTCGTTCGCGGATCGTAGACAAGCACTTTGGAAGTCGAGAAGTCGCCGGTCCGGAATGCCGCGCTAGGAACACTCGAGGGATTGAAATAGGGTGAGGATTGGCGCAGGCCTTCGTAATTGAAAAAGAAAAATGTTTTCTGCTTTCCGTTATAGAGCCTGGGTATCCATATGGGGCCACCCAATTTGCCGCCGAAGAGGTTGTAGCGGTCCTGGGAGCGCGGCTTGCCGAGCGCGTTATTGAAGAATTTGTTGGCGTTCAGGTCCTCATTCCGGAAGTATTCGTACAAAGCGCCGTGATACTGGTCAGTGCCGGAATTTGTCACCAGAGTGACCGTCCCGCCCGAAGTACGGCCATATTCGGCCGAGTAAGCCGAGGTAAGCACTTTGAGTTCGCGGATGGCATCGGCCGGAGGGAGAGTCTGCACGCCCCCAGTGGAGCCGGATACCACGGATACTCCATCCACCGTAAACTCGCTGTTGACGGTACGGCTGCCATTGATTGAAAGCTGGCTGGCATTAATGCTGGTGGCGTCCCCGCCAGAAGAAACGCCGGCAGTGAGAGAGAGCAGGTTGAGGATATTTCGGCTCGGCAGAGGCAGGTTCTGGACCTGGGATGTATTTATAGTGTTGCCTAGCGAAGAGGTCTCAGTCGCCAACTGGCCCGCGGTTTGGCCCGCGACTGTAACGGACTCGGCCACGGCGCCCGGCTGCAGTGTGACGTTGATCGTAGCGTGCATATCAACTGTCAGATTGATGCCTGATACCTCGGCTCTCTTGAATCCCTGCACCTCAACCAGGACGTTATAGCGGCCGACCTGAAGCGCCGGCGCGCGGTACAGGCCGGATTCGTTCGTGGTACCGTGCCACACCGTGACGCGCGTATCGGCGTTGACAATATTGACCGCAGCACTCGGTACCACGGCCTCGCTAGAGTCAGTGACCATCCCGGAAATTGTACCCGTTAGTACCTGAGCGACCGCGACGCTGGTCAAGAACGACACGACCAGCAGAAAAGACGAAACAACGTAGACTCGCCTCATGGACTACCCTCTGAAATATTATAAGCGTGAGGCCGTTGACCTTTGCAATTTGCCTCCTGACCCTGGTGGCGTGGCGCACGGCACACTTGCCAAGCTGGCGGATGTTCCGCTGACGACCGGAATTGAGCGCTAAAAGATTGTTGTAGTTGACAGTAATCCGCTTCGGTCCTTAAGATCGAAAAAGGTACACCCGATTGCGATCTCGATGCTCGGGGTCAACCCCCGTTCTTGAGTCGTGATATGAGCAAAGGTCAATGACACCAAGCGTAGCTTACAAGAGCCGCCTGCACGAGATGACGCAATCGACCGCCACTTGTTTGTGGAACGATTCCGCATCTATTCAAGAGCTGGCGTCTTCGATTCAGCACGGGGCGGTGGGAGCTACCTGCAATCCGGTAATCGTGCTGGAGGTTCTCAAAAAAGAGCTGCCGCTGTGGAAGGGTCGCATTCAGCAGTTGATCCGCGAAATGCCGACCGCCGGTGAGGAAGAAATCGCCTGGAAAGTCGTGGAGGAGATTTCGGTGAAAGCCGCCGCGCTACTGGTGCCGGCATTCGAACAGCATGGCGGGCGGAACGGGAGGCTTTCGGTCCAGACCGATCCGCGCTTTTATCGCAATGCGGAATCGATCATCGAGCAGGCATCCCATTTTGCGAAACTGGCGCCGAACATCATCGTCAAGATCCCAGTGACACAGGCTGGTATTACGGCCATCGAGGAAGCTACGTATCGGGGAATTAGCATAAATGCCACGGTTTGTTTCTCGCTGCCGCAGTGCATTGCAGTGGCGGAGGCGGTGGAGCGTGGTTTGAAGCGACGTGAAAGCGAAGGTCGGGACATCACTGCCATGGGACCGGTGTGCACGATCATGGTGGGACGGCTGGATGACTGGCTGAAGGTAGTGGTCGACCAGGAGAATCTTTCCGTGGATCCTGG
>Ga0210403_10003439_pt1 | contig 13925 bp, 12 predicted proteins | sample IncBWC19MmetaG_FD_150863 | JGI IMG/M metagenome (GOLD analysis project Ga0210403, IMG submission 150863) | Forest soil microbial communities from Barre Woods Harvard Forest LTER site, Petersham, Massachusetts, United States - Inc-BW-C-19-M | ecosystem: Environmental > Terrestrial > Soil >... | reverse complement strand
ACCTTCTAGTGTCGATCCTAACTGGCGTAGGGTAATCCAACTGGAATGATCATGATCAACTGACCGAATTGCATTCGTACGATGCGCAGGGTCAGCTTGTGCATCGGCTCATCCTCACCTACGACTCGAACGGGAAAGTGATCGAAGTAAAGTCGGTTAAAGAGAGCTTGAAGTCGCAGATGCTGGCCCGAATTAGTGACCCGCGACTCTCGGCAAAAGAAAAGCAGGCAATCCAGTCGATCCCACTTTCTTGCTGGGATGAACTGTCCCAGAGCAGCGCGTCGTACACTTACGATTCCGAAGGGCACGTAACAGAAGAACGAAACATGACGGGAAAACGGATTGACCGCAATGTCGTAAGAAGCTACAACGACCACGGCGATCTCGCTTCGGAGAGCATAGATGGTCGTCCTGTGCGACGTTCGATGGGAAATTCTTTTCCCTGTGAACTTGCTTTCAGTCTTGCTGTCAGTTCCTGAGTACCCTGCGTAACTAGTAATAGCCTACGAAGGTTACTGACGTGCCAGAGAAATTCTTTCGAGCCCACCTTCTCTCACACCGGGTGCATGAGCTAAAGGCTTTCGCTGGTGCGAATTCTGACCCTCCAGCCCCACAAGAACAGAATCTTCGCCGCTGCCGCATCCCCTGATTGCCAGTGGCCCCGCGATTGCCCCATATCCTTTCGAGAGGGAAGAACCTCGGGGGTTTTCTGTTTACCTTATTGCCATCGCCGCAGTCACGCTGGAAGTCGTTCATGGCCGGCTGGAGCGTGCAAGCTTTCTCGCTGACAGGTCTTCTCTTTTGGGGCGTCCAATACCACGGAAACCTAGCGCTGCCTGAAGACGATAGGGTGACGACTCTTGTGTCCTACGAACCACTCGTGCTTCACGAGCAGAAGCAACCTTCTGTTCCACCCTCGTTAGCACGGCCTAAGCCAGCGGAGAGCAAACCGGTACTGGAAACTAAGCCGACCGTAGCGCCCATTGTAGTCACGCGGCAGGTACACGCCGTTTCGGAGCGCAATCTGCCCGAGCCTGATCGCCCTGCGCTGGAACTGAAACTCGAAACTAAGATGCCCGCGATCCCCGCGGCACTTCCGTCGAAGATCGTGGCTGTCGGCACGTTTTCCGCCAACAATTCGGTTACAACGATAGTTAACAAACCCGCCCCCGCAGTGCAGAGCGGCGGCTTCGGCGATCCGAATGGCGTTCCTTCGTCAGAGCATCACGGGGTCGCCAACATCAGCGCCAAGGGAGGGTTCGACTCACCCAGTGGATCCGGCCAAGGCAACGGGATGAGAGGCGGGAACCCTGGGGTGGTGATGAGTTCCGGATTCGGCAACGGAGCCATCGACACTCTCGCCAGCGCTGGTATTCATTCCAAGGCCGCATCGCGCCAGTCGAGCAGCGAAGCCAACACCCCTGTCGAAATCACCTTCAAGCCCAAACCCGATTACACGGATGAGGGACGGAAGCAAAAGATTAGCGGAGAAGTTCGTCTGGAAGTGTTGTTCAAGTCCGACGGGCAAGTCGATGTGATACGAGTCCTGCAAGGGTTGGGGTACGGCCTGGATGAACAGGCCGTAAAAGCTGCCGAGAAAATCAAGTTCAAGCCAGCATCGCATGAAGGCCAGCCCATCGATTCGATGGCTCAGGTCCACATCATTTTCGAACTTATTTCGTGAGGAGAGCTATGCGCAGTTTCAGAAAAATCGTCTTCTTGCTGCTGGTATCCGCGACGGCGGGGGTCGCAGCCGATAACCCGAAACCCTCGTCGGCACTCTCCTTCGACGAAACTGTCGACCGGGTGGTAGCGCGCGAGCGCGGGTTTGTCGTAACCATGAAACGCATGCACCCTCTGGCCGAAACATATATCCAGAATCTTCATGAAGACAAGGATCACAATGCTGCGCCTGCCAGTGATCAGTATTTCCTGGGCCGGCTTGACCTGAATGATGGCATCCGCGACGCAACATTCCAGAAGCAGCAGCAGGGATTTATGCATCACGTGGTGAATCCCTTTTCTTCTGCCCTGGAGTACAAGTTCTTGCCGCGGGGCTTCGCGCAGATGGTGATTCTCGATGCTGACTTCCAGAAGAGTAATTATCGATTCACTTTTGTGCGGCGCGAGTTTCTTGGCGAAGCGCGCTGCATTGTGATCGATGTCCAACCTGGAAAAAAGACCAAAGAAGGGCTGTTTAGCGGAAGAATCTGGGTCGAAGATCGCGACTTCAACATCGTTCGCTTTAATGGGACCTATTCCGGCAATCCCGACACGCATTACCTGCACTTCGACAGCTGGCGGTTCAATCTGCAGGCCGATGTGTGGCTGCCATCTTACGTATACGTCGAAGAGTCAGGCACAAAACTCAACAGCGCGCTATACCACGATTTGTACCTCAAGGCGCAGACGCGTCTATGGGCCTACGATCCGGAACAACTGAATCACGAGGAAGAGTTTACCCAAATCAAAGTCGACAACTCGGTGGATGATCGTCAAGTTGTCAAAGACAATAGCCCCCTTGAAGCCCAGCGTATGTGGGAACGGATGGCGGAAGATAATGCAGTCGATCATCTGCAGAAGATCGGCCTGATGGCACCTACGGGTGGTGTGGACAAGGTCCTGCAGACCGTGGTCGATAACCTCATCATCACTAACAAGCTGCAAATCGAGCCGGATGTACGCTGCCGCGTATTGCTGACCCTGCCCCTGGAGTCTTTCACCATCGGTCACACCGTTGTAGTCAGTCGTGGTCTGCTGGATGTTCTGCCGGATGAAGCCTCTTTGGCGATGGTCCTGGCTCACGAACTTAGCCATATCGTGCTGGGCCATCATATCGATACCCAGCTGGCCTTTCAGGACCGCTTCTTCTTTGCCGACACGACTGCATTCCAGCATATGCATTTCGAGTTGAGTCCTGCTGACGAACAAGCTGCCGACAACAAAGCTGTGGAGTTGCTGGAAACTTCACCGTACAAGGACAAACTAAGCAATGCCGGGTTGTTCCTCGAGGCATTACACGATCGTGCGCCGGTCCTCACGAATTTGATCCGACCGCGGCTGGGCGACACCATGGCGAGCGGAAACACCACGCGAATGGCCGCACTTTTAAACTCCGCGCCGGCTCTGCAGAAACAACGCCTCGATCAGATCGCCGCGCTTCCTATCGGTAGCCGGATCAAATTGGATCCGTGGAGCAATCAACTCTCAATGATGAGTGCGAAGCCAGTTGCGCTCGTGTCCGCGAGCGAGAAGATGCCGTTCGAGGTCACGCCATTTTTCCCCTTTTTGACCTATAGCCAGGCTGACAGAAAGCTTGTGGCCCAGGGTTCGGTAGCTCCCTAAGCCAGTCGACGAGCACAGGAACCGTCGGCCGTTGGAATGAAAGCCCTCTTCTTACGACTTGTACTGCCGATCGGAAAGGACGCAATGAGAAACACAATGAGGACCATCGGGAAGATCTGCTTTTTCGGGTTTGTGATGGTAGCACCCGTGCTCGCGCAAAAACTGCAATCGGCGCCGGCACCCGCGGTTACCGGGCCGTCCTACAATTTGGGCATCGGCTATTCCTACCTCTCGATGCCGATTCCGGGTGCCGGCAGTGCGCATTTCAATGGCTTGGATTTTAGCGGAAGCGTCGGTCTAAGCTCGCGCTGGGGTGCAACGCTCGACTCTAATTATCTTTATACGCCCGCAGTCCTCAGTACCCGCCACCAGGGCTACGTGTTGAGCTTATACACCGGCCCAGTGTTCTACCCGGTTGCGCACGGAAATACCCGCGTGTTTGTTCACGCGTTGGCTGGAGCGGCTCTGGTCGACGGCGCAGTGCCAATCCTAGAACACGAGGACTTTCATGGCTGGTTGGTACGGCCGTCTTATGCGTTTGGAGGAGGCGTCGAGCGCCCGGTCTCGTCGCAATTAGGGGTTCGCGTCATTGGCGATTACGTACGCACCGACTTTTATGATTCGGCCGGCGCAGTGCAGCCTCAGAACAACCTTCGCTTAACCGTGAACTTCGTCTTTCGCCTGAAACAGCATCCACAGAGATCCAGCGCGCAACTAAGGTAATTCATGATGCAGGTTTTTTCTTTGGAAGTGAATCCTAGGAGGATGTTCATGCGGTCCCGTTTTTTGTTTTCTTCAGTTTCCGTGTTCGCAGTCCTGGTCAGCGTGCAGCTACTGGCCCAGAGCTTTGCCCCCGCGGTACCGTATGGTTCGGGCGGAAATGGTCCCAATGCGGTAGTTGTAGCGGATGTGAACGCAGATGGCATCCCCGATTTGGTGGTGGCAAATTGGTGCACGGATAGCACTTGCGTGGCCAGCTCAGTGGGAGTGCTGTTGGGCAAGGGCGACGGAACCTTTCAGCCAGCGGTGGCCTACGGTTCGGGCGGGCTTTATGCCGATTCAGTCGCGGTCGCGGACGTTAACGGCGATGGGAATGCTGACATTGTGGTGGGAACCTGCGGCTTCCCCAAAGTCCTCAACTGCGTTGCTTCAGGCGGCAAAGCAGGAGTGCTGTTAGGCAACGGCGACGGAACCTTCCAACCGGCGGTTAGTTACACCCTAGGCGGATTTGGTGCCACCTCGGTGGCGGTAGCGGACGTGAACGGCGACGGCAAGCCCGACCTGCTGGTAGCGACCGGCTCTGCCGTGGGAGTGCTGTTGGGCAACGGCGACGGAACCTTCCAGACAGTGACCAAATATTCCTCGGGCGGGCTTACTGCCCTTTCCGTGGCGGTAGCGGACGTGAATGGCGATGCCAAGCCTGATCTGGTGGTGGCGAACTGGTGCACAGATAGCAGTTGCACAGCCAGCTCAGTGGGAGTGCTGTTGGGCAACGGCGACGGAACCTTTCAGACTGCGGTGACTTACAATTCGGGCGGCATTTTTGCCAACTCGGTCGTAATCGGAGACGTCAACGGGGATGGCAAGCCCGACTTGGTTGTGAGTAACGGTAGCGCAACGGGCGCAGACGCAGGCAATGTAGGCGTCTTGTTGGGCAACGGCGACGGAACCTTCCAGACAGCTGTTCCTTACAACCGTGGCGGATACGGTGCCGGCTCGGTCGCGTTGGCGGACGTGAACGGGGATGGCAAACCTGATGTGGTCGTGGCCAACTGCTCCACTAGCGTCAAGACCTGCGTCGGTGCTAACGGAAATGTAGCCGTGCTGTTAGGCAAGGGCGACGGAACCTTCCCGACAGCGGTTAGTTTAGGCTCGGGAGGAACCACTCCTTTCGGGGTGGCAGTAGGGGATCTGAACGGAGACAGCAAAACCGACATCGTGGTGGCTAACTGCGCCGGTAATCAATGTGGCTCGGGGGCCGGGGAACTGGGCGTACTCTTAAATACTACATTGACGGCGACGACCACGGTGCTTACCTCTTCTGTGAATCCGTCCAAGCCCGGGCAAGCGGTGACTTTCACTGCTACAGTGACGGCACAACCAGGCTTTGACAAGGGCCCGCCTACGGGAACGGTGAGTTTCCTTGACGGAGCGACAAAAATAGGTAATTCCCCGCTCAACGGCAGCGGAGTGGCAACGTTGACGACGTCTACGCTGCCGCTGGGCACGAACAGCATCAGGGCGACTTATAGCGGAGACACAAATTTCTCACCCAGCACATCACCTGCGCTGCAGCAACTGGTGCAGGGGGCGGTGGTTTCACTTTCTCCAACGAGCCTGAATTTTGGGGACCAGACGGTTGGAGTTGCGAGCGCTGCAAAGATTGTGACGCTGCAGAATACCGGTAACGTCAATCTGAGCATCACATCGATCCAGATTACGGGAGCAAACAACGGTGACTTCAAGAGTGGTACTTGCCCTTCATCGCTGGTACCAAACACCAGCTGCCAAATTAGCGTGACATTTACACCCGCGGCGGCCGGGACTCGAACTGCTGCGCTAATCGTCGCAGACAGCGCTGCCAACAGCCCCCAATCAATTCCGCTGACTGGCGTCGGCTCGACGGCGCCCAACTACACGGTCAGCGCCAACCCCACTAGCGTCACGGTGAATCCCGGCAGCGCAGCAAATTACGTGATCACCATTACTCCTTTGAACGGCTACGATGGGACTGTCACCATAAACTGCCCCAGCAGTCTGCCGTCTGGAGTCACCTGTAACACTCCCACCATTGCGCCCGGCAAGACGCAGGCTACGCTGACGGTCAGCACTGCTGGACCGAGCGCTGCAATGGTTGCGACCCCGGACGTGAACTCGCGTCAGGGCGCATCAAATCTGTGGGCCAGCCTCAGCGGAGTAGGCCTGGTCGGCATGATTTTGGCCGGCGATTGGAAGAAACGCAACCGGCGGGGTATGGGCATAATGCTCGGGATTCTGGCCGTGGTAATGATTCTTGCGCTGGTGGGCTGCGGGGGCGGCAGTATCAGCGGAGGCGGCGGGGGCGGGGGTGGTACGCCCGCTGGCACCTACCCATTGCACGTCGTCGCGACCGGTACGGCCGGTACAAACCAGGGCAGCACCGCGCCTCACCCAGTTCCCGTTACTCTAGTCGTCAACTAGTGGCATTACCGTGTTGGTCTCTTGCGAGTGAGTGGACCGCATCAAGGTCTTGGGAGTGGAACGCGGTTTCTCATGTCGGGGCCTGACATCGCTCTGCAACAATGTTGGCGGTGTCAGGCCCTTTTTCGAGCTAAGTGCCCACGAATCCGTTAAGTGGACGCTTCGGCAGGACTGGAGCCGATGTTCCAGGGCAACAACTCCTCGATGCGGTTGATAGGATGATCGGCAATGCGGGTCAGCACTTCGCGTAGATAGGTCTCGGGCTCGAGACCGATCAGCTTCGCCGAACCGATCAGGCTGTAGATCACGGCCGCGCGTTCTCCGCCTGTATCCGCTGCGCCGGGATCGCCTCCGACGGGAGTAATCTTTTTCTTCTCGACGCCAACGGAACTTTTGATACCCTCTCAAAAAAAAGGGTTTGCCTCAGGATTGCCCTCGGGGGTCGTCCTGAGCGTCCCCTGTTTGCTTGTCAGCAGGAAATTGCACGCCGCGTCTTCGGCCACTGTAGCTTTGGAGCAAGGCCAAGGGCGCATAGGCGAAACAAACCTGCCGGAATCGGTCGAAGGCGCGTACCGCACGATAGGCCACCTGGTCGCCAACCCTTTGTGCTAACCGGGGCAGTGCAACGTGGTCAGCATCAGTCAGAACGGATGGCGGCCATTCGTTGTTATATCGGCGCTTCCAGAGCTTCACGTAGCCGTCTATTTTCTGCCGAACTGGTTGGTCGAGGATAACCGTGCGAGGCGTACTAACGATTTTATCTCCCTTGACCAGAGAATGATGTGCATCCTTGTAGACGGCAGATCGATCGGCACCCCGGAGGTCAGCCAATTCGTCGCGGTAGGGAATCTCCAGAAAGCGGCAGACCTCCCGCATGACTTTCGCGGTATCGCTGGTCAACTCTTCATAAGTCACCTGGCAGACGGGTTGTCCGCGGGAGATTAAGGAATCCACCCCGCTCTTGAGAACCTGGTACCCAATCAATCCTCGCAGATAGATTCCCCGCCTTTGGTACCAAGGAGCGCCGGTTTGGGCAGCCCGCGCCATGGCATTCGCTGTCGCCGCGGGATCTCGCCACTGAATGATGAACCGCGCCTGAGGAAATAATCTGGCGAGTGCAGGCAGCGAATCATAGTAGATGGGAGATTTGTCTCCCCAGATCACTGCCCCTTTGCGCGTGGCGTAGGCCTGGTGAAAGGCGGTAAACGCCGTGGCATAGTCTGCCACTCCGCGCGGCAGATCGCTCGCGCTTATTCCATGCCGGGTTAATGAGCTAAACCGGAATTCCCAACGCGCTGCCCAATCGCAATAACGTTTGCGAAACACCGAGCGCAACAGCCAAAGATCAGCCTCAAAAGTCAGTGCGACCTGGGGATGCTTGTTCAGGAGGGCGTAAAGAAGTGAGGAGCCACTGCGCCACATGGCCACGATGAACAGTGGTCCCGGAGCCGGACTCACACCCGCGACAGGTTTCGAAGACTCATACGCTGTTGGGTTCATGAGGCGACCCGCATCGGATTATACCCTCGCTGCAGAACCATGAGACACCGGTTGGCGGACCGCCGGACTTTGGCAGCTGGGTGAAAATCGTTGCTGTTCAGCATCGCCGATGCAGGCCGAAGACTGCGGGTCCTGCCCGCGAAAACGGGGTCGGGACCGCCGTAAAGCAACGCCATAAACTAACACCATAAACAACAGCTCCTTTTCCTGGATTGGAAATTACTTTGTGATACTTGCAACCGGTCTAGCGTTGGGTGCAACCTGCTCCGGAGGATTGCGGGACGCCACTTCGTTCCATAATTTTGTTGACATCCTCTTGAGGGCTTCTTCATCACCACCTGCAGCGCGATTGTTAAGTTCCTTTGGGTCTGCCTTCCAGTCGTAAAGCTCGGGCGGAAGTTTTTCGAAGACGATCAAATGCCACTGCGGACCGACAATGGTTTTCAACCAACCCTGATACGCTGGATAGCCTTCGGGAAGATGCATATTTCGTCCTACTTCCGCCAAAGGATCTGGCCAGGACGGATCCACGCCCTGCCGCTCCCAGAGTTGGGCAAGCGAGGCCACAGGGAACGGTACGTCGGCCTTAATCCCCGCCAACTCCAGAACGGTGGCGGGCAAAGACACTGCTGAAACTGTCTTGGTTATACGGACGCCCGCCGGAATTTTTCCCGGCCAGTAATAAATCAAAGGGACGTGAACGATCTCCCGGTACAACGAATTCCAATGGCCCAGGAGGCCGTGGTCGCCAAAACACTCGCCATGGTCAGACGTGATTACGACGAGCGTGTTTTGGGAGAGTCCCCGCTTATCAAGCTCTGAGAAGAGATTTGCGATCTGTTCATCCACATAGTAAGTGGCTCCGTCGTAGGCATCGACCTGGTCTTGAAAATCCCGCGGAGACATGTGGGAGAGCCGGTACAAATAGGGGTGTTCTTTGCGATCGATGCGCTGATCGATTTGGGGTGGTGCGGCATTGGTATCAGCGTGGTTAAACATTTTCCGGTACGGATCCAAGGGCTGGTACGGGTCGTGGACATCGAAATAATTGATGAATGCGAAGAAAGGCTTGCTGCGATCCTGATCGATCCAGCTGAGCAGTTCCTGGTTTACCTGAGGCGCGCGTTTGCGGGCAAACACTTCGTCGAACCTGGGGCTGTCGGGTGCATATTTGTGGACGATGCGTCCCCAGAGGGTTCGAGAGAACATGTCTGCGGCCGAGTAGAAGTAATCGTTAAAGTGGATGAATCCCCGATCTAATCCGGTTCGTCGTGCGAAGTAATGCACATTCGCGGAGACACCGCCCGTACGATAACCATGACGCGCAAACACTTCGGGGAGGGTTGGATAAGTCGTGCCGAGGGCAACGTCGTGGTCAACACCGTGCTCGTGAGGATAGCGGCCGGTGAGCATGGAAGCATGCGACCCAAGCGTCCAGGCTGAGGGCGAGATGTCGTTGTCAAAGACCACGCCTTGTTTGGCGATTGCGTCCAGATGGGGAGTGGTTTCGCGGTTATAGCCATAGAGAGCCATGTGGTCGGCTCGGAGGGTGTCAATCACGACGACAAGAACGTTCGGGGAACCCGGGGTGGCCGGAGGCAGTTTGGCTGTGGCTACCCGTTCCCTCGACCAGGCGGTTCCTTCGATGGCCAGGAAAGCCACGACGGCAATCGCGACGACCGCCGGCAACGTACGGCGCAGCAGATTCAGGGTGTCCGGCACGTTCTTCTGGAACCAGCGGTTAAGGGTTACCGCTACACCCCCGGCAAGGCTCAGAACCGCGACAGGGCTGAGGCGGCCGCTCAACGCGAGCCAATCTACGCAGGCCACGAATACGAAAAGAGGAACGAGCAGCTTGGGGACTTCCACCTTTGGCAGGAGCTTCTGCACAAGCATGCCGCAAAGTGCGAGCAACAGAAACAGCCCCAGGTTGATTAGGGCTGAAATCCAGATGATCGGAGCCGTGACCCCGGTGATAACGTTATTAGGAGTCAGCCACCCGTAACCAAAAACAGCCAGCAGACCCAGGCCTTCGCCGAGTCCGGCGACGAGGCCAAACCAAGCGCCGATCACCAGAAGCCGCGATTTATTGTTGTCACTCATGATCAGTTGCACACCCAGGAACTCGAGTATGAGTCAAGCATGTGGGGTACAGCTGTACACTCAATTGGCAAGGCCGTAATAATGCCGTAATAATGCGGATATCAACGGTATCGCGTAACCTGGTGGGTCGGCATCTCTCTGCGTTAATCATCATCTGCTAGTGCTCTCTATTTCGGTGTCCCAATCTATAATGTTAAGCCTGCCATCGCTCACCTTAAAGCAAACGCACACTTCATGCGTCCCAATAGACCCGACTGTTGCTGCCAACCGACTCATCGAGGAACGCCTGCGATTGAGAGTCGCGCCACCGCCTTCTCAGCGCGGCTTCACCACGCCCGTGGCGGCGCCGTGCAACTTCACTTCTACCTTGTCTTCCTCTTCCAGCGTGTCGTAGTACTGCTTCAGAATCGCGATCACCTCGGGTTTGGAAAACTCCGCCGGAACCGGCTTGCCTTCGCTCATCAGCTTGCGAAGCAGTGATCCGGAAAGCAGAAGTCTGGCGCCGCCCTTGTAGTTGCCATTGTCGTCAATCACCGCTTTGCTCTCGTGAGGACAGGTCTTCATCGAAGCCATGCGCCCGCACTCATAGCAGTAAAAGGTCCAGTCCATGCAAAGCGGCTGGATGGCCAACGCTCCCGGCGGGATTTCCTTGAAGATCTTCTGCGAGTCAAACGGTCCGTAATAATCGCCCACGCCGGCGTGGTCGCGTCCCACGATCAGGTGCGAACAACCGTAGTTCTCGCGGAAAGTGGCGTGGAGCAAGGCTTCGCGCGGCCCCGCGTAGCGCATCTCCATCGGGTGGCCACCTTGGATTACGCGTTCTTTGCGAAAGTACTTATTCACCAGAGCGTCAATTGCTTTCACGCGGACACCGGCGGGAATGTCGCCGGGCTTGAGTTTGCCCAGCGACTGATGCACGTAAACTCCGTCGCAAACTTCGATCGCAATCCACGCCAAATAAGCGTGCGAGTTGTGCATCGGGTTACGGAGCTGCAGAACCGCCACCGTGCTCCAGCCGCGATCGGCAAAAAGCTTGCGGGCTTCCGCAGGACGCTGATAAATCCCTTTGAACTCCTCCGGGAAGACTGACTCGGACAGCGCCTGCACCGGCCCGGCCAGATTCACCGGCCCTTGTTTCATGACCTTCTGCACGCCCGGATGCTTCGGGTCGTTCGTGCGGAACACCTCCTTGCACTCATGCTCCTTATCGATCGTGTACTTCTGGTTCACTTTCATGGTGCCCACAAGCGCGTCGGTGGCTGCGTCCCACAGCGCCACTTCTTCGCCGTGGCGGATGGATTTCGCCAGGTCCTCGTCCGTCGAGAGCGTGATCGGGATGGGCCAGAACAGACCATTCTTGCTGGGCAGTTGATAGTCGTCGCAGCAGCTTTTCCAGTCGTCCTTGCCCATGAAGCCATCGAGCGGAGTGAAAGCGCCGATGCTCATCATGATCAGATCGCTGGTTTCGCGGCTGGTCAGGGGAACCTTCTTCAGTCCCAGGGCTTTCCTGGTCTCTTCGCGGTTGGCTGGGCCTTCCAGCAAGAGCGGTTTCAGTTCAGAACTCCCGTGCGGTGGAACGAGTTTGCTCATATCGGCTCAAAACGTAAAGGATACACACTCTGTGATCCTAGTGCCGGCGGCTGGCCCGCTCAAGCCCGGATTTGGTGGCGTGGGATGTTCCGATCTGTCATCCCGTCTCAACTCTGTCATCCCGACTCAGGTCTGTCATCCCGACCGGAACAGATCATCGCAAAGCGATGATCTGTGGAGTGGAGGGACCTTGTGTCGTGACGTCGCCCCGCTGTGAGGACAACTCTACGTCCCCGTGCGCAACAGGTTGATTTCCAACTTTCCGGCTGGAAGTTCCTCTTAGTTGGGCCTTCACAGGAACCGCGAGATTTCAGCCGACACTCTTTTGTCTGGGGCTGGTATTTTCACCAGTTCCTCTTCGGCCCCCGGCAGTTTAGCGTCTCCGCATGCCTATGTGTGGTCACCTCCCCTGTCGACCGAGGCATCACGCCGGAGCAAAATGTGGCGGGAACCATGGTCGTGGACCTCTATGACGCGAAGACGCAGTCTTTGGTTTGGCGCGGGATCGCTCAAAACACGCTGAACAAGAACGGCAATAAGAATCAGCAGATGGTCGAGAAAGCAGTCCAGAAGATGTTCAAGCAGTGGCCGTAGTAAACGACGGCAGCTAGCTGGGCCGACTCGACAGAAAAAAGGACGCGCTGGTGATTGGTCTGCTTTACGTCAGCGTCGCGAATGCTCAATACCCGGTGGTGGACGCAATAGCCAACAAGGTGGCCCAGAAGTATCAGCAGTCGAGCTGTGAGCAGTTGTGGCAGCAGAGATCCCAGAGGAAGCCGCCGACACAACAAGAGCAGGAAGCCGCGCAGATGCTACGTAACGATGCAAAGATGCGTGCCTCATTCGTGAACATCGTCGCGGCTCCGGTCGTCAACAAAATGATCGAATGCGGCATGATCCCGTGATGGTGTCCGGGCGACGACCTCGCCGAGTGCTTAATTCAAGTACGAGGAAGGCCGTATCAGCAAAGGAGCACAGAGCATGAAACGGGGACATAGAGGGATAGGCGTCATCCTGAGAGTCGAGGTATTTCTTTTGGCTGCCATGCTGATGGTGCCATCGGTTGCGGCACAGCAGGTCACGGGCCAGTTGGGTTCACCCAGCGCCACGACCACCATCGATGGGAAACAACTTCCGCCGCCGCCCCCGAAATTCGGCGGAGTGATCAAGGAAAGCGCCAAGGATTCCACCCCTTGGTGGCCGCCGCGTATCGTGCCGCCCAAGGGCGCGCCCAACGTGCTGCTCATCATGACCGACGACCAGGGATATGGCGTGTCGGGTACGTTCGGCGGCGTCATCCCGACGCCGGCGCTGGACCGGATCGCGAAGGCGGGGTTGCGCTACACGCAATTCCACTCCACGGCACTTTGCTCACCAACGCGGGCGGCGCTGATCACCGGGCGCAACCACCATTCGGTCGGCTTCGGCGTCATCGGCGAATTGTCCACCGGCTATCCGGGCTACGATTCCATCATCGGTCCGGAGAGCGCCACCATCGGCGAGATCCTCAAGGAGAACGGCTATGCAACGTCGTGGTTCGGCAAGAATCACAACACCCCAAGCTTCCAATACAGCAGCGCGGCAGGTCCTTTCGAACAATGGCCTTCGGGCATGGGATTCCAGTATTTCTACGGATTCATGGGCGGTGAAACCGACCAGTGGGAGCCGTACCTGTTCCGTGATCATACCCAGATTTATCCGTGGGTCGGTAAGCCCGGTTACAACCTCATTACCGACATGGCGGACGAAGCCATCAAGTACATGCGCGACTTGAACGCGGCCGCGCCCGACAAGCCGTTCTTTGTTTATTACGTGCCCGGAGGCAGCCACTCGCCCCATCAGCCGAAGCAGGAGTGGATCGACAAGTTTCACGGCAAGTTCGACATGGGCTGGGAAAAGATGCGGGATGAAATCTTCGCCAACCAGAAGCGGCTCGGCGTTATTCCCCCGAATACCACGCTGACACCGTGGCCGGATGGACAGGCGGCGTATGGAGGAGCCAAGCTTCCGAAGTGGGACTCGCTTTCCGACCTGGAAAAGAAGATGTATGCCCGGGAAGCTGAGGTATTCGCCGGCTACACCGCTTATACCGACAATGAGATCGGCCGCGTCATACAGAACGTCGAGGACATGTGCAAGCTCGATAACACACTGATCATCTACATCGTTGGCGACAACGGCACCAGCGCGGAAGGCAGCGTGTACGG
>Ga0210403_10003438_pt1 | contig 13927 bp, 8 predicted proteins | sample IncBWC19MmetaG_FD_150863 | JGI IMG/M metagenome (GOLD analysis project Ga0210403, IMG submission 150863) | Forest soil microbial communities from Barre Woods Harvard Forest LTER site, Petersham, Massachusetts, United States - Inc-BW-C-19-M | ecosystem: Environmental > Terrestrial > Soil >... | reverse complement strand
GGACGTGAAGATGGCGCTGGCCGAAGAGATCATCGCGGGCTTTCATGGCGCCGACGCCGCGAGGAAGGCCTCAGCGGAATTTCAACGCGTGTTTCGAGACCGCGAGGCGCCGGAACAGGTAAAAGAAATCACTATCCAACGAATGGGTCTAGGACATTTTCAGTCGAATCAGCAAGACGGCGTTGTGACGTTGACGAAAGTCCTACCCGTCTCATCAACAGGAATCGAAAAGTGGACGCGTCTCTTGTTCGAGTTGGAGCAGGTTTCGTCGGCGTCTGAGGCTGAAAGAATTATTAAGGGGCGCGGTTTTGAAGTTGACGGGAAGACGATTAGTGACCCCTCAGCAAGAATAGATTTGAACCAACTTGGCACCCATATGTTGAAGATTGGGAAGAAAAAATTCCTGCGCATCGTCGTGGAATGAATTTGTAGGACAGGCTTCTAGCCTGTCGGGTTTAGACCTTGCAAGGACACAAGGGCGACAGGCTGCAAGCCTGTCCTACTTGCCACGCGCGCTGGAAGCGAAGAGAATAGACGCCGCCAGCCGGGGGAGCACGAATGCCGAATCGCGTCAAAGTGGAAATTTACGGCCAGACCTACAATCTGGGCGGAGACCTGGACGAAACCTACGTTCAGAAACTGGCCCGCTACGTGGACGAAAAGATGAGGGCGGTCGCCGACGCCACGCAAACGGTGGACTCGGTGCGCGTCGCCGTGCTCGCGGCGATGGCCATCGCCGACGAGCTTCACTCGCAAGAAAAACCCGCAGTTCACCGCGACGACGCGCTCCGCGAGCGCGCGCAACAATGCCTGACGATTCTGGAACGAGCATTGAAACAGACCGCATGAGGCGTGGCTCCCAAGCGCGGGAACCCCTACCCCTGCCCGCCCTAAAGGCGGGCGCTACACGAGGTTATCTTCCCCGCTGCCCTGAAACGGGCAACGCTTTACGTACGTCCCACATCAAGTTAATATTCCCTAGGCGATAAGACACGTTTCTGGACCGGACCGAAACACTTTGCGAAAAGCGATCCAAATCCTGGGCATTACCCTGGCGCTCGTCACGCTCCTGGTCTTCGCTACCGGCGTGGTGAGCGACTGGCATCACCAGGGTTGGAACGACGACGCGCATTGCCCCTACTGCCACCTGGGGCACCAGGCGCCCGCTCGGCTCGCGGCGGCGCCTTCCGCGTCCATGCTGAAACCAGTGGCTTCGTTGCCCTTGCCGCAAGACTCGGTCCTGGCGGCAAGCCCCCATTTTTCGCAGACTTCTCCGCGCGCGCCTCCCTCGCTGTAGCCTCCTGGCCCCGGCTGTCGCAGCCGTGGGCGTTCTCCCAATTTCATTCTAACTAGCTCGGGCCTCTTGCCTTTTTCCGGCGCTCCCAGTCCATCGGGACGGCCGGGGCGAGGGTCGCGACCGTTCCCGGCAGGAGAGAAACAATGAATAGTAAGTTTACGACCCGGAAATGGCTGGGCGTTTTGGCCCTCGGAATCCTGGAAGTCCTCGCGCCTGTCAGCCCCTCCGCAAGAGCACAGGCCGGCGCGCAGGCCGCCGCACCGCCGCCAGCTCCGCAGACTCCGCCCGCGCGCGTCACACTTGACGAAGCGATCGACCTTGCCCTGAAGCACAACCATTCGCTGCAGGCGGCGCGCACAACGATCCTGCAGAATCAGGCGCAGGAAATCACGGCGAACCTGCGGCCGAACCCCACGCTGCTCGGCGACGCCCAATTTCTGCCTATTTTTCAGCCCAGCAATTTCAGCGGCACCTATCTGGACGACAACGCCCAATTTGACGTGGGCGTCAGCTACCTTTTCGAGCGGGGAAAGAAGCGGCAGCACCGCCTGGAAGCGGCGAAAGACGCGACGGCCGTGACCGCGGCCCAAGTCGACGACAACGCACGGACGCTGACCTTCAACGTCGCCTCGCAATTCATTTCCGTATTGCTCGCGCAGTCCGAGCTGAACCTCGCCGAACAGGACCTGGACAGCTTTCAAAAGACGGTGGACATCAGCCAGGCGTCCTTCAACGCCGGCTCGATGAGCGGCGCCGACCTGCTGAAGATCAAGATTCAACTCCTACAGTTCCAGATGGACGTCTCGGCGGCGAAACTTGGGCGCGTCCAGGCGCTCGCGAGCCTGCGCCAGCTGCTCGGCTACGAGTCGGTGCCCGAATCATACGAAGTTGTAGGCGACCTTGAATACAAGCCGGTGAATCTCGGCGAGGACGATTTGAAAGCGATGGCGCTGAAGCAGCGCCCGGACGTCCGCGCGGCGCAGCTGGGAGTGACCGCGGCCAACAGCCAGTTCACCCTGGCCAAAGCGGACGGCAAGCAGGATGTGACCGCCCAGGCCAACTACACCCACATCGGCTTGAATACGGCCTCCCTTTTCGCCAGCATGCCGCTTCCCGTTTTCAACCGGAACCAGGGCGAAATTGCGCGCACGCGCTACGCCATCGCGCAGTCGCAGGAGCTTTCAAGCGAGCAGTCCTCGATCGCGCTCACCGACGTCGTCAATTCCTACGAAGGGCTTCGCACCGCGGATGAAGTGGTCACGCTGTACCAGTCCGGCTACCTGAAACAGGCCGAGGATTCGCGGGACATCAGCCAGTACGCGTACCAGCACGGCGCGGCCAGCCTGCTCGATTTTTTGGACGCCGAGCGGAGCTATCGCGCCACCGAACTGGCCTATCGCCAGGCGCTCGCCAACTACATGACTTCACTCGAGCAATTGCGCCAGGCCGTCGGCACGAGGAGTTTGCCATGAGAATCCAATCCAGCGTTTCACAACGAAATCGAACGCGGCGCATGCGGGCCCGCGCGCATTTTTGCGCCGGGCTTGTGGGCGTGATCGCCCTCGCCGGGTGCGGCGGCGCGGGCGAAAACGCCAACAAGATGACTTCGTTCTCGACGAGCGAAAGCGCCGCGAGCCGAGCCGAGCTGTTCACCTTGCCGGCCGATCAGATGTCGCATATCCAGATCTATACGATCGTGCAAGCCCCACTCGAGCGCGTTCTGCGTTTCTCGGGGGCGGTGGCCTACAACGCTTACACTACGACGCCGGTGATCACGCAGGTGGGCGGGCCGGTGAGCCGCATCGTGGTTACGCCCGGCGAGCACGTGACGGCGGGCCAGCCGCTGCTGTATGTGGCGAGCCCCGATTACTCACAAACGCGATCCGCCTATATCAAGGCGCGAGACGCCTTCCAGCTCGCGGAAAAATTCTACAAGCGCGCGCAGGATCTCTACGCGCACCAGGCCATCGCGCAGGCCGACCTCGATCAGGCCGAATCCAACCGCACCCAAGCGCAGGCGGATTTGCAGTCCAGCGAGCAGGCCATTCGCGTTCTGGGGATTCCGAATCCGGAGAGCGTCCTGACCGCTCCTCCCGCCGCGGAACTGCCGCTGCTCGCGCCGCTCGCGGGAGAGATTGTGGAGCGCCTCTGTTCGCCGGGGGAATTGCTCCAGGCCGGCGGGACGCAATGCTTCACGCTCTCGGATATGAACACCGTGTGGGTGCTCATCAACGTCTACCAGAACGACATCGCGTACGTGCACGTCGGCGAGGATGTGACGATCGATAATGAAACCTATCCCGGCGTGATTCGCGGAAAAATTCAGTACGTTGCGCCGGCGCTGGATCCCACGACGCGGACACTTCCGGCGCGCATCGAAGCCTCCAATCCCGGCGAGCGGCTGAAGAAGGACATGTACGTCACCGCGGAAGTCCGGGCGGGCACGATCGCGAACGCGCTGGCGGCGCCCGACGCGGCCATCTTGCGCGACACGGAAAACATGCCGTACGTCTACCTGCAAACGGGCAGCAGTCAATTTGCGCGGCGCATGGTGACGATCAGTGAGAGCAAGGGCGGGAAGACGCAGATTTTGAGCGGCCTGCAGGCGGGCGAAAAAATTGTCGGCGACGGCAGCCTGTTCCTGCAATTTCAGAATTCGCTGCAGCGCTGAGCGGGGGCGCAGACACCACATGATTCATCATTTCGTCCAATTCGCCCTGCGGCAGCGCTTCCTGGTGCTGATGCTCGTGCTGCTCGTCGTCGTGGCGGGCGCGATTTCCTTCCAGAGCATGCCGGTCGACGCCTATCCGGACCTTTCGCCGCCGATGGTGGAGGTCATCACGCAATGGCCGGGGCACGCGGCCGAGGAAGTCGAGCGCCTCGTGACGCTGCCGATCGAAGTCGAGATGAACGGCGTGCCGCACATGGCGGTGATGCGTTCCATTTCTCTCTACGGGCTTTCCGACGTGATCATGACGTTTCAGGAAAGCACCGACGATTACTTCGCCCGCAATGTGGTTTTTCAAAGGCTGTCCGACGTGCAGCTTCCTTCGGGAGTGGCGCCGAGCCTCTCGCCGTTGTTTAGCCCGTCTGGGCTCGTCTACCGCTACATCCTCGATAGCCCGGATCGCAGCCCGCAGCAACTGAAGACGATCGAGGACTGGGTGGTCGAGCGAGCCTACAAATCGGTGCCGGGGGTGGCGGACGATTCCGGATTCGGCGGCACGGTGATGCAGTATCAGGTGCTGCTCGATCCGGCCAAGATTTACAACTACCACGTTCCGATGCCGCAGGTGCTGGCCGCGTTGGCCGCGAACAACGCGAACGCCGGCGGCGGCTTTTATTCGCAGGGCTCGCAGTTTTTCTACGTGCGCGGCCTGGGCCTGGTGAACAAGACCGAGGACATTGGCAACATCGTCGTCGGAAGCAATAACGGCGTGCCCGTGCGGATCCGCGACGTAGGCGAGGTCACGATCGGCAACGCGCCGCGCCTCGGCGAATTCGGCTTCCAGAAAAACGACGACTCGGTCGAGGGCGTGATCCTGATGCTGCGCGGCGAGCAGACGCAGAACGTGCTCGCGGGCGTAGAGAAAAAAACGGAAGAGCTGAACAACGGAATTCTGCCGCCCGACGTGAAGGTGCTCCCGTTCTACGATCGCAGCGACCTGGTGCGGCTGACGATCGACACCGTCGAGCACAACCTGCTCGTCGGCATGACGCTCGTGTTCATCGTGCTGATTTTCTTTTTGGTGAGCTTTCGCGCGGCCATCATCGTCGCGTTCACGATTCCGCTCAGCTTGCTCTTTGCGTTCATTCTGCTGCATTGGCGCGGCGTGCCCGCCAATCTGCTCTCGATCGGCGCGATTGACTTCGGGATCATCATCGACGGCACCGTGGTGATGATGGAGAACATCTACCGCGAGCTCGCCGACCGCCATGGGCAGGACTACAAGCTTCACGAAGTGATTCTTGCGGCGGCGCGCGACGTCGATCGGCCGATCTTCTATTCCGTCGCGGTGATTCTCGCCGGGTACCTCCCCATCTATGCGCTCACCGGACCTTCCGGAAAGCTTTTCCATCCGATGGCGGAGACCATGTCCTACGCGCTGCTGGGCTCGCTTATTTTCACCCTCACGCTGGTGCCGGTGCTCGCTTCGTACTGGTTCAAGAGCGGCGTCAAGGAAGTCGTCAACAAGCCGTACGAGTGGGTCAAGAACGTGTACGCGGGAGAACTCGACTGGTGCCTCGACCATCCGAAGACCACCATGATCGTCGCGACGGCCATTTTTGCCGGCACGCTGCTTCTCATTCCCTACATCGGCGGCGAGTTCATGCCGCATCTCGACGAAGGCGCGCTGTGGGTGCGTGCCACGATGCCGTACACGATTTCGTTCGAGGAAGCCGCAAATTTCGCGCCGCAGATTCGCAATATTCTGATGTCCTACCCGATGGTGACAGAGGTTGGCTCGGAGCTTGGCCGCCCGGACGACGGCACCGACCCGACCGGATTTTTCAACTGCGAGTTCTACGTGGGCCTGAAGACGTACAAGGACAAGGCGTGGGAGCAGGGGCCGATCCGCAACAAGGCGGAGCTGACCGAAGATCTGCAGAAGAAGCTCGAAACGTATCCCGGCGTAATTTTCAATTACACGCAGCCCGCGGAAGACGCCGTGGACGAAGCGCTCACGGGCCTTAAGAGCGCGCTCGCCGTGAAGATTTACGGCCAGGATTTGCAGGTGCTCGAAGACAAAGCCGTGGAGATCAAGCGCGTTCTCTCGCAGATCCCCGGATTCACCGAGCTGACGGTCGTTCGCGAATTGGGCCAGCCCAACGTGCAGATCGACGTCGATCGCGAAAAAATCGCGCGCTACGGCATCAATGTGGCGGATGTCGAAGGCGTGATTCAGGCCGGCGTGGGCGGGCAGGCGGCGACGCAGGTGATTCAGGGCGAGCGGCTCTTCGATCTGGTAGTGCGCATGAAGCCCGAATACCGCTCGAGCACGCGAGAGATCGGCAACTTGCTCGTGCCCACGCCCGCGGGCCAGCAGGTTCCGATTTCCGAGTTGGCCACAATCCGCCAGGGCAACGGCGCGTCCTTTATCTATCGCGAGAATAACTCCCGGTACATCGGCGTGCAGTTCAGCATCGAGGGCCGCGACCTGGCCCGTGCGGTGAACGATGCTCAGGATGCGGTGCGCCGGTCAGTGGCGCTGCCGCAGGGCTACCGGCTGGACTGGGGCGGAGAATACAGCGAGTACGTCGCGGCGCGAGAACAATTTGCGGTCATCGGGCCGCTCGCGATTCTGCTGATCTTCATGATTCTTTTCGCGCTGTACGGCAATTTCAAATTTCCCGTCACGGTGGTGATCGGCGTGGTGATGACGGAGCCGGTCGGCGCTCTGATCGCGTTGAAACTCACGCACACGCCGTTCAGCGTCAGCTCCGCGCTGGGGCTCCTCGCCTTGATGGGCGTGTCGGTGGAAACTGCCGTGATCCTGGTGTCCTACATCAACAAGCTGCGCCTGGAAAATCGCGACATCCGGTCGGCGACGCGCGAGGCGGCGCTCTTGCGCCTGCGCCCCATCATGATGACGGCGCTCGTCGCGTGCCTGGGCCTGTTGCCCGCTGCGCTGTCCACTGGCATAGGCTCCGACACGCAAAAACCTTTCGCCATCGTTGTGGTCGCCGGCCTGATTTCGCGGCTGTTCCTCGGGTTCTTCGTGAATCCTGTGCTGTACGAAATGGTGGCGAAACCGGGAGACGTGTTGCAGGTGTAGCGGTCCTCCGAATGCATCTGTTGTATCGTTACCCCCCGGCGAAGCGCATCAAGCAAAGCCTTGGTTCACGCTAGAGATTGCGGTACCATCACAGCGAGTTATTTTGTCGGCTTTGCTTCAAGAAAATGAATGTTCGCAAGACAATCCGCGTACTGGCAATCGCTTTCGCAGCACTCGCGCTGCTGACGTTCTCCACGGTTGTCGTCAGCGACTTTGATTGCCACAATTCCGCGGACGATGCGCGATGTCCCTATTGCCATTTGACCCACCAGGGGCCGGCCGAGCCGGAAGTCACTCACGTGGTTTCCGTCCTCGAGCCGATCGCGTTTCTGCCCTTACCCGAAGTTGCAGTCCATGTTTTTAGCCCCGTCTTCTCTCAAACAGCTCCTCGCGCGCCTCCTGTCTAAAGCATCTCCTTGCTGGAAATCCCATGGATGGACGGCTCCGCGTAGGGTAGCGCGGATGCCCCTTACTTATTTCTCCCAGCATCTACCCTCTCAGCCCGTCGGGCTGCATTCATAAGGAGACGCCATGATACGCAAGCTTTCCCACCTATTTTTATTCGTAGTGTTCTGCCTGTTTGTGTATTCGCCTTTCAGCATCGTCCACGCGCAGGGCGTAGGAAATTCGGCGTCGATCACCGGGACGGTCCTTGACCCGACCGGCGGCGTAGTGCCGAAAGCGACCGTGGAAATTCATAACGTCGTCAGCGGCCTGGACAGGACCACGACGACGGACAACATGGGAAATTTCAGCTTCGTAAATGTCCCCTACAATCCTTACCACTTGAGCGTGAACGTGACCGGGTTTGCGTCCTACGCTCAGGACGTGGACGTTCGTTCTTCGATCACATCGAACCTGAAAATCAATCTGTCCCTCGCGGGACAGGTCAGCAACGTGACCGTGGAGGCGACCGCCGGTGATCTGATCGAGACCGAATCCACGGCGCACACCGACGTGGACCGCGATCTGTTTGATACGCTCCCCCTGGAAAGCGCTTCGTCTTCACTGAGTTCGCTCGTTACCCTTTCCGCGCCCGGAGTCGCGGCGGATTCCAATGGACTCTTTCACGGTCTGGGCGATCATGCTGAGAATTCGTTTTCCGTGGACGGGCAACCCATTACCGACCAGCAGAGCAAGGTTTTCTCGAACCAAATCCCGGTAGATGCAATTGAATCCATGGAAGTCATTCAGGGCGCGCCACCTGCCGAGTACGGCGGTAAAACGAGTTTGGTCATTGACGTAACCACGCGTTCGGGCCAGGGCGTTACCACACCCCATGGCGACGTGACAACTTCCTACGGTGCGTTCGGGACAGCCCAGGTAGGTTTCAACCTCGCTTACGGCGGGCCAAAGTGGGGGAACTTCATCGCTGCGAATGGATTGAATACGGGGCGCTTTCTCGATCCGCCGGAATTTGTGACCATGCACGACAAGGGCAACGAAGAAAACGTATTCGATCGCGTGGACCTTCAACTGTCGGGAGCGGATTCCGTCCACTTGAACTTCCAATACACGCGGTCGTGGTTTCAAAACCCAAATTCATACGACCAGCAATATCATCCCTGCGCAGTGGGGGTCTCAGCGGCGACACCCACGTCACCGGTGGGTTGCAATGCGGCGGGAACTTTCATCGTCGGCCCGAGCGGCAATCCTTTGGGACCGACGGACCAGCGCTCGCAAATTGGGACCATCAACGTCGCACCAACCTGGACGCATCTGTTTGGGTCGGCATCCGTTTTGACCCTGGGCGGCTTCGTGCGGCGGGATCACTACAACTATTACCCGAGCGGAGACCCTCTTGCGGACTTTAGTCCCGATCTGCAGAGCGCGACGATCACTCAAGACAGAACACTTTTGAACGCGGGTGCTCGCGCCAGCATCTCCTACGTAAAAGGCGTCCACAACTTTAAGGGAGGGGTGACCTTCGAACACACGTTCCTGACGGAAGATGACCATCTGGCAGTCGTCGATCCGGGGTACATCGCATCGATCGTGGCTGCGCCCGTGTCCGCGTGCACATCCATTGGTGACCCGGGGTGCGCCGCTGCCCTGCCGTTTGACTTGACCAACCCAACGACGGATCCGACAGGCCAGCAGTATCATTTTCACGGCCACACCGACATAAAAGAAATCGGGCTCTTCGTCCAGGACACGATCACCAAGGGCAGTTGGTCCTTCAACCTCGGCATTCGTGGGGACATCTACCGAGGGATCAGCCGTGGCACCCAAGCGGAACCTCGCCTCGGAATTGCTTACAATATAAAGCCCAGCAACACGGTTCTTCGAATTTCTTACGCGCGAACGCTCGAGAGTCCCTTCAACGAGAACCTTATCATTGCCAGCTCGGGGTGCAGTTTCAATGGCACGACTCCGAATTACGCCGTCATTGCGGAACTCGTTCCGCTGCCCGGGACCACCTGCAGCCAGGGAAATGCGGGGCCGATCGCGCCAGGCTTCCGCAACGAATTCCACGCCGGCTTTCAGCAGGCATTCGGCCGACACCTTGTGATCGATGCCGAGTACCTATGGAAGTACACGCATAACTCCTACGATTTTGGCATCGTGGCCGCAACTCCGATTACTTTCCCGATTATGTGGCATAACTCGAAGATCACCGGATTTACGGTTCGAGCGAACGTGCCGACCTGGCACGGCCTTACCGCAGGCGTCGTGATGTCCAGCGTAGCCGCACGTTTCTTCCTGCCGCAAGTCGCCGGGGTGCCAGTCATTGGCCCAGCGGTTGGCGTCTTCCGGATTGACCACGACGAAAGTTTCAACCAAACGACGCACCTCCAGTACCAGCCATGGAAGATCGGCCCGTGGTTCGGCTTTAACTGGAGGTATGACAGCGGACTGGTGGCGGGCACCGTACCGTGCTATGCGTTCACCGCGACATGCAACAATTCCACGCCCGCAGGGGATTGGGTGCCGGCCGGTGGTGGTGGAAACCCGAATGTCCCTACCGGACAAGTCGGTTTGTTCAACGGCATCACCGGGCTACCTCTCACAGCCGATCAAGCATTCCAGGCCGGGTTCACTTGCAACGGTCAATTAATTGCTCCAAACCCGCTGGCGCCCGCGAATGGAGCGGCAGCACTTCCTTCGTGCGCGAAAGGCTCCTTCGGGTCCTTATTCACGCGCCCGCCGGCACCAGGCACCGAAAACGACGACCACAATCCACAGCGCATTACTCCGCGTCATCTCTTCGATCTCGCGGTGGGTGACGATAACCTGTTCCGTGGTGACCGGTACAAATGGAGCGCGCGGGTCACCGTGATCAATGTGGCGAATAAAGAAGCGCTGTACAACTATCTTTCCACCTTCAGCGGCACGCACTACGTAACTCCGCGCGCCGTAACCGGTGAGCTCGGATTCCATTTCTAAGACGAATTTGCGCGCCGGACGGCGTTGTTTTCGGCTGTCCGGCCCGCAATCGTTTTCTCCAGGCAAATCACAAGGGCAAACGGAGTTGTCCGCGCCGGGAGGGATGGAAGATGCCGAGACACCTTGGCTATAAACGCCGGGATGCAAGGAAATTGGAAGCCCGCCGGTTCGTCGCCGTGTCGAGAGTACGGCGTGGCGAATCCACCGCAGCCGTCGCGCGTTCCCTAGGCGTGTCCATTCAATCGGTGCAGAGATGGGCGCGCTGTCACCGTTCGGGCGGAGATGCAGGACTGCTCCGCCGCCCGAAAACGGGAGGCCCGCGGCCAAAATTGCCACCCGAAAAATTGGCGCGCTTGCGCGAGCTACTTGAAGAAGGGCCATTCGCCCACGGTTTCGACACGCCCGTCTGGACCACCGAGCGCGTCGCTCATCTGATCTGGCGGCGCTTTCGCGTCCGCTACTCGCGCGACCATGTGAAGCACACACTCCTGCCGCGCCTTCAGTGGAAATGGCACAAACACACCTGGCAACCCGCGCGTCGCGGGTCGTAGATCGGTTGTGCAACGGTGGATTTTGAATTCGAACTGATATACCCTATCCCAGTATGGTAGTGAGGCGCGACGCCTTACAAGGAGGAGCCCATGTCACAACCGGGTCTCCAAGAATCGCACGCTCAAGCTTCGAGTCGGGTGGATCGGCCTCCCGTCAGCGAAAGCATTCATTCGGACGCCGGCGAACACGAGGGTCCACACGCCCTCGACTGGATCGAGATCGGCCGCGTCGCGTTCGTCGCGGCCGCCGCCGCCGCGGTTTGGTTTCTGCGCGGTTCCGCGATTCCTCATCTGAATTGGATCGGCGCGATCTGCGCCGTGGCCGGGGGCTATCCGATTTACCACGAGGCGTATGAAAACATCGTCGAACGCCGCATGACGATGGAATTGTCCATGGCCATCGCGATCGTGGCGGCGCTCGCGATTCGGGAGACGTTCACCGCCCTCGTGATCACGGCCTTCGTTTTGGGCGCTGAAATCCTCGAGGGGCTCACTGTCGGGCGCGGACGCAACGCCATTCAGCGGTTGCTCGATTTGCTGCCCAGCATGGCCACCGTCCGGCGGGGAGGCGATTGGCGGGATTGCGCCATCGATGAAGTCCGCGCGGGCGACATGGTGCTGGTGCGCCCGGGGGCGCGCATCCCGGTGGACGGTGCGGTCGCTTCGGGCAATTCTTTTGTCGACCAATCGGCGATTACCGGCGAATCCCTCGCGGTGGAAAAGCTGCCCGGCGCGGGCGTCTACGCCGGCACGATCAATCAATCCGGCGCGCTCGAAATTCGCGTGGAGAAATTGGGGCGCGACACGACCTTTGGCAAGATCATCGAGGAAGTGGAACGCGCGGAAAAATCGCGCGCCCCGATTCAGAAGACCGCCGACCGGCTCGCCGGATACCTCGTCTATTTCGCGCTTGGCGCCGCGGCCCTCACGTTCTTGATCACGCACAACATCCGGTCGACCATTTCCGTCGTGATCGTCGCGGGCGCCTGCGGAATCGCCGCAGGCACGCCGCTAGCCGTACTTGGAGCGATCGGCCAGGCGGCGCAGAAGGGCGCCATCATCAAAGGCGGATTGCACCTCGAAGTTCTCTCGCGAGTGGACACCGTGGTTCTCGATAAGACGGGAACTTTAAGCTATGGAACCGTGGACGTGCTCGAAATCCGGCTGGTCCCGGGGACGCACGACGGTGAATTGCTCGCCGCGGCGGCCACGGCGGAGTGCCGCTCGGAGCATCCCGTCGGAAAAGCGATCGTAAACAAGGCCCGGGAGCGAGGCTATGCCTGGCATGATCCGGATCAATTTGAATATGTTCCCGGCAAGGGCGTCGTGGCGCGCCAGAACGGAACAGAAATCGTGGTCGGAAACAGGGCCCTGCTGCATGAGAAAAGAATCGATTGGCCCGCGTCGGCGTCCGAATCGGCTGGTTCCGAAATCGGCGTTGCACGCGGCGGGCAATTTATCGGCACGATTCGGATCGGGGATACGTTGCGGACGGAGGCGGCCAGCGCCATCGCCGATCTCAAGTCGCTTGGCCTGAAGACGGTGCTTCTTACCGGTGACGCGCGAAGTGTGGCTGAATCCGCCGCCAAAACTCTGCGGGTCGATGAAGTCGGAGCGGAACTGCTGCCCGCGCAGAAGGTGGACCGCGTTCGGGAACTGATCGACGAGGGTCGTATCGTCGCGATGCTTGGCGACGGAATCAACGACGCACCCGCCCTCATGCAGGCGAGCGTCGGCGTGGCCATGGGCTCGGGCACCGACGTCGCGCGAGAGAGTGCGAACATCGTCCTGATCGGAAACGATCTGTCGAAATTCGTGGATACCATCCGGATCGCCCGGCAATGCCGCGCCATCATTTACCAGAATTTCGCGGGCACCCTAATCGTCGACTCCATCGGAATTGTTCTCGCGGGAGCCGGCCTGCTCAATCCGCTCCTGGCGGCTTTCATCCACGTCACGTCGGAACTGGCCTTCATCCTGAACTCAACGCGGATGATCCCTAGTGGCCGGGTCATGCGAGAAAAACTGCTGGCACGTGCTGCCTGACCTACCCTGAGGCTTCGCCTGTTCGGGCGCGCCAAATCGGAGCACTCCCTGGAACGCCCGGTCGCCCTTTCGCCACTTCGAAGAATCTGATTTGCTAGAATGGAATTTGGAGTTGGCCTGCAACGCAGGTGCTTGAGAGCGAAGATCTTTTGAACCAATACTGAACCCCCGGGTGCCCGAGTCAGACGTCCTGTGTGCATGGCCCGCGGCGGATTTCGGTCCGCCGCGGGAAAGCCTAAAGGCCGGCGCAGGGCGCCCACTTTTTACAGGTGGTTCAGGATCTAGCTCCACACGGCGACGTGGACCCGCTCCATTTTTTATGCGATCGCGCGCTTCCCGGTAGCGTATCTTTGCGAATGGCGGGACAGTGGGCCAGCGCCGCGCCCGGCAAAGGAACGAATGAAAATTTTCTTTATTGGCGACATCGTGGGCTCGCCCGGCCGGGACATCGTGGTGGACCGGTTGGCGGATATCGTGGTGACGCGCGAGATCGACCTGGTGATCGCCAACGGCGAGAATTCCGCCTCGGGTTTCGGAATCACGCCACGGATCGCCGAGCAACTCTTCGCGGCGGGCGTGGAGGTCCTGACCGGGGGAAATCATATCTGGGACCGAAAAGAGATATTGGAATACATTCCGCATGAGCCGCGGCTGCTCCGGCCGGCCAATTTCCCGGACGGCAATCCCGGCTCCGGCCTGTACTCGGGGAAGGCGCGCAACGGCGTGCCCTACGCCGTGCTGGACCTGCAGGGGCGAGTCTTTATGGCTTCCATTGATTGCCCCTTCCGGGCAGCCGATCGGGAGCTTGCCCGCATCCCAGCGGATGTCCGCGTGATCTTCGTGGACGTTCACGCAGAAACGACAAGTGA
>Ga0210403_10003436_pt1 | contig 13928 bp, 8 predicted proteins | sample IncBWC19MmetaG_FD_150863 | JGI IMG/M metagenome (GOLD analysis project Ga0210403, IMG submission 150863) | Forest soil microbial communities from Barre Woods Harvard Forest LTER site, Petersham, Massachusetts, United States - Inc-BW-C-19-M | ecosystem: Environmental > Terrestrial > Soil >... | reverse complement strand
ACTCTCGCCTCGATTGTCAGCGGCAATACCGTCGTCCTGAAGCCGTCGAGCGATTCGCCAACGATTGCGGCAAAATTCGTCGAGTTGCTCGAAGAATGCGGAATGCCGGAAGGCGTCGTGAACTTCTGTCCGGGCGGCGGCGTGACCTTCGGCGACGCGCTGGTAGCGCATTCAAAAATTCGCTACATCGCTTTCACCGGCTCGCGCGAGGTTGGATTGCACATCAACCAGACCGCGGCGAATCAACAACCGGGCCAGCTCTGGATCAAGCGCACCATCCTCGAAATGGGCGGCAAAGACGCCATCATCGTCGATGCCGACGCCGATATTGACTCCGCCGTCGAAGGCGTAGCTCAGGCGGCTTTCGGCTTCCAGGGCCAGAAGTGTTCGGCCTGCTCTCGCGCCATCATCGACGAACGCATCTACGACAAGTTCCTGGAGAAACTGAAATCCCGCGTCGAGCGCATTACCGTCGGCGATCCTGCCGAGAACCCAAACATGGCTGCCGTCATCAACGAAGGTTCGATGAAAGATATCCTCCGCTATATCGAAATCGGCAAAAAAGATGGACGCCTAATCACCGGCGGCGCGCGTGACACCAGCGCGGGTAAAGAAGACGGCTACTTTATTAAACCCACGGTCATTGCCGACATTCCCGCAAAATCCACGCTCGAGCAGGAAGAAATCTTTGGCCCAGTGCTGGTAGTGATCAAATCTCGCAACTTCGATCAGGCGCTGGAAATCGCGAACGACACCGAGTTTGGCCTGACCGGCGCCGTTTACTCCAGTTCGCGCGAGAAACTGGATCGCGCCGTACGCGAGTTCCACGTAGGCAACCTCTACCTGAACCGCAAGTGCACAGGTGCGATGGTGGGCGCGCATCCCTTCGGCGGCTTCAACATGTCTGGCACCGATTCGAAGTCCGGCGGCCCGGACTACCTGTATCTGTTCACCCAGGCCAAAAGCGTCGGCGAGAAGATCGCGTAGAGACGGGGCTTGCCCCGGCTCACTTCGCGGCCGGAGACGAGGAAAACCGCGTCGCTACGGGACTTTTATCTTGCCCGACAAATACATCTCCGCCACGTGGTCGGCAAAGACTTTCGGCTTGGCTTCCGCAAGATTGGCGAGAACGACCACGGTGAGCTTGTCGTCCACGTAGCGCGAGATCTGCGTTTTGAAGCCCTGCCACGAGCCTTCATGTTCAACGACGTGGTGACCGTTCTTAGTCTCGATGAACTTGGTCCCGATGAACCAGCCGAAACCGTAGTGCCCGGAGTTCTCCTGCCCATTGCTGAGCTTGGCCACTGTCCACATCTGCTCCAGGCTTGACCGTTTCAGAAGTTTCTCGGTGTAAAGCGCGGCATCCCATTTCGCAAGATCCATGATCGAGAAGTACAGACTGCCATCGGCGGTGGTGTTCAGGGTTGACGAAACCCACTCCTGGTTCTTCAGCTCCCCTTTAAGCAACCGGTATCCTGCGGAACGGTTCGGTACGATGTCGGCTTCGCTGATGATGCGAGTTGTGCTCATGCCGAGTGGCCGGAAGATGCGCTCTTGCAGGAAGTCTCCATAGAACTCGCCCGTGACTTTGTGAATCACGATTCCGAGCGTTAAAAAGCCAAGATTGCTATAGCTCCAACTGGTGCCGGGCGTGAATGCCAGCGGGATCCTCTCGACAATCTTGAGTAACTCCGCCTCGGTGTAATCTTTCCGCATGTCGAAATTTTTTGGATAATCGGTGAACCCGGCCGTGTGACTCAGCAGTTCGCGAATCGTGACCCGCTTCCAGGTGGCGGGCGCGTCGGGAAAGTACTTCGTGAGCGGATCCTCCAGACCAATCTTGCCTTCTTCGACCAGCATCATTACCGCGGTTGCCGTGAACTGTTTGCCGACCGAACCGGATTGAAAGATGGTTTCGGGCTTGACCGGAACCTGCAGCTCCACGTTCGACATGCCGTATCCCTGTGCGCGGATGACCTGCCCTCCCCGCGAGACCAGCAGCGCGAGTCCCGGAATGTGATGCTTCGCCATTTCCGCCCGGATGTAGTCGTCGGCAGCATCGGTTTGATCCGCGGCGAATGCAAGACCCACTGACCCAATAACAATCGAAGCGAGGACGGCCGAGTGACAAAGCCTAAGGCTGATTTTCATGGGTTTCAGAATAGCGTTTTCGTGCAGGAGCAGATACTACTTTCTAGAAAAGCAACTATCGCGAGCGCCAGCGAATCGTGCTATAGTCGCGGGCCATGCTAGCGAAACGCTTGTTTCCCGGGTACCTGTTGTGGGCAACGATAACCGTTTCCGTGGCTTTTGCTCAATCCGTCCACCGCGAGATTGTTGTTGAAGACGATCGCGAGCCCGCGCCTCGCTTTCATGCCAAGACGCTCGCAGGCGAACAGTTCAGCAACGAGTCTACCAAAGGCAAGGTTGTTCTTTTCCAGTTCTGGACCACGTGGTGTCCCTACTGCAAGAGCGAAGAGGGTCTCGTAAACGACCTTACCGCGGAATTCGCCGACAAGGGCTTGGTCGTGATTGCCGTTGATGTAGCTGAGTCCAAGAAGGTCGTACAACAATATTTGAAAGACCATCCCCGCAAGTGCCACATCGTGATGACCGGAGATACCAATCTGGCCGCGATGTATGCCGCCAACCGCTATCCCATCTATGTCGTCGTCGATCGCGATGGCAAGATCGTCGATACGCAACACGGAGCCGGTGGAGAGCGGCCGCTTCGCCGGTCGCTGGCGCGAGCTGGGCTCGAGCCCAAGGAGTCGGAATAATTTTGCTGATGTTCGACAAGATCGTATAGAGACGTGGTTCCACGGAGAACCTTTGCGACTTCTCAGAAGCAAAACACAAGGCCGGTCACGATTCGGGCACGCGAGTCCGCAACATGGAGTTGGTTGTCCCCGGGGACGAGGTGGGTGTGCAGGTAGTCTGCCTCGCCACGCAGCCAGAAATGATTACTCAGGCGGAAGTCCAAGCCGCCGCCAACGGCCCAGGCGAAGGACGTGCTCTCTTGGGAAACGTTGGGGCCATTCACATTTTCGGTGATGTGAGCACCCCCGATCAGGAACTCCCCGAAGGGCCTGATCCTGGACGCCTTTGACAACGGAATTGAAACTTGAGGTCCCACCAAGAATGTGGTGGTTGTCGACTGGTCCTTCGGACAGCAATCAAAATAAGTGTAACGATACTGTGCGAAATCTGCTTTGAACCCGATCCATTTGTTGGCATTCAATCCCGCACCTACATTCCAGCCATTCTCGCCGCCCCCAGAAGAGGCGAAATTGGAAGACGTGTAGGAGTAACCCCCAAAGACCTCGATTCGTGATGGCGCATCCTGGGACCAAGCCAGAGCGCCGAACATCACGAGGAAGCAACAAAGCAGGGTTTTTCGGAGCATATTCCTCCTTTGGGATTCAGCATCACCGAGGACCTTACAGGGCAAGTTGCAGCTTGGGAGCTGATCGCAGCAATGGAAGAAATGTCATTTCTATACACATTCCAGGTCATCGGCTAAGATGTTCGCTCAAAGAAGGTTGCGGGCGGACCGCACGGGGCACGTACCCGGAGAAGGTGGAATGGCGTTCAATGGTTCAGATCGCTTTCGATTCGGTGCTTACGAGGCTGATCTGCATACTGGCGAATTGTGGAAACACGGCACGCGGGTCAAGTTGGTCGGGCAACCGTTTGAGATTCTCGCGACGTTGGTAAGGCGTCCCGGTCAACTTGTCACCCGTGAGGAGATCCGCGCGCGTTTGTGGCCCGGAGACACCTTTGTCGATTTCAATCACGGGCTGAACGCAGCCGTGAACAAGCTGCGCGACCTGCTGTGCGACTCGGCCGACACACCGAAATACATCGAGACCCTCCCGCGCCGCGGCTACCGTTTTGTGGCTCCAGTGGAGAGCGTGACGCCACCGTCAACTGGTGAGGGCATCGAGGGCGAACAAAACCGGTTCGCCCCGATAATGCAACCAGCGTTCGTCGAGGCACCATCGGCAGCGCTGGCAGGTGAAGGGTTCGTTGCGCCCGTTGCAGTCCAGCCAGTGGCCGAGACCGCTAGTCGAACCCTGCGACCCAGGCGCTGGTGGACGTACCTTGCTGCCGGGGCAGTTACCGCCGCGAGCGTATGGGTCGTGGCGAACTGGCTGCGATTCCGCGCCGTGCCGAACGAAGCGCCGGGGGCAGAGATCGGAGTCCCCTTCAAGATGCACCCCCTCACGACGCTTTATGATCGCACCAGCGAACCAGCCTTCTCACCCGACGGGAATCGAGTCGCTTTTCGCCGGGAGGGTTCCGTTCCCGGAAGCTCGGGCATTTGGATCAAAGAGGTCGGGGGAGAAGAATTGATTCAACTCACCAGTAACAGCACGGACTGCCGCCCGGCATGGTCGCCCGATGGGCATTCGGTTGCTTTTTCCCGCTTGTCAGATAAGCGGCGCGCCATATTCGAAGTGCCGGCAGTCGGGAGTCCGCCGCGCGAGTTGTTTGCGACTGATCTGCTTCCGGAGCACGGAGAGCTGGATTGGTCCCCCGACGGCCAAACCATTGCGTATGTCGCGAGGGGCATGCTGGGCTCCTCGGCGGTTTTTCTGCTTTCGCTCAAGACTCGAACGGCGCGCCAGTTCACGACGCCAACGGCATTTGATCAGGATTGGGGACCGAGGTTTTCCCCCGACGGAAGTCGAATCGCTTTTGTTCGTGGCCTCAACATTATGGTCATAACGCCGGAGGGAGGAGAGGTGTTGCGTCTGACTCGGGAATCATTCCGCGTAATGGGGCCTCCGGCATGGACGCCAGACGGCCAGGCACTCGTGTTTGCCTCCATTGATGGAAAAGGACCCAGTCTCAGAAAAATTCCCATTTCCGGTGGCGCAACCACGCGCATTCGCGAGGCTGGCGATTTCGCGTGGAGTCCGGCTATTTCGAGAAGAGGTTTCAGGTTGGCCACCGAAACGTTGAGCAGCGCACGAACGATCGAGCGAGAGGATATCGCCTCTCCGGACCAAAAGACTCAAGCGTTGGTCACAACCCTGAGCGGTGAGAACAGCGCCCCGCACGTTTCTCCGGACGGACGAAAGCTGGCCTTCCAATCGGATCGCGAAGGGGGCATGGACATTTGGGCCAGCGACCGAGACGGACAGAATCCCATCCAGATGACTGCGGTCGGAACGGCCAGTGCTCCGCGCTGGTCGCCGGATGGCAAACAGATTGTGTTCGACGCCAGGTCAGGGCCGGATTCGAGTGGGCCCAGAGCCGTTTTTCTCGTTAAAGCCGATGAAGCAACGCCGTATCCGCTGGTTCAAGATGGTTTCAACAATCGCGTTCCCCGATGGTCACGGGACGGAAATTGGATCTATTTTGCATCGAACCGCTCAGGCGGCTGGCAGACATGGAAAATCCAGAAATGGGGCGGTGCACCCGCGCAGGTCACGCACCGCGGCGGCTTTGCTGCGGAGGAATCCCCCGATGGCCAATACCTCTATTATGTAAAGCACAGCCACGAGTCGCCTGAGGTTTGGCGAATGCCCGTTGGCGGCGGGCCTGAATCGCTCGTCCGCCCGTCTGTTCGCCCGCTGGATTGGGCGGCGTGGGCAACGGTTGAGAAAGGCATTGTCTTCGTAGAGTCGGGCGCAAACGGTGAACCGACCGTCAGCTTCTACGACTTCTCAACCGGGGCGGTTCGACACCTCGCGGTACTGGACAAGCCGCCTTTTTGGATAACCGCCCCGCGAGACGGTGGGGCAGTGATCTTCGACCATCCCGGACAGCAGGAGAGCCACGTCATGTTGCTGGAGAATTTCCACTGATGGCTTTGGCTTAGGCGATGAAGTGTTGATTCTGAGGTCTCAAGGTGAAGGCCGCCCATCCAGGGCGGCCTTTTGTCTTCCAGTGAACGACCGAGCGAACGCGATCTAGTTGCTGATGCCCGCGCTCTGCGGCGGTTGCGGGATGGCTGCGGCTGCGGTGGCGGCTGCGGCTTCGTTCAGGATGCGGTGGTGAATCGTGAACAGCGCCAGTTCCAGCCGGTCCGACACACCAATCTTGTCATAGACGTTGCGCAGGTAGTTCTTGATCACCTGCTCGGTTGTACCCAACTGGGTGGCGATTTCCTTATTCTTATATCCCTGAACGATTAGCGCCACGATGCGCAGTTCCTTGGCCGTCAACCGGTCACGGACGCGCAGCCCGACCATATCGTTCTCGGTCAACTCGCTCGGCACCGCCATATCCTGCACCCAGTTTTCGCCACGGGCGATCTTGCGGACACAGTCCACCAGCGCTGGGCTGGTGACGTTGCGATAAACCACGCCATGAGCGCCCGCCGCCATGTAGCGCTGCGCGCTCTCGCCGGTGTCGGCGAGGACGACCACGCGGGTCTTGTTTTTGTTGGCAGCCGCGAGGACGGAATTGAAATCGGAGTGGAAACCTCCGGCAATGATCAGCACGGCGGCGCGAAATTTGTCGAGCGCCATGAACATCTGCTCGGCAGTTTGCGCCTGGGCCACAATGCGCATTTCGTCTTCTACGGCCAGCACCTTGGCGATGCCGGCGCGAAAAATCGCCTGATTGTCGGCCAGAATAAGCTTCAGCATGGATCGCACTCCCGGTTAACTGTTGCGAACGAATTCGTAAGAATCGATTACGCAAGCGACGCCCCGGTTGTCCCCGGACTCGGCGCTGGCATTGGGCTCATCGGTCCGCACCACGCGGCCGCGGCACTGAATCACAACATCGTCCTTGCCGCCCGTTACTTCCGGCGGCAGGGTGATCTCAAACTCTACTGGTGAGCCGACTTCGAGCGAAGCGTCGGCGCGGATGTACACGCCGGCGGCACTCAGATTGCCGGTCACGCCGCTGGCGTCCCCCGCGGTATCTTCCTTATGAATCTTGATCGGCAATTGCAGCGGAAATCTTTTCCCGGTACGGGCTTCGGACACGACGCCTCCTCTGCCCTCGCTCTGCGGTTCAACCGAAAGCCAGAAAACCACGGAATTCCCAGCCCAAAGCCGGAGGAGCAGCTATCGGGGTTATATCACGGAAAATAGCCCAAAAGAAGCCCAGATTACCTAAGTAACACCGGTAGGAACTAGGTACCTCTACGAAACCAGCGGCGAAGGTGGCCTCAACATGGCGGCAATTCAGAGCAGAATGCGGCATTTTTCGACGTGGCACGTGCTCGAAACCGGCTGCGGAAAGGGTCGATATTCGGTGACTCGAAGCCCCTGGAAGGTGGCGTCCGCTTTCGAAAGGCTTTCGGCATCGCCGAAGCGATGCCCTGGTACGAAACCCCTGGTTTTTCAGCAGCCCGCAGGTGCTGGTGCTGCAAGCATTTGGCGGGCGAGGCGCCCCCCACCACAGTTGCCACGATCATGAAACTTTCGACGCTAGACTTTGACCGAGTCGCGGCGCTCGGCGGGGACGTAGCTTACGGCGGCGGTGCGATCCAGTTTGTCCCAGGCGAAGGGGCGTCCCTGGATGGCACGCTTCAGGGTCCGGAACAGAACCAGAGAAAATACCTGGCGATAGGCGAAGCGCTGCAACCACACCTGGCTGAGCAGCCAGGCGTCTTCGCGGGCTTCGGGCTGACGACGCTCCAGGGCAAAGGCGATCGCCGAGGCGATGAAATCGATCACCAGAAATGCTCCGAAGAAGATGAGCAGCCGCTGGAAGCTGGCCGGATCGTTCGATTCAGGATGAAAGTAACTCTGGACGAAATACCAGATCACGCCGGCCGCAAACATCAGGTCAATGAAGGGCGAGACCAGCGGAAGCAGAATCTGGAAGATGAGGATATTCGGAAGTGCGACGAATCCCAGAGCGCCCTTGCGCGCGAAAACGCCGCGATGCTTGAAAACGGCTTGCAGAATTCCGAACGACCAGCGGAATCGCTGGCGCATGAGCGCGTTGGCATTCGTCGGAGCCTCGGTGAAAGCAAGCGCCATGTCTTCGTATTCCACGCGATAGCCGTTGCGCAGGAGCGCCATGGTGAGATCGGCATCTTCGGCAACGGTGTCCACGTGGTAGCCTCCCGCTTCGCGTACGGCTTCGACCCGCCAGGCGCCGATTGCGCCCGGCACCACGCTGACCGCACCCATGGTGTTGAGTGCTCGCCGCTCGAAATTCTGGCTGGTGATGTATTCGAGCGCCTGCCAGCGCGTCCACAGGTTGACGCGATTGCCGACTTTGGCATTGCCGGCCACGGCTGCAACTTTCGGATTGAGGAAGTGCGGTACCATGCGGACGATCGCGTCGGGAGCGATGATGGTATCGGCGTCGATGCCGACGAAGAGCTCGGCATCGCCGATGTGCTCGAGTCCAAAGTTAAGCGCCTCGGCCTTGCCGCCGTTGGGCTTGGTGAGAATCAATACCCTGCCGCGAGCTTCCTCGGCGGCGAACGCGCGGCGGGCAATTTCGAGAGTACGATCCTTGGAACCGTCGTCGATGACAATCACGCGCAGATTGGGATAGTCGGAATCGAGCGCGCCCTGGATGGTGCGCTCGATGACCAACTCCTCGTTATAAGCGGGAATGAGAACCGCGACCCGTGGCCTGTAGGCCGCAATCTGCCCGGGCGTTCCATACACATGCGAGCGCAGACGGTCATAGATGGCGAGGACGCCGACCGAAATCAAGCGTCCGGTCATCAGGATGTCACCCAGGAAAAAAATGACCGTGATGGCCGTCATGGTTGCGCTGGCGAGCCAGAAGCCGATCCAGTTCAGGCGCGCGGACCAATACTGGTTGGACGCGAGCGGCGGCATGACATCCGCTTTCGTTTTGCCCATCAACTGGTACACGGGGACGAACTCAAATCCGCGGGCGCGCGCGCCGTCGATGATCAGCGGGAGCGCCAGCACGGTTCTTTCCCGGTTGCCGCCGCCGTCGTGCAAAAGAACAATGTTGCCGCACTTCTGATCGTTCGGCTGGCAGGGTGGCAGATGGTCCAGCACGGCAGCGGCGATCTGTTGCGGCGTGAGCGCGGGCACGTCGCTCCAGTCCTTGGGGTCGATCTTATTGCCGATGGTGATGTAGCCCATGCTCTGCGTGAGTTCGAGCGGCCGCACCTGGTCTTCGGTGTCGGGTTCGGCATCGACGGAGTATGGCGGACGGAACATCATGGTGCGAATGCCCAGGCGGCTGGCAAACAATTGCTCGGTCAGGTTCAGCTCCACCTTCATGTAGCCGGTGCCAATCGAGCTGATATCGGGATGAGTAAAGGTGTGGTTTCCGATTTCATGGCCTTCCCGAAAAACGCGCTGGGTCAAACCGCTGAACTTCTCAGCCTGGATTCCGATCAGGAAAAATGTTCCCGGAACATGCTTGCGCTTGAGGATGTCGAGAATTTTCGGCGTCCACTGCGGATCGGGACCGTCATCGAAAGTCATGGCGAGTCGATTCTTGCTGAAGCCATAGCGCGCCACGCGATACGGCTCGGGCAGACTCTTGAAGGTTTCCCCGTCGATGAGTCCAGTCTGCTTGTCGAGCGACAGATCGCGCCCGCCGTTGGTAGGCCGCGCCTCGATGTGCAGGATTTCGCCGCTACCCTCCATGTCGACGTCCTGGCCGGGCGGGACGTCTTTCAAACGATCGGTCGCATTGGCTTCTCCCGGCGTATCCCAAACACGCCACAGGGAGCGGTCTTCCGCGCCCAGTCTCCACAAGGCAAAGGTCTGGATGCCGAGCGTCTGGGCGGCACGCATCTCGTTCAAGGCGGTCACCGCATCCAGGAACCAGACATCGTGGCGAAAGTTATCGTCGTCGAGGTAGCTGAAGTGCGGGTTGAGCGCGTCGCCATCAAAATCAATGTCTTCTTCGGAATCGCGCGACCCGATCCAGGCCTCCTGCACCGACACGCTCTTGTCGGCCAGTCCCGGCGGCAGTTTGCCTTTTTTCGGCCGCTCGACCCAGTCGTACCCGTAGTTGCCGATGGCGCAGATGAGCTTCTCTTTCGGAATCTCTTCGACGGCGGAATCAAGGTTGTCGAGGAACCAATCCTGCGAAGCGACGGGGCCGGGGGTTCCGCCGGGAAAGTGCTCGTCATAGTTCATGATGACAACGCCATCCACGGCGGACGAAATGGCCTTGTAATCATAATCCTCGTTGCGCACCTGGACGCTGACGTAGAGCTTCATCCCCTTGGCGTGCAGGTCGGACGAGAGTTCGTTCAGCAGAGCTACGTATCCGGGTTGCGCTTTCTTCGGGAAGGATTCGAAATCGATCATCAAACCGCGATAGCGATCGGAGGCAAGAAAGAGTGCGATCTCGCGTCGAAACCTGGCGCGGGACTCTTTATTGTTCAGGAAATCACCAACGCCCGGAACAAAGTCGGTGCCGTCAAAGTTCTGCACCACCGGAAAGACTTCCATGTTGGTGCCTTCCGTCTTCAAAAACGGCATTACTTTGTCGTCCACCGGATGGACCGTTTGCCCATGAACCACGTCGAACATCGCGTTCGTATCCGTATTCACGGCTTGCAAATGACCGTCTGGACTGAGAACCTGCAGCCACGTCGGGAAGAGCAAGTCGATCTGGCGCGCATATTCGCGCAAGGAAGAGAAGCTGGCCGTGTCCCAGGAAACGTAGAACGCGGCTCGTACCCCTTGCTGGGAGTTCAGCGTGAGTTGGGAGGGAGCCTTGCGGGGTTGGCGGCGGTGTCCGGCGCGGGCCAGAGTAGCCAGGCGGCGTTTCTCGCGTGCTTTCGTCTTTTCGTTCTCTTTCAGAGCGTGGTAAGGACGCTTTTCTGTAAGCCAGGAAAGATCGGGCAGAGGGTCGCTGCGCAAGGCGCTATAGATGAAAAAGATCACCAGCAAAGAAAAGGCCACCGCGGCCGCGTCGAAAACGCGGCGAATCCGCCTCCAACGCGCCTGCTTGGGATCGTAAAAAACCTGTTTCGCCATCTGGATGTGGTTTCTACATCCTAAGGTGAGAGCCGCAGGGGGTCAAACGGGCCGATTAGGCGACGCGGAAAATCGCGCGATTCGCGATATATTCCCAACGTGCTCACCCTGATCCGGGAACATCGCTGGCTTTTTCTGGGTACCACAATGGCCGCCCTGGCATTGCGACTATTTTTCTTCCTTAATTTCCCAGCGGTCACGGATGACTCAAGCATTTACGCCAACCTCGCCAGCAACTGGATGCAGCATGGCGTCTACGGCCAGATGCGAAGCGGCCAAACAGAGAAACAAATTGTGCCAACCGACACGCGGCTGCCGGGATATCCCGCTTTTCTGGCCGGAATCTTCTGGCTGTTCGGTGCCGGCAACTTCAAAGCCGTCATGCTGACGCAGATTCTGGTGGACCTGGCCACCTGCCTCATCGTTGCCGATCTTACCCGCCGGACGGTTTCCGAGCGAGCGGCGAGAATCGCTTTCGTGCTCGCGGCGCTGTGCCCGTTCCTCGCAAACTATGCTTCCGCCGTGCTCACAGAAACTTTGGAGATCTTCTTTACGGCGCTCGCCCTCGATTGCGCGGCCGCTGCTCTGAATCGAATGGATGTGGCTCGTGCCGAGGCTCGTGCCGAGGTACGAGCGGAGTCTCGGGCAAAGTCGGATGCGCTCGACCGGACTTATCGCAAACTCTGGGCCGCAACCGGAGCGGCGATTGCGGCCTGCATCCTGCTGCGTCCCGATGGCGGCATCCTGCTGGCGGCGATCGCTTCTTATCTGGCGATTTTGGCGTGGAGGCATCGCACTGACAGAAAAAAAATGGCCGACATCCTAGTTGCAGGAATCATCGTCGTCGTAATTGCGCTGGCGCCGCTCGCTCCGTGGACCATTCGTAATTTTCGGACGCTCCATCATTTCCAGCCCCTCGCTCCGCGTTACGCCAACGAGACGAATGAACTCGCGTCCCGGGGTTTCAACCGATGGGTCAAAACCTGGATCGCCGACTACGCGTCGGTGGAAGAAATCTATTGGAATGTTCCCGGCGACAAGATTGACCCGGAAAAACTACCGTCGCGCGCCATCGATGATCCCGCGCAGAGGGACGAAACGCTGGCCGTGATCGCGGACTACAACCGGTCGCAGGACATGACTCCGGAACTGGATGCGCGCTTCGGCAAAGTGGCCGAGGATCGCATTCGCGCCCATCCCGGTCGCTATTACGTTGTGCTGCCCCTGCTGACCGTCGCGGACATGTGGCTGCGCCCGCGAACCGAGATCCTTCCTCCCGACGTGCGCTGGTGGGAATTCCATGACGACACAAAACAGTCCGTCCTGGCCGTAGGGTTCGGCTTGCTGAACCTGACCTACGTGGCGGCAGCGCTGCTGGCGCTCATTCCAGGGCAAGCACGCAGGCCATCAGGAATTCGCTGGGCCGGATTGCTGATCAGCTTCCTGCTGCTGCGCTCGGCATTTCTGGGAACGCTGGAGAACCCGGAGCCGCGCTACACGCTGGAATGCTATCCCGCCATCATTGTGCTCGCGTCGTCATTGTTCTCGCCTAGGGACAACCGCCCTCGGCTCTCTGGGAACGAAGCCCCGGGCTAGGCCCGGCACTCTGCCGGCGCCGTTTGACTTCGTGGTAAGCCTGGCTGCTCACGCAATTGAAATCCACGTGGTCCCGGATAGCCGAGGGCGGCCGTCCCTTGGCAATTCTTCGCTGCTCAACGAGCCGGCGCCTTCGCCTTCTCTGCCCGAGTTCTCTCGATTTTCTCGTCCGCTGACCGCCCGAGCTGACCATACGCATCCGCAAGAAACAGGTGCGCTTCCCGCGAGTCCGGCTCGACCGCGGCCGCCTTCTGCAGATTGGGCAAGGCTTCAGAAGGCTTGCCGAGCAATGACAGCAGGCGTCCGCGAAGCAGATTCGCGCGGTAGTGATCGGGACTGAGTCCAAGGCAAGTATCGAGATGATCCATCGCCTCCGGCACGCGATCAATCCGAGCATAGACAGCCGCGAGCGAGAACTGAGCGTCCGCCCACTTCGGCGCCCGTACCACCGCCGCTTCAAACTGCGGGGCCGCACCTTTCCAATCGCCCGTCTCAAATAATGCCAGGCCGAGTTCGTAACGTCCCATGCCGTTGTCCGGAAGCAGTTGCGACGCTTTCTGCAGCGGAGGAATCGCCTCGGCGTAATTCTTCAGACGCGCCTGCGCCATTCCGTATTGCATGTTCGCGACGGGCATGTTCGGCTCCTCCGCCAGCACACGCTTCAGCAGTGGGACAGCCTCCTGATAGCGAGCATCCTCGACGTCGAACATCGCGTCGTGGAGCAGGTTGGAAACTTCAATCTTGGTCTTGGGATCGACGCCGGTGAGCTTCTCGTCGTCGCGTGACTCCGCCGCATTGGAAGCGACGTAGCCGAGCGCTTGCAGCTTCTGCGTTTGCTCGGCATCGGGTTTGGCTAATTCAAACAGCGTCTGGCTCGTTCGCGATCGAAAGGCATCCAGTTGGGCGGCAATCGTATCCGCAACCGCCTTCGCGCCACCTGCGAGATTGTGCGCAGCCTCGGAATCGATGGTTTGGTTATAGAGTTCGCGTTCCGGCGCGCGAATGTAGAGATATTTTCCCGAACGCAGGGCGCGCAGCGAACTCCAGCCAAAGGCGCGATGCGGATAGTCGGTCTCGGCGTAGGCGGATCGATCGTCCTCCGCTGTCCCAGCGCCATGGCCCGTTGCCGGCTTCGTCATCATCATTGTTGATAGCGATTCTCCCTGCATTTCTTTCGGTACCGGCAGTCCGGCCTCCTGCAGAACGGTGGGCGCCACGTCCACCAGACGTACACGCGCGTCGACGCGTTTGCCGGCGGCGTGTAAGGCCGGCAATTTAAAGAGCAGCGGGACGTGCAGGGTTTCGTCATAAAGAAAGATTCCGTGCGTGTTCTCGCCGTGCGCGCCCAACGACTCGCCGTGGTCAGCCATCACCGCGATCAGCGTTTCGTCATAAAGCCCGTGCTTGCGGATCTCATCCACCAGT
>Ga0210403_10003433_pt1 | contig 13937 bp, 9 predicted proteins | sample IncBWC19MmetaG_FD_150863 | JGI IMG/M metagenome (GOLD analysis project Ga0210403, IMG submission 150863) | Forest soil microbial communities from Barre Woods Harvard Forest LTER site, Petersham, Massachusetts, United States - Inc-BW-C-19-M | ecosystem: Environmental > Terrestrial > Soil >... | reverse complement strand
TGTCTGGGTGAAGCAAGGCATTTTGCTGGGATTCCGGCTCGGCGAGCTCAGCAAGATGGGCGAGGACGTAAGCCTTTCCTTCGTTGATAAAGATACGTTTCCGGCGCGGCGATTCACGGTTAGAGATCGGGTGCGGATCGTACCGGGAGGCTCGTCGGTGCGTTTGGGAGCGTACGTTGCCCCCACGGTCATCTGCATGCCGCCCATGTTTATTAATGTGGGAGCGTATGTGGATGAGGGAACGATGGTCGACTCGCATGCTCTCGTCGGGTCGTGCGCTCAGATCGGTAAAAGAGTTCACTTAAGTGCGGCGGCGCAGATTGGGGGAGTGCTCGAACCCATCAATGCGGCTCCAGTAATTATCGAAGACGATGTATTGGTTGGAGGCAATTGCGGAGTCTACGAGGGAACGTTGGTTCGGACGCGTGCTGTGCTGGGGGCGGGTACGATTTTGACCCGGTCGACTCCAATTTACGATATTGTTCGCGGCGAAATCTATCGGGCCAGCGGCGATAAACCATTGGAAGTCCCTGAAAATGCGGTGGTTGTTCCTGGCTCGCGGGCGGTGAAGAAAGGCCACGCGGTAGAATGGAACCTGTCACTATATGCGCCGGTTATTGTTAAATACAGGGATGAAAAAACTGACCGGGTCACAGAATTGGAAGACTGGTTGCGATAGCCCTTTCGTCCACTTGCAGCGGCAACGGCGCGGTGTTACAACAGCAGCGGGAATGGGCTCGTCTAAGATCCCGGCGGCCATAACATGAATGTATTTCCTAAAAATACGGCGATCACGCTGGCGCTGCTATTGGGCGCCTTTGTGGCCAACCTTGGGGGTGTCGCACTCGGTCAGGCAGTGTCAATTAGCGCGTCTATCAATCCTGCCGAACTGGTTCGCAAAGCGGTCGCGAATGAAGTCGCTAGCAGCAATACTGACACAAATTTCATGTTTCGGGATGAGAAGCAAGCGTCTGACGGTTCCCAAACCAAGCTTGTAGTCGAAACTCGGGATGCAATGGTTGGACTCTTAATTAGTATCAACGGGCAGCCGCTGACACCCGAGCAGAAGCAGGCAGAAAATGATCGTCTCAATCGGCTCATAAATGATCCCGTTGAGATGAAGAAGAAGGCGAAGCGCGAAAAAGAGGACGCTGAACGAACGACGCGCATTGTGGGCGCGTTCCCTGATGCCTTCCTGTATGAGGCGGACGGCTTTGCGCCGGGAGAAGAAGGACTGGCTGCTCCGGGCGATAAATTGGTCCGGCTCAAGTTCCGGCCAAATCCGCAATATTCTCCGCCCTCGCATGTGGAGCAGATTCTGACGGGCCTTGAGGGGTACATGCTCATTGACGGCCAGCAGAACCGGATTGCAAAGATTGATGGGACTCTGGTAAAGGAGGTCGGCTTCGGGTGGGGGATCCTCGGGCATCTCGATCGCGGCGGCCACTTCATTGTTCAGCAGGGCGATCTGGGGCAAGGACATTGGGAGATCACTCAACTCGATCTTTCTTTCACGGGGAAGGCGTTGTTCTTCAAGACCATAAACATTAAGGAAAAGGAAGTGTTTAGCTGCTTCCAGCCCGCGCCTCGAAATCTTAGCTTTGCGGAAGGTGTGGAGCTGTTAAAGAAACAGGAAGCGCAGATGGCGCAGAATCCTAAGGCGCAAACCGAAACGAAAACGGAGAAAATCACTCGCGCCATGCCGCGCCCGCCGGGGCTCTGAGGTAGCCGCGCTATTTTCCGCTGACCTTTTTTGTTATCTTAATTAGTTCTTTTCTTGTCGTAAGCTTTTCGATTAGGTCCTCCTTTGTCGCGTAGCCCGTGCCGGGCTTGTCGCTTATCGGAATTGTGCCTTGCGGTGTGACTTCGACTTCCGGTTCGATAATGTCCTCTTTCCAGTAACGCTTTGAAGCAGAAACATCCCCGGGCAGGCGAAAGTTTGGCAACGTGGAGAGTGCGATGTTGTGTGCGCGTCCGATGCCCGATTCGAGCATTCCGCCACACCACACCGGAATATTGTTCTTGGCGCAAATGTCGTGAACCCGCTTAGCTTCAGCGAAGCCGCCGACGCGTCCGACTTTGATATTGATGATTCGACATGCGCCAATCTCTATTGCTTGTGCTGCATCGCGGGAGTGGTGGATCGATTCGTCCAGACAAATCGAGGTTCTCAGTTCTTTTTGCAAGCGTGCGTGATAGTAAATGTCGTCATCCCACAGCGGTTGCTCGATCATCAGCAGATTGAATTGGTCGAACGCCTTCAAGTGTTCGAAATCGTCAAGTGTATAGGCTGAATTTGCGTCACAACTGAGCGTAATGGCTGGCCAACGGGCGCGGATTCTTTCCAATACGTTCAAGTCCCAGCCGGGCTTCACTTTGACTTTGATTCGCTGATAGCCGGCGGCCAGTTCGATTTCAATTTTTTCCAGAAGCTGTTCAATCGAATCTTGAATGCCAATGGAAACGCCGCACGAAATTTCTCGCAGGGTGCCTCCCAAGAGTTTCCATAGTGGCGTTTGCTTTTGTTTGGCTTCAGCATCCCAGAGAGCGTTTTCAACCGCAGCCTTAGCCATTCGATGACCGCGAATTCTTGCCATGAGAACGCCGCTGTCACTGGCTGAAGCCAACTCACGGTTTATGACAGCAGGGGCCAGATACTTCTTGATGGTCGCCCATGCCGTCTCCGACCATTCAGAGCTGTAGAACGGAGCTTCGTCGGCAACGCACTCTCCCCAGCCGTCGACTCCGTCGCAATGCGCGGTGACGAGAAGGATGCGGCGGCTCGAAATTCGCCCGAAGCTCGTTTCGAAGAAGTTAACGAGTGGGATCTGAAGTTCGCGAATTGTGATGGCATCAACTCTCATTAGGAGGAAGGGGCCCCTCTCGTGGCGCTTTGCTGCGTTCCGATTCCTTTGCCTGCTGCCATAGGGATTCCAGCTCTTCCATCGACGCATCTTTCGGGCTGCGCCCGGAGAGGTTCAGTTGGTGTTCCATCCATTGGAAACGTCGCCTGAACTTACGGTTTGTCTTTTTTAGCGCCGATTCTGGATCGACGTCGAGATGGCGCGCGAGGTTCACGAGGACGAAGAAAAGGTCTCCCACTTCTTCTTCGATATTGCTCGGCACGGCTTTCGATTTCGACTCCGGGACGTGTTTCAGTTCTTGCTGGAGTTCTTGAACTTCCTCATCCAGCTTCTCAAATAGTCCATTGGTGTTGGGCCAATCAAACCCTACCTTGGAAGCAAGCGAGCTTAGCTCATGAGCTTCGAGCAGCGCCGGCATTGCCGATGAGACTCCCGCCAGCACGGATTGTGATTGCTGATTTGGTGAGCCCTGCTGCTCTTTTTCTTTTCTTTTTATGGCTTCCCAGTTGCGCAGCACATCTGAAGAAGTCTCTGCCTTCACGTCTCCGAACACGTGAGGATGGCGGCTCACTAATTTTTCAGAGAGACGATCCAATACATCGTCTATGGAGAACTTATCTTGCTCATTTGCCATTTGAGAATAGAAAAGGACCTGTAGAAGCAGGTCGCCTAACTCCGCTGGAAGCTCATCCCAATCGCGATTATCGATCGCTTCCAGAACCTCATAGGTTTCTTCCACGGTGTATGGCTTTATGGAATCGAAGGTCTGTTCGCGGTCCCACGGACAGCCTCCCGGTCCGCGAAGGCGAGCCATGATTGAAACCGCCCGCTCAAAACGCTCTCCTGTATTCGGCATGGATGAAACTCTAAATGAGGCACTCACGGGAAACAAACAGGGGGATGACTTTGGCATTCATCGTGCCTACAAACAGATCAACCTTCTCGAAGACCCCCTTGGCGAGAAGATTCGGAAGCCCTCCCCCAAACTGTACGCATAGGGCTTTGGGTTTGGGCCGCGAGCTCGTGGGGTCTCGGGCTCGCGATGATTTGACGATTAGCCAGGACGCGCTTGAAAACGGGTTAGCCCGGCCCCTGTTGACGCTCTGATCGCCCGGGATTTGGGTGGGCACGACCTCTGGTCGTGCCGTGGTGTGTCAAACCGATCTTTCGGCCCGACTGAAGTCGGGACCTCCCGGTCACAGCTCACTCGCACCGAGTTTGTTCAGCCTCGCCGTCGTCTCGTCTTTCATTTTTGGAATGCCGAGCCTTCGGCAGAGATGCCGTCTATTCGGCTTTGAGGAATAGGGCCGCCAACGGAGGTAGGGTCAACGTCAACGAATAGGGACGGCCGTGCGCGGTTTGCTCCTCAGCTTGTTTTCCACCCATGTTTCCCCACCCGCCACCGCCGTATTCTTTTCCATCGCTGTTCAGAATTTCTCGCCAGAATCCGCCGGAGGGAACACCGATCCGGTAAGGCTGCCGCGGTACAGGTGTGAAATTAAACACGGCGAGGATCGTATCTTTTGGCGACTTTCCCTTGCGCAAGAACGAAAGCACACTAGATGCGTTGTCGTTGCAGTCCACCCATTCAAATCCGGCGGGATCGGCATCAAAAACGTGGAGGCCGGGTTCAGCTTTATAAGTCCGGTTCAATTGCTCCACCCAAGCCATCACGCCGCTGTGCACCGGATATTGAAGAACGTGCCACTCCAGGCTGCTCTCGTGCGTCCACTCCCGCACCTGGCCAAATTCGTCGCCCATAAACAATAGCTTTTTGCCTGGCTCCGCAAACATATACCCGTACAGCAAGCGTAGGTTCGCAAATTTCTGCCATTCGTCGCCGGGCATTTTGCCAATGAGAGAACCCTTTCCGTGGACCACTTCATCATGCGAAAGGGGAAGAACGAAGTTTTCCGTGTATCCATAAAGCATTCGGAAGGTGAGCGTGCCCTGAAGATACTGGCGGTGGATAGGGTCCTGGGAAAAGTAGGCGAGCGTGTCATGCATCCAACCCATGTCCCACTTCATTCCGAAACCCAGGCCGCCAAGATAAGTTGGCTTGGAAACCATGGGCCACGCGGTCGACTCTTCCGCGTACATCTGGATTCCGGGAAACTCCTTGTAAGCTTCCTGATTCAGCTGGCGGAGAAAATCGATCGCATCCAGATTCTCTCGTCCGCCAAATTTGTTCGGAATCCATTCTCCGGCCTTTCGAGAATAGTCGAGGTAAAGCATGGACGCGACCGCGTCCACACGAAGTCCATCAGCGTGGTATTGGTCCAGCCAGAACATGCCGCTTGACAACAAAAAGCTACGCACCTCATTGCGTCCGTAGTTGTAAATGAGAGTGTTCCAGTCGGGATGAAAACCCAGACGGGAATCGGCATGCTCAAAAAGGTGAGTACCGTCGAAATAGGCCAACCCATGCTCGTCAGAAGGGAAGTGTGATGGCACCCAATCGAGAATCACCCCGATTCCGCGCTGATGGAGATAATCCACGAAATGCATAAAATCTTGCGGAGTCCCATAGCGCGAAGTTGGAGCGAAATAGCCCGTCGTCTGGTATCCCCAGGAACCGTAAAAGGGATGCTCCATTACCGGTAGCATTTCGACATGAGTAAATCCCAGTCGTTCCACATGATTCGCCAGCCGCGGAGCGATTTCCCGGTAGGTCAGAGGACGATCGTTCTCTTCGGGAACTCTCATCCATGAGCCGAGATGAACTTCGTAAATCGAGATTGGGTCTCGAAGCCCACTCTTAGCCGCACGGTTTTGCATCCAGTCCTGATCTGCCCATTGGTAGTCCAAATCCCACACTATTGAGGCGGTGCGGGGTGCGACCTCGTGATAAATGCCGAAGGGATCCATTTTGTCGACGACGTATCCCCGCTCTCTCGAAACGATGTGAAACTTATAGGTCGCGCCTTTGGCAACGCCGGGAATAAATCCTTCCCAGATTCCGGAACTCGCGTGGGGATGAAGCGGACTTGAGCGAGGATCCCACTCATTGAAGCTGCCAACTACCGAGACGCTGCGGGCATTCGGCGCCCAAACGCTAAACGAGACGCCGGGTACACCGCCCACTTTAGTTAAATGAGCCCCAAGGCTGTTGTAAGCGCGATACTGGCGGCCTTCGTTAAATAGATAAACGTCTTGATCGCTGACAAGGCCGGAGTTTACCGAAGTATTAGAAAGGGTTGTTGTCATGTTACCCATCGTTAAATGATACAGACGCGGTTCATTGGAGTCACTTTAGATGCATCTGAAGTAAGGCGGCCATTTTCGAGAGTAAGTGTACGCCAGATTCGGATTTCGACCTGCGCCGGCGGCTGTGGCGTGGGGTGTTCCAGTATTTACGGGAGAAGAGAAAACGGAAGTCTCACGTGCGATCTGGCTGACAAAAGCCCAAGAGGTGAACCTCGTGCCGCTTAAGGCTGTGCGTAGTATCCCTGCCTGGTCTGTACTGTCAGATCTTTTTGTGTGGTGGTGAGCAGAATTTTGCGATAGCCAGGCGCGTCTTCCGCTTTTCTGTCAGGAGTGTAGCCGAGGCTGTACTGGTTGCGCAGTTCCTCTTCGATCTGGGAATAAATTTGGTCGATCGGCTCTTTCTTGGAAACTTCAAACAGGCGGCCGCCGGTTTCCTTCGAAATACGATCAAGAATTTTCTTGCCGTCCGGGTGGGACTCTTGGGGTTGTTGTCCGCCTCGCCCTCGTCCGTTACCCCTTCCACCTCCGCCCATCGGGCCGCCCATGCCCGGGAAACTAAATCCACCGCGCTGACCCTGGTTCATTTCGTCATCTTTGAACAGGATTGAATACACCACGGTGTCGGCCCGCTGTGCCGTTTCGATCGCTGTTTCAAGGCTCTCTTTACTTCCATGATCAACACCGTCAGAAAGCACGATGAGAGCTTTGCGTCCCTGCTGCTTTTTCATTAACTCGTCCGATGCGAGGTAGACGGCGTCATAGAGCAGAGTGCCTCCTCCGAAATGGCGGCCTTGCCCGCGCCCCGACCTTTGATCGGGGTCGTCCGGATCGTTTCCTCCAGTAGTGCTGGCGCGCTTCAGTTCTGGAGTTTGCAGCGCATCAAGCGCCTCTTCCAACTTCTCTCGCGAGCCGGTGAGGTCTTGCAGAAGTTCGACTTCGCGGTCGAAATGAATTACGAATGCTTTGTCCTTGTCTTCACGCACCATCTGATTCAGAAAGCTGTGGCTGGCGCTGCGTTCCTGATCGAGAACACGGCGCTGACTCAAACTTGTGTCGACCAGCAAGCCGAGCGCGAGCGGGAGGTCGCTCTCTTTCGTGAAGTAGTGAATGGTCTGGGGACGGCCGTCCTCCGTCAGCGCAAAATCGGTCTGACTGAGATTCGGAACGATCTTTCCATGTTTGTCCCGCACTGTGGCCAGTACATTGACCACGTTGACCTGGACGGACATCGTCGTGGTGGGAGCGCTTTGCTTCGGCGCGGAATTTCCTGCTGACTGCTGACTGGATTGTCCAGTGGCGCTGCCCACAATGGCGATAGCAAACGCCGCCCAGAAAACCAAGTTCGACAGCGGGCGTCCTAACATCAGAAACAGGTTTTTCTCGGAGGACATATTTCTCTTTCGTGTGGGATTCAACCTGAAGCGAGTGCTATTTCCTTTGCAATGAGAAACCACCGACGAGGGGATGGTTGTGAGCCGGATGGTAAAAGTTTGTAAAAATCAATCGCTACTTCAAGCCTTTAACTGAAAACTCTTTCACCATCGTGCCCAAATAACACGTCCACGGCTCATCTTCAGCTTTAGCTCACCTTTCCTTGCAGTCACTTAGCGCGCACTTTGGCAGTGTACCGATTGGAGACCTGATTGCGATAGTTCGATTGCCGCGAAAACACTCCTTCCCTGCTTAAGAAGCACCGGCTCGCTCTCCGCAATTTTGGAAGACCTATGAGTTTGTGTGTCGGCGCAGAGATGTCCCGTAAAACAGTCGATCAAATTGCCACCGGAGGATCACTTTGAAGATTCGTGTGAACGCTATCCAAACGTTAACGGCTGCGGTACTACTCGGTTTTCTCGGGCTAGTTCAGCAGAGTGCGGCGTTAATTGCGACGACAACGGTCGTGGTTTCGTCGGCCAACCCATCTGCTTCCGGCCAGGATGTGACGTTTACAGCGACAGTTACGCCCCAATCGGGCACTGGCACGCCAGCCGGCACCGTCAGTTTCCAACTTGGATCCAAGCTTCTATGCAACTTTCCTATCTCTGGTGGAGTCAAGGCAACGTGTAGCGTTTCCACATTGCCAGTGGGAACCGACACGATTAAGGCGTCCTATCTCGGGGACGCTAATTTTCTAGCCAGCTCTGGCACAGTCCATCAAAAAGTTAAGAGCAGTACCGCCACGGCGGTAACGACGGCGGCATCGCCTTCGATATTCGGTCAGTCCGTAAAATTTACCGCCACAGTTACTTCGAATGCGGGAGTACCCGCCGATGGCGAGAAGGTTATATTCAAGAATGGCACCGCGGCACTCGGTACAGGAACTACGCTCGGCGGAGTGGCGACGCTCACTACTTCCACATTAGCCGTTGGGGCGCACTCTATCAACGCGTTCTATGCCGGAGACACAAAGTTTGTTGCCAGCTCCGGATCCACGTCCCAGACTGTGCAGAAAGCAACAACGAATCTATCTATCAGCGCGCCTCAGGGTGTGGCCGGGCAGCCGGTCAAAATTACCGCGAACGTGACTTCGTCGACCGGAGCGTTTCCGACTGGATCGGTAATCTTCAAGAACGGGACCCTCACGTTGGGGCATGCGACGCTGAGCGGCGGAAACGCCAGCATTATGCCAACTTTCTCCACCAATGGTTCTTACACAATTCAAGGCACATACGCTGGTGGAACGGATTTCGTTGGTAGCTCTGGATCGGGAATGGTAAATGTGGGCTCATCGTCCATCATCGTCACTATCACAAATAAGATCGGGAACGTGCAGGCTGGCGCCAGCGCTATCACGCTTAATGCCAATGTGCAAAACGACCCGCATAGTGCCGGCGTCACATGGACTCTCACGGCAAGCAATGCCAACTGCTCTCCTGCATGCGGGACTCTTAGCAACAGCACTTCAACCAGCGTGAGTTACACGCCGCCTGCCACCGAGCCAACGGGAGCAAACACCAATCCGACTATCACCGCCGCTTCGGCCACGGACAGCACTAAGTCCGATACCGATAGCGTCTCGATTACATCCGTGGCAGCCTGTGGTACTGGAAATGAAGCCATCATGAATGGGCAGTATGCATTTCTCCTGCGCGGATTCAAGCAGAGCGGCGTGAGCGAGTCGGTTGGGTCTTTCACCGCCGACGGTACCGGCAAGATCACGGCAGCCGAAATCGATCTCAATGACGTCGACCACGGTCCGCGACAGCCCGCCATCGTCGCCGGCACCAGTTCCTATTCAGTGGGTTCGGACAATCGCGGATGCCTCACATTCAATACGGCGGATGGTCCTGCGACATTCCGCTTCGCTTTGGGAGGTATTTCAGCCGGTGTGGCTACCAAGGGCCGGATGATTCAGTTCACCGACACCACCGGAACCGGCACCCGCGCGACCGGGACCTTGCTGAAGCAAGATCCAACAGCGTTCTCAGCCGCGCTCAGCGGCAACTATGCGTTCGGCCTCTCCGGCCAGGATGTCAACGGAGGCCGATTCGCATCCATTGGCGCCGTCACCGCCAGCGCCGGGACTTTCAGCAACGGCGAACAGGAAGTCGACGATGCGAGTACCGCGTCTTTTTTCAGCGGCGCATCGGGTTCTTACAGCACCACCCTTGACTCGAACGGTCGTGGCACTGGCAACTTATCCTCGGGCCACTTCGCCTTTTATTTGGTGTCAAGCTCGAAGGCTTTTTCTATATCTGCGGATGTCCTCGCGGCAAACACGCCGATTGATGCTGGCGAAGTCCGGCTCCAGGCTGGACCGTTCACGGATAGCTCCATGCACGGACTTATGATCATGAACATGGATGGCCAGGAAGGCAGTTCATTCATCGCTGACATCGGAATTCTCAACGCAGACGGAAGCGGTGGCTTGTCGGGTACTGACTACCGGGACGACGGGGGTACTTCAACAGCTAAAGCTCTGTCGGGAACTTATTCCGTCAGCACTACCGGCCGGGTAACTATCGCTGCCCCTGGCCCGGGCGGATTTGCGTACCTAACCGGGCCCAATGCCGGTTTTATCGTCGCGACAAATGATCCCGACGAACTGGGCGAGTTCGAGCCGCAGGCGGCGGGACCATTCAGCAATGCATCGCTTTCAGGGCCTTTCTTTTTCGGGACGTATGCCGTGGACAACCAAGGGTCCAGCGTACAGACCGGAACAGTCACGCCGGATGGCGCTGGAAACTACTCTGGAACCGGCGATAACAGCGGCAGCGATGGGTTGTCGACCCAAACTGTCACCGGCACCTACCTGGCGAATGCTGATGGAAGCGGAAACGTCGGATCAGGGACGGTGATGCTGGTGATCTCAAACAATAAGTTCGTGTTCATCGACGAAGGCAACACCAGCACGGGTGCAACGCCCAAGGTGGCGGTGGTGGAAAAATAAGGCGCTACGCCCAGAACGTCCGATCGAGCGTCCGGTATTGAATCGCTTCGGCGATGTGTTTCGGCTCGAGGGCGCGAGCAGCGTCTAGGTCGGCAATCGTTCTGGCGACTTTTAGGATGCGGTCGTGGGCGCGGGCGGTGAGTCCCTGTTGAGCCATGGCGCGTTCCAACAGCCGTTCGCAATCGGCGGAGAGTTCGCAGAATGATCGAATGTGACGCGGGGCCATTTGCGCGTTGCAATACAGCTTGGCGTTTGCCGGTTCTGAGAACCGCTTCAATTGCGCATCTCTCGCGCGCATGACCCGTTCGCGGATGGTTGCGGAACTCTCTGGCTCCGATCCTGAGCGCATTTCTTTGTAATTCACCGCCGGTACGTCAATGTGAATGTCAATGCGATCGAGCAACGGCCCCGATATCTTCGACATGTAGCGTTGGATAATTGGAGGGGTGCAATGGCATTCGCGGCTGCGGTCGTTGAAGTATCCGCAAGGGCACGGATTCATGGCGGCAGCCAGCATGAAGCGGGAAGGGAAGGTCAGCGACATTGCGGCGCGGGCGATGCAGACGGTGCCGTCTTCGAGGGGCTGCCGCATCACCTCCAAAACATTTCGCGGGAACTCGGGAAGTTCATCGAGAAATAAGACGCCGTTGTGGGCCAGCGAAACCTCTCCGGGACGCGGTACGGCACCGCCGCCGATGAGGCCAGCGTCGGAAATAGTGTGATGAGGCGAGCGGAATGGCCGCACTCCTACCAGGCCCGCTCCGGCGTCGAGAACGCCTGCGACGCTGTGTATCTTCGTCGTCTCCAATGCTTCTTCGAATGTGAACGGCGGCAGGATGGTCGGCATGCGCTTCGCCAGCATGGTCTTGCCCGATCCCGGAGGCCCAATCATGAGGATGTTGTGGCCACCGGCGCAGGCTACTTCGAGGGCGCGTTTGGCGGTTTGCTGTCCGCGGACGTCTTTGAAGTCCACGGAGAATTGCTGCGACTCACTTAGAAGCGTTTCGCTATCCACATTGAGCGGCAGGACACCGTTACCGGTGTTGACGAAGCGGATCACATCCAGCAGCGACTTCACGGGATAAACAGAAACACCGCCGACCATCGCCGCTTCTTTCGCGTTGAGTTCGGGAACGATCAGCTTCGAAATCCTCCTCGCGCGCGCTTCGATCGCGATGGGAAGTGCCCCGCGGATACTGCGAATGCCTCCATCGAGCGAGAGTTCGCCGACGAACAGGCAATCGGGGACTTCTTTCTTGTTCAACCCGCCATAGGCCCCAAGGATTCCCAAAGCCATGGGCAAGTCGAAGCCGGAGCCCTCCTTGCGGATGTCAGCAGGAGCAAGATTGATGGTGATGTGGGTCAGCGGAATGTCGTAACCGCAATTCTTCAGCGCCGCCCGCACTCGGTCGCGGCTCTCCCGCACGGCGGCATCCGGAAGGCCCACGGTGTGGAAGTGGTCTTCACTAGTTTTGACGCCGGAAACATCGACCTCGACTTCGATGATGCTGGCGTCGATCCCGTAAACTGCCGCGCTAAGAGTTTTGTAGAGCATAGGCGCGGACGCACGCGTCCGCGCTCTGACCTTAGCTGATGGATGAGAGGAAGGGTTGTGATGGATGTCACAAAGCGTCGAGATTCCTGAAACGGGTCTGATGGCTTTGAATGGGCACGGCTTCAGCCGTGTCGTGACCCATCTGTTCGATTTGACGGCGCGGCTGAAGCCGCGCCCCTTCAAAGCTAATTCCCGCCAGACCTTCTCCAAGAGTCGGATCCCAGCTAAGAGCGCTCCTCATCTCTCCACGGCCATTGCCACGGCATTCCCTCCGCCGAGACACAATGCCGCGATCCCGCGATGCACGTCGCGACGGATCATTTCATAGATGAGCGTCACCAACACCCGCGCGCCGCTGGCGCCGATGGGATGTCCGATGGCGACTGCTCCTCCGTTGACGTTGACTTTCGCGGGATCGAGGCCAAGTTCCTTCATCACTCCCAATGCCTGAACCGAAAAAGCCTCGTTTAGTTCGTAGAGGTCGACTTCTTCGGGCTTCCATTCCGTCTTCTCCCAGATTGTTCGGACGGCTGCGACCGGAGCCAGCATGACCCACTTCGGTTCGACTCCGCTGGTGGCTTGAGCGACGATTCGGACCATCGGCTTCCTGCCGAGTTCTGCTGCCCGCTTCGCACTCGTCACCACTAGAGCAGCGGCAGCGTCATTCACTCCCGGCGCGTTGCCCGCGGTCACTGTCCCGTCTTTCTTAAACGCCGGCTTCAACGAACGCAGAATTTCAATCGTCGTATCTTCCCGAGGCGATTCGTCGCGATCGAAAATTGTGGGAGGGGTGCCCTTCTTCTTTGCCGGAATCTCTACCGGAACAATCTGGGATTTGAACCGGCACTCTTTCATTGCCGCGACCGCTTTGCGATGAGAGTTGAGTGCGAATTGATCCTGCTCTTCACGACTGATGCTGTGCTTCTCGGCGACATTCTCTCCCGTGATGCCCATGTGGTAGTCGTTGTAAACATCCCAGAGGCCGTCGTGAACCATGGAGTCGATGATCTTCGCGTCGCCGAGGCGATATCCTTTTCGCGCTTGAGGCAAAAGATAAGGAGCGTTGGTCATCGATTCCATTCCTCCGGCGACGACCACCGAACTGTTTCCGGTTTGAATTGCTTGCGCCGCGAGAGCGACGGATTTCAATCCTGAGCCACAAACTTTGTTAACGGTCATGGCACCTACCTCGGGAGCGAGTCCCCCAAAGATCGCGGCCTGTCGTGCAGGATTTTGTCCGAGCCCGGCCGAGATGACGTTGCCCATAATGCACTCGTCAACGAGCTTGGGATCGATGTTCGCTCGCTTTACCGCTTCACGAACAGCGATGGCTCCGAGTTGCGGGGCGGTGAAATCGGACAGTGCGCCTTGAAATTTTCCTACCGCTGTGCGGCATCCAGAAATGATCACAACATCGTCGAAAGCAGCCATTCATGTGCTCCTGCGCAAGTTTTGTTTGATTTAATTATAGGCTTTCTGACTGGCAAACGACTCGCGTTCGGATGATCATCGCACGTTTCGCAATCACAACTCCGAAGACGCCGGTGAATCAGAAAATCACTCCCGAAAGTTCAAAACTTTCACGATGAAATCTTGTTCGCTAACTTTTCGGGAAGAAAAAGTCCTCCAACGATTCTCCGAAGTGACTTTGGTGTAGCGGTCACTCCCCCTTCGTGCATCATTTTTTTCTTGACTTCACTTTTCGTTGACTCTATACATTCAACTAGTTGCAACAATCGATCGTTGCTAATCCATGAACAATGGAAAAGGGAGAATAGATAACATGGCAACCAAGAAGAAAGCTAAGAAGGCCGCAAAGAAAAAGCACTAAGAGGCCTTCAACAAGCAGCAAATGGGGGACGCCAAAAGCGTCCCCTTAGTTTTTTGGGGAATGAATCCGTGGTGAAAAGCAGATTCCTCCGGG
>Ga0210403_10003429_pt1 | contig 13957 bp, 13 predicted proteins | sample IncBWC19MmetaG_FD_150863 | JGI IMG/M metagenome (GOLD analysis project Ga0210403, IMG submission 150863) | Forest soil microbial communities from Barre Woods Harvard Forest LTER site, Petersham, Massachusetts, United States - Inc-BW-C-19-M | ecosystem: Environmental > Terrestrial > Soil >... | reverse complement strand
GCCCTTCGCCAGGATTGCCTGCAACCGGTCCACTGTGTTCTGGGCGTTTACGAGCCGGGCCTCCACGTCTGCGCGCTGCTGAGTGATTTCGTCCGCCGTCTGCTCTTCCTGTTCGACCTTGCCGAGCCTTTTCAGGTCAGCAACCGTAGCAGCGAATTCAGACGAAGGAACGCGGAGAGTTGCCGTCAACATGCTGGCAGCGGGTTGACCCACCATCCTGAGTTTCGCCGCATAGCCATGATGGCTCTCCAAAATTTCTTCCAGGGTAGATCGAGAATGCGCGAACTCCTTCGTCGCAACAGCCAGCTCTGCCGCGTGGGCGATCATCGGCGTTGCGTAACCCGACTCGTCGCCGACCGAGCTCATTGTTTCTCGCTCGGCGGGTAGTGCTGCGGGATTCATCGCTTTGTGGGACTGTTTGATTCCTTCCCATTGCGCTTTCAACGCCGCATCCGGCTGGTTTCCCGATGGAATGGGAACAAACGATGAAGTCTCCGGAAAACCTCTTTGGCCTATTCGAATTGTAGGTCGAGCGAACCAGGAGAGCACCAGCCCTCCCGTACAAAGAGCAAACAGAATCAGAATTGTTCGCCGCGAGGTGAGCAATGTGCGAAACCAGCTCTGTAGGGAAGCAATCGTTGTTCTCATGGGGTGGCCTCCAGTGCCATCTTGCTTAGAACGGAGGCTCAGCAGGTTCTTGCAGGAAAACTTGAGGCAGATCAGGCGCCGATTGCGGCTCGTAGCGCGTTCGCGATGGACTCCGAATACCGCTTCACATCTTCGTGATGCTCCGCTTCCACCATCACCCGCGCCAGTGGTTCTGTCCCCGAATAGCGCAGCACCACCCGCCCGTTCGCTCCCAGCGCCTTCTGAGCTTCACCCAGGACGCGCGAAACTTCCGGTAACGACTCCATCGGAGGCTTCGCCTTCACCTTTACGTTCAGAATAATCTGCGGATAGTCCTTGAGGCCTGTCGCCAACTTTTCCAGGGGGCCCTGTAAAGCGACCAGCGAGGCAATCTTCACCGCGGTCAGCAGCCCATCTCCCGCCGGGCTGTCGTCCAGGAAAATGATGTGACCCGACTGCTCCCCGCCGAGGTTGTTTCCTGACTTCAGCATTTCCTCCAGAACGTAGCGGTCTCCCACCGCCGCCCGCGCCAGCGTAATCCCTTCCTGCGCCAGGATTCGTTCCAGGCCCAGGTTCGACATCGACGTCGCCACCACGCGATCCTGTTTCAATTGCTTGTGGGTCTTCAAATAACGACCGGCGACCAGCAGCACTCCGTCGCCATTTACGATATGGCCGTTAGCACAAACAAACAGCGCGCGATCTGCATCCCCATCAAACGCCACACCCAATTCCGCGCCTTCGGTTACTACACGTTTCTGCAATCCCTCGAGATGCAGCGAACCGCAACCGGCATTTATGTTGCGTCCATCCGGTTGCACTCCCATCGCCACCACATCGGCGCCCAAGCTCTGAAATAACTCCGGCCCCAACTGGAATGCCGCGCCGTTCGCGCAATCCAGCACCAGCCGCTTGCCTGCCAGGTTTGCGCTGGGAATCACCCGGCTTCGCAGAAAATCCAAATACTCCACGTGCAGCGCGTGATTCGCCACCAACTTCGGCCGCTGCGGAGGCACGGCTTCTCCGCGCAATTTAAAAATCTCGGCTTCCAGAGCCTCTTCCACGGCGTCCGAGAATTTCATTCCGGCATGCGAAAAAAGCTTCACGCCGTTGTCGTGATACGGATTGTGCGAAGCGGAAATCACCACTCCGGCTTGAAAATCGTTTTCCCTCACCAGGCAGGCCACGCCGGGTGTGGTGATCACTCCCGCAAATTCCGCGCTCGCCCCGGCCGCCCGCAGTCCCGCGGTCAGCAATTGCGCGATGTGCGGCCCGGATTCGCGCGTATCCATTCCGATCAGGGCGTGCGCGGAGCCGAATTCTTTCTGGAGATAACCGCCGATGGCGCGTCCGGTAGCATAGAGCGTCTGATCGTCCAGCGGGGGAGTCCCCGGTACGCCGCGCATTCCGTCCGTGCCAAATAGCTCTTTCGCCATTGATTTCTAACGCCTGTCCAGCTGGGTAACCTCGACGCAGTCTAGCACACGCCGCACACCTCATCCCTCCGGCATTCACCTGCAGTTTTTGCCCTCTCCCTGCCGCTCCGCGATGAATTTTTCGTTAGCAGCGCGTGACATTTCCGCTTCGCTCGCTCAGGAATGCCCCCGATTGTGCTAACGTGTCTGGAAGAGGAGCGCTCGGTGTCCAGTACGGAAACCCCGCAGACAACTGTTTTCCGCATCTCGGGCTCAAATTTCAGCCTGCGGCTGATTGCCGCGGCGATCATCCTGTTGTTCTTCTACTACGCCGCAGGGGTTGTTATCACCTTGCTACTTTCGGTCCTTATCGCCTATTTCCTGGACCCCGCCGTGGAATTCCTAGAGCGTTTCCGCGTTCCCCGAACCATCGGCGCGCTGGTTCTCGTCCTGCTCCTGATTCTTGTTCTCGTCGCAATGGGGTACACCCTCTGGCTTCGCACCTCCGACTTCGCCGCCGATTGGCCGAAGTACAGGGAAATCCTGCACAACGCTACGCGCACCGTACAGGGAAATATCAACAGCTTTGAGGGCGGCGTCAATGACCTGACGAGTTCCGGCGAAGCGACCAAATCGGCTGCACCCCACGAAGACTCTGGGGCCGTCCGTAATCTGCTGGTGCGGGGCATCGGCTCGCTCTATGCCCTCGTGCTCGAGGCCACCTTTGTTCCGTTCCTCGTTTTTTTCATGCTCGCCCAGAAGCGCGAAGTCTGGCACGGCACGCTGCAGCTTTTTCCCGTCAGCCGCCGCAATCAGGTGAAGGAAACGCTCGAAGATTTGCGCGACGTTTTGCGCGACTACTTGATCGGCATGTCCGTGGTGACGCTGGTGGTGATCGCGTTAAGCAGCATATTCTTCCTGATCCTGGGTCTCGACTACCCTGTCCTTGCTGGAATGGCTTCTGGTTTGCTGAACATGGTTCCTTACCTGGGTGCCGTCCTCGCCTGGTTCCCAGGCTTCCTGCTTGCCGTGATCAAGTGGAAATCGGTCAGCCATTTCTGGGTGATTGCTGTCGTGCTCACCGGCATCCACGTGGTCGCGCAGAACCTGATCGCCCCGCAACTTGTCGGCCGTCAGGTGCGTCTGAATGCCGTGGCCATTACCGTGGCGCTTCTTTTCTGGGGCTGGGTCTGGGGAGGGATGGGGCTGATTCTGGCCATTCCCCTGACGGCGGCCCTTCGCGTAATCTGCGACCACGTTGAATCCTGGAAGCCCATCGCGCGCTGGTTAAGCGCGTAGCCATTTTCGTTCATCCAAACCAAGGAACTCTCCATGAGCGCTCGCTCCATCTGTTGCAGGCTTGCCGGTCTTTCACTCTTCGCCACGCTGTTCGTAACTTCGCCCGTTTTTGCATGGGGCTGCAAGGGCCACCAAACACTCGCGCTCATCGCCGAGAGGCATCTCACCCCGGAAGCGCGGCAACTTCTGGAAGAGCTGCTCAAGGAAAATCCGATCGATCCTCAACTCAAGCGCTACTGCGGTCCGTTCCCCGGCAGCCTGCTCGCTGACAGCGCAACCTGGCCCGACGACGTCCGCAACACCCTGAAAAATGGCCCGTGGCACTACATCGACATCCCCCGCGGGGCTCCTCGTGGCCCCCTCGCAGGTTTCTGTGGTGAGTCCGGTTGCGTCACCCAAGCCATCGCCGAACAACTCGCCATTCTGAAAGATCCCAACGCCGATCCGCACAAGCGCGCGGACGCCGTGCGCTACGTCATCCATTTCATCGGGGATCTGCACATGCCGCTGCACGCAACGACCAACAACGATGAAGGCGGCAATTGCGTCCCGGTACGATTTTTCCGCCGCAATCCGCGCGAACACAATCACTCCTATACCCCCAATCTTCACTCCGTGTGGGACACCACGATTCTGGAACGCGCCATGGAGGGCGCGGACCCCAACGAATACGCCGAGTTTCTCGATCAGTCGTTCGGCCCCCAGGCCGAGGCGTGGATGAAGGCCGGAGTTCATCTGGACGATTGGGCCTGGGAGAGCCATGACCTGGCCGAATTCGTGGTGTACGGAAACCTGGTGCCCACGGACCCGATCGAGCCGCCGGTGCCCGTCCATTCCTGCACGGACGCCAACAACGTCGGTGAACGAATGTTCAGCCAACATTTTTTTGCCGGGGCAATTTACCAGGATGCAGCCGCGCCCATCGTGGAAAAGCGAGTCGCCCAAGCCGGCATTCGCCTGGCGATGATCCTTAACGAAACCCTCAAGCCCGTGCAAAATCCAAATTAGGTCTTTCCCTCAGTTTTTTTTCTCTGTGGATTCCACTGGTCTCAGCGACTGGATAAAAGTGATCAGCTGCCATCGTTGCGGCTCCGGCACCACGATGGTCCAGACCACATATGAGTATGACATTTACAATCATAGGGGATTACCTGGTATCAACAATGCGGCACTAAGCCAGGCATTCATAGGTTCCTTGTTATTCGAGATAGAACGATGGGGAGAGCGAAGCGTCTAGTCTCGGGTACATGGCACATACGGACTGAGAACGAGTCAATTTACCGGCAGCCAAATTGTTCTTACCAGGTAAGTTGTTGAAACTAAAAGGGAAGAGCAATTTATAGCAGAGCTGTTGTATGATTGCTTCCACCCAGGACCTCATGGCTCCAGCCAGATACAGATTTGGGCCGTACGAGTACGATTCGCATGCCGGGATTCTTCGCAAACAGGGACTCCGGATCAAACTCCAGCGCAAACCACAGAGTGTGTTGAAGGCACTATTAGAACGTCCAGGCGAAACCGTCAGCCGTGTCGATCTACACGCCCGGCTTTGGCCTGAAGACACCTTTGTTGATTTTGATCAAGGCTTAAACGTCGCAATTAAGAAGGTACGAGACGCATTGTGCGACTCAGCCGATGAGCCCCTTTACGTGGAAACGGTTTCCGGATTTGGCTATCGATTTGTCGCAAGACTTGACCTGGACGAGCGAGATATTGGAGGATCTGAGGCGATTAAGGTAGTTCCCAGCAATGGTTCGGCTGTCCCCCAAATCAATCGACCACCGCGACAACAAGAAGTAGCCGAAACATCGGGTCTTCGAAACTGGCTTGAGCGCTCTAGTGTAGTCCTTGGATCGGTCCTGGCACTTATCGCGCTCGCAATTTGGGTCTCGAGCGTCAGGTCGAATAAGAACCTGACCCCCGTCAAGTCAGTCATTACGCTTCCCCCTGAAATACGGCTCTCGACGGTCGGCGACGATTCCGGAATTGCGATCTCTCCCGATGGAACCAGAGCCGTCTTTTCCGCAGTTGGGGAAGATGGCAGAGTGACACTGTGGCTGCGACGCATGGAGTCGCTCGAACCTCAACGTCTTCCAGGTACAGAAGGAGGGCAGTTTCCTTTCTGGTCGCCCGATGGGAACAAGGTGGCCTTCTTTGCCAGCGATAGACTGAAGCGGTCAAACCTGACCGACAGCAGCGTTGTTACGATCTGCGATGCAGAAAGCGGGCGTGGCGGCTCCTGGTCCCGGGATGACGTGATTCTATTTGCATCAGGTACAAGGGGCCCAATCTACAGAGTCTCGGCCGCTGGCGGCAATCCACGACCTGTAACCTCACTAGATGGCGCTAAGTACAGCAGTCATCGTTGGCCTGAATTCCTTGCCGACGGCAAGCATTTTGTCTTCCTCGCCGCCAGTCATGAAAGTGCCTCAACGCCGTCTGTGCTTTATCTTGGATCGCTTGATGGTGATACGCCACAGTTCCTTACGCAGGCCGACTCCAATGCAAAACCCGTAGGCAGTTCGTTGCTCTTTGTCGCCTCAGGAAAGCTGATTTCGCAGTCGTTCGACATGAAACGGCACAGCCTGAAACCACACGCATCCATTGTGGCTGAAGGCGTGAAGTATTTCGGCGGCCTCTGGTACGCATGTTTTACCGCCACAGCAAATGTCCTCTTATACCGACCAGCCGAAGAGATCGCGTCCGGGCAGACAATCGCATGGTTCGACAGTACGGGGAAACTACTCAAGAATCTCATTCGCCCAGGACCATATTTCTCGGCAAGTCTCGCACCGGACGGCAGCGCAGTCGCCACAGTTTGCGGCGATCCCGATATGAACATTTGTGTTATCCGCCCAGACGGCGCCGTCACTAAGCTTACAGATGCTCCGATCAACTGCTGTGTAGCCTGGGCCCCTGATTCCGGTCAAATTGCCTATAGCATTCATCGGGGGCCATCGCGCTACGGCATTGCGATCAAGTCAGTAAATTCTCCCGCTCCAGAGGTGCAGAAGCTTGTTAGCTCCATAGAGTCAGGCCAGCCAGTATCGTGGCATCCCGATGGCCAGCATCTGCTGATTTCACGAGAGGAGAGCGCGGCAGGTCGCTGGTCTCTCATGGTTCTTGACCTGCTTGCAAACTCAGTACACTCCTATCTTCCACGTGTGTCGAGTGCGGCACAGGCGAGGTTTTCGCCGAACGGAAACTGGGTCGCTTATGAATCGTCCGAGAGTGGCGTGGAGCAGATCTATATCAGTTCGTATCCCGTGCCCACGATCCAATATCGCGTTACCTCGTCAGGAGGCATCGCCCCGCACTGGCGTGGCGACGGCCGCGAACTGTATTATCTCGGGCCGGGACAAACGCTCTCCACTGTGTCCGTCTCTGAGGGGGATGGTCGACTGCAATTCGGACAGCCACGGCGCCTGTTTCGCCCCCTTCTACTCCCTTTTCCCCGTGACAAATACTCGTTCGATGTCGACCGAGCCGGAACGCGGTTCCTCATCGACACAACCGGTGTCATTGGCCGATATGAGCTAGTGCTAGGCACTAACTGGAATCAGGATTCCCCAAGATAGATCTATCCGGCTGCCGGTATCGCGTCAGGGGCTTTCCGAATTGCGGCAGGTCGACGGGCGGTCCATAATTTCTGTGGCTCGCCAAACCTTAAGGGGAAGCGTGCCCTGGGACGCAGGGTGGTGTCGGACGGCACAGGTTGCGTAGTCCTCGCCGAAGCAAAGGCAGACTTCACCCATTTCGCCACGTCTGAAAGCGTGGGCCGACGCTCTGTGCGTATGAGATCTGCACAAGCGGGAAAGCCGCCCGAAGGCGGCTAGCTCTCTAACAAACTAATTGGTTTAGCCCGGCAGTTTCCGGAGCGCGACTCCCAAGATGCCGAGAATCCCACTGCCGAGCAGCATCATGCTGGAAGGCTCAGGTGCAGCAGTCGTCGATGGGCCGAAGAAGTATTGGTTCAGCAAGTTGCCGTTAGCATCATAGACATCGCCTGTGATCGTGGCCGTGTCTGCGTAGTTCAGGATTGCAGTTCCCGGCAGACCATTCGGAACGCCATTCGAGTCGTCCCCAGCATTCCCACCCAAGGCGAGTTCAATAGAAATAGAACTATCGGAGCAGCCGACAGTGCCGTCAGTACAAGGGGAACTTGCACCATTGCTGACGAATGGCGTTGGTGCCAGCGTCCAAGTTTGGATTCCGCCAGTTAGCAACCCTCCCCCGCTTTGTGCGCCCCAAGCGCCCTGACCGTTGTTCGTTGTAGCGCCGAGGCCGCCCGATGTCCATCCTGATCCCGCGGTACTCATGGTGCCGTCTGCAGTGATCGTCCAGACGACGTAACCAGCACTGGGGCAAATCTGGCCGTAACTCAATCCACAATTCCCAGATGCAACGATGTCCAGAGCCAAAATCGCGTGCCCATCTGCGCTGACAGATGTAGTTCCATCTGTGCTCACGTTCACGGACGCATGCAGCCCGTCAAGAGCAGACGACGCCGACGCAGAAGCGGAATAGCCGGTGCCTGTGTCGGTATTCGATCCTGACACTGGTACGCCTACGTAGCTGTTGGTACCGAAAGAGGTGTGGCTGGGACTGGTGAAGCCATACTCCTGAAGGTTTAAAACGACGAGGCTATCAGCATAAGCCCTGGTGCCTGCTGTAAAAACCAAGGCAGTGAGCAACGTGGCCTTCAACCAAGCATTCATAAGGTTCGATCCCTTCCTGTTCGAATGTGGATTGGGGACGTGAAAGTACCTGAATTCTTGCGGCAGATGCTATCTGTGGACCGAAACCGAGTCAATTTCCTGGGGGGTAAATTCTTCTTAACAGATAAGTTATTGAAATCAATGCAACAAAGAGGGAGCAATTTATGGCAGAGCTGTTGTCAGACGCGCTTTCCAGGATAGCTTGGCCCCGCGACCCGATACAGATTTGGGCCCTGCGAGTACGATTCAATGGCTCGACCAAGGGGACCCGGGGGGACGGACCGAGGGGGACAGGATCGAGGGGCTGCGTGAAACCGCCGCGGCCGTGGAAGTTGGGGGGCAGTGCGTCGGGAGAGTCGCGCACGGCGCGGCTAGAGCGCACACTAGGCAATCCGTTGGAACGGCATTAAACACTAACGTCGATTCCCGCTCTTGGTTTCTGTGGTCTCCAGCGGACCCAGAGATTTGATGTAACTTACCAGTTGCCATCGTTGCGGCTCCGGCAATTTCGACCAGACCGGCATACCTTTTCGTACAACTCCATTCGTCAGAATCCAGAAGATGGTCCCCGGCGGAGCAGACTGCACCTCCGGTGCGCGCAAGTTGGGCGCCTTTTTGGTACCAAGCGCGTTTTCTCCGTGGCATTCCGCACAATGTTCCTCGAACAAGATTTTCCCAGCAGCGGCCGCGTCCTTGTCTTTGGCCAGCGGGTTCGCCTTAGCCCGGTATTTTGCCGGCGCTTTCTCCAGCTCACTATATACAGATGCGGGCTCTGTTTTTTCCGGCTTGCCCTGAGCGGCGCAAAACAAACAGAAGCCAGTGAGCGACAATGCGCTGAATCTCAGTAGCATGCTTGTCTTCATTCACTCTTCCCCTTGAACAACTGACTCACCTTTTGTCCAAATCCCGCAATTTCGTAAGAAAAACCCCAGCGCAACAGGAATTGGTGACTGTTGTCGTTCAAACCGAAGGCCGGCTCGATTTTAAAGGTCCATCCGGAAGGCAAATTCCACACCAGTCCCGGAGCCAGGTAATGCGAAGTCTCATGCAATCCAAAGTGGTACCGGTCTCCGAGTCCCCCGTACATCTCGACGCCGGCGATAAAATGCTGCAGACAGAAATTGCACTTCTGTGCAGCGCCTTTCAGGGTTAGCGCGCGGCTCGCTCCCAAGGCATACCCGAATTCCCACGGCGAGTTCGTCAGATTCTTTTCCGCGATCGTGTTTTCAGTGAAATTCCACCCTTTGTAGTTGCTCGACAAGATCAGTTTCAGCTCGGCTTCGCGCTTCTTCTCCCGGCGCGCCTCTCCATTGGGCGTCAGAAAGTCGGACTCCACATCGTGACCTACCACCTCCTTTAAAATCTTGTCGGCTCCGTTGATGTCCTCAAATTCCACATACAGAACCGGATTGATCCAGTGCTCATTCTTGAGTGGCCGAACGCGGTTCTCCCACCGGTATCCCGTGAATACGGTGCTGTCCCCAAAGGTGGTCTGACCCGAGAGGTAAAGTTCCGTGGTCCACCAGGCCGTCGCTCCGTACTCAAACTCGCTCCAGAAAGCGTGGAAATTTGGCCCCCCTCGTTGCGTTCCAAACGTGGAGAAGTATTCGACCTCAAGATTCCCGGGCTCCTCCAGGTTGTGGTCGTAGGCCACGATGTAAGGGTTCTCCTGAGCTACAAGGAGGCCGGTTCCAGTTAGAGACAAGAGGGTCCCCAGGAGCAAGAGGTGGAGGTGAGGGAGGGGCGACAGGCTCAAGGACGATCTCCTCAAGAATTCATATAAAACAAGATTGGTCTGCGATTAAATGCTTTGAAATCTTCAACAATGATGAAACTCACTTAAAATCAGACTAACTTAGTCTTATTTTATATGCAAACCATTTGCATCTATGGCACACTCTCCGCTTTTGCTTCTGAGCTCGCTGTCCCCACTCCTTCCTTTCGTTCTCTTGCGAGGCATGCTAATGTTGCTACGTAGTCGCCAGATTACTTTCGGCCTTGCCCGCACGGCTTCCTCCTCTTGCCTGCGGGTTTCTTTTCCCCTTACGGTCGCGCGTGTCGGCCTCCGTCCATCGCCGATCACCGCTCGGCAAGGACAGATCTCTCCACAATGCTTACCCAACCGGATCCCAACCCTCTGTTGGATGCATTCCTTTCGAACGCTCATGAGGCAGTCGTCGGGTTCGACGTTGATGGAGCCATTTTTCTCTGGAATCAGGCTGCTGAAACGCTCTATGGTTTTTCCCAAGCGGAGATTATCGGCAAGCCGGTTATATGCCTCTTGCCGCTATATGAAGTGCCGGCTCACGACGAATTGCTCCGTAATCCGGCTTCTGCCGAATCGCGAGCGGAAACCGTGGCGGAACGCCTTAACAGGTCGGGCCTGCGCATGTCGGTCCGGATCCAACGCTCGCCGGTCCGTGGGGCTGAGGGCGAAATTATCGGGATTTTGGAGCGCGCGTGTGCCCTGGCGCCTGGCAACACGTGCTCCGTCGCGGAAGCGCATCTGCGTCTCCTCGTGGAACAAATTCCGCTTTTTTTCTGGACCACTGATTTGCGCTTGCGGGTCACGTCTCATTGGGGACGCACCGCCAGCCTGGCGCGGAGTTTTCCCCGCTACCCCGTCGGCCAGACCATTTACCAATATCTACGCTGCCAGGAAGATGGCGAGCCTCCCGTCAAGCAGCACCTTCTCGCGCTCCGCGGCGTTACTTCTCACTTTGAGTACGCGAGCCGCAATCGCATCTACGATCTGAGCATCGGGCCTCACCGCGATTCCCAGGGGACAATCATCGGATGCATTGGGATGGCTCTCGACATCACCGAACGCAAGAACTCGGAGGACGAAATCCGCTTCCGTGCCAGCCATGATGGACTGACGGGCCTTGCGAACTACAGGGAATTCTTCGAGAGCCTGGAACGCGAAGTACGGCGCGTCGAACGCACGCGCCAAACGTTTGCGCTGCTCCTTCTGGATCTCGACGATTTGAAATTCATCAACGACCGCTTCGGCCATCTAACCGGGAACCGCGCCCTGCATCGCCTGGCCCGCGTAATGAAGGAACATTGCCGTGGCACGGAAATTGCCGCGCGTTACGGGGGAGATGAGTTCGCAATTCTCCTTCTGGATGCCGACGCCACCCGCGCGCAAAACGTCGCTGAACGCATCGCCAGTTGTCTTCGCCTACAGACCGACTCCCCTGCGCTCTCCGTGAGCATTGGCTTTTCCGTCTATTCGGTGGACGGAATTTCCGCTTCCGAGCTTCTTGAAGCGGCCGACAAACGCCTTTATCAAAGTAAGAAATCGCGGAATTCCAGAAAAACCAAGCTGGACCCGCAACGGACCGAGAGCGCGAGAACCTGACCCGTTTCAACTCTTTCGCGTGTGCACACGTTTCCGCCCGGGTGTAAACTCCTACCTCGCGGGAGCCTGTTCGGTTCGAAGTTTCCAGGCTCTGCGCCGACAGACCGATGCCTGACCTGATTACATTGGCGATACCCACTTTTCTCGTCCTGCTTTTTGCGGAGGCGATCGCCGGCGCCATCATGCGGCGCGAGATTTACGAATTCAAGGATGCGGCCGCCAGCATCGCCATGGGCCTCGGCAGTGTGTTCATCGACCTGTCCGCAAAAGCACTCCAGTTCCTCATCCTCACCTGGTTGCACCGCTTTGCCATTTTCTCAATTGGCTTCGGGTGGTGGGCCTGGGTCCTGCTGTTCTTCGGCGATGAGTTCAGTTACTACTGGTTCCACCGCGTCAGCCATGAATGCCGCTTTTTCTGGGCCTCTCACGTGGTGCATCACTCCTCGCAGCGCTACAACCTCTCGACCGCCCTGCGCCAGACCTGGACTGGCAGCTTTACCAGCTTTGTGTTCTGGCTCTGGTTACCCATCATCGGATTTGCGCCGGTGATGATTATGACCATGAAGGCGATCAGCTTGCTCTACCAGTTCTGGATTCATACGGAACTCGTTCGCTCGATGGGGCCGCTCGAAAAAGTGTTAAACACGCCTTCGCATCATCGCGTGCATCACGGCTCGAATCCTCGGTACATCGATCGCAATCACGGCGGCACTCTCATTATCTGGGACAAGCTCTTCGGCAGCTTCGAGCCGGAAAATCCCGCCGATCCCCCACGTTTCGGCCTTACCCACAACATCGGCTCCTACAATCCCGTCCGCATCGCCTTTCACGAATGGTTGCAAATGTTCGGCGATGCATGGACGGCTCCGGGCTGGCGCAATAAGTTTCTTTATATTTTCGGGAATCCCGGCTGGCGCCACGATGATCCGGCTAGCGCGAATTCCACTGATTAGACGCGCTTTCGGGGGCTTGCATGAATATCAATGATTTGGTTCTTGCGCTTCTCGACGAGGGCTATTCGCGCAAAACCTGGCATGGCCCGAATCTGCGCCAATCGCTCAAAGGAGTTTCGGCAAGGCAGGCTGCATGGCGTCCCGCCCCGGGGCGCCACAACATCTGGGAACTCGTGTTGCATTCCGCTTATTGGAAATACGCTGTGCGTCGTCGCATTGACGGAGGGAAGCGCGGCTCATTCATTCTCGAAGGGAGCAATTTTTTCCCACGTCCTGAGAAGGGCAAAGTAACGGAACCGGCCTGGCGCGCTGATTTGGCTCTGCTGGAAAGGGAACACAAGGCGTTGGAAGTGGCAATCCGCCGAGTCTTGAAAACTCCGCGCGCGAAGAAACTTCTTCCTTCGCTATACGGAGTCGCGTTCCACGACATCTACCACGCCGGCCAAATCCGCCTGCTCCGACGGCTGATGCATTGAACTGCTTCTCTGCTGAGATACTCTGTCGGAATGGCCTACGAAACTTTCCGCAATTCTCTCACCACACTGTTCAGATTCGCCGCTTCCTGAAATAAGCGAATCGCCGCTAGGCCGGCTGCGCCCGCCGCCATGCAATCCACGGCATTTTCCAGCGTGATACCGCCGATCGCCAGCACCGGGATCCGCAGTCGCTGGCACACTTCCTGCAAGCGCTGCACTCCTTGCGGTTCTCCAAAACCTGTTTTCGAAGGCGTTGCGTAGACCGGCCCAAAAATCACGTAATCCGCTCCCGTCTGCTCTGCATTCATCGCCGCTTCGAACGAATGTGTGGAAACTCCCACGATGAAATTCTCCCGCGGGCATCGCAGGCTGACCAATCGCGTTGCTTCATCGACCGGCAGGCTCTGCTCGCCCAGATGCACCCCGGAAGCGCCGGTGGCACATGCCACATCCAACCGGTCATTCACCAGAACCGTTGCTCCACTTTCTGCTCGCAAGATCGCTTCCTCGACAAGGCTCGCCAATTCCCGGCCCGACAGATCCTTCTCTCGAAGCTGAATCCAATCCACACCGGCCTTCGCGGCTTGTTCTATTTTTTGGAGCTGAAGCTTTATGGCAAGGTCAGGTACGCCCGTGAGGCTTTGACGATCCGTTACGTAACACAGCAACGGTTTACGGGTTGGAAGGAGGGGGCACACGGGCTGGCACCGGACGCGAATTGAAGAACCCGAACCCTACAAAGATATCCAAGACGCCGATGCCACTCACCATCCCCCGTGTCGCCGGATGCAGGGCGAAGTGCATCATCCAGGGATAGTGGCTCAAGAAATAGTTCTGCTCCCAGAACGCGGACCACGGCAGATAGAGCAGCAGCGCGCCCAGTTCAAACAACAGCACGACCGTCAGCGCGCGCAAAATTCGATTCATCGGGTACCAGTTGGCCTTACGTGTGGTTTGTGCGGCGTTCAGCGAGCCGGTTTCTGCAGCGAATGAATGCGTTCTGCCACGTCGCGGTAATCGATATTGATCGCGTAAACCTGGGAGAAGCTCTTGAGTGCCGCGTCCTGTTCGCCCGCCGACTCCTGGGCCACACCCAAATCATACC
>Ga0210403_10003428_pt1 | contig 13958 bp, 10 predicted proteins | sample IncBWC19MmetaG_FD_150863 | JGI IMG/M metagenome (GOLD analysis project Ga0210403, IMG submission 150863) | Forest soil microbial communities from Barre Woods Harvard Forest LTER site, Petersham, Massachusetts, United States - Inc-BW-C-19-M | ecosystem: Environmental > Terrestrial > Soil >... | reverse complement strand
ACTCGCAAATGCTGTCCGCCGGGGCAAATGTAAAATGTGCCGGGTTGCAACGATTCGTTTGGTTCCGCTTCCTTAACGCGAATCCCCGTGAACTCGGCGAGTTGCGCGGCATATTGCGTCGTAAAAGTGGCAGGCATGTGCTGCACGAGAATGACAGCAGCGGGAAACTCGCGCGTAAAGCCAGGAGCCAAACGCATGACCGTCGCGGGACCGCCAGTCGACGCGGCCAGCACGACAACGGGGAAACGCTGATCGAGTCCTGAACCCGGCGCGGAACGAGGTGTAGGCTTAGGGACAGGCGCGGCTGGCGCAGCTCCGTTTGATTTTTGCACGGAAGTGACGAGGCGCGACGCGGTACGCACGACGCGAACCTTCGCCGCCATGCGCACCTTTCGTAACAAATCCTCTTTCACGCTCTGCATGTCCAGATCGATTCCGCTGGACGGCTTGGCCACAAATTCGATCGCTCCCAGCTCCAGTGCCTTCAATGTGCTTGCTGCGCCATCCCTCGATTCGGAGCTCACGATAACAATCGGCCGCGGATTCGTGGTCATGATTTGCGCCGTTGCTTGCAAACCATCCATATGCGGCATGTTGATGTCCATCGTTATGACATCAGGCTTGAGCGACTCGGCGAGAGTTAGGGCTTCGCGACCGTCTTTGGCGTGTCCGACTACTTGCAACTGATCGTCCGAGTTGAAAATCGTTTCCAGGACTTTCCGCATGAAAGCGGAGTCGTCCACAATGAGCACTCGGAATTTCTTGTTTGCGCTGGTGGCCATGGTCGTTTACGCAACCGGTATGGTTGGTCGCGCCTCCGATCCCATGAGTTGTTCCACTGCTGCGATCAGCTGATCTTCCTGCACTGGCTTGGTCAGGAAAGCGGTTGCGCCTTCCTTCATGGCCCGATCCCGGTGCTTCGCGCCCGCTCGAGAAGTTACGACCATCACGGGAATGCGGCGCGTCGTGGGGCTCTGCCGCAGCTGCACCATAAGCTCGTACCCCGTCATGCGCGGCATCTCAAGGTCGGTAATCACAAGGTGGCAGCCGTGCTGCGTCACAAGCTCCGCCGCTTCCATGCCGTCAGCGGCGAGCTTCACGCGGTAGCCGTTCTTTTCCAGCATGCGTCCGACGAACTTGCGGACGCTGATGGAATCGTCGGCAACCACGATCAGTCGCTCTTGCTCGATGCGGTCGATGGCTTCGGCAGGAATCGTGCCGCGTGCGACCGCCGTCGAGCCCGGGGCGAAGATACGCGCTGCGCTGGCGCTGGCTTGCAACGGACGCCGTTCCGTGGGCTCATTTGCAACCATGCGGTTCAAATCGATGAGCAGGATCAGGCTGCCGTCTGGAGCAATCGTCGTGCCTGGGAAGAGTTTCACTCGGCGCAAGTATTCGCCGAGGTTTTTGATCACAATTTCGTCTTTGCCCAGGACCTCTTCAACGACCAGGCCAATCTGACGATTGCCGGCGTTTGCCACTACCATGCGGAAGTAGCCATTGATGGGCTCGAGCGGAGGCAGGCCAAGATAAGTGTCGAGCCTCACGACTTCAGTTACGACGTCGCGAACCTTCGTGAGGAGCTTACCGCCCACATCTTCGATCTCGTCCGCGCGCAGACGCCGAATCTCTTCCACGACGGCAAGAGGCAGGGCGAAATTGGTCACGCCGCAACGCACGAAGAGTGCCGGGGAGATGATCAGGGTCAGCGGCACTTTCAGCGTAAACTTCGTCCCTTGCCCACTGACACTTTGAATGTCGATTTCACCGTTCAGCGCATTCAAGTTTGCGCGCACCACGTCCAAACCTACTCCGCGGCCGGCGAGTTCAGTCTTAACCGGTGCGGTGGTAAAGCCTGGATGGAACAGCATCTCTCGCAGGTCGCGTTCCGTAAGTCGATCTGCGGTTTCAGGAGAAACCAATCCACGCTCGATCGCGCTGAGTTTTACGCGCTCATAGTCAATGCCGCGTCCATCATCTTCCACTTCAATGTAGATGTGGTTGCCGCGGTGATAAGCACGCAGAGAAACCTTGCCCAATTCCGGCTTGCCAGCAGCAAGGCGATCTTCAGGGCGCTCGATCCCATGCGCGACAGAATTGCGGACGAGGTGGACGAGGGGATCCGAAATCTGCTGAATAATATTGTTGTCGAGTTCCGTCTCGCTTCCGGAAAGGTCGAGGTCAACTTGTTTGCCCGCGGATTTCGTCGCATCGCGTACCGCGCGTGACAGCCTCGAATAAAGCGTTCCGATAGGCACCATGCGGGCCGCGGTGATTTCGTCCTGCAAATGATGCGCGAGTTTTGTGAACTCGTCGATGTCGCCTTCGACACGACCGATAAATCCCTCGAGTTGCGATAGCACTTCGTTCACGTCTGCGGAGATTTCCGCCATCGAGCGCGAAAGGATATTGAAATCGTCGTAGCGGTCCATTTCCAGTTCGCTGAAATCGGACCAGAAGGAAGTGTCACCTGAGGCCGCGTTCGTGAGTGTCTGCCTTGCTATAGATGGACTCCACGGGCCCGTTTGTCGCGTTGAGCTGATGCGATTGAATTCGTACTTCTCCTGGAATTCGCCGACTTTGCCTTGGAGCCGTTCCTTCGAGAAGCTCAGTGTATCGACGAGCTTTTCCAGTTCCGCCACCCGCCCAACCATTCGCGTACGATTGATGACCAGTTCGCCGACCGTGTTCATCATGCGGTCAAGCCGTGAGAGTGCAATGCGAACGGATTTTGCAGCTGCGGCCCCGGTGTTAGCGGGCTTGACTGCTTTCTTCACAGGCGTAGAGGATGGAGCGGCTACTTCCAATCCTGCGGCATGAACTTCTGCTGCTCCCGCAGGTGCCGCGGCTGTCTCTGAATCTTCCACTTCGACCGGCGCAAATTCGGCAATTCGTCCGAGCAGGGAATCCACACCCGCGCGCATACTCTTTTCGTCAGCCCACTGCCGATGTAGCGTTTTCTTGAGGACGTCGACGGATTCAAGGCAAATATCGACAACAGCTGGAGACGGTTCGAGTTCGCCATCACGCAGCCGTCCGATTAGGTCTTCCACACGGTGCGCAATCGCTCCAAGGCGGCTCAGGCCAACCTGTGCCGCGGATCCCTTCACAGTGTGAATAGCGCGGAACAGCTTATTGATCTCTTCAGGATTGTTGTTGCCTTCGAGCGAAATCAGGCAATCACTGACCACCTGCAGATGCTCTTCTGCTTCCGGCTGGAAAAATTCCAAAATCTCTTCGGCCACTTCGTCATCAGCTGGCAGGGCGTCGAAATAGGATCCGGTGGCCGCAGATACGACGGTCTCTTTGGCAAGAGCTTTGCCTGGCTCTGCATAGGTTTGCGGCTGCGGATAATTCAGCGGCGGCGGTTCGGTCGGGAAGGCGAAGCGGTACCGCTCCTTGAACGCCGCGATGTCGTCCACGCTCTCTTTGCCCGTATCGCTGATTTCCAGAAGATCCGTTTCGAGCAGAGAAATACCGTCTGACAAAAATTCGGTCAGAGGGCCGTGCAAGTCGTCGCCCAGCGACGCGTTTAGAGCATATTGAAAAACGTGGGCCAGCTTCGCGCCAATTTCGGAGAAGCGTGGAAAACCGTAACTCGCCGAGGTCCCGCTCAGGGTATGCGCCGAGATGTAGAGCCGCTCGAGGTCCTCGCGGCGCGGCGAAATCTCCTGCAACACGCTGACGTACTCCCGCAAATACTGCAGATGCTCCGCCGCTTCCTGGAGGAACATCTCGACGGCTTCGCGGTCGGGCATGCTCACGCGCGTCCCTCCGCCACGAGTTCCGGCTTCTGCAATTCTTCCGCCGTGGGCTTGCGGTAGAGAATGCAGTCATTCAGCACGATGGCCTGAAATTTCACGGGCATCTTCGAAATGGATTCCGAATGGCCGAGAAACAGATAGCCTCCCGGCTCCAGCGTGTCGTAAAACCGTTGCACGAGTAAGCGCCGCCGCTCTTCTGAAAAATAAATCAGCACGTTCATGCAGAAGATCATGTCCATTCGGCCGACATATACCGCGGAGGCCAGATTCATCTGCGCAAATGTGACCATTTTGCGGAGTCTGGGCTTCACTTGATGGCCGACATGAGCCTTGGAGAAATGCGTTGCCAACTGTTCCGGGCTTACGCTACCCAAGCTTCGGCCCGCATACGCTCCACGCTCTGCATGTTTCAAAGCGTGCCGCCCGACATCTGTGGCGAGAATCTCCACATTCCACGAATCCGAAAACGAAAGTGAATCGGCAATGGTGATCGCGATTGAATAGGGTTCTTCGCCGGTCGAACAGCCCGCACTCCAGATCCTTAGCGTGCGCGGATTTTTCCAAAACTTCTTCACATGCAACTCCGGCAACACGCGTTTTTCGAACGCCTCATACACGCTGGGATACCGGAAGAAGCTGGTCTCCTGTGTCAACAGTCCCTCAAGCAGTGCTTCGTACTCCACGTTCGATTTCCGCATCGCCCGCAGCAAATCAGTCCCGCGTTCGAGTCCCTTGGCGCGCAAATGTTCCTTTACCCGCGTCGAGAAAAATCTCTCGCGCGATGCATCGAAGCAAATGCCCGTCCGCTCTTCAATCAGCATGCGGATCTCACTCAGCTCATGTTCACTAAGACCGTGCGCCGGTTCTTGCCGTTCGCTCATTACCGTCCCGCTTTAGCTCTGGCTCTTGCCTGAGTAGAGAATCACTGCTTACCGCAGAGCGCCGGCAGGGACGGGCCGCTCAGATTCGTCCAAACTGTTGCCGGATTTCGACGTCGCGCGGAATTGCGCCAGCGCCTCGTTCAGTTGATCGGAAAGTTTCACAAGCTGGCTGACCGTCGCGACCGTTCCGCGCGTGCCTTGAGACGTCTGCCGGGTAATGCTCGAAATAATCTGCATCGCGTGCGCCACGCCTTCCGTGCCGCGTACCTGCTGTTTGGAGGCCAGCGAGATTTCCTGCACAAGCTCCGCTGACTGGCGGACCACGTTCGAAATCGCGTCCAGCGCTCGTCCGGCTTGATCAGCCAGCGTCGCGCCGCTTTCCACTTCCTTCGTTCCTTCTTCCATGACCACCACGGCTTCGTTCGTCTCCGCCTGAATGGCCTTGATGAGTGCCGCGATATCTTTCGTGGCGCTTCGGCTGTGCTCTGCGAGCTTGCGAACTTCATCCGCGACGACAGCGAAACCGCGTCCCGCTTCGCCTGCCCGAGCCGCTTCAATGGCCGCATTCAATGCCAGCAAGTTCGTCTGTTCCGTGATGTCGTTGATGACGTTGATGATTTCCGAAATTTCCAGTGACCGGTCGCCCAGCGACTTGATCTTCTTTGCGGTTGCCTGCACAGATGCGCGAATGCGCTGCATGCCTTCCAGCGTGTCGCGTACGGCGCGGTTCCCCTGTTCGGCGGCATCCAAAGCACGGCGAGCTGCTTCCGCGCTCGCTTCGGCGTTGTTGGACACTTGCTTCATCGAAACGGTCAACTCTTCGACGGCGCTCGATGTATTGGTGATTTCCTGATCCTGTTGCGTTGCGCCGGCCTGCATCTCGTCGGCGGCCACAAGAATGTTGTTCGAGCAAGCGGTGACTTCCATTGCGGCCTTACGAACACGCTCAAGAACTTTGGTGAAGTTGTCGAGCATGTAGTTGATGGAATCGGCCACGTTGCCCAGAGCGTCGTTTGTGACCTTCCCGCGTAGCGTCAAATCACCGCGCGCGACTTGGTTAATCACCGTCAGCAGCTCGGTAATGCTGCGTTGCAAAGCGTCGTTCGCATCCTGATTGCTCGTCGCCTTGGAGACCTTTGCCACCGCGCGATTCAAATTTTCCGCGATGTAGCCAAGCTCGTCGCCCGTATTGACCTCGACTCGCGCGCGCGGATCACCCGCGGCGATGCGCTCGGAGAATTGCGCTAGTTCCTGCACCGGCGTCAACAATTTGCTCGTCAATCGCCATGCCAGGAAGCCCGCCATGCCCAGCGCCAGCAAAAGCGCCAACAGCAGGGCGCCGCTCGCCCCGCTTGGCAGTGAGCCGAACTCGAAGATCGACAATCCGCCCGATTGGCGCCCGGCGCTGTAGGCAAAGCCCAGCACGAGGAAAAGAACGAGGCCGTTCGATACTACCAGCCACGTTATTGTGGTACTCAATCGCGATTTCATGCCTTCCTCCAAACCCCAATTGCGTTGCCCCGACCAGCGTGCGGCAGGGCCCGCGAAAATTTATCCATGCAAACTCAAATACTGGGTCCCGGAAAAACCTCGAGCATTCTCCTCAGGTCGATGATCAGAGCCAGCCGGTCGTCGTGCCTCAACATCCCGATGCAATGAGGCACATTCTCCGGAGCCTGCTCCAGCAAATCTTCCGTATTCACCGAATACGTACCAATCACTTCGTCCGCCGCAATCCCAATCCGCAGATCGTCATGGGCGCCTTCACCACGCAGCGAAGCCACAACCACATGTTTCGGCAGCAAACCAGGTCGCCGCCCTTCCGTAATCGCGATATCGATCAGCGGCACAATGGACCCGCGCAAGTTGAATATCCCCGCCAGGTACGCTGGTCCAAGCGGTAGCTTCGTCAACAACGGCCAATCCAAAACTTCCTCGACATCCAGCACCGGCAAGCAAAAACGTTCCCGCCCGCTCCGAAAAACGCAGTACTGCGATTCCGGGAGCCGCTCTTCCATGGGTCCCAGCGCTTCGAGCAGGTCGTCCGCATCCGCTGGAAGCGGCGCCAGGTGAAAGTCTTCGCTCATTGCCGATTCATCCTCGAAAATCCTCTATGCAAATCGCCGTACTGCCCGCAGCAACTCTTCCCGCGTAAACGGCTTGGTCACATACCCGTCCGCGCCCTGCTGCTGGCCCCAAAACCGGTCGCTCTCCGTGTTTTTCGACGTCACCAAAATCACCGGTATCGCGTTGTAGTCCGCGTTATTTTTCAATTCACGGCAAACCTGAAAGCCATTCCGTTTGGGCATGACCACGTCCAGCAAAATCACGGCGGGTCGCTCAATGGCAATCGCTTCCTCGACCCGTTCTGGGTCATTGATCCCCACCAGCCGGTAGCCTTCATGCTCAAGAAAGCCCTGGATCAGCTTCACTTGCGAGGGCGAGTCATCGACGATGAGTACTTTTTTCTGCAGCATCGACATCTCTTCATATTTCTCCGCAGACAAGAGGTGCACGTCAGCAGCCAGCCTGACAGCTACCTCTGTCCCTTTGTCTATCTTGCATAAGAGCTGAATTTTGAGTGATTTACAGACTCAAGAAGTCTGCTTAACGCCGGGGACCCGGGGACGCTGGCTCCGCTTCCGTCTCAGCTTGAGATGCATTCTCAGCTTCCCTCATCTCGCTCGACAGCGATGAGAATCTCTGCATAATCTCGTTGATCCTCAAGGCCATGCTGTGAATTGTCTTAATTTGCGCGAGCGAATGGGAAGACAGTTGCCCCGGCTCCAGGAGCAGCAATTCCGCATTGCCCAGCATGGAAGTCAGCGCATTATTGACGCTGTGTTTCATGTCCGTCATGTAGCGGCCCAGCGTGGCTTGGTGCTCGTTTTTTGCGGCGCGCCGTTCTGCCTGCCTGGCCAACCGCAACGCCTCCGCGCGCCGCAGAGATTCGCCAGCGACCAATAGCAGAGTTTGCGCCCAGTCTTCCCGTAATGGGATGTGAACGAGCCGAGGGTAACGCGACCGTAATTGCCCTAACTCGCGAGAATCGGCAGGCACACACAAAATCACCGCCGCGGCAGGCTCGAGAGAGCGCAGGATGTCTGGCAGTTTGCCCTCAAGCACTGGCCCAACTACCACGAGGTCGTGTAGCGCCGCTTCATGATCTTTCCAAAGCTCGCTGCTAAGGACGGTAACGCCCGGAGCATGCCGCTCCGCCTGCCAGCATGCGGTCAATAGCCTCGCAAATTCCGGCTCGTCGCTCAGTATTAATACACTAGCGTTTCGCACAGAGCTGTCGCCCTCGGGAAATTCGTCCGTGATGTACTGAAAAGAATCCAAACATTTAGAGCTTCTCGGCCTCGTCCAGCGCCGTCAGTAATCGCTTCGTGCTGATACCGAGGTTTACTGCCGCTTCCGTGTCCTTCGCCTGTTTCGCGATGTCCACTCGTTCCTGCAGTCGCGAGACTTCGATCCGCGCAATCGAGAGCGCTTTGTCCATCGATGTCGCATTCCCTGATTCCTTGGCGGACTCGATAGCCGAAGTCACCATCGCCCTCGCAACGACTGCCCGGCGCAAATCCTCTGCCGCTGGTCCGTCTTCGCTCACAAATGCGGTTACTTCCCAGGAAGACAGCAAAATACGTGCGGGCCCTATCTTCACAGTAGTCATCGACCGCCCACGCGTAGGCGGCGTCGCGATCAGCTGTTCCCAGATTTTCTCCAGGCACGTTTCAAAATCGAGTGCGCCCGCGGCGACAGGCTTCGGCGAAACTTCCGCTCCTGGTTTTTCTCCACTCTGCTTGCCTGTGGGAGTGGCCCCGGCGTCGCGGGCAGGTGCCTTCAATGCTTCAAGGCCGGGCGAAGCCGCCGTTGTACTTGAATTCGCCGTCTTTTCAGGCGCTTTCGGCGCGATCTTCTCCAACGCCCGTTCCACGTCCGTGCGAAGGCCGAGAAGCTTTTCAAACGTCTGATTTACCGACCGCTCGGTGTATTCCTTCTGAAACGGCTGCTTCCATTCATCAGCAACCTCTCGTATTTTTTCGAGAGGCTCGGCCGACGAGAGACCGAAATGATGGCAATCGATAATCCGCGCACCAGCGGTCTCCAGCTGGGACAGCCCTGACCGGATGGCAATCAGGTCAGCGTGCATAAGTTCGATAAAGGTCCGCCGAAGCAGAAAGTTGAACCGCACAAACGTGAGCAAAGCCGCTGGATCGTAGAACATGCCGCCAGCGGACTCCTTCACCTTGCGGCCTTGTTCGATGAAATTGGTCTTCAGGATTTCCCGCAAGCTGCGGAATGCTCGCAGCTTCTCAATCAACTGCTCCAGCGGAGCGCACCATTCCAGGGTTGAGTCATCGACCTCACCCAGGACCGGTTTCATGACCTGCGCAACGTCGTGCGGCTCGATCTGCTTGTGGTAAATCTTTGCGGGAGCGCACAAGGCAAAGTATTGCACCAGAAGGAAGTCCACCTTGTCCCGGTCCACGTTGGTCTTCGACGACTTTTGCAGGTGGCGGTGGATAAGGGCGCACAGGCTTGTTTCGTTTGCGTTCAGCGTCGTCGTCTGCAGCAACTTGCGCAATTCGTGCACCGCGACGCGCTGGTCCATCTCGTCCAGCCAGGTTTCTACTTCGTCAAAGAGCTCCAAGTCCGGCTTTTCCGGCAGATTCCTTTTATCCTGCGGGAAAGGAATCTCGATTTCGAGCTGTTTCGCCAAAGCCAGATAGATCGGGAAAACCGAACGATCCTCTGCCCATTTCGCCTGCCGCGAGTTCGCAGGCTTGGGCGCTGCTGGGCTGTTGAGCGTTGAAGTCGTTTTGTTCACGGCTGTGTCACCCACGCGCAGGGCCCCTGTAGAAATCTGACGGCCACCGCTTTACGTCCTTCGTGATACTGCACGGCAATCACTTTTGCATCAGCCGTGCCACCGTTCTTGTCACGTTCAATGCGTACCCTGTCGTCGAACTCTAGGGGCAAACTGGAAAGGAAGATCGCATGTTCCGCCCCGCCAAACTCCACCACGGTTGCTTCCCGCAAGCGAGCGCTCCCAGCCCGCAGTGCGGTGATCTGCACCGGGACTCGAACAGGAATAGCGCGCGGAAAGAAGCGAGCCAATCGCTCCGCGCAGCCCTGCTCGTTCGCGCCTAGCGTTATTTCGCTCGATACTCTCACGCTGCCTCTCATCCCGCCGCAGTACTCTGGTACTAAGGTTTGCGCGCCTTCAGCGAATCGGTACACAGGCTCCCGCAAATGGACACAACGTCCCCGCGATAGAGATGCACGCTGGACGCCAAAGAATGGGAAAGGGAAGAAGTCCGGATATTGAAGAAAGAGAACGACTTAAGATTTTCCTGTAGTTCTCGAGTGGCTCACGCGTCTCACGCTGAAACGTTGTCGTCTCAGCCGCTCACTGCTTTCGCGTCTCGCAAAGGTGCATGAGACGCTATTCCACCTGATGGGCTGCCTCTTCAGAGGCGTCCTCTACGTCTCCCGGACCGGACCTCAGAGGAATGTTGTATCGCTTCAATTTCCGATACAACGTCGCGCGGCTAATCCCCAGCATCCGTCCAGCGAGAGCCTTGTCTCCGTTGGCCTGCTCAAACACGCGAAGAATGGTCATTTTCTCCATTTCCGCGAGCGCTGTCGTCGAAAGAGAGGCGGCATCTTGCAACAACGCGCCACCGGAGGAACCTGCTTGCTCGCTACGGATCGCGGGCGGGAGGTCGCTCACGTCGATCACTTTGCGATCGCCCAGAGTGATCGCGCGGGCAATACAGTTTTCCAGTTCGCGAATATTCCCTGGCCACTCGTAGTTCAGAAGACTATTCATCGCCGCTGTCGTCACCTGAAGGTGCGATTCCGGCGCATAGCGATCCAGGAAATGGTGGACCAGCATCGGGATGTCCGACCTGCGGTCGCGCAATGCCGGTAGATGCACGGTCACGACGTTCAGCCGGAAGTAAAGATCTTTACGAAATGTCCCTTCGCGGTAGGCGGTTTCGAGGTCGCGGTTTGTCGCCGCGATTACACGTACGTCTACATTCACCTTTTCGTTGCTCCCGACGGGCCGAACCTCTTTCTCCTGAAGCACGCGCAGAAGCTTCGCCTGCATCTCGAGGGGGAGCTCGCCAATCTCATCCAAAAAAATTGTTCCGCCGTTGGCCGCCTGAAAGAGGCCTGCTTTGGTCTTTATGGCGCCAGTGAATGCGCCCTTTTCGTACCCGAAAAGCTCGCTCTCCATCAGCGTCGGCACCAGCGAGCCGCAATCCACTGCAACAAACGGGGTCTGCGCAAGCGCCCCACGGAAGTGTATCGCACGCGCGACAAGCTCCTTGCCCGTCCCGCTCTCGCCCGAAATCAGTACGGGAGTTCGCGTATCCTTCAGCCGCGAGACCATGCGCAATACATCTTGAATGTTCGCGGAAGTGCCAATGATTCCATCCAGATTGGCTTCCGTGCTGACGCGCTCGCGCAGAAACTCATTATCTGTGACCAGTCGAACCTTTTCGGCCATCCGCTGCAGCAGCAGCCGCATCTTTTCGACGCGGAAGGGCTTTTCAATGTAGTCGTACGCGCCCAATTTCATCGCATCCACAGCGGATTCGATCGAACCGTGTCCGGTCATAATCGCAATTTCCGCCCGCGGCAAGATCATTTTCGCCTGTTTAAGGAGCTCCACTCCGGAAAGCGTTGGCAGCTTGAGGTCGGTGAGGATGAGATCCGGTACATCCGCATCCAGTTTTGCGAGTGCGGCTTCGGCGCTTTCCGCTTCCATACACGAATATCCCAAGGTGTTGCCGATGGTCATGCAGAGCTTGCGGATGCTCTGCTCGTCATCCACCACAAGCAACCGTATTTTCAGATCATCACTCATGGCTTCCCGAAGGTTTTCTCCACAATGGACATTAATTGGTGTACACGGAACGGTTTTTCGATGCAAGGCGTCCCGCTGCGCGCCAGCAACGCTTGTGTTTCGCTGTTGGCGGTGTCGCCGCTGATCAAAATAATCTTCGACCCAAGCTCCGGCCTGTTTTTCTGAATCCAATCGTGTACTTCCGCGCCGTTCACAGCTCCGGGCATCCGGATATCGGAAATCACGCCACTGTAAGGTCCGGTCGCAAGTTGCTTCAAGCCTTCCGCACCAGAAGATGCATTCACGACGCTATAACCCTTCCTTTGGAGAGCCGCCTTCAGAAATGCAATCACCGAAGGCTCGTCCTCAATCAAGAGAATCGGGGCCGACTGGCCAATGGCTGCTGGCAGGTTCATCTTCCAGCCTCCTTTGCGGCCATGGCTGGTTGTTCAGCGGCGAGCGGAATACGAACGACAAACGTGCTCCCGCCGCTTTCCGCGTTGTTCCAGCACTGGATCTCGCCGCCGTGCGCTCGCACAATCCCGTAACAAATACTCAGGCCAAGTCCAGTGCCTTTGCCTGGCTGTTTTGTCGTGTAGAAGGGATCGAAAATATGCTGCGGATCAGCGATCCCTGTACCGTTATCGGTCACCATTACCTGAACATTATTGCCGTCACGTTCCGTACGAATTCCGATACGTCCGCGCCGTCCTGTTTCTTGTACCGCATCGTAAGCGTTGTTGAGTATGTTCAAGAACACCTGCTGAAGTTGTTGCGCGTCGCCAAGGGCCGGCTGAAGAGTTTCGTCAAACTCTTCACTCACTTCGACGCCATGGCTCGCAAAATCATAACTGCGTAGCTTGATGGTTTGTCGCAGCACGGCATTCACTTGCACGGGTTCGCGCTGTACTGGCCGTTGCCTTGCGAAACTCAGCAAGTCCTGAACGATATCCTTCGTTCTCTGCGTTTCCTGCAAAATAATTTGCAAATCTTCCCGCGCCGAAGGTGGAACTTCGGGATTCTCCAGCAGCAAGTCCGTGAATCCCAGAATCGCCGCGAGCGGATTGTTCACTTCGTGCGCCACTCCCGAAACCAGCCGGCCAATGGTTGCCATTCTTTCCGAGTGTGCCAGCTTGGCCTGTAGCAGCACCGCATCCGTAATATCCGTCATCACCACAACCAGGTTGTTCACCGCGCTCTGTTCATCGCGCATCGGGCTCAGGCTGATGGAAAAATGCCCCATCGTCTCGTCGCTCCGCCTGGCCTGCAGTTCGAGGTTTTCCACTTGTTGTCCGTTCGCCGTGGTCTCCAATGCCGCCTCGAAATCCTTCCGGTGCGAGGGCTCAACCCAGTCCACGAGCCTGTGGCCGATGAGTTCGTCTTCGCGGTAGCCAGCCTCATAGCAACGCCGATTGGCATAACTGATCAGACCAGCCGTATCTAGCACCAGAATCATGCTCTGCGTGGTGTTCAGAATCTTCTGGTTAAAGTCGCGCTCCCGCTGTAGCTGGGATTGAAACGACTTTTGCTCCGTAACATCCAGCATCAATCCGCGAATCTGTGCGATGCGGCCCTGCGCGTCGCGCACGGCAGTGATGTTTTGCAGTGTGTGCAGAAGCGCCCCATCCTTGCGCCGGAGCGTCTCTTCATAGTTTCGAAGCACGCCGCGCTCTGCCAGCGCCTGCAAAAATCGTTCGCGCGCGGCCGGTGCGGGGTAAAGGTGCGGGCTCACGTCCGAGCGCAACATCTCCTCGCGTGACGCGTAACCCAGCATGCGCACCATCGCGTCGTTCACATCCAGAAATCGCCCGTCTGGCGTTGCGAAAAAGAGCCCTTCCTGAATGCTGTCGAACAGCTCCCGGTATTTCCGTTCCGCTTCCCGGCGGTCCGTAATGTCCTTCAGGACGTGGATCGTGCGGGTGTCATCTTCCACGACCCCAGGCGCTCTGGAAGTTGACACTAGAAAAATCCGCTCCGCCGATGCTGCCACGTACTCCTCGCGGGCCCGCTGCGTATCGCGGCAGAAAGGGCAAGGAAGGTCGCTTCCCGTTTCCGCGATTTGCCGCAACCCGCTCATCGCTTCACCCACTAGAGCCACGGGTGGAACTCCGAGATGCGACGCCAACGAACGGTTCGTGCGGAGGATTTTCCACGCCCGGTCGTGCACCACGATGTAATCACTGATCGCGTCGATGTCTTCGACCCACTGCCGCTTCGATTTCTCGAGTTGCGAAAATCTTCTGAAGTTCTCGAGAGACAACGCCGCGTGACTTGCCAAGGCGTGTAGAAGTCTTTTCTCCTTGGCGTCCAGATTCTTCCGCCGCCGCAAGAGGCATAGCATCCCCAAGCGCTCGCCGTCGCTCGCATTCACCGGCACGAAGACCGCGCCCGTCGCTGCGGAGCTGTCTTTCGTATGCCCGGCCTCCGCTGCAGGGAGGGCTTTTACAACCGCTG
>Ga0210403_10003426_pt1 | contig 13966 bp, 20 predicted proteins | sample IncBWC19MmetaG_FD_150863 | JGI IMG/M metagenome (GOLD analysis project Ga0210403, IMG submission 150863) | Forest soil microbial communities from Barre Woods Harvard Forest LTER site, Petersham, Massachusetts, United States - Inc-BW-C-19-M | ecosystem: Environmental > Terrestrial > Soil >... | reverse complement strand
ACCTGTTTCCTGTAAGTTACGCGTGGTCAACAGGTGCATTATGTCAGCATCGTCACGGATGTCACGGTTGGCAGGTTCCGTTGCACGTTTTTTGCACACTCGGACTCCCGACACGAGTGCAGAATCCCCGCGCGACCCAAATGTTCATCACTTCAGTTGCCAAGTCCGTCGAGGCTATTTGGCCAGCGATTATGGAAGTGACGCAGAAAGGACAATTTATCAAAATGAGAAATACCCTGACAGGGCTGAAGTCTGAAGGATTGGAGTTGGCAAGGAAGATCGCGGAACTATGTCGTGAGGATGAGTTTGAAGAAAGTGGCGCGATGCCCCAGCGAGAAACAAAAGTTTCCGGAAGTGGGGCTTCGTTTAACGGAGTAGAGCGCGAAACTCATCATCCGAGATCATGAGCTTGTCCCATGTCGCTTCTTGTGTGATGCCTTGAACTAGAAGTCTATCTTTCTTTTGAACTAAAGAGGCAAGTTCGTCATAGACATCGGTCGCGCTCGTTCCCTTCACCACCCATTCGGAGTATAGGATTTTCTTTGCGCCCATTTGTCGTAATTTGGCCCAAAGATTTTCGTATTCAAATGCATCTTTTTCCGCGATGTCGTAGCTAATCAGATAAAAGGGCATGGGACCTCCGCGAGCGAAAGGCTATAACACAATCAAGTGCCGCACAAGGGACGGCGATTCCGGGATAATCTTAGGCGGGGTGGCTGAGATGCCGATCCCTAGTGCCTGGAAACTCAAGTCGGAATGGATTCGGATTGACGTGCTGTCCAATGAAAGGGGAGAATGAAGAACGGATTCACTCTCGTCACTTCCTCTCGGTACTCAAAAATGAAGCGAATGACTTTTAACCCACTTGAGGTGCCGAATTACGGCTTACAAGAGGCCGTGCGTTTTCTCCACATTCCAAGTTCGACCCTTCACTATTGGCTGCGTCCCAGTGTTGGCCTCGTTAGTCCTGCTGGTGCAGCACGAAATCAGCTGTCGTTTAAGAACTTGGTTGAATGTTACGTCTTGGAAGGCTTGCGAGTGATCCACGGTGTTCGCGTTAGTGCTATCCGCAAAGCAGTCGATTACCTCCAAACGAATTTCAGGTCTCGCCACCCGCTTGCCGATTACGAATTGAAAACCGATGGCAGACATGTTTTCTTTTTCCATCAAGGAGTAAATCTCGACGCCACGATGCAAGGCCAGATGGGACTGTCGGGAATTCTTGATTCTTATCTAAGGCGCATTGAACGAGACTTCAGGAAGCAACACTGGGTTTTATATCCATTCATACGGCTAGAACAGATGCGTTCCAAAGAAGAAAGACCCCGGATTGTTTCAATCAATCCGAATGTTTGTTTCGGGATGCCTGTATTGGCCGGCACTAGAATCACGACCGCAGTTCTTGCGAGCAGATTCCTCGGTGGCGATTCACTACCGAGACTAGCGAGAAGCTATGACAGACCCGAGTCAGAGATCGCAGAGGCGATCTCGTGGGAAACGGGCAAAGAAAGCATCGCCGCTTAAGAACTTCACCCTGTATCTTGACGAGAGCTTTGATTGCGTCGAAGTTATGGATGCGCTGAACAAAGCAAACATCAAATACAGGGCATTCTCCTCTAAATTTAAGAAGGGGGAAGAGGACCATCGAATCTTGGAACTCTGCGGTCGTCGTGGTTGGGCAGTGCTTACGTGTGATCGGCGAAATAGATACAGAGAACTGGAAAGAAAGACGGTCATGCGTTACAAGGTACGGCAATTCGTGTTTTCGGCGAATTTGGGTGGTCCAGCACTCGCTAACTTGCTCGTGACTGTTTACCCCGATATGCGTGAGTTCGCTCGGGAAAATGAGCGCCCTTTTGTAGCCATAGTGACCGCTGTGGGAAATATCTATCTTCGCATGGACAAGAGTGGGAATATGCGGGGCGCGCAAAACTCAAAGGCCCTTTAACCTTTAGATTCTTGGCACAAAACATCTGTTTTGTGGACAACTTCCCCGCTCCGCTAACCCCCGCATTTGCAACGCGAACTCCCTCGCAATTCGCAAGGGTTTTGTGGACAAGACTGCGACCTGTATCCCATCTCGTCGACAATCTCCCTCACCGTCCGCCCCTGTGCGCGGAGGCGGCCAATCCCAGCGGCGTCCACCACCGACCGCGGCCTCCCCAACTTCTTCCCTTTCGCCCTCGCATTCCTCAACCCCGCTCGGACCCGCTCCGCGATCAGGCTGCGTTCCAGTTCCGCCACGGCGCCCAGGACGGTAAAGACCATGCGTCCTGCGGGAGTAGCCGTGTCCAGCGATTCCGAGAGACTGACGAATTCAATTCCCAGGACACGGAAAGTGTCGAGCGCCCGGAGCAGGTGCGTCACGCTGCGCGCGAAGCGGTCAAACTTCCACACCGCCACCACATCAAACCGTCTCTTGTGCGCATCCTGCATCAGTCTGTCGAGTTCGGGCCGGCGATCCTTTGCGCCGCTGATACCGGAGTCCACGTACTCCCCGGCCACCTGCCATCCCCGCCTCTCGCAATACTCCCTCATCTCCCGGAGTTGCATTTCCGGGGACTGGCCATTCCCCACGGTGCTCACTCTCGCATAGATTGCCGCTCGCATCATTTCCTCCCCACCGCAAACGCGCGAGAGCCAGAGCTGCAATTGCAGCCCCAGCCCCTCGCCTCACCTCTCGCGCTAGATTCCCAACGAATGCCCCGCTGCAATCCTCTAAGCGGCGTCAAAAATGACAGTCGTCATCTCGTAAGCCCTTTCGTCCAATGCTTCGGAGAACTTGGGCTGACTCTGGAGCCGAAGCAGTGGACAGCAGTTATCGAGAACCCGGCTTCGTGCCTCGAAGTACTCGTCTGCATCTTGGTCGGGATACATGAGATCAACTGCCGCAACGCCGATTGCCGCGCCTTCCACATCATTTCCCGAGAACACTTCTTCCCAAGCAGCCATAACTCCTTCAAACGTCACTCCCTCCCGTCCCAATATCTCCTCGATTCGTTCCCGCGTCTGTCTCTCACCTCAATTGAACAAATCCAGCACAGCCTTGGCGTGATTTCAACTTTGGCTCAAAGCTTTGTGGCCCAAAAGGGCTTCATTTTGTGACTCGCGGCTCGCTTCATCGGCCATAATGACGCCCTCCCTAATTGCCCCAGAGCAACGACAACCACCACCCCAGGGCGCCACAATCGTCATGGTGCCCGCCCTCCCTAGAATCTGATCCGCGAGAACGGAGTATACGTGAAGTTAACTTACAGAAATATGGTTTCCCAAGCCCTAGCTAATGCTAAAGCCCCTAATGCGCCGAGCGGCTATCTCTTTTATGAAAAGACTACGGGAACAGCCCACTTCCATGTCCAAGCTGGACGCGATGGTGAACTGCCTGTAGACCACGCAGCCGGTCTGCTGGCCATGCACTGCATGGTTCGTGGACAATCCCCCGGCGATTACCTGATTATGGTTCCGGCGGCCCCGGAAAACCTACGTGACCTTAGCGAAAGAGCCCAGAAGCTGCTCGAGGCCGGACACAGCGTCAAGGCCAGTGTGAAACTGACCCGTCGCGAAGAAGAAGTCCTCGGCGGCATTCTCCGCTGTCTAGCAAACAAAGAAATTGCCTGCGAACTGAATGTTTCGGAGCGCACCATCAAGTTCCATGTTTCATCGCTGCTCTCCAAATTCAAGGTGCGCGGCCGCCAGGAACTGATGCGCGAAGCTTCGCAGCAAGCCATGAAACACCTGCCTGCCGCGGTTGGCTCTCCTGCCACCATGATTCGCGAGTTCACTCCAGAATCGGAAGTGGCCCGCAGGGCCGCGAATTCCGGCAAGATTCTTCGTCTGGCGCGCCCACGCATGATGGCCTGATCGGCGAGAATTTCCAGCATTGAAAAGGCCCGATTCGTTTTGAGATCTCTATGATGTTAATCATTATGTGTGACCTAAAATCTTTCGATGACGCCGCGACCCTTTCGGAAGCCGTTGCTTCGCTGGGGCCTTCGATTCATTTCCTCAAATCTTTCTGGCTGCTTTCCACCGAGAAGTCGCCCGCCCACGTCCACGACACACTTCGCACGCGCGTCGGCCTTCGACCCGACGTCTCCATAACCGAGCTTACTCACAAACACACCTACCACCTCCCCAACGAAGCCACCGACTGGCTCGCAACTCACCGCCCACGCGAAACTTAGCGCAATTCCAGTGGCCAGGGAGCTCGGGGAGCTTTGCGAATCACAACTGCCAGTCTTCGGTGTTGGAGGTATCGTGAGATGCTCTCTTGGCAACTGAGCCGGGGACGCGAATAAATTTCTCGCAATGGCGGCAACGAACACTCAGGAAAGTTTCAAGGACGACTAGCATTGTCACCTCTGGACGGAATGTACTGGAGGGTCGAAACTATATTGGACATTTGTTGAATCTGTCTACCGTTCAAGTGTGAAATTTCCATTGCAATTCGGAAATGCAAGGTGGGAACGCCCCCGGAGAAAGAGCGTTCCCTTTGGAATGGGTGAGTAGATTGTGAGGAAGTATGGTGCCGCGAAGATGGAGAAGCAATACAGCGAATATCTTAGGAAGCTGCTGCGTGCTTTTCGTAAAAAGCCTTATAGGCTTCCGCGAACGCATGTCGTGCTGCCAACTCTTCTGCTTCTTCCTGCGCGCTCATAACGTCGAACTTACGATGATTGTCCGCAAGTCTTCTGGCCTTTCGGTGAAGACACGCCTTGTCGACCAGTGCCTTGAATTCAGCGCTCGCTGCATTGCCCGTTTGTACGTTTATCCCCCAGGTGTTCACGACTTCTTGCGCTAGCCTGTCGGCGTTCTTTAAGTATTCTTCGAGCGGAGGCATTTGTGACTCCCATGAAGTCCAGGAGTGAGCCGCAGGGGCCCCGGGCAGGCTGGTGATTCGCTGGGTTGCTTGGAGTCTGTGCTTTTGAAGTGTAGGTGTACAGCGATTTCCCGTATCCAGAGGGATACCTTGGCTCTGCGAAAGCTAACGGTGGATTCTTACGCTCACCCGCCGCCTCCATATTGACGCGTACAAAATCGAGAAGTATTATCGCTATCCCCGTACCGCCTGACGGTGAAGGTCCATTTTTCATTCTGCTGTAACCCAACAGTAACAGAAACAGTTTATGAGTATTTTTCCCACCCAATTCTAAAGGAGGCCTCCCGCTCACGCTTCTGGAAAAGGAATTAGTGCGTATGCAAGAGACTCCAATCGATACCATGAGGAAACGTGAAGAATTGAAAAGAACGAGGAATCTATTGTTCAAGCAGTTTTTGAAGAACCCCGTGGATACTCGCCTTGCGTTAAAAATAAAGTCCATTGATGATCAGGTCGCGGAATGCTCTGAACGAATGCGACAGAATAGAAAAATACGGCTCTAGGGTTCCCAGGTCAAGCACACGGAATGCTAACACGGAGGTAGATTACTTACGAAAGCAGCTTCAACCCATCAATGTTGGGCTTGTTCAGGATTCGAGACCAAGTATAGGTGCGTCCAAGGCTTTGGCCGCACGCACGGGGTCAAAATATTCGCGCAGGAACGCAATCTTCCCGGCTACAGCACGCAAGAACAACACATAATCCTGGCGATAGATTCGTCCCGTAAGCTTGATGAGCCCCTCGGCCTTGAATTCGGCGACTGCTGCTTCCGGATCAGCAAAGGCATACACTCTGATGTCGAAGAACCGGAAATTCTCTACCGCTCCGCGGAACCAATTCACGTGACGCATGACTTCCTCCCGCCCCGTGAGCCGGGCAGGGTGGCCGATGGCCGGTGCATAGGCAAGTTCCCACAAGAGATCATCAGCGATCAGCGATTCCCATCGCGCGCTGTCCTCAACGAGCATCAGGATATGTTGCTGCAAGAGATCGGAGGCAATCGTCATATAAGTCTCCCAGCTTACAGGGTATGCTAACTCCGGAGACTCGAATGGTTGGGAAGCCCGGTGCAAAAGCTGGGCTTTTTCTATTTGTACGTTCACCGCGCAATCTTCTCTGACAATTCACTTCCGCTCATGCTGCATTGCGACGCTTATCGATGAATCGCTAGGAACTACTGGATTGGAAACCGCCATGCCTCAATTGTCCGTAGGCAGGTTTATAGCCTCTTATCCTGAGTTCGTATGCACGACCAAGAACTCACTAAAACAAAACGATGGTTGAAAGCCCGGCGCAGCCAGCGGATTGATTTGAACGTTTCAGTTGCCGTCTGCGGACCCCCAAGGGAAGGTCCGCAGTTCTATGAAAGTACGAAGACACTTGTGGTCAGTGCGCACGGTGCGCTGGTCGCCCTAAAGGGCATGGTAGGTCCTAAGCAAAGACTCCTCCTGCAAAACACTGTCAGTGGGGAAACAGCAATAGTGCCGCGTGGTCTCCGTGAATAACGATCTGACAGGACCGCCCACGGTTGCAGTGGAGTTCACACGGCCCGCACCGAGCTTCTGGCACATCGCGTTTCCGTCTGCCGATTGGCCTGCCAACGCTTAGGCCAGCCACCCGCCCGATCTAAAACGTCAACTATCCACACGGCCGCACAAGATGTCTAATTGGATTGTCAATTGACTCCACACAGTCCGCTTGGTATACCAGCGCCAGCGCTCGTTTCAAACCCTTCGGACCTTGGAGACTTTATGAAGAGCAGGAAATGGGTCAGCGTTCCTTGATCGTCCCGAAATACCAAATCACCTTTCAGAAGGAAGACAACGTCGTCCGGGCTTCCTACGACCTTAGTGTCCCCGTCGGCGGACCAGCTTTGCTCGCGGATTTCAAGCTATACGTGGACGGGAACAATTTGTTAAAGTGCGAGTTCCAACCGGGGCAGACCGCTTTTAAATCCAGTGTGCAACATGTACTGACTCACTCTGATAAAGACGTTGTCGTGGGTTACTCTCTGGCCACGAATGAGGGCTGGAGCAAGGACGACCACGATACCTTGCGCGCTGCCAAGCGCTACGATGACATAGACTTCCACAACCCGTAAGAGTTAGCTCGCGCGAATGGGCCAGCGTATCGGAACCCAGGCCTTTTCAGGCACCGTCTCAGGTTAACGCTTCACGGAAAGGAGCAACTATGATCAATCTGAATCTTTGCATCGGTGGCAGCTTGTTCGTTCTCGGTGTTCTGTGCGTTCTCCTGTCCATCGCCATTGGAGCAAGAAAGTACGTATTTACGATTCTTCCGACTCTGGGAGTGGCAGGCGGGCTACCTTCGCTTCCGGCTCTGTGGACTGCCGTCATTGACCTGCTCAAGGAAATACTTAAGGCTCCGCCTGCTTTGGCGTTCTTGGTCGGTGGTTTGATCCTTCTCGGCGGCGGGGCATACGTGTTGTACGTCAAACCGTTTTAGCCGTTCGCCGAGTGGCGTGGCTGCACTCCAGGCCTCAGCCAACCGCCGTGTCGTAGAGGCATGATTAGGTTGCACCCTCGGTGGTTGTTTTCAAGCGAAACATCTTTTTAAAGCAAAACAAGTAAGCTGGCCTCATTACCTATCAAGTACTCAGCCAAGCAAGCAGTCATCCGAAAGGGTTGGCCTATGGAGGTCCATTGGCCGTTAGCGATAACGTTCGATCATGTCATTATCTCTTGAAAACACACTTCTATCCGTCTACCAGCAATCGCTGATCGAGAACAAGAAGACAGTCACGCTCGAAGGCAAACTTTCCCGGTTCGCTCAACCGCAAAACGAAAACCCAAACAGATTGATTTTCAGTTCGATGGGGGAGAACTGCGAGGACTCGAACAGAACCCCGAGACGACATCTCACTGGGTAAAGATGGCGAGAAACGGAAAGAAAGTCATGCGGTTTTTAGAGGGGGGAAGGTATATTGCGGTCGTTGCGGATGGGAAGGTCCATCTGTATCCTCCCAAGAAGTAGCCGCGCCCCTCGCCTAGTGCTGGAGGCCTCATCGTGAAACTCTACTACTGTGAGGCACCCCCAGAGAAGGTTTTGCTGTGGGAAGAACTCTATGCCGAGTTCACCCGTGAGATGCAACAGCGTATCGCGCTCGATAAACTGCGCGATTCGACTTGGGCCAGATACCAGCAAGCGCTGGATGCATTCAAGACGTTCCTGGCCGAGCAGGGTGTGTGCGAGTTGCGTCTGATGGACCGCCCATTCATCGAAAGTTACAAAGTTTGGCGGCGGGCAAGGATTCTGAAAAAGAAATTCTCCCGCGGTGCTGGGAGCCTGGCTCTCGACGCGGCGATTTTGCATCGTCTCTTCGCTTTGGCGGTCGAGAATGGGATGATCGAGAAGAATCCGGTGCGGATGGAGGGGCGGCCGGGGGATAACCCAGAGCGCGGTGCCCAGCCCTTCAGCGGCAACGAACTGAACAGGCTCCGGGCCGAGGCCGGCGCCGACCTTCTAATCTTCCTTGTGCTCAGATGGACAGGACTCCGCGGCTCAGATGCAGTCAAACTCACGTGGCGGGAGGTGTCGTTCGAGAGCAAGGAGATCGAACGCATCACCCAAAAGCGGCGAAAGAAAGTTGTACTGCCCATCAACGTCGAATTGCTTTTTGCTTTGGAAGCAGAGCACGCTCGGAGGAAACCCCAGCCGGGGGACAAAGTCCTCACTAACCCAGCCACGAATCGACCCCTGACTCGGCCGGGACTCTATCGGAGAGTTCAGGCAGTGAGAAAGCGCGCGGGCGTGGGAGACGCACACCCGCATCGCTTCAGGGATACGCTTGCAGTAGACATGCTCTCGCGAGGTGCGAGCCCGTATGACGTGGCAAAGGTACTCGCGGACACGATTGAAACTGTGGAACGGCACTACGCGCCCTTTACGAAGGAATTGCGGGAGCGCGTACGGCGGATCATGGAAAATGGCGAAGGTTTGGAGAAAACTGATTGCACAAAAATTGCACAGTCGAACTCGACCGACGGCAGGATTCAATGATTCTAAAACACTTTATGGCGGATGAGCCTGTAAGCCGGATTCTGTTCGGTGCACTGCATTGCAGCAGCGCGCCGTGACGATCATTCCTCTAGGCCGCACCTCGCGATGCGGCTCCAGCAACCTACCCGAGGGTTCTGACGGGCCGGGCCGGCCCTCCCCTCCTATTTGGTCTTGCACCACGCGGGGTTTGCCATGCCGGCAGCATTACTGCCGCCGCGGTGGGCTCTTACCCCACCTTTTCACCCTTACCTGCGCGCGAACCATGAAGACATCCCGAAGGTTTTCCTCCGGGCTATCACCGGGTGTCGCTCCGCCGGCGGTATATTCTCTGTGGCACTGTCCGTGAACCGTCACAACGCCCGCCTCGGAAGGCGGCCGCTACAACAGCTCCCCTGGCGTTACCAGGCGCGTTGCCCTTCACCCTTAGGCCCGAAGGCCGCAGGGACACCGCTTGCGCGGTTTCGGTGTCCGGACTTTCCTCCCGCCCAGCCCGCTTGCGCGAACCAGGCCAGCGATCATCCAGCTCACCCGCCATCATTAATTGTATCGCGATTTCTGCAATTTCAGACGGCAGGTTCCAGATTGGGCGCTTCGATTCCGGCGTCACTCTCTTTTTCCACAACTGGCCAGAATCGGAACAGGAAAAAAGCGATCATCAGCCAAAGTCCACAGTCAAAGTATCGCGTCTCAACCGAATCAGACACGTCTGAAAGAGCAAGCATATTCCACACCGTGTGAGCAATTCCCGCCGGCACAATGGACCTCCAGTGCAGGACCATCCAAGCCAGAACATAGTTCATACCGAGACAAAACATAATTCTCACCAAAAGCACGAGGAATACGTCCAAAACAGAAAGTCTGGCGTAGGAATCGGACCGGAAATGAATTGCGGCCCACCCGATACCCGTCAAAAATATGCCGCGGTGCAATCCATATCGGCGGATGAAATCTGGCAACAGGACTCCCCGAAAAATAATCTCTTCCGCAAACGCGCCAAACAGCAAAAAGACTATCCAGGGCTTCCCCAGTTTGCTTAAGTCAAAATACGAGGACAACAGAGGCGGACCAAACCTGCCAAACTCATACGCTGCCCAGTGCATGCGATCAAGAGCAAAGTGTCCGGCAGGAATAAACGCATATACAGCGGCAGGCAACAAGAAGGCCATTGCGGCAAATGCCAGTTCGGGCACTCTTAAGGACAATCGGGCAGCGGTTCTTCCCCGCCTTCCGAGAACGCACAACGAAATCCCGAGAAGAAGTCCGACGTCCAGCAACGTGCTCGCTAGACTGAAAACGTAACCGGTAAAGCGAGTGTTGACATACGCCAGCGGCAGTTTCCATATCAGCGTTGCAAGCAAATAGGTAAGATTGGCCAGAAAGCCACAGACTCCGATAAGTACGAAGAGAACCAGCTTATCGCGGAACCATGCTTGCCGCTCTTCTTCATTAGCGGTGATCACGTTTGAAAGCGCCAGCGGCAGCGTCCCGACTTGCAATGCTATTCGGGAAAGATAAACCCCAACAAATCCCAAACCGAGGGCAAGAATAAAGAAACCTGTCGGGAGATTTGAGATATTCAACTTCACCCAGGGAAACATTTCCCACATCCTGCTACGTGTATCTAGAACAGAGTGCTCTCCGACGGTCAGATCAAAGAACTTCCGGAGGAGGAAGAGCAATCCGAGCAGTCCGGTCACCAAAACTGCCCAAAATACATTTCGAACAGGGTTGCGCAAAGGCCAAAAGCAGGCGTAGAGAGCTGTCATTCCGGCGACAAAGACCACAATGTTCCCAATCACCGTGTAACCGTAGACCTCCCAATAATTGAGTGTTCCACTGTGGCTTAGCGTATAGGGTCGCCAGGAAACCCGCGTCGCTAGGAGAAGCAGAATCGCGCCCATTAGAAAAAGGAGTTGTGTGGGATCCATCGGAATGACGGAACGCAGGAATGTGGCGGCGCGTTTTACAGTAGATTCTCTAAATCCCTCGGCTTCCGAGTCGGCCCGGACATCCATTTAGGAAACTCTCGTACGATCGTGGTGACGTAATCCTAGATTGTGTTTACCACAATGCCGACGAATCTACGAATCTTTGCGATACATCACAAGGGCGTCCACGAATCCCAACATGGGATGGTCGAAGGCAAGCGGCAGGCGACCCACAACTTCAAACCCCAGATCGACCCATAGTTTTAGTGCGCGCTCGTTAGTGCTGACGACAAAATTGAACTGCATCGCGCGAAAACCTCGTTCCTTCGCTCGTTCCAGCGAATGCAGGCACATCTGGCGGGCGATGCCGCGGCCTTGTGCGCTGGGGGCCGTGACGTAGCCGCAGTTTGCGACGTGTGCGCCACCGCCTTGCTGGTTCGCCTTCAGAAAATAGGTGCCCAGCACCTTGCCGTTTTCCTTCCACACGAAGGTCTCTTTATCCGCGGCAAACCAGTATTCGAGTGCTTGCTGCTTGCTCATGTCGCGCGGGAGCGTGTAGGTCTCCCCTTCGCGAATCACGGGTTCCAGAATCTCCCAGATTGCATCGCGATCACTTTCCGTAGCGGGATGGATGGCCAAGCAGGCGTCCTTACTTCGTACCGACGAGCTTTTCAAATTCAGATTCGGTGAGGATGGTTACGCCGAGTTCCTTGGCCCTATCGTACTTCGACCCGGGGTCGGCGCCGACTACAACATAGTCAGTTTTCTTGCTGACGGAGCCGCTGAGCTTGCCTCCGTGCTGCTGGACGAGTTCCCCGGCTTCTTCGCGGCTGCGGCGTTCGAGCGCGCCGGTGAACACGAAAGATTTGCCCGCGAATTTCTGGCTTTTGATTTCACGTTTTTCGGCGGTGGGTCGGACTCCCGCGGCGTGAAGCTTTTTAATCAGCTTGCGGTTGGCAGGTTCGCTGAAAAATTCGATGATGCTTTCGCTGACCTTGGGACCAACCTCGGTGACCCTTTCCAGATCTTCCGGTTTTGCTTCTTCCAACTCCTCTAGAGAGCTGAAATTTTCGGCCAGTAACTGGCCGGTGCGCTCGCCAACGAAGCGCATCCCCAGCGCGTAGATTAAGCGCGAAAGCGGCTGTTTCTTGCTTGCGGCGATTTCCTCCAAAAGGTTCTGCGCGGATTTCTCCGCCATGCGTTCTAAGTCAGCGACCTGATCAAGTTTCAGTGAATACAGATCGGCAACATCTTTGACTAAACCCTTGTCCACCAACTGATCCACGATTTTGTCGCCCAGCCCGTCGATGTCCATGGCATGGCGCCCCGCAAAATGCAGCAGCGATTCCTTGCGTTTCGCCGGGCAAGCGGCGTTTACGCAGCGATAGGCGACTTCGCCTTCGGCTTTGTGAATCGCGCTGCCGCACTCCGGACACTTCGCGGGCATCTTGAACGCTCGGCGATTCTTCCCTTCCTTCACCACCTTCAAAACGTGCGGAATCACTTCCCCCGCACGCTCAATCAAAACCGTGTCGCCGATTCGCAGCCCCAAACGCTCGATCTCGTCCATGTTGTGCAGAGTCGAGCGGCTGACAGTTACGCCCCCCACCTGCACCGGCTCCAGTACCGCAACTGGCGTGAGTGTTCCCGTGCGTCCCACCTGCACGAGGATCTCATTCACCACCGTCGTTTCCTGCCGCGCGGGATATTTAAACGCGACCGCCCAGCGCGGCGCTTTCGCCGTAAAGCCAAGTTCATTCTGCAAGGCGGTGGAATTCACTTTGATAACTACGCCATCGATTTCATAGGCAAGTTTTTGGCGCTTGGTATCCCACGCCTCGCAATACTTGACGACCGCCTCGAGGCCGTCGCAGCATTTCCAGTCGTCGCTGGCGCGAAATTGCAGCTTCTTCAGCGCCTCCAGCGAATCCGAGTGTTTCGCAAACGGCGCCTTGCCGTCCACATAGAGGTAGTACGCAAAAAAATCCAGCTTGCGCTGCCTGGTAATTACCGGGTCCAACACCCGTAGCGATCCGGCCGCCGAATTCCGCGCATTCACGAAAATCTTCCCGCCCGTCTCTTCCTGCTGCCGGTTCAGAGCCTCAAAGGCTTTGCGCGTCATCAGGATTTCCCCGCGCACTTCGAAGCTTTTCGGAAGTTTCAATTTTTTCACGGTAGCGTCGTCCATGCGTAAGGGGATCGAGCGGACCGTCTTCACATTCGGCGTAACGTCTTCGCCCGTTGTGCCGTCGCCCCGCGTGACGCCGCGAACCAGCACGCTGTCTTCGTACTGCAGCGAAATGCTCAGGCCGTCGAACTTGTGTTCGGCGATGTACTCGATATTTTCCCTGCCGATCCCCTCGCGCACCCGGCGATCCCAATCCCGCAAGGCGTCATAGGAGAACGCATTGTCCAGACTGAGCATCGCGCGCGCGTGCCGCACCGTGGTAAAGCCTTCGCGCGGCGCGCCCCCAACCCGCACCGTCGGCGAATCGGGGGTGGCCAGTTCCGGATGCGCCGCTTCGATTTCTTTCAAGCTATTCATCAGGCGGTCGAACGCGGCATCCGAAAGTTCTGGCGCGTCTTCCACGTAGTAGAGATGCTCGTGTCGCCGGATCTTCTCGCGCAGCTCTTCCGTCTCTTTTCGCAGCGCCGGGATCGATGTTTTTGCCATTTCCGCCTTTGCCATGGAACCTCGCAACGTTGAGGCCAAACGCTTCGTATTATATAAGCAGGTGGCGGCGGGGCTGAAGCACCGTGTGCTAAGCTGCGGGAACCGGAATGACCTAGGCGGTCTCACCAAAGAAAGACTTCTCGCCTCTGTAAATGGCATGAGAATTGTACCGGCCGTCCACTCGACAGCAATTGCGAACGACAAAGGGGAATCCTGATGACAAGCGGAAGCGCTGGTAGTGCAATTACGATGGCCGGCCTAGCCTGTGGGGTGTTCGACATTACGGCCGCGCTGGTGGTCTACTGTTCCATGGGACTGAAGCCTCTGCGCTTGTTACAAGGAATCGCAGCGGGAGTGCTGGGCCCGAAATCGTTCCAGGGAGGAATCGGAACCGCAATCCTGGGATTGGCATTGCATTTTGTAATCGCGTTTGGAGCGGCAACGGCTTATTTCCTGGTGAGCCGC
>Ga0210403_10003425_pt1 | contig 13970 bp, 11 predicted proteins | sample IncBWC19MmetaG_FD_150863 | JGI IMG/M metagenome (GOLD analysis project Ga0210403, IMG submission 150863) | Forest soil microbial communities from Barre Woods Harvard Forest LTER site, Petersham, Massachusetts, United States - Inc-BW-C-19-M | ecosystem: Environmental > Terrestrial > Soil >... | reverse complement strand
ACTCCGAAAGCGTTGTGCGACCAGAGCGCCTGTTAGCGTCGCGATGTGATGCTTGACGAAACCAGGCGAAATACACTCACGACCCGGTCAATCAGTGATATCGGGATATTTCAACAACTACGGGCCTCTGGTGGCACAATATAGCCATGTTTTCACGCTATTGCGGCTTGTTCGGTGCTGCTCTTTTGCTCTCCTTCTGTGTAGGCGGAGACCTGTCAGCTCAGTCGAGCGCAGATCGGGATTGGATGGGCAATCATTTCGATAAGGCTCTCAACGACCTTTTCCCGATTGACGAGCGCTACGGTGTCGACGTTGCCTACCGCTCCCACCGCGACCTGCACACAGATGTCCCTGAGTATTCTTTCGTCATTGGAACTGAAAAGTCCGATACGGTTTCTGGATTGCCGCGCTACCTTGCCGCGCGCGTGAGAGAAGCCGAGTCAGCATCCGTTTACGACCAAATGATGGCACAGCATCGGAAATTTCCAAATCGTTCAGCGGACGACATTCAGAAGGGCGTGCGCATAAAGAAGTTGAAACTGACCGAAACGGATTGCCCAGCTATCAAGGCGCAATTCTCGAAGCTTCAGCAAATTCGCCTCAGTCTGCCGCAATTTGATGTGGTCATTCTTCATCCGTTGATATACGAGTTCCGCATTAGAGCGGGCGGTGGGGATATGGACGTTGCTTTATACGATGACGAGAACTCGCTTGTCTCGTGGGCCATTGAGACGCGGCACGAACTTGAACTGTGTGCGACCAATAACATTGAACCCCCCACGGTCAAGTGACGCAAATCAGGCGATTACACTAGGTGAGAATTACTATGCGGCGATTTTCAGCACCAGGTGAACCAAGACCAGCATGATGCACCACATCGTTAAGAACCTGTGGCTCGGCAGTCAGCAAGACGCAGACGAACTCGTCCGCAATAATCCAGAGAAGATCACGGCCATCCTCAACGTTCGCGGCGCCGACGACTACAAGCCGCCGGGTCGAGACCAGGCGGCGGAACATCCCGGCAAGGCGTACAAGTGGATTCCGGCCCCCGACACAGGAGTCGTCTATCCCGAGCATGTGAAGGAGGCATTGGTTTGGCTGCAGGAACAGACGGGCAAACGCGAACGGATATTGATCCACTGCAAGTACGGCATCTCCCGCTCCCCAGCTTTCCTCGCCGCGTTCATGGTGGAGAGCGGCATCTCTTCGAGCCTGGAAGAGGCGAAAACTACGATCTCGGTTCATCGAGCCGTTCAGCCGGCTACGCTGATTTTGGAACCTGTCAGGCGCGCCGTGCTAATCTCCGCGGTCACTGGATTGCCTAACCGCCAGGCCTTTGACGAGGGGAAAGCGAGTCCGTTTGTAGCCATCGCCGACATTGACCTCATGCGGGTTTTCAATGACTCTTTCGGTCAAATCGCTGGCGATGCGCTCCTGCGCAGACTTGCCCAGATACTTGTCGGCGTTGGGCTGGATGCATATCACCACCGAGGGGACGAATTTTTATGCAAGGGAGAGTCCCGCGAGGAATTGAACGCCAAACTCTCTCAAGCCAGGCAGATTTTTAGGGAGTCTTTTCAAGTCTACGCCGAGGGTCGCATCCAAACCATCGAAGGAACGGATTTTTCATTCGGGATCGGCACGTCCCAGGAGGAAGAGGAGGCTGCCCTGCACTTGGCAAAGAAAACAGCGCGGAACGAGTCTCCGGAATGGCTGTGGAAGATCATAGGGACGGGCGGCCGTGGGCGAGTTTGGTAATGCGACGTTTCGCCGATCTTTCCGAGGTAGATCGCTGTTCGATTGCTGGCCGCCCGCTAGGACCTGGAAACCAACGCAAACGAGTTACGAAACGAACCAACGCACCCCGAAAAGTCGCCAGAATTGAAGCTTCCGAGGGTCGAGAAGGCGTCCGCGGTACCTGCCGGAGGAGTGGGCCGGCATGTACAGGCCGGTGAAGAGGCCGGTGACACTGCGGCTGGACGCCGACGTGCTGGCGTGGTTCCAGCGAGCGGGGCGGGGCTACCAGACGCGGATCAACCGGGCTCTGCGGAAGGTGATGATCGAGGAGAGAAAGAAAAGCGCGGGATTGAGAGTTACTCCGCCAGGCCGATACGGGCGGCGGAAATCCCGAGATTTGACGCTGCGTGGAATCCCACCCTTCGGCTTTCCTCAGGCGCACGGAACATGTCTAGTTCCCCAGACACACACATAGAAGGCGCAAGGATGGGGCACCCCGCTCAGGTTCGAAGGAACCTGTCGAGCGGGGCTCGGCTTGGACGGGCGAGGGCGCCCGTCCCTCCACGGGCAAAAGCAATCGCAACTTCTTCGCCCCCAAGCTCATCTAAGCATTGACAACGATTCGCTCAGGTTATAGCATGGCGCAGAGCGTAATCATCATCACACTGATTTTAAAGCACTTATCTAATTTGGAGGATGTGTTATGGGAAAGATTATTGGAATTGACCTTGGCACGACCAACTCCTGCGTAGCGGTTATGGAGGGCGGAGAGCCAAAGGTTATCCCTAATGAAGAGGGGGGCCGAACTACGCCTTCGGTCGTCGGCTTCACAAAAACCGGGGAACGGTTGGTAGGGCAGGTCGCCAAGCGGCAGGCCATCACCAATCCTGAAAACACCGTTTACTCGATCAAGCGGTTCATGGGACGCCGCTACGACGAGGTTAGCGAAGAATTGAAGATGGTCCCCTATAAAGTTGAGCGCGACGGGGACAACGTGGTGATCGTGGCGCAGGGCAAGAAGTACACTCCGCCCGAGATCTCCGCGATGATTCTGCAAAAACTGAAGAAAGCGGCGGAAGACTATCTCGGCGAGAAAGTTACCGAGGCGGTCATCACTGTGCCGGCTTATTTCAACGACGCACAGCGGCAGGCTACTAAAGATGCGGGCAAGATCGCCGGGCTTGACGTGAAGCGAATCATCAACGAGCCAACCGCGGCCGCCCTCGCCTATGGACTCGACAAGGGCACGGACGAGACCATCGCGGTTTATGACTTCGGCGGCGGCACGTTTGATATTTCGGTGCTCGAAGTCGGCGAAGGCGTGATCGAAGTGAAGGCCACCAACGGTGACACGCACCTCGGCGGCGACAATATCGATCAGCGGCTGGTGGATTGGCTGATTGATGAATTCAAGAAGAACGAAGGCCTCGACTTGCGCGGCAAAGGCAACGAGATGGCTTTGCAACGTCTGCGCGACGCGGCGGAGCGGGCGAAGATTGAGCTCTCGACCACCATGGAGCACGAGATCAATCTGCCGTTCATCACGGCGGATGCTTCCGGTCCGAAGCACCTGGTCATTAAGCTCACACGAGCCAAGCTCGAATCGATGGTCGAAGACATTTTGCAACGGTCGGTCGGCCCGTCGAAACAATGCATGAAAGATGCGGGCGTCGATGCCAGCAAGATTAATGAAGTGGTGCTGGTTGGCGGACAGACGCGCATGCCGCGCATCCAGCAGATCGTAAAAGAACTGTTTGGACGCGAAGGCCACAAAGGCGTGAACCCGGACGAAGTCGTGGCAGTCGGCGCGGCCATTCAGGGCGGCGTGCTTGGGGGCGAGGTGAAAGACCTGCTGCTCCTGGACGTCACTCCATTGACGCTGTCGATCGAAACGCTGGGTGGGGTTGCGACGCCGATGATTCCGCGGAACACTACGATTCCGACGAAGAAGACGGAAACGTTTTCGACGGCAGCCGACAGTCAGACTTCGGTGGAAGTCCATGTACTGCAGGGCGAGCGTCCGCTGGCGGCGCAGAACCGGACTCTGGGCAAGTTCCACCTGACCGGACTGCCACCGGCGCCTCGGGGCGTGCCGCAGATCGAAGTGACGTTCGACATTGATGCGAACGGCATCCTGAACGTGACCGCGAAAGATATGGCCACAGGCAAGGATCAGAAGATTACGATCACGTCGTCTTCGGGCTTGTCGAAGGAAGAAGTGGAGCGCATGGCGAAGGAAGCCGACGCGCACTCGGCCGAAGACAAGGCTCGGCGCGAAGAGATCGAAGCCAAGAATCAGCTCGACTCGATGGTCTACAACATCGAGAAAATGCTGAAGGAACATGGCGACAAGATCTCGGGCACGGAGCGCGGCGACGTGGAGAACGCATTGGCGGACGCGAAGAAGGCCATCGAAAGCGGCGACAAGTCGCAGATGGATTCGGCGCGCGAGCGTCTGACCACGGCATCGCACAAGCTGGCGGAGCAGATGTACAAGGCGACGCAGGCAACTTCCGGCGCGGGAGCGAACGGTGCGGGCCCAGTCGATGGGCCAGATGGGGCCTCCGGCAGCAACGGCGAGAGCAAGAAGAAAGACGAAGGCGTGATTGACGCCGAGTACGTGGATGTCGAAGACAAGAAGTAAGGCGTAGGGGCAGCGGCCCCTTCGGCAGGCTCAGGGCCGGCTCTCGGCGGTTTGCCGAGCGCAGTTCGGTTTGGCGAGCGGCACTTGCGTGGGCGGAGCGAATGCTCCCCCACTTCGCATCAAACTGAGTAAGGGCTTGTTATTCAGACCGAGATTGGGGATTAGCGGTCGGGCCAGAGAGAGGAAGGCAAATTGAGATTCGAAGTGAATGGACAGATGTTTTTCGTGAATTTCGTCCCGGAGGAAGGACGCTGGTATTGCTCCGCGCCTACCGCAACAGGAGTGCAGCGGATTCCGGTGTCGATAGACGCCTCGCCGTTTGAGGCGTTTACCGTGTCGGTGGATGAGCAAGCGAAGGAAGTGGTGAATTAGCGCCAGCAAGTTTTCAGGATTGTCATCCGAAGCGGAGTGAGACCTTCACGAAGCGAAGGTCTCACGGAGTCGAAGGACCCCGACACCCGCGTAGACTACGATGAACCTGGCAACGCGTTCTCTCGATGTCACGGGCGAAATCCCTGATGTGGCATTGGCAGAAGTAACGGAGTTGGGGTCTTTCGACTGCACAAGTTGACAGAGTTCAGAACTCTAAAGATGACAGAGTTTGGAGGGTAAGAGGTCAAAGCGTGGCGGACCACAAGAAGTACTGGGTCTACAGCGTCGCCAGCCGCACGGGCACCCAGTTCCGCTCAGAATGACAAAGTTGAAATATACGCCGAAGATGTCGATTGCTGATTGTTGACCGCTGACCATGGCCACCCAAACCAAAGACTACTACGGTGTTCTCGGAGTAAAGAAGTCCGCCTCCACCGACGACATCCGCAAGGCGTTCCGCAAACTTGCACGCAAGTATCATCCTGACGTCAATCCTGGGGACAAAGCCGCTGAAGAAAAGTTTAAGACTCTATCCGAAGCCAACGACGTCCTCAGCGATCCCAAGAAGCGGAAGATTTACGACCAGCTCGGGTTCTATTCCGACAATATCGATCCGGCCACGGCCGAGGCCTATGCGCGCGGCGGCGGACAGCCCGGGGCCGGCCCCGGCGACTTTGGCGGAGGCTTCCCCGGAGGCCGGCCGGGGGGACAGGGCAACGTTGATTTTGGCGGCTTCGATTTTTCAGATCTGTTCGAAGGCGCCCGCGGCGGCGGGCGCAAAGGATCAGGCAGCGGAGGGTTCCGCGATATCTTCTCCAACCTTTTCACTGGCGGCGGACGCGGTGAGGCGGTCGACGAAGGCCCGGGGCCGGGCAGCGATCTTGAGTACCAGGTCAACGTGCCGTTCTGGACGGCGATACGCGGCGGAGTGATGAAGCTGAATATCGCCCGGCGCGATGTCTGCGGAAACTGCCACGGCAACGGATACATCGAGGCTCCGGGGCAATGTCCGCAGTGTCATGGCAAGGGAACGATTGAACAGACTGGTGGCCGCATGAAGTTCAACGTCACGTGCCCGCGATGCCATGGGACGGGTAAGAATATTTCGACCTGCCCGGTCTGCCACGGCGAAGGCAGCGTCGAGCGCACCGCTCCGCTGGAGATCCGCATCAAGGCTGGAACCCGTGACGGGCAACGCATTCGGATCGCGGGAAAAGGCAATGCAGGGCTGCGGGGGGGAGCGGTTGGCGATCTCTACGTGATCATCCGCATCGATGAGCATCCACTGTTTCGACGCGAGGGCGACGACATTTACATCACGGTGCCGGTGGCGGCGGTGGAAGCAGCGCTGGGGTCGAAGATTGAAGTGCCCACCATTGATGGCCGCAGCATGCTGAAGATTCCTCCCGGGACGCAGTCGGGGCAGAAGCTTCGGCTGCGGGAGAAGGGCGTGCCTTCGGCTACTCAAGACGGCGTGCGGGGCGACGAGATTGTCGAAGTGAAGATCACGGTGCCCATGCCTCGCGACGAGAAGACTAAGGAGCTGTTGCGGGAGTTGGCGAAGCTGAATCCTGAGGATCCCCGGGAAGAGCTTTGGAGCAAGGTCTGAGTCAAAATCTTTACCACCTGGAGCACAGAGGAACACAGAGAAACACGGGGGAAACCTACTTTGCCTGTGTCCCCCGTGTTCCCCTGTGGTAAGGATCTTTGCCGGCGGTTAGAGCGCTTCCGCGGCCGGGACATCCGTGCCCGCCCTCTCTGACAAAACTTTTCAAAAATATTCTTGCATCTCCAGAGATTTCCCGTAATCTCACACATGCGAACTAACTTCGCCGAAATGCCCGGGAATCGCCGTGCACCAGGGAGCCGCGAACAGAACGTTGCTTTCCGAAACTTCGGAGACGCGGTGGTGAGAGTGAGTCGCCAGAGGAGGAAGCCATAGAAATTGGCAACAGCTACCGCAACATCCAACCTTTCGCAGCCTGGCGTGATTCCTGCCGCCGCTCCCCAGTTCGACAAGAAGACGAAAAAGTCTATTCGCCTCACGTTGTGGCCCCTGGTCGCCGCGACCTTCTTTATGGTCTCGGGCGGAACCTACGGCACCGAAGACATTGTGCACGGCGCCGGGTATGGCAAAGCGATCCTCATCCTGCTGCTGACCCCACTTCTCTGGAGCCTGCCGACCGCGTTCATGATCGGCGAGCTCTCCAGCGCGTTGCCCTTTGAAGGCGGCTACTACGCCTGGGTGCGCCGCGCCATGGGAAATTTTTGGGGATTTCAGGAAGCCTGGCTGTCGCTGGTAGCGTCCATTTTCGATATGGCGATTTATCCCACGCTGTTTGTCGCCTACCTCACGCGCATGTTTCCTTATTTTCAGGAGAACCACCGCGGCGTGGCGGTCGCGCTCGGCGTGGTGATCGTCTGCGCCATCCTTAATATCATGGGTGTGAAGGTCGTCTCGACGACTTCGTTGTGGCTGTTCTTCGCCCTGTCAGCGCCTTTCGCCGCCATTTTTGTGCTGGCGCCGTTCAAGATTCACGCGCTGGCGAATGCGGTGACTAAACCGACTACCTCAAACGTCGACATTCTCGGCGGCTTGCTCATCTGCATGTGGAATTACATGGGATGGGACAACGCCTCCACCATCGCCACCGAAGTGGAGCGTCCCCAGCGAACTTATCCTCGCGCCATGCTCGCCGCAGTGGTCATTGTCTGCATTACTTATGTTCTTCCGTTTGCTGCCATGTGGATCACCGGCCTTCCGGCCAGCGCATGGGAAACCGGCGCGTGGGCCGACATCGCCCAGCTAATGGGCGGTCCGGTGCTTAGGATCGCGCTGGTGGCGGGCGGCATGATGAGCGGCTTCGGCATGTTCAATGCGCTCGTCATGAGCTACTCGCGGCTGCCGCTGGCCATGGCGCAAGATGGCATGCTGCCGAAAGTTTTTGGCAGGCTGCATCCGAAATCGCGCGCCCCCTGGGTTGCGATTCTGGCGTTGGCGGTCGGTTGGGGCTTGGCTCTGAATCTCGGATTCGAACGGCTGGTTACGCTCGACATCATGATTTACGGCGCCAGCCTGACGCTCGAATTTGTGGCCTTGATCTGTCTGCGCATTCACGAACCGGAATTGAAGCGCCCGTTCCGTGTGCCGGGCGGCCTGTTTGGAGCGATTGCGGTTGGCATTCCTCCAATTTTGCTGCTGGGATTTGCCATTGTCCGCAGCGAACATGAAGTTGTGCTAGGCATGAGCTCGCTCTTGTTCGGCTTGATCGTGATCGGCGCCGGCGTGGTCGCTTACTTGATCAACCATGCGCTCAAGCCCGCCGGTTGGGCAACAGCCGAGCCCAAGCCCGAGATGGCCGCTTAGGCCTTCGCGCAGAGTCAAGGACTGTTTACTGTAGAGACGCGGCTTGCCGCGTCTCTTTTCTTTTGCGGCTGCACAATGCGATGATGGGGACGTCAATTCCAATGGCCCGATGACCAAACGCAAATCCAAAGGCGCTTATATGATCTCGGCAGTCGCCGAGATGTATGAGATTCATCCCCAGACCTTACGCCTCTACGAGCGCGAAGGGCTGCTGAAACCGAGCCGTACCGAAGGCAATACCCGGCTCTATACGGATGAAGACTTGCAGCGGCTCGAATTCATTCTGTCGCTCGCGCGCGACCTGGGCGTCAACATCAGCGGCATCGCCATCATTCTTCAAATGCGTGAGCGCATGGAAGAAATGCAGCGCCAGATCCAGGAATTCGTGCAGTACATCCAGCACGAGGTGCTGGCCCGGGCCTCGGCTGCCGCTGATCCGTCCAAAGGCGCGATCGTGCCGTTACGGCGGACCCTCGTTCCTCCTGCCGATTCGTTCAGGCGCAAAGACTCCTCAAAGTAGCTACGCGATCAGGGATGCGTGACCGGCAACCGCGCGATCGGCTTATACTTCCGTGTTGATGGAGGCGCCCATGACGATCGGACAGACTGGAACTGGTGGAATTCGAGATCGTGGCGCGCGTTGGCCGACAACCGGCGCTTCCCTGGCCGTGGGCGCTGCATTCTTCGCGCTGTGGTTCTGGTTGCTGCCAGCATGGCTGGGCTTTCACGTTGACGCGGCGGGTGCGCGATGGCGCTGGATCGCCGTTGTGCCTTCGGTGCTTGGTTTCGCGGTGGCGCTGCGGTGCATTTGGGACTTCGGAAGGACGGGACACGGAACGCCGGCGCCGATGGTTCCGCCAACGACGCTGGTTGTGGTCGGGTTCTATCGATACGTTCGAAACCCTATGTACTTGGGGTTCCTCGTCGGCTGGGTGGGGCTGTGGGTGATTTTCGGACGGGCAAACCTGGCCGTGATCACGGGGGTGTGTGTGGCGGCGCTCGGCGTGGTTTTGTTTGTGCGGCTGTACGAGGAGCCGCACCTGCGAAAGATATTCGGCGCGGAGTACGAAGAATACTGCAGGAACGTCCGCCGATGGATACCGCGGATGCGGGCGTGGAACCAATGAGACGATTCCAGCGAGGCCTGCGCCCTCTTCGGGATGTCAGACCGCTTTTCCATAAAACCAGCTTGTGGCAGTCCGCCGAATTTCACCGAACTTTCATCTCCGAGCAACCAACCGTCTTCGATCAGCGACTAAGGTGTTGCCATGAAGTCTCAAAACCAAATCGCTACACCGGACCCTGCGATTGCACCCGCACCATCGGCAGCCAGGCACGGAAACGACAAGACAAGCAGCAAGAAGCTTAAACTCACACTGGAAGCTGAACATCCCGGTAGCGCCGTCGTGCTGCACTGTCAAGGCCGGATCATCTTCCGCAGTGAGGCTAGTGCCCTCTCGACCATCGTGACCGAGGTGCTGCCCTCGGCGCGCCGGATGGTAGTGGATTTAGCGGGAGTCGATTCCGTCGACAGCGGCGGTTTGGGCGAACTTGTGCTCACTCACATGTGGGCGGAAGCGGCCGGATACACGCTGAAGTTTGCCTGCCCCAGAAAATCGGTCCGACATCTGTTCGAAATCACCAACCTCGTCTCGGTGTTCGATGTGTACGCCAGCGTTCCAGAGGCGATGGCAGCGATGTACGAGGAAGACGTGCCGTCGGCATAGGCGCTAGTTTTCCCGCTGGAATCGATAACGGCCGCCTCTGTCTCTTGCCACCTGCTCCGCCACTTTCAAGAATGCTCTTCCCGCGTGCGACAGCGTGGATTCCTGCCGATACACCAGCCGCAGCTTGCGCTGAAAATGCAGGTCGCGCACGGGAACGCGCACCAGGTCTCCCCGGCTGATCTCGTTTTCCACGCTGATCTCGGGCACCAGCGCCACGCCGTTCCCCATGCACACAAAACGCTTGATGGCTTGCAGCGTGGGCAGTTCCACGTCCATGTGCAGCGGCGTTTTATGGCGGCGGAACGCTTCGATCACCTTATCTCGATACGGAGAAGCGACGATGTGGGCCACGAACGACTCCGCGCCCAGTTGCTTAACGCTGACTTCGCCCGCCGAAGCCAGCGGATGGTCCGGAGGAACCACAAATACCAACTCGTCCAGATAAACCACCGCCGAGCGCAGCTGCGGCTCCTGCGGATCGAAAGAAAGCACACCGAGTTCCACGTTGTGCTTGAGCACATCGTCGGGGATATGACTACCGAGCGAACGCCGCACCGTGATCTTGATCGTGGGATGCAGGCGGCGAAACTCGCCCAGCACGGGCAACAAGTAGAGCGCGGTGAATTCATTGGCGGCGATCGCGAGTTTGCCCTTCTGTAATTCGCGCATCTCGACCAGCGCCGCATGTGCATCCTGCCGGAGGTTGAGCAACTTCTCGGCGTATTCCTGCAAAACCCGACCGGCGTCAGTGAGCACCCCCTCACGGGAGGAACGGTCGAACAGCGGCTCGCCGATCTCCAGCTCAAGTTTGCGGATCGTCTGGCTGACCGCCGATTGCGTGCGAAACAACTTTTCGGCCGCGCGGGAAAAGCGGCGTTCGCGGGCTACCGTTAGGAAGACTTCTAGTTGGGATAGGTCCATGGGATCAAGTCTCACGTTTGGGTCTGACGCCTTAAGCGCTTGGGTGCCGGAAGTTGGTTACTCTTGCTGTGTACTCTCTGTATCGCCTGTGCTGAAAAAGGTCGTTACCACAGAGGACGCAGAGGTGCACAGGGCAACACAGGGAACCCGGAGGAACTACGATCCGACGTCCTTTCTAAATCACAGATAGCATAAGAGGATCTAATACTATCATTTATACTAATGATTCTGTAAAGATAATAACCTTCTGTTTCGACCCCGTCCGCCGATAAACTAGACAGGCAATCTTCTTGGAGGTATGGAATCAATGGAACGGCCGCGCATCACCATTTTCGACACCACGCTTCGTGACGGCGAGCAGTCGCCGGGCTGCAGTATGAATGTGCAGGAAAAGCTGCGCCTGGCCCAGCAACTCGACCGCCTCGGCGTGGACGTGATCGAGGCCGGATTCCCCATCGCCTCCGACGGCGACTTCGAAGCCGTGCAAAGTATCTCCGCATCGCTGCGGCGTCCCATCATCGCTGGCCTGGCTCGTGCCTGCACCGGCGACGTTGACCGCGCCTGGCAGGCGTTGCAGGGAGCCGCGCGCCCGCGCATCCATGTTTTTCTCGCGACCTCTGACATCCATCTAAAGTACAAGCTGCGCATCACGCGTGAGAAGTGCCTGGAGCAGGCGCGGGACGCGGTTAGGCACGCGAAGTCATTGTGTCCGGACGTTGAATTCTCGCCCGAAGATGCCACTCGTACCGAGGTCGCGTTTCTCTGCCGGGTGGTCGAAGCGGCGATCGCCGCCGGCGCAACAACGGTCAACATTCCCGATACCGTCGGTTACAGCATGCCCGAGGAATACGGCAATCTAATCGGCACGCTGCGGGAGAAAGTCACGGGCATCGACAAAGTAACGATCTCGACGCACTGCCACAACGACCTCGGTCTGGCGGTCGCGAACTCACTCGCTGGAGTGCAAGCAGGGGCGCGCCAGGTGGAGTGCGCCATCAACGGGATTGGCGAGCGCGCCGGCAATGCGTCGCTCGAAGAAATCGTCATGGCCATGCGGGTACGGCCCGACCGCTATCCTTACGAAACCGCAGTCGCCGGCGAACACCTGTATCCTTCCAGCCAGATGTTGGCGGAGATCACGCGGGTTCCCGTGCAGCCGAACAAGGCCATCATCGGCCGCAATGCGTTTGCGCACGAGGCTGGAATTCACCAGGATGGCATGCTCAAGAATCCCCTGACCTACGAAATCATGACCCCACAATCGGTGGGCGTGCCCGATTCGCGACTGGTGCTGGGCAAGCACTCCGGCCGCCACGCGCTGGCTCTGCGCTGCGAACAACTCGGACATCAATTTGAGCGCCGCGAACTCGATGAGATCTATCGCAGGTTTGTGATTCTTGCCGACCGCATTAAAAAGGTGCAGGACAGCCATTTGCTGGAATTGATCCAGGACGTCGCAAGCGGCAACGTCAGCAGCGATGTCACCGGCAGCAAGGGCAAGAAGTTTCCGCCCGCCGCGGCCACTTTGCAGTTTCCGCGTGCCGTCTCCGCTGCCGCCGGACCCAATGCCAGTGACTCGCATCCGGCGCAAGTATCCGGCAGCGCCGGACAGGCGTCGGTGTCGATCCCCTTCACCGATCATCACAGCGAGCAGGAAGATTATCTGTGGGGCGTGTAAGGCGTCCTATTGGGGCGTCGCTTTTAGTAGGGTTTCATATCAGGGCACGCTTTTGAGGCTTCGTATCAGGGCGTCGCTTTAGCGATGCCATCACGCCGATCGAAGAGCCCCTTTAGGGGCTGGGGTAAATTTTCCGCATCCTGTTGAACCGGACTACCACGGCGGTCCCGTCCTCATTTATTATCTATCCTTTTATTCTTTCGGAAACGAAAGAGATCCCATGCGACTCCGTGTCACTTCCCTCCCCGGCGACGGAATTGGTCCTGAAGTTACCTCCCAAGCCATTTGTGTTCTGGAAGAAGTGGCCACCGCCTTTGACCACGATCTCGAACTCGACGAAAAAGAGATCGGGGGAGTGGCCCTCGAGAAGTTCGGAGATCCATTGCCGGACTCGACCATTCAAGCTTGCCTCGCCTCACAAGCGGTACTGCTCGGAGCAGTGGGCAGTCCAGCCTTCGATCACAATCCTCGCGAACTTCGCCCCGAAGCTGGGTTGTTGCGCCTCCGCCAGGAACTCGGAGCCTTCGCAAATCTTCGGCCCGCAGTCTTTTATCCGGCGCTGGCTTCCTCCTCGCCTCTGCGCGAAGAAGTCGTCAAAGGCACCGACATCCTCATCGTGCGCGAGCTGCTCGGCGGATTGTATTTCGGGGAGCCACGCTCCATAGATGGCGCGGGCGGCGCGCGCCAAGCGCTCAACACCATGCGCTACAGTGAGCCGGAGATCGAGCGCATCGCCCGCGTCGCATTTCAACTTGCTCGCACCCGCCGCCGGCATCTGCTCTCCGTCGACAAGGCGAATGTTCTGGAGTGCTCGCGTCTCTGGCGCGAGGTCGTCACTCGCATCGCCACTGATTTTTCCGATGTCCAGCTCTCTCACATGTACGTGGACTCGGCCGCCATGTCGCTCGTCCTCAAGCCCGCCGAGTTCGACGTCATCCTCACCGAAAACATGTTCGGCGACATCCTGTCCGATCAAGCAGGTGGAGTCGTGGGATCGCTGGGCTTGCTCGCTTCGGCCAGCATCGGAGGCCCAGTCGGCCTCTACGAACCTGTTCATGGATCGGCGCCCGACATCGCAGGTCAGGGCATCGCCAATCCGTTAGGCGCTATTCTCTCAGCAGCCCTGATGCTCCGCCACACCTTTCATCTACCGAAAGAAGCGGAGTGCGTGGAGGCTGGCGTCGTCTCGACTTTGATGGGAGGCTTCCGCACCCGCGATCTGGCGCGCCCCGGTGAGCGAACCGTCTCCACCGAAGAAATGGGCGCCCAAATCGCCGAGTTCGTGCGCTTAGTCTAGTCTCGCGCTTTGTGCGGTCGCAAAGGCAGCGGGCGATAGCTGAGAATTGTTAGATCCCAGTCCGTGTTTTCAATAGGTTGCGTGCGAGTTAGTGGAGAGATTTTTCAACAGCCACCATTGGGGACAATTCAATCAAGTGCGTTGCAACCTTCACGCGGACCATGGACGAGTACAGTGCATGACGAGTACAGGGCATGATGAGTATGACGAGTACAGGGACGAGTATG
>Ga0210403_10003422_pt1 | contig 13987 bp, 15 predicted proteins | sample IncBWC19MmetaG_FD_150863 | JGI IMG/M metagenome (GOLD analysis project Ga0210403, IMG submission 150863) | Forest soil microbial communities from Barre Woods Harvard Forest LTER site, Petersham, Massachusetts, United States - Inc-BW-C-19-M | ecosystem: Environmental > Terrestrial > Soil >... | reverse complement strand
GAAGCGTAGTCGCAGACTTTCGGACTATGTCGCCACGGGCGGCGATGGTGCTTCAAGAAGTCGATGACGAGATTTAACAAACCAGGGTCGCCCTGAAGCTGTTCAGGAATGGGGAGCACTTGCCGGCCCGAGGCCGCAAATTCCAAAAATCCACGATGTCTTCAAAGTTCTCCGATGAGTCGTTGCGCGAAGGGCTGAAACCGCCATGCGCGCTTCCGTCTGGGGAGCCGGGGGCAACCCCGCGGGATGAGGTCGGGCGGCGCCGTCACACGCCGAGGATAATGCGCAAACGAGATAGGCCTGGCATGCGAAGAGGAGCAAATGCTGCCGTACGTTTTTCACGTGTCCCTGCGCCCCCAGGCAGAGCCCAATTCAGTCCTCCAGCGTCGGAAGGACCCTTAAGACTTCGCTAGCCCGCGGCCTGCCAACCACCGGATCGTCTTTCCGAATTTTCCCGTCGCGGAACACCAGCACACGCTTGGCGAACTGCGCGATGTCTTGTTCGTGGGTCACCAGAACAATCGTCAAGCCCTTGTCATTCAAGTTCTGAAATATCTCCATGATTTCGACCGACGTCCGGCTATCCAGATTGCCCGTGGGCTCGTCGGCCAGCAGAATCGACGGACGGTTCACCAATGCCCGGGCAATCGCGACACGTTGTTGCTGGCCCCCGGACATTTGCGACGGAAAGTGCTGCGCCCGGTCGGCCAAACCGACCATCGTCAGGGCGTCCGCCGCCCGCTTACCCCGCTCCGCCTTGTCGATCTTGGTATACAGCGTCGGTAGTTCGATATTTTCGAGCGCCGTCGTCCGGGCCAGCAGGTTGAATCCCTGAAAAACAAATCCAATCTTCTGGTTGCGGATCAGTGCCAGGGCCTTCTTGTCGTGCTGCGAAACGTCGATTGCTTCGAGCAGATAGTGGCCAGAACTCGGGCGGTCCAGACACCCCAGCATGTTCATGAATGTCGATTTGCCACTCCCGCTGGGTCCCATGATCGCCACGAATTCACCGCGCCGAATCTCGACGCTTACGCCCCGCAAGGCGTGCACTCGCGTTTCCCCGAGGTCGTAGTATTTGTGCACGTCTTCGACGGCGATGACGGCGCTTCCTTCCGGGAGACTCGCTGCAACTTCGATTTGGTTGAGTACCACCATAGAGTCCATGGAATTGCTTGCGAGCTGCCTGTCTTTAACGACGGATTCCGGCTAGCGTCTGACCTTTCGCCACTACCGACCGAATGATGAGATCCTCTCCTTCCTTCAGTTCCCCCTTGAGTACGGCCGTGACTTCCGTAAAGGCATGGTCGGTGATGCCGAGCGAAATCTTCACTGGTTCCATCGTGTTGTCCGGGTGGAGTTTCCACACCACAGCCGCATCGGCCTTCGGTGCCCGCGGTGGCGCTGCGGTCACCGAACGGGATGATTCGGAAGTTGCCGCGGCAGCGACTTCGCCACCTGGTCGGCGTTCGTCGCTCTCGATCCCATACTGTTTGTACGTCGCGAGAATCTCTTCGCTCGCCATCGGCGGCTTGTACCGCAGCGCGGTGTTCGGCACCTTCAGTACATTCTCAACGGTCTCCACGGGAATGGTCACATAGGCCGTCATGCCAGGGAACAGTTTTTCATCCGGGTTCGCGAATTCGATGATGGTGTCGTAGGTCACCACGCTCTGCACGGTGGTCGCGTTCATCCGCACCTGGCTAACCAGCCCGTGAAACGTGTCTTTCGGAAAAGCGTCCACCTTGAAGCTGACGGGCTTCCCCACTTTGATATTCCCCACGTCGGATTCGTCCGTCTTCGCGTACACCCACATCTTTTTCAGATCCTGCGCGATGGTAAAGATGATGGGCGCCTGCAGCGAAGCCGCCACCGTCTGACCCACATCGACATTCCGGGCCACAACGGTTCCATCAATCGGAGACCGAATCACCGTGTAGTCCAGATTGGTTTGTGCCACGGCCACCGCGGCGTCCTTCTGACTGATCTGCGCTTCCGCTTGCGTCACATTCGCGGCGGCGCCGTTCACGCCGGCGTTTGCGGCATCATAGTTCGCTTTCGCCAAGTCCAGTTGTTGCTGGCTCTGGACACCGCTCTTCGCCAAGGCAACGGCACGGTCGTAGTCCGCTTTGGTCTGCACCAACCCAGCCTTTGCCTTTTCGAGATTTGCTTTCGCCGCAACGAGGTTGGCCTTGGAATTTTCCAGATCCGCTGTTGCTTGCAGTAAGGCACCCTTGAACAACGCAGGATCAATTAGTGCTACCACATCGCCCTTGTGCACTCTGGAATTGAAATCGACGTTCAACTTCGAAATCGACCCCGAGACCTGCGATCCCACTTGCACCGTGATGACCGCGTTGATCGTCCCGGTCGCTTCGACTACATCGTGGATCGGGCCGCGCTCCAGCTTCGCGGTGAAATGCTGCGCCGGCGTGCTGCGGTTCAGGCCCCATACAATCACGAGTCCCGTCACGACCAACACGGACACGACGATGAGCCAACGCCCTCTGATCTTCATTTCCTCTTCCTAAAAACGATACCTGCCTTGCGTCACTCGTACCGCAACGCTTCGATGGGGTCCAGCCGGGACGCTTTTCGTGCCGGGTAATATCCAAAGAAAACACCGACCGCGATCGAAAACACCGCCGCGACCACGACCGCTTGCAGGGACATCTCGATGGGCCACTGCAGCGTTCGCCCAACCAGATAAGAACCGAAGACACCGAAGAGCACCCCCGCCGCTCCGCCGACCAAGCTGAGCATGATGGATTCCCCGAGAAATTGAAGTTGGATGGCCCCTTCCGTCGCTCCCACCGCCACACGCACCCCGATCTCCCGTGTGCGCTCGGTTACCGACACTAGCATCACGTTCATGATTCCAATGCCTCCCACAATCAGGGAAACCGATGCAATCGCAATCAAAAGGATGGTGAGCGTCTTACTAGCGTCGAGCTGCGCCTGAATGATGTCCTCGGGATTCCGGATGTTGAAATCATCCTCTTCTTCGGGACGCAGATGGTGCCTATCGCGCAGTACCGCCGTCGCTTCCTGTCCTGCAATCTTCACGGCATCCGCAGACACAGCCGAGCACAGGATGTCGTCCAGCCAGGTGATTCCTTTGATTTTTTTCTGAGCTGTCGTGTACGGCAGGATGATCGTGTCGTCCTGGTCCTGACCGGAGAGCGACAACCCCTTGGGGTGAAGTGTCGCCACAACCTTACAGGGAAGGCCATTGACGCGAATCACTCTGCCGACAGGATCTTCCACACCAAACAGTTGATCGCGAACCGTGCGGCCGATCACGCAGACGTCCGCTGCACGCTCCGTATCGTCTTGCGAGAAGATGGCCCCTTGGTCCACATACCAGCGCTTGATATCGAAATATTCCGGCGACACCCCACGATACGAGGTGTGCCAATTCTGATTCCCGTACACGACCTGCACCGGATCATCCACATTGGGCGAGACGCTCTTGATGAGTGAGATCTGATTCTTGATAGCAATCGCATCCGCCATGACCAGTGTCTTTGTATCGTGCGTGCCCGTACGCACACCGTTCACCGCGCGGCCCCCGGCCTCAATCCAGACAAAGTTATCCCCAAGGTTGTTCAGCTGCTGCTCGACACGGGCCTGTCCAGCTTTCCCGATGGCCACAACGCAAATGACCGCCGCGATGCCGATGGTGATTCCCAGGACCGTCAAAATGCTGCGCATCTTGTTTCGGAGGAGTGCAACAAGAGCGGATTGTAGAAGAGCGGAGTAATTCACACCTTCTCCCTAGAAAAAACAGACCGAGCGTGAGCGAATCTCACTGCACCCCTTCGAGGGTCTACGTCTGACTATGCGCGCTATCATCCGCGCTGCGAGATAAACCGGACATAAATGATGTCCCCGCCGCCTGCGCCAGCCGTCCCCTCCTGGAGGCGGAAACACAATTCGATTGGATCGGTCGCAGGCCACGGCGGCTTTCACGACCGTTCCTCGATGGGTGGAATGCCTACAAATTCCTTGTAGAGCAGAAGATCGTAAAGAATCTTCAGCGCACCCGCGAGAAAGAAGGGTACGTTGATCCAGGAGGACCGCGCAAACATGAACCCGACAAATAGAGGGCTGAGGGCGGCTCCAGTGGTGCGCGCGACTCCCGTAAATCCACCCGCAGCCGAGCGCTCTTCCGCCGGAACAACGGCCATCGTATAGGACTGTCTGGTAGGGACATCCATCTGACTGATGCTGAACCTGAGAAGAAGCACCACCACTGCCCATGAGAGATTAGGCATCAGTGGCACGAGGATGAGCAGAACGTTTGACGGTAGATGGGTGACCACCATGGTGCGGATCAAACCGATGCGCGCCGCGAGCCGCGTAGCAAAGAGAGCCGAGATTCCTGCGAAGACATTCGCCCAAAAGAAAATCGCGCCGAGCGCGGCAGGTCGCACATCGAAGCGCAGATAAAACCAATAGGCGGCAAAACTTTGCACGACGAATCCGCCTGCGAACGAATCAAGGGCAAAGAGACCCGATAGTTTCAGAACAACATTTCGCGAGCGGGCGATTCCGAGAATACTTGCGACGCCTGATGAAACGACCGGCCCGTTTGCAATGCGGTTGACTTCCACCGACGTTGAGAGACGCAGGAACAGAAGCGCCAGCGCAAGTCCCAATGCGGCGTACAAGAACACTACTGCGCGATAACTCTGAACATGGGACATCGACGTGTGTTGCAACGCCTGCGTCAAGCCCCCTCCAAAGAGCGCGCCCAAAGCGGTCGCCAGCGAACCGGCGAGCGTGTACCACGCAAAGACTTCGGTGCGAGCCGCGGATGGAACAATATGGGAAAGCGCAGCTTGTTCGATCGACAGAAACGGTCCAACTTCATTGCCGCTCGGACTGATGACGCCGATGGTACCAGCGATAACAAGAAAGAGCAGATTGCTGGTGCACGCGAAAACCAAGCCCGCGGCGGCCATGAGAATCGATCCGACGACTAACATGCGCCGCCGTCCGATACGATCCGCTCTTGTTGTCAGGTACAGCGAGACGACAACATCGCCGACGAGGGTCAGCGTAAGAACCAGCCCCGCTTGCCCGTCCGTGAGCCCGAGACCAATCAAAAAGAAAACCAGAATGACGGAGAGTGAACCGTACGCGAACAAACGTGCAAACCGGGTGACGAAGAGAAGCCATCCGTCACTCGACAGAGTCCGAAGCACACGCGGAATGAAATTGGTCGTCGCCATTCGGCCTGAGATTGCTTAACTTCCTATCAATTCGTTACGGCCTCGTACACCACCATTCGCGCGACAGGCTTGCCGTCCTCTTCCTGTTCGGGTGTATAGAGACGATGGGTTTTTAGATCGACGGCCACCGTGTGCACGGCATGCTGGACGCGAAAGTCTTCGAGCTTGCGATAGTTGTCCGGGTCGTCTTGATGGAAAACGGCAATAGCTCCGCTGTAACACGCAACATAGATGCGGCCCAAACCGGGATCAAACTTGATCACGTCAGGTCCGCCGGGCATTTTGAGAAACGCGATCGCCGCGTGCTTGTCGAGATCGAAAACGGTCATCAATTCGTTTCCCTCGCACGAGAGAAAGGCCCGATGGTGTTCCGGATCCAGTGCCATGCCGTGGTTTCCTTCGCATTTGCCAACCGGATAGCGTCCAATCACCTGATCGGTCGCCGGATCGATGATCGCGAAAATGTTCTGGTCCTGCAGGTTGACGTAAAGCTTCCGCGCCACGGGGTCGTACTGCGGCATTCCGGTTTCGCTGTCGAAATGCAGCGTCTTGATGATTTCGTCCTTGTTCACATCCACAATCGCTTCCGATTTGCCTCGCTCGTCCGAGACGTAGAGCTTGTGAAACGGAGCGGCGTACGCGCTGCCATCCGGCTTGGCCCCGGTCTTCAGCTTCTTGACGACCTTCATCTGCTTGAGATCGACGACGCCAATGGTGTTGTCGTGCGCGTTGGACGTATAGAACTTCTTGAGTTCAGCGACGTACTCGACGCCCTCGACCCCCGGCGTGTCGGTGATCGTCACGACAACCTTGTTTGTGGCAAGGTCAATGACGTAGGTCTGGTCCGCTGCGAGATGCGCGGATATCAGGAAATGGTCGTCCGCGTCGATCGTGAGATAGTCGAAGCGCTTGCCCGGTGGTCCCGGAAGGTCAAACTCCGTGACCTTCTTCAGCGTAGGTCCGTTTGCCGGGGACGAGAGCTTCGAAGCTCCCGCCATCGTCACGAGCGCGCACAGGAACAACAGCGACGTTCTCATTATCGACCTCCTCGCAACACCCTTACTTCACCGCGACACGGCTCAAGGCCGCCTTGATGCCGCCACCCACCGTTTCCGGACTTCCCACGGACCAGAAGTGCATGAAGAACAGACGCGGTTGTTCGGTAAGCATGTGACTGTGCAGCGCCGTCACCGAAATCTGGTGTCCCTGCAGTTCGGAAATGACGGGATTGACCTCTTCGGCGGTGAGCACGAAATCGCCGGTGGTTGCGACGTTGCCCGAATCCGCAGCCTGAAAATTGATGCCTTCCGCCACACCGGCCGCTGGGGGAATAGTCATTCCACCCACCGTGATGGCGTCGCTGCGCGCCACGCCGTACGACAACACACCGCCCTTGAACGTACCTTTGCGTCCCACGGCGTCTTCCACGGCTTTGACCCATGCTGGCGCGGCTTCCTCAGCGGCCGCCGCGGGTCTCTCGAGAGGGGTTTTCGAGAGTGCCAGAGCCGCGCGCAACGAAGCGGCCAATTGTGTGGCTGGGCCGTGTCCCATGTAGTGCGCGTAGAGAACTCGGGGGGATTCTTCCATGAGATGGTTGTGCACCGCGGATATGTCAAAATCCGCCGATCGCAATTTCTCGATGACGGGATTTAGCTCGCTTTCGATCAGGACCAAATCGCCCATCACCATCGCATTGTCGTCAGTTCCGAGAAACGCCGCCCACGAGCCAAGCGCGAGGCCCGGCTTAATCGCAAGTCCGTGCACGGAAACGTGCAAATCGCTTCTCGGAAAACTAACCTTATATACGTCGCCCGTCTTTTGCCCCGAGCGCCCCAAGACTTCATCGATCGGCCCCGTGGTAACTCTTTGCGCGCAGACGAGCGTTGGTAGCAACAAGACACACAACACCATCAAACAGCGCAGTCTGGTTCTCATCATCAGTCTCCTTATGAACACGCAAATTAGCAATCTGCTGGGCAATTCATTTCGCTGTTCCTGGCCCGTCCTGGGCCACCGGCTTCGTATTGACGCGCGTGCCGGGCCGCAGCTCGTCCGTTCCGCGCGCGGCAACTGTATCGCCGGCGTGCACGTCTCCGAAAATCTCGATCAGCTTTCCATCGACTTCACCGGTCTTGATATTCACCCACTCCGCGGCTCCGTCATGAAATGCGAACCACGAACGTCGTTTCCGTCGTCTTGGCGACCAAGAGCACCGGAACGAAGAGCGTGGCTTCAGAACGACGCCTCGGCCAAAGTACTTCGCAGAACATGCCCGAAGCCAAACGACCCTTCGGATTCGTGACATCGAGTTCAACGGGCATCGTTCGTGTTTTTACGTCCACCGAGCGAGCTATCCGCGCTACCGTTCCCGAAAAGGTTTGGTTCGGGAACGCGGACAAACTGAATTCGACTTTGGCGCCCTCCGTCATGCCCGACGCATATTTCTCGGGAACGGGGATCACCAGCGACTCGCTCATGCGAGCGAGTGATACAGACCCTCCATCAGTTGCATACCGCGCTCGAGAAGTGCCTGGTCCGACAGTCCTTGACGGGCCCAGCCCTTGAGAACTTCGTCGATGCCATAACCTTCTTTGCGCCCGAATTTGCCATCCGCCAGATCCACGTCGTGAATGATTTCGGAAATCGCCCTCACTCTTCTGTCGCGAATCTTGAATTGTTTTTGCAGGGTCTCGAACGTACAGTCGTCGCCGCGATGGCCGAAGCCTCTCTCGTGGAACATGTCGAACGGCACGGCTTCGTGTGTCACCTGATCTTCGGGCGCGAAAGCAAAGTGGGCGTTGGCGTCGATGAAGCGCCGAATGAGCCACGCCGAGGCCGAACGGTCGACGCCCGGCCGAGGTCGCGTTACCCACACCCGTCCCTTGTAGTCTCGCGGACGAATCACAGCAAATACCGGAGCCCGCGTCGCCACACGCGCAGCGTCGGCGCGTGCCAACAGTTCCCTCACGCGCTTCTGCAGCGAGCTGCCAAAAAAATCAACCTCGACGATCTCCTGGAAACGGCTCCGCAACCGGCTCAGGCGGCCCACCGCCTGCTTCTGCAGCGCCAGGGAAGAGAACTCCTGCAGCTGGCGAATTAATTCCTGGTACTCGCGTGTGCGCGCTTCCGCAAAGCGTGCCACCAACTGCGGGGTGGAAATGTTGTCGATCGATTGCACGTGGACGATAGACGCGTCGCCTTTGTATTTGCGAATGGCCGTAGCCAGCCACTGGAACCGTTCTTCGTTCACCGGATTACTTGGCAGCAAGTACCCGGAGTTGCCGAGCGGAACGCTTCCGTATCGTTGCAGCTTTCGCCAGATCTCGACACGCTGACTCGCCTGTTTCGTCGGCAGCGTGAACGTCAACAGAAGCCACGCGACCTTTGGCTGTGTCCGTACATTCATTTCTATTAGATGTTATAGCTCTAACAAGCCATAGTCAAATCGGAAGAGGAAACTTTACTTTCGGTGGCGGGCCCGGGAGATTATCGATCTTATTTTAGTGTATACATTTTTTGACCCAGAACTTTGCCTCGACAACGCGCCGCCAGACGCAACAGGCTATCGAAATACCCGCATTGGACCTGCGTTTTCTGTGTTGCGAGGTCGGCGGGCCCGGTTAATGGATTAGATCACTGCAGAAATTGTCGGTGCTATTTCGTAAACTGAGGATAGTAGTGGAGAGTAGCGAGGTTGATTTCCACTCTCCTGGCTACTTCCCGGCTTCGCAGACCTTTGACCGGCACGCGCGACGAGGTCCGATCTTTGCGTGAAGCAAAGAGCCCGCAGCCCTAATCTGTGCATGGAGGCCTCGTGGCACCCAACAGCGAGATCAAGCACGTCGTCGTCCTGATGATGGAAAAACCGCTCGTTCGATCACCTCGGTTTCTTGAAGCGCGCGAACGCTGACATTCGCGGCATCATGGGCGGCGAGTATTCGAATCCCAACACCGCTGACACGGAGACGCTCGCGGTGACCGACGGGGCGGCCTACCAGTAGGAGATAACTTCGCAGCCGCACTGGCCCACCACCCTCATGATAGTATTCCGTGATGCGCCGCGGCCACCCTTTAGCACAACCTTGTCGATGCGGTCATGGAACCGCGATCCACCACGTCAAGCGAACTCCCAAAGGCATAATAATCCACCCGTGCAATCATCCCGGATGCTCGTGCCGCAATTATAGACGGGCAAAGAAGTAGCCACGCCCCGGCCCAGGCTATTTTTGCGCCTGTCCCTGGCGAATTGATACGGGTGGCAAGTTTCGACGCTTATGTAACAACATCGCAATCACCTGCCCCGGCAGGCCTCAGCCTCATGTTCCTGAATGTCGTTGATTTGAATGGCGTTCGTGCCGGATAAGATTTTCCTTAGGGACAGTATCAATTCGCCAGAGACAGGCCAAAGGACGGGCACTCCACAGCCTTCGCGGCTCTATGCGAGCGACACGCGCAGCAACTCTGAGCCCGGCGAACCCAAATATGAAAATTTCACCGGCTCGGACATGGACGGAGGCCATTGCATTTCTTCACTTCACGCAAGAGCGGAAGTCAGATCCGTGCGCCTGAAGTCGTCGCCCTTAGAAAGAATGGGTTCTCCCGTCGCCTTGGCCAAGGCGTAGGCAAAGCAGTTTCCGAAATTCAACCCGGCCGGATGTCCGCTGCCCTTACCGAAATCACGGTAGGCCTCGCGTGCTATCCGCGCCTGGGATTCAGTAACCGGCTCAACGACGAGCTGTGCCTCCCGGAAGAGATCGTCAAACCGCCTGCTCGCAACAGGATCTCTGCTCCCATCGATAGCTACCGCTGCTTCAACATAGTTGACGGCAGAAACGCGGCGGCTGGTCGTACCGGCAATTGCATTCGCACAGGACCCAGCTTGCGGTTCATTGCGAAGAATCGCGACGATCGCGGACGCGTCGATAATCATCGTGGCAGTCCCTTCTCGTCGTACAGCAACTCTCCGTGGTCGACGGATCTAAAAGGTTCCCGCAAGTGCGCTGCACAATCCTCGCCGATCTTCAGCAGGCGATCTGCGAGGCCTACTCCATGCTCGCCACGTACGCGATCCAGACGTTCGCGTACAGCTTCCGTGACCGCGGCGGTCATGCTTTCCCCTGTCAACTTTGCTAACTCTTGAGCTAGCTTTTGGGTCTCTTCATTTTTGATGTTCAGAGCCATTTCATGCACCCTTCCACCTATTGCATTCCACCATTCTACCAAGCCAGCAATCGCTGGCCAGTATGGATTCGGGTTGGAAGGCGGAAACCGCAATTTTTCGCCGAAGACAACGGACAGTGTGACTGCGATTGAGCCGCTGGTCAAAACATTGAGGCTATCGTTTACGCAGAGGACGGGTCGAGGATTCTATTTGAGGGCAGAAAGTTTCTTTAACGTGGCGAGTTACGTTGACCAAGTAGGGGCATCGGAAAGCTACGGCGGCAGAAGCCTTCATGCTCAATCGCACGGAGAATCATTTCTGTCCTTGTTGCGGAATCGCTTTACGCGGTCTGGTTTTTATCTCATGGACGAACCGGAGGCCGCGCTTTCCCGTCAGCGTCAGTTGAGCTTTCTGATTCTCCTCAATGATTTGGTACGAGAGAATGAAAACATCCAGTTCATCATAGCCACACATTCCCCGGTCTTGTTGGCGTTTCCCGGAGCACAGATTTTCTCATTCGATGGCGGAAAGGTTCACGAAATACGCTACCGCGACAGTCAGCCCTTTCAATTGGTTAGTCGATTTGTCGCCGATCCTGATCGTTACATAAATGCGTTGTTCTCTGAGTTGCCGTTCGACGAAGACTAGGCAAGGCCCACACGCACGCGCTGTGACAAGGAGTTGTATGACAGTTCAGCTCAGGTTTTTCCTCATCGCACTCATGGTCCAAGCCATTCCGTCAGCATCGTTCGCTGCAGATGCCAAAGGCTGGATAGAAGAAGATTGCTTCGGCAGCATATTTCACCTGACCAAAATCGATGGGATTTCTATCAGCCGGGAGATTATTCTGCGACTGAATTGCGGCTCCGGCATACCCCTCGCGATTTGCATGACGGAAGCCGACCCTTATGAGGTTCAGGGCAAGCGATGTTCCGGTGATAGCACATGTGAGGAAGCTACCAAGGCAAAGGTCTGGTTGAACGAAGGAAATGGGAGAACCAAACGGATTTCAGGGAGATACACCGTGGATTTCAGTGGGCAACATCTCGAGGGACAGTTCATGGTTAATTACCGAAAGCATAAGAAGCCTTTGATTTGCGAATGAGAGCCCTGCGGTCATCTTCTGGCTCTTGGGGTTTTTCAGCAAGCCGCTAGACTAGACGGGATGGTGGTCCCGAGGGATTAGCCAAAGACGCGCACAAACTGCAAAAATCAGGGCAACAGATTCAATGACTTGCGCACCCTCCGGAAATACCCCCTTGGAGCCGGAGCGGTTTTAAAGGACTTAGCGAATTCGCCGCTCTGGCAGCGGGTGTGGGCGTTCATACCGTCTGGGGCCGATTGAGTTGAGTTAATGGTAGTCTTGTCCGTGTGGCAAGCCGTGTGGATGAGAAATCGGCCCGTCCGTCTGTCTTCTACGTTCGACGGGCGGATGAATTGCGCGCTGCCATTGATGAAGAACTGAGCCGTTTGCCGCGATACACGATGGGCTTAGTCCTCATCGGATTACTCGCCTGCGTCTCGCTCTACCGGTCTATTGTTGCCAAGGAATTGCCGATTTGGGTGCCCCTTCTGGTGGCCTCCGCTGGAGTAGCCCTTGTGCAGTGGCGTCACATGTGCCAGCGCAGACTTATACAGCTGTCTAGCCTTGCTGAGTATTACGAGAAAGGAATTGCCCGACTTGAGCGGGAATGGAAATTGCTCGACAAAGGCGAAGGTTTCATCGATCAAGAGCATTTCTATTCAAAAGATTTGGACCTTTTCGGTCATACTTCGCTCTATCAACTACTGTGCTCTGCTCGAACCCAGATAGGCCGTGACACGCTCGCCAATTGGATGACGGTTCCCGCGAGCATAGAAGAAATCCATGCGCGACACGCGGCAATCTCAGAACTTCGTGAGCGGCGAGATTTGCCCGAGTCCCTCGCGACTTCTGGCCAGATGCAGTTATCGAGTTGTCGGCCCGACTTTCTGAAAACATGGGCTGCTGATTCCTCTTCGTCATTTCCATCGTGGGCTCGACCAATGGCCCTCATTCTGGCTCTTGCGGCAATCGTGTTCCCAATTCTGTTTTGGACGGCTCTTTTAGGCCTGCATAACATGTGGGTTTGCCTCGTTGCTTTGTTCTCAATTCAAGCCATCTTCGCGGGAGCGTTTCGCCGTAAAGTCAAACTAGTGCTAGAATCGCTCGAATCGCTGGGACCGCTTTCCATCGAACTCCCGATAGTTTGCGAACTCCTTCAAATTGTGGAGCGAGAGAAGTTCTCTTCTTTGAAACTTCGTGCGCTTGCCCGTTCCCTAGCATGCGATGGGTCGGCCGCTTCCAATAACATACGTCGTCTGCTGTGGCTCATCCGTCTGGCCAAGGAACGCGAGAATGAATGGTTCGTGTATCTATCGTTCTGCTTTTTGTGGGCGACCCAGTTCGGCATGGCTATCGAACACTGGCGTCGCCGTCACGGCGCACACATGCTGGAATGGGTGGCCGCACTCGGAGAAGTCGAGGCACTGATTTCACTTTCTACATATTCCTATGAACATCCCGGAGACACATTTCCGGAACTGGTAGACAAAGGTCCAGCATTCGAGGCCGAAGGGCTCGGTCATCCCCTACTTGAAGAAAATACGTGTGTAAGGAATGACATCCAATTGAGTGACACGGTGCGGTTTCTCATCGTCAGTGGATCGAACATGTCGGGCAAGAGCACATTTCTGCGCGCAATAGGTCTGAACGTGAGTTTGGCATTGATGGGAGCGCCCGTTCGATGCGCACAGCTACGCTTGTCACCGCTGGCAATCGGTGCCGCAATCCGCATTCAGGATTCCGTGGTGGACGGCCGTTCACATTTTCTGGCAGAGATGCAGAGATTACGACGCATGATCGAACTGGCAAAGCAAAAACCACTTTTGTTCTTAGCTGACGAGATTATGAGTGGGACAAATTCTCATGACCGAAGGATTGCGACCGAATGGGTGATACGGGCGTTGATGCTCCGAGGGGCGATTGGGGCAATTACGACGCACGATCTTGCCTTGACTGAGATTGCCGCCAACGGCTTACCCGGCCGCAACGTCTTCTTTGAGGATTCAGGCGAGAGCGGCAATCTGTCTTTTGATTACAAGCTCCGCCATGGAGTGTTGGGCCGTTCGAATGCCTTGAACATCGCTCATCTACTTGGAATCGATTCTGCGGCTATCAAATCTGATTAGAAGTCTACTCGGACGATTTAACAAGTTTCCAGTTACCCGACTGTCCTCGAAGAGCCTCGTTCTTATCTCTTTGCCGACACTGGCCCGCGACGAATCGAACCAGAGCGCGGCACTCGCCGTAGAATATGGCTAGCGCTGAGCGGGAGATGCTGGGTGACTGGTCTAATCGTCATTTGTGGCGTGTTGGCCGTTGGGTTTGTATTAGTGGTTTACGGCACTCTTGCAAAAAACAGATGGGGAATTAATCTAGACAGCGTTTCATGCCCTCGTTGCAATACGGTGCTGCCTCAAGTACGCAAACCACGGTCGCGTCAGCAATCCATGTGGGGTGGTTGGACATGTCCGAATTGCGGAATTGAGGTGGATAAATGGGGACGTGAAG
>Ga0210403_10003421_pt1 | contig 13988 bp, 16 predicted proteins | sample IncBWC19MmetaG_FD_150863 | JGI IMG/M metagenome (GOLD analysis project Ga0210403, IMG submission 150863) | Forest soil microbial communities from Barre Woods Harvard Forest LTER site, Petersham, Massachusetts, United States - Inc-BW-C-19-M | ecosystem: Environmental > Terrestrial > Soil >... | reverse complement strand
CGCCGGCCCGTTGTCGCCGCTGGTTCGGAAGATGGCGCGTGAATACGGCATCGATCTTAGTCAAGTACGTGGCAGTGGCGCCGGTGGACGCATCACCAAGCAGGATCTGGAAGCGTACATGTCGGCCCAAGGCGCCCGCACGATGGCGCAGGCCGGGGCCCCGGCGCCGCCCGCTTCAACTGCTCCTGCGCCGGCAGCAGCTCAAAGCCGCCCCGCCGCGCCCGCCCCCGCAACGCCAATGCCCAGAGCGGAAGCGCCGCGCGCCCGCGTGGAAGCAATGAGCACGATGCGCGCCAAGATCGCCGAGCACATGATCATGAGTAAGCGCACTTCGGCTCATGTCACCACGGTCCACAAGACCGATATGACCAAGATCGCCAAGATGCGGGAGCGGCATAAGACTGAATTTCAGCAGCGCTACGGATACTCGCTTACATACCTGCCCTTTGTGATCGCAGCGGCCGTGGAGGCGATTCGCGCCTATCCGATCGTCAACGCATCCATTGAAGGCAACAACATCATCTATCACAATGAAATCAACATCGGGATCGCGGTGGCGCTCGAGAACGGATTGATCGTGCCGGTGATTCGCAACGCCGACGAGAAGAACGTCACCGGATTGCAGCGCGCCATCGTTGATCTTTCGACGCGCGCCCGCTCGCGGCAGTTGAAGCCCGATGAAGTGCAGGGCGGGACGTTTTCAATCACTAACTTCGGTAGTTTCGGGAGCGTCTTCGCGACGCCGATCATCAATCAGCCTCAGGTGGCGATCCTGGGCGTAGGATCGGTGGAGAAGCTTCCGGTGGTGGTGGACGACGCGATCGCGATTCGCTCGGTTGCATATCTGGCGCTCACGTTCGATCATCGGCTGATCGATGGCGCGGTAGCCGATCAGTATACCGGCAAAGTCAAATCGATTCTCGAGAATTGGGCGGAAGAGGCGTTGTGATCGATAAAGAGTTCCTTCGAATATCGATTGAAAAGTTGCGACGGTCAGGAAGCCGCATCGAAGATTGCGTCGGCCGGCTTAATCACGATCAGATATGGACGCGCAACGCCGACAACGTGAACTCTGTCGGCAATTTGATTTTGCACCTATCCGGGAATGTTCGCCAATGGATCGGTTTCGGAATTGGCGATCTGGCGGACCAGCGGGATCGCGACAGCGAGTTTGCGGCGCGCGGCGGCATGGACGCGAAGGAGCTACTTGAGCGCGCGCGAAAGACTGTTTCCGATGCGATCGACATCCTTGGACGTTTCGATGGTGCACGCATGCTGGACAAGGTGACGATCCAGAACCTGGAGGTGACCAAGATGGAAGCAATCTATCAGGTAGTCGAGCATTTTGCGCAGCACACCGGCCAGATTATATTCGTCACGAAGATGCTTACCGGCGATGATCTCGGCTATTTCAAACACTTGAATCCGGGAGCAGCGGCGCACGTTCCTTAAGCTGTACGCCCGAGAGCTTCAGCCGTCTCGATTCATTCATCAACAAAAGTAATTTGTGGGCTGCGATTTCGTAGGTGAGCCCTGCGGCGCGGATATTGGAGATGCAGTTTCGCTCCGCATCGGTGCGGCCCGGCCGCGGCTGCCAGGTGAGATAAATACCGAGGCTGTCGGGAGAACTCAAACCCGGCCGTTCGCCGATTAGAACGACCGTTAGCTTCACGCCCAGCAGTTCGCCGATTTCGTCGCCGATCGCCACGCGGCCTTGTTCGACGATCATCACAGGCGCGATGTTCCAGTCCAGCTTCGAGAGAACCAGTGCGAGTAACGGCGCGGCATGGCGATGGACCGCCAGCGCCGAAAGACCATCGGCAATGATGAAAGCGGCGTCGTAGCCGAGCTTCAGCGGCGCCAGCACATCCCGCGAAGCGGCGTTCAACCGGCGCCCCAAGTCGGGACGGCGAAGATAGGTGGGACGATCATGAGCTTGGCTAGCGACCGCCAGGCATGGTATGTTCGCCTGCCTGAGCTCGAGCACCAACGAATTTACATCCAGCGGCAGGTGAACCGCGTCGCGTGCTTGGGCATGTGCCAGTTGGAAATCGAGCAGCTCCCAGGTTGGCAGGCTGTGGCCGGTGCTGCCGAGATCGACGCGCGCAGGAGTGAAGTCGCGAAGGGATCTCATGAGTCGAGAAAGCCGGCACAGGCAGAAACGCCTTTGCCACACCAGGCTTCGAACTCAGGCGCAGGCCGCAAACCAAAGATGCTGCGCAGATAAAGCGCGTCGTGAAATGAAGTGCTCTGGTAGTTGAGCATGATGTCGTCGGCGCCCGGAACACCCATGATGTAGTTGACGCCGGCGGCTCCCAGCATCGTCAGCAGCGTGTCCATGTCGTCTTGATCCGCTTCAGCGTGGTTGGTGTAGCAGATGTCGCAACCCATCGGAAGGCCGAGTAGCTTGCCGCAGAAGTGATCCTCCAGGCCGGCGCGCAGAATCTGTTTGCCGTCGTAAAGATATTCCGGGCCGATGAAGCCGACCACTGTGTTGACCAGCATCGGCCGGAAGTGACGGGCCAATCCATAGGCGCGAGCCTCGCAAGTTTGCTGGTCGACGCCATGATGGGCATTGGCCGATAGCGCGCTGCCCTGCCCGGTTTCGAAGTACATGACGTTGTCGCCGACGGTGCCGCGTTTGAGCTCCAGCGCCTGGTCGCGCGCTTCTTTGAGCATTGCGATGTTGACGCCGAACGCGGAGTTGGCGGCCTGAGTTCCGGCGACGGATTGAAACACGAGGTCGACTGGTGCGCCACGCTGCATCGCTTCCATTTGGGTGGTGACATGCGCGAGCACGCAGCTCTGGACAGGAATCTGATAGGACTCGCGCAGGCGATCGAGCATTCGCAGCAGAGCCTCGACCGTCTGAAGACTGTCGGAAACCGGATTGATGCCGATTACGGCGTCACCCGATCCATACATCAGGCCATCGATGATACTGGCGGCGATTCCTTTCGGATCATCGGTAGGGTGATTGGGCTGTAGCCGCGTCGAGAGCCGGCCCGGCAGGCCGATGGTGTTCCGAAAGCGTGTGACGACGCGGATTCTAGCGGCGACAGTGATCAGATCCTGGAGCCGCATGATTTTGGAAACGGCGGCGGACATCTCAGGCGTGAGACCCGGCGCAAGCGTTTCGAGAACGTCGCCGGTGGCCTGATCGCTCAACAGCCAGTCGCGAAAATCGCCAACGGTGAGATGCGAAACGGGGGCAAAAGCGGCCGCATCCCGCTTGTCCAGAATTAGGCGTGTGACCTCATCCGATTCATAAGGTACCAGCGCTTCAGCGAGGAAGGTTGCCAGCGGCAGTTCAGCTAAAGCCATCTGCGCGGCGACGCGCTCCTCGGCCGTGGACGCCGAAAGACCGGCCAGATCGTCTCCGGAGCGCGCGGGAGTTGCCTTCGCTAGCAGCGTTTTCAAATCGTCGAACTTGTAGACAGTGCTGCGAACTGCATGCGAATATCCACTCACACGGCTGCTCCCTGTTTTTGCTGCTCCTTTTGGGCCAGCGCGAAATCCTCTTCGGGCGAAAGTATGAGCCGATGGCGCGCGTAGAATGCGAAATATGCGATTCCGCACAGAAACCATATGGCCGCGCCGATGACACCGAGATTGTAGTCGCGATTCAGAAACAAGATTATCAGTGTCACCGCGGCAATGATCATCGCGATCGTCGCGCCAGGCACGCCCACGGGGCTGACATAGGGCCTCGACATCTTTGGAAATTTTAGGCGCAGCAGAATGAACGACAGCATCTGCAAGATGTAGGCCAGCACCGCTCCGAACACCGCCATGTTGAGCAATACTGCGCCCACCGGACTGTTCTGTCCGGCTAGCTGAATCGTGAGGGCGGCCGCAAAGCCGAGCGCGGACCCTACGATCAACGCGCGATGCGGTGTCTTGCGACTCCCGTGCGTGATCGAAAGCCAGCTCGGAAAGTAGCCCGCGCGCGACAGAGAATAGATCTGGCGTCCGTATGCATAGATGATGGTGTGGAAACTGGCGAGCAGGCCGGTGCACGCAAACAGAGCCAGAAGCTTGGAGCGCATTCCCGGACCGAAGATGGCACGGAACCCCAGGAATAAGGGTTCGGTAGAGGTCGTGATCTTGCTCGCCCCGGGCGGGATGCCGGCGTTGAGGATTACGGTGAGGAACGAGCAAAGAATCAGAGTGACCAAACCGAGCAGGATACCTTTCGGCATATCGCGCGCCGGATCATGTGCTTCCTCGGCCGCCAGCGGCAGTTGCTCGATGCCAAGATAGACCCAGAGCGCGAAGGGCAGCGCAGCCAGCACTCCAAACCAGCCTTTGGGAAGCCAGGGCCCGCCTTCCAGCGCCCAGCGATCCAGACTGAAGAGCGGCGCTGCTCCTATGTAAAAGACCAGCAGGATCGCGAGGGCGCAAATGGTAATGATGACGGAGACGCGGAAGGACATCGCGACTCCGCCGATATTGAACGCGACGAAGATGGCGTAGCAGGCCAGCCACCATAGTGGGGCATAGCTGGGCGGTGTTCCGAAGATGGCGCCTAGATATCCGCCGACGCCGACCACGATAACAGCCGGTGTGAGAATGTACTCCATGTTCTCGGCTAGGCCGGTGATATAGCCACCCCAAGGGCCCATGGCGGTTCGGGCAAACGAGTAGGCTCCGCCCGAATGCGGCAAGGCGGGCGACATCTCCGCGATGCTGAAGCAAAGGCCAATATAGAGCAGCGTCATGACGACCAGGGCGCCCAGCATGCCGCCGAAGCCGCTGGCGAGGCCGAAGTTCCAGCCGAAGAAATCGCCAGAGATCACAGCACCCACGCCCAAAGCCCACAGGTGCAGGACGCGAGCATGACGGCGGAGAGCACGCTTTTCGAGATACCCGGCGTCCGGCGTGGTGTAGGCGAGCTTATCCACTGCACACGTTGTAGCACAGGAGGAGATGTTTCCCCCTGGCCGTCTTCCCAGGTACTCATTCTGGAACTCGTTCCAGTTTTTCCCCCGCCGAATCGATGATAGGCTGCAAGCACGCATGGTGGAATGCCCCAGGTGCCGGTCGGGAAAAGTTCGACGATGCCGAATTCATCGGCCGCCGGATATCCTGCTGAGCCTGTTTTCTTTTCGCCCGTTTCGTTGCACTCACTGCGGCCATCGCTTCTTCTCGTTCCCGAACGCGCGAAGCGTACCAACTTTCATAACCACAATCTTCATAATTTCGGCGCTGTTGCTGGGAGCCTGGTTCTTTGTGCTGCGATCATTGTGGCAGGGTCCGTTTTCGCCACCCGTCGCCCCGCAAGATCCGGTCAAACCCTTCGAAACTTTGATCCAACAGAAATTACGAGAGGCGACAGGCCAACAGGTGGTGACGGAAGCGTCTTCTCGCTAGCGGGCTGGCGACAAACGGTCAATTCGTTGGCTTACTTACTATTTTCTCTTGTTTTGTAACGGTTAACTCACTTGCTTTCGTTTGATGGCCCGGTCACAATGGAACACTCAATCCAAGTTTTGTTTCGGCCTTTGATATGAGTCGGGTTCACAACGCTTTACGTCGACTCGAGCACACTGGGGCGCTGCCGCTCTCCAGCCCTGGCGTTAACGGCGAGCATTGGCTGCTCGCGTTCCTGGAAGATTTATTGGCGCAATTTCGCGCTTCCGATGAGATCAGTTTCGAAGCCACGCAGCACTTACTGCAGCAGCATGAGCAGGCCTTCTCAAGGACCTGGAGACGGCTCGCCGGATGTACCGCACCTACCCGCACTTGTTCCCAGAAGAAGCCTCACAGCCTATGGCCGCAGCCAAAGCTGCCCAATGTAGTTAAACCACCGAAACCGGGAAGAATTGGAACCCTCCGATCGTCTAAAGTAATGGTTTCGGCATGGTGCTGGACGCGAATGATCGGGAAGTGATCGAGGCCTGCCAACGAGGCGACTGGGATGCCTTTCGCCTGCTGTTCGAGGCTCATAAGGACCGGGTATACTCGATCGCGTTGCGGTACTGCGGTGACGAATCGGCCGCGATGGACATCGCGCAGGAGACATTTCTCAAGCTGTTCTCATCCATACGGGATTTTCGGGGCAACGCAAGTTTTGAGTCGTGGCTCTACCGGATCGTGGTGAATCGCTGCCTGGATCACCAGCGGCAAGGCCGGCGGCTGATGCCCTTCCTGGAGGGGCTGCTCGATATCGTCAGTGCGCCGTCGGAAAGTGCACTGGAAGAATTGCTGCGAGCGGAGATGGAAAAGGATGTCCAGAAGATCGTTCAGACATTGGCGCCCGAGCAGCGGATCGTGGTGGTGTTGCGTTACACCGAAGGTCTCGCGTACGACCAGATCGCGGAAATTCTGGGATGTTCGGCGGGGACGGTAGCGTCGCGACTGAATCGGGCGCATAAAGTACTGGAGCGGAGGTTGTCGCATCTTCGAGTGCGGGGAGGTCGTGGTGTATAAGCCAGAGATCGATGAGGTGTTGGCGCGGCACTTGGGCCGAGTGTCGGCGCCGGAGGAGTTGTGGGAGAGGATTGAAAATCCACCGGAGCCGGCAAGAGTGCCAACACGGCACCGAGGAGTGCGTGCGCTACTTGTTCTCGCGACCCTATTCGTCTTCGCAGTGGTGGTTCATAAATATAGCGTGGCACCTCGGGTTTCGGATGTCGCCCGGCCGTCGGAGGCTTTGAGTACCGCATGTGTGTTATGTCATGCGGGTGGGTGAAAAAGCTTATGTTGTTGATTTACAATGAGATGCAAACTTCGACTCGGCTGGTCCAGCGATTGCAACGGCGGTATACTGGAGGTTCGGGAGCAAAGCATGAATACCTATGTGAAGTTTGGCGCCGTAGTGGTGGTCGTGATCGGTGTGTTGGTGTGGCTCGCTGTGGGTGGGACCAACGAAAGCAAGAGCTACTTCAAGACGATTTCCGAACTTAGACAGATGGGCGATCAGGCGCAAGTCAAGCACGTGCGCGTGGATGGCTTTGTTCAAGCCGGATCGATTGTGCGCAACGGCGGCGAAGTATCTTTTGTGATCCACCAGGATCCCAACAAGAGGCAGCAGGACAGTATGGTGCTGAAGGTTGTGTACAAGGGGATCGATCCGCTGCCCGATACGTTCAAGGATGACGCACAGGCGCTGGCCGATGGAAAGCTTGGCCCGGACGGAGTTTTCCAGGCGAGCAAGATCCAAGCCAAGTGTGCATCGAAGTATGAAGCCAAGCCGCAACTGAAGAAAGATCCCAGTCAAGCCGGCATATAGCAAATCATCAGTACTACAGGCGAAGGCGCCTGAAGCATTTTAGAGGACTAAGCTCGAATGGAAAACGTAGGCGCTCTCTCGATTCTGCTGGCGTTCTGTTTCGCCATATATGCCGTCATCGGCTCGGTGGCCGGCAAGATCAAGAAAAACGCGTTTCTGGTAGTGAGCGCGGAGCGTGCGGTCTACTCTGTTTGGATTCTCCTGACCATCGCTTCCGGTCTTCTGATTTATTCCCTCATCATGGGCGACTTCCGATTGGGTTACGTGGCCGCGCACACCGATTCGGGGATGCCGAACATCTACAAGTTCACCGCATGGTGGGGCGGGCAGGAAGGATCACTGCTGCTGTGGGCTTGGATTCTGGCTACGTATTCAGCGGTTGTGGTCTTCATGAATCGCCGGAAGTTCCGCGACATGATGCCATGGGTGACCGCTGTCTTAATGTCGACAGAGACTTTCTTCCTGATCCTGATTTCTTTTGTACTCAGCCCGTTTGCGGTGTTGATCGCCGGACGCGGCAACATCGTCGAGGGCATGGGCCGCGGTTTGAATCCCCTGTTGCAGTACTGGACCATGGTCATCCACCCTCCGATGCTGTATCTGGGCTACGTCGGATTCACGGTGCCGTTCGCCTTTGCGATGGGATCGCTCATCACCAAACAACCGGGTGAATCCTGGATTCATACCACGCGGCGCTGGACTATCGTGACCTGGCTTTTCCAAAGCACCGGCATCCTGCTGGGCCAAGGTTGGGCTTACGCGGTGCTCGGCTGGGGCGGATATTGGGCCTGGGATCCCGTGGAAAACGCATCCCTGCTTCCGTGGATTACGGCAACCGCGTTTCTGCATTCGGTGATGATGCAGGAAAAGAAGGGAATGATGAAGGTCTGGAACATGGTTCTGATTTCCGCGACCTTCTTCCTGTGCATATTCGGCACGTTCCTGACACGCTCTGGCGTGGTGAGCTCGGTGCACGCTTTTGCGCAGTCGTCCATCGGAACTTATTTCGTCACGTTTCTTGCCATCGGTCTGGCGGCGACAATTTATCTGATTCTGGACCGGCTGCCTTACTTGAAGTCCGAAGCGCGTCTCGAAAGTGTCGTCTCGCGCGAATCGAGCTTCATGTTCAATAACCTGATTCTGCTGGCCAGCTGCTTCGCGGTACTGTGGGGCACGCTGTTCCCCGTGATCTCGGAAGCGGTGACCGGCGAAAAGATCAGCGTGGATGCGCCATTTTTCAATCGCATCAATATTCCCATCGCGTTCGGCCTCATGCTACTGACAGGCATTGGTCCGCTGATCGCTTGGCGTAGAAGCTCGATGGAGAGTCTGCGGCGCGCTTTCTTCTGGCCGTCCATCGCGGGCGTGGCGTTGATGGCTGTGCTGGCGTTCCTCGGCGTCTACGAGCATCCTTATGCTCTGGTGTCGTTCGGGCTGTGCATGTTCGTCACGACGACGATTTTTTCTGAGTTCTGGAAAGGCGCTTCGGCCATTCGAGCCAAGAGCGGGACCGGCTTGCTGGCTGCGGCGGTAGAGCTGACCCATCGCAACACGCGCCGTTATGGCGGGTATCTGGTGCACATGGGCATCGTGTTCATGTTTATCGGCTATACCGGGGCTGCGTTCAATAAAGATGTCACCAAGGAAGTAGCTCCGGGACAAAGCTTCGACATCGGGCGCTATACAATCCGAGCGGCGGAAGTGCAGCAAACAGAGAATGACAATTACGCGTCGCAGAAATTGATCGCAGAGGTTTCGCTCGGCGGAAAATCGCTGGGCACTCTGGAGCCGGAGCACCGCTTCTATAAATCGAGCCAGCAGCCGACTTCCGAAGTCGCCATCCGGCGGCGTCTGAACGAGGACCTCTACATAAACTTCGCCGGTCCGTCGACCGACAACACGAAAGCGGTGGTGCAGGCTTACGTCTTCCCTCTGGTTTCGTGGATCTGGATTGGGTTCTGGGTGTTGGCCATGGGCACGCTCGTGTGTTTGATCCCCAGCAAGATCCGGTTGTCTTACGCACGCACGCAGGTAGTCGGAGTCACACAAAAACATGCGACGGTTGAGAAATAGCTTATTTTTGCTGGTGTTTGCCGTTGCGGCTGCCTTTGCGCAAAGCGCGGAGGAAATGGAAAGCACGGCTTGCAATCGCGTGGCAGAAAAATTGCTTTGTCCATGTGGGTGCAAGACCAACATGGCATGCCGCATGGATCCTTATCCTTGCCGCACTTGCTGGGATAACAAAAAGAAGATTCTCAAAATGCAGTCGGCGGGAATGTCTGACCAGGCGATTCTCGACCAATTCGCAAAAGAGATGGGCAAGGATGTCGTGGCGGTCCAACCGGGCGTGATCGGATCGCTTTCGTTTTACACCGTAGGCGCGCTGGGACTCATTCTCGTAGTGTTCGTGATCCGGAAATATAGCCGCAAGGACGCGGCCGTCGCTGCGGGGCCTTCCAATGATCCGGAATTAAGCCGCTACCACGATCAGATCGAGAAAGAAGTGGAAAAGCTCGACTGATGGTCGTCGCAGTCGCCGTTCTGCTGGCCTTAGGGTCCATTGCTTTCACATTGATCGTACGCGGCAAGGACGTTCCCGAAACGCCAGCGACTTCACCCACCGCCCACCTGGAACAACGCAAGGCGCAGATCTACGAAAATCTGCGCGATCTGCAGTTTGAGTATCGGCTGGGCAAGCTCTCGGACCAGGATTATCAGAAGACCAAAGTCGATCTACAAAGAGAACTGGCCAAGGTGCTGGCCGAGATCGATGCAGTCCAGCCCGCGCAAGCGAAGGTTGCGGCTGCGCCATCGGCAAAAGCAGTCGCTGAACAAGCTGCTCGTATGGCGGACACTTGTCCGCATTGCGGCGCGAAATTCCCGCTGCCGTTAAAGTTCTGCGGGGCGTGCGGAAAGGCGATGGCATGATACCCCGAATTTCATGGGCGATCCTGTTCGCCTTTCCCTTGCTGGCGGCGGTCGACGGCGTAGTGGTGAATGGCACCAGCGGCAAGCCACAGCCCAACGCGATTATTTCGCTGGTCCAGCCGGGACAGGGAGGGATGCAGGCGCTCGGCAGCACTAAGACGGATGCTGAAGGTAAGTTTCACTTCGACAAAGTACTACAGGGCCCCACACTTTTGCAGGCGCTCCACGCGGGTGTGCTCTACAACAAGATGATGATCCCGGGCACGCCTACGAACGGCCTGCAGGTACAAGTCTTCGATTCCACGAACCAGCCCGTCGCCAAGGTCAGCCAACACTTCATCGTGCTGCAACCTGGGCCGAGTGAGATGGCGGTAAGCGAAGGCATTCTGTACCAAGGCAGCGCGAACGTCACGTACAACGACGCCGCTAATGGCACACTCCGCTTTTTTCTGCCGCCCGAGGCCAAAGGCCATGTCAGCGTAACGATCAATGCGCCGGGTGGGATGCCCATTCAGCGGCCGGCCGAGAAGACCAAGGAAGCGAACGTCTACAAAGTTGACTATCCGATCAAGCCTGGCGAAACCCGTTTCGATCTGAACTACGTCGTGCCGGTGACCAATCCACTGGTTTTTTCGGGAAAGATATTGCACACCGAAGGCGCGTCCGATCTCGTGGCGCCAAATGGGGTCACACTGAAGGGCGACAACATCGAACTGGCTGGACAAGAGCCCAAGACGCAGGCCAGCATCTATCAGATCAAAGGCGCCAGCTACAAGGTCGAAGTGGAAGGCACCGGATCGCTGCAGCAGCCGGGTGCGGCTGCGTCGTCTGATGAGGACAACGGCATGCCGACGATCCAAGAGGTGAAGCCGCGGATTTACGACCGTCTGTATTGGATACTGGGCATGGCTTTCGCGATTCTGGGGTTGGGATCAATTCTTCTTTATCGGAGTTCGACGAGCAGTTCCAAAGGAACATGAGCGCCGTCGCGATCGAGGCCGTCTGGAAATTCTTCGGCGACTATCCAGCTCTTCGTGACATCAGCTTCACAGTAGATGGCGGCGCGTGTCTGGCGCTGCTGGGCCGCAATGGCGCCGGCAAGACCACGCTGCTGCGAATTCTGGCTGGCTTGTCCAAGGCCGCGCGTGGAAGCATCACCATCCTGGGAAAAGACGCTCGCGCGGAAGACACCCGGCGGAAGATCGGCGTGCTGGGGCACGGCATCGGCGTGTACGAAGAGCTTTCCGCCTACGAAAATCTGCGGCTTTTTGCTCGCTTGTACGGGATCGCCGATCCCAACAAGACCGCGCGTGAATGGCTGGAACGCACGGGACTCGACCGGGTACGCGACGGCCTAGTCCGCGAATTCTCACGAGGCATGCGGCAGCGGCTGGCGGTGGCGCGGGCTTTTCTGCACAATCCGTCGCTGTTATTGTTGGACGAGCCTTTCACCGCGCTCGACGATCGTGCCATCAAAGTACTGCAGGATTTGTTGAAGAACGCTCTGCAAGAAGGCCGCACTATCATCATGTCGACGCACCAGCTGCGCGAAGCGCTGGAGCTAGCCACCGATGTCGCGCTGATCAATCGCGGCAGGCTGGCCTTCCGTGGAAAACGGTCGCCCGAAATGCTGGAAGATCCAGGCTGGCTTTACCGCCACTACGGAGAAGCATGAACTTCTTCCGCCAGGCATGGGCAGTCGCGTCCAAGGACCTGCGGTCGGAGGTCCGAAGTAAGGAGACCGTGAATGCGTCGCTGTCGTTCGCGCTGGTCATCCTGCTGCTCTTTAGCTTCGCGTTCGACCCCAGCTCCGAACAGGTGCGCGAGATAGCGGGCGGCCTGCTGTGGCTGGTGTTCGCATTCGCTGGAACCTTGATTCTCAACCGCAGCTTCGCGAGGGAACTGGTGAATGATTGCCTGGATGCGCTGATCGCGTCTCCAGCCAGCGGGGCGCAGATCTTCTTCGGCAAGTGCGTGGCCAACTACGTGCTGCTCGTCATCGTGGAATGCGTCTGCCTGCCGATCTTCGCGGTTTTCTATAATGTTCGCTTGCCGCAGCAACTGGCCGTTTTGTTCCTGGTCATGCTGCTGGGAACATGGGGCATTACCGTGATCGGTACGCTGTTCAGCGCGATGACGGTGAATCTGAGGTTGCGCGAGCTGATGCTGCCTACCCTGATATACCCCATGCTGATCCCGGCGCTCATGGGCGCGATTCAGTTGAGCGGCCTGCTAATTGCGGGTGAGCCTCTGGGGGCGGACAATCAGATCTGGTTCCGACTGCTGGTTGCTTTTGATGTGATATTTACTATTCTGTCTTTAGCATTAGTTGAGATCGTGTTACTGGGGTAAGAATATGCGCGTGAAAATCATCTTGGCGCTTTCAGCACTCTCCGGCCTGATCCTGGCCTGGAACCTGCACACCATGTTCATGCAAGTACCCGACGAGTTGAACCAGGGCGCGGCCTTCCGCATCATTTATTTCCACGTGCCCTCGGCTATCACGTCTTTCACTGGGTTTTACGTCGGAATGTTCGCAGGCGTTGGCTATCTGATCCGAAAAGACCTGCGCCTGGACGCCTTCGCCGCCGCCGTCAACGAAGTATCGCTGGCCTTTGCCACCATTACTCTGATCACCGGCAGCATCTGGGGCCGGATCATCTGGGGCATCTGGTGGGCCTGGGATCCTCGCATCACTTCTTACTTCGTGTGCTGGCTGATCTACGTGGGTTACTTCATGCTGCGGCGCGCCATTGACGATCCGACCACGCGGGCGCGGCTGGGTGCCGTGCTTTCGATCTTCGCGGCCATCGACATCGTGATCGTATGGAAATCGATTGAGTGGTGGCGGACGCAGCATCCCGGTCCGGTGCTGGAGATCCGTGGCGGCGGCGGCATGGCTCCTGGAATGGAAGCGCCTCTATGGTGGAACTTTCTGGCGCTTGTCATGCTCGCGACCGCGTTAGTGATCATCCGCATGCGTCAAGTATCGATGCAGCGCGAGATCGATTCGCTACGGCGCTACGCGCACGCGCTCTGAGGATCGCTATGCCTACATCCAATTACACATTCATGTTTTACGGCTTCCTGGCCGCCTGGATGGTCGTAATTATTTACGTCATCTCGATCGCGCTCAGGGAGCGGAAACTGCGGCAGGAACTGGATCGCGTGAAGCGGATGCTGGAGGAACGCGAGCAGGTGACCAAGAGGTAGTGTTTTCTGACGTAGCGTCCTCGGGGCTGCATCGCCAGGGTCGATTCTGCTGCAAAGCACACCGAAATAATTAGGAACCAAATGGGCGAGAACAAAGGTCTATACAATGCCGAATACCCAGAGGGCACAATTATCCGAATCGTGGATCGAGAACAGTTACATGACTTCAGGCAAACTTGGCGCTACCACCATCCATTAGCACCTGAGCAACTAGAATGCGCTGACCTGTCGTCGCGGGTTAAATCAGTTTCCTTTTACCACGGTGGGGACGAACTCTACGCGCTCGAAGACATCCCGGGGCTCTGGCATGAAGTCTGCCTCACCGGTGCGTAATCCTTTCAGGACACTCCCGAAGCCGGCCCCAGCCGCAATGTGCTATCCTGTTACCGTACAAAAAGATTAAGAAAAGACGAGGAGTATCGATTCGAGAATGGCACTGGCGACTGATTCGAAGACACAGACGATAACGAAGTTTCGAGTCCACAATACCGACACCGGTTCGCCAGAGGTACAGGTAGCCATCCTGAGCCAGCGTATTCTGCAGCTCCAGGATCATTTCAAGTTGCACGGCAAGGATCATCATTCCCGCAGGGGATTGTTGTCGATGGTCGCA
>Ga0210403_10003420_pt1 | contig 13989 bp, 15 predicted proteins | sample IncBWC19MmetaG_FD_150863 | JGI IMG/M metagenome (GOLD analysis project Ga0210403, IMG submission 150863) | Forest soil microbial communities from Barre Woods Harvard Forest LTER site, Petersham, Massachusetts, United States - Inc-BW-C-19-M | ecosystem: Environmental > Terrestrial > Soil >... | reverse complement strand
CGCCGGACCGCTGCGTAGACGTCTTCCGGGGAATAGTGCCCGTGGGAGGCGATGACGGCCTCATAGACCACCTGACGCTGGTGTGTGACCGCCAATCCGTGCCTCGCGGCCAGCTCGCGGAACTGTCCATGGGTGAGGTGCATGATTATCGGATAAGAATGATTATAAAACGACCGGGAGCAGTGTCAACCGAAATCTTTCCTTTGACCTCGGAGAGGGCCGGCCGGCAAGGCAAGACTTGTGGCGCGGTTTGACAATTATGCAATCCCAGCGGAATAAAAAGCCAAGAAGCTGGTTATCCACGGTGAAAGTCATTTTCAGGAGGCGATTGTGATCAGAATCAGCCAAAGCAGGTTCGTTAATCTCAGTTCGATGACCCTGGCGCTTCTTGCCACGGTGTTGCTGGTAACGGGCGGTGCGTCGGCAAAAGAGCGCAAAGCCAAAGCATCCGACAATCAGGCCCATGTGGTTGCGCATGTTCCGTTCGAAGGGCTATCGGGCGTCGACATGGCCATGCAGAAAAAGGTGAATGACAAGTATTACCTCTACGTGCAGCACTCAAAAGATCAAGGGATCTCGATTATCGATATCAGCAAGCCCGATCACCCGAAAGCCGTGGGATTGGTTCCGTGGCCGGATCCGAGTGCATCGAGCCGGATGAACGTAATGGGCGACTTGGCAATCATTGCCGAGACCGATGTCCCGCGCAGAAGCAGTTCTGATGAAGAACTCGTGCTTTGGGATTTGTCTGACCCAGCCGCTCCCCGAGTGGTGCAAAAGTTTGAAGGAGTGGTCAAGTGGTTCGAGGACGATCGAGATTTTATTTACGTCTTGAACGCCCAGGGATTGTGGATAGTTTCAAAGCCAACGGATAGCCAACCGAACCAAGCAGGGTCCTCCGACAGCTACGGAGGGTGAAGAATGCACGGGGGCTGAAGCGGCAGTACCAACGGATACACGGTCCCCGTATCAAGTACCGTGACACTTAGAAGGACGAGGCAATGGTAAATCCTTTCGATTTTAAGACCGCAATCTTGGCGAAGCACGCACAGCACGTGGTGCTGATCCACTTTCCGATCGCTCTGTTCCTTGCGGCAGTGGCGTTCGACTTCATGGCACTGTGGACGAAGCGTCGCGGCCTCACGGACGCTGCGTATTACAACCTGTTCGCTGCAGCGATTTCAACGCTCCCGGTTCTCGCTACAGGGCTGCTCGCATGGCATTTCCAACTCGAGGGACAGAAACTGAAGGGCATCCTCTTGCTTCATCTGGTGTTGGCCTGTGTTTCGACGGTAATGATTTGGGCGGTGTGGTGGGTGCATTTCCGCGCGCGACGACGGACGGTTTCCTTGTCGAGTTATCGCCTGGCGCTTGAACTTCTTGCAGTCGCTGCTGTCGCGCTGACCGGGCATTTGGGCGGATTTCTGAGCGGCGTAAACCTGCCAAGTTAGATTCGCCTCAATGAGCAGTCAGCTTCCTGATGGGCTTTTATACGACCTCGCCGTACACGCTCTTGTTCCGGACCGAGGCCCCCAAATTTCTGGTCGATCCTTGACTTTCTCGGGAATAAAAGCGATCCAAGCGAGTTATCAACTCTGAACGTCACAAACTACGGAGGACAAATGCCGGACAAGAAGCAGGATCTTATCGATCAAAGTTTGCAAGACCTCAATAACGACGGCGTCGATCGTCGTGGATTCCTGAAGTGCATGGCATGGGCAGGTACAGGCCTGGTGTGGACTATGAGCGGCGGCGTCCCCGTGTCCAGGGCATTCGCCAAGGGCTATGGCAAGGATGCCAGCAAAGGCGCGGATTTCACTTTTGTGCAGATCAGCGACAGCCACATCGGCTTCAACAAGCCGGCGAATCCGGACGTAACAGCGACGCTGCAAACAGCCATCAACAAGATCAATGCCATGCCCCACAAGCCGGATTTCATCATTCACACCGGTGATCTGAGTCAGCTCTCGAAGCCGAGCGAGTTCGACACGCTCGACCAAGCCTTGAAGGGAGCGGTTGCGAAGCAGATTTATTTTGTGCCGGGCGAACACGACATGCTTTCCGACAATGGCGATCAATTTCTCCAGCGCTATGGAAAAGGAACCAAAGGATCGGGCTGGTACAGCTTCGATCAGAAGGGCGTGCACTTCGTTGGCCTGGTGAACGTGGCCAACTTGAAAGCAGGTGGCATGGGATCGCTCGGTCACGAGCAGCTGGAATGGCTTGAAGCCGATCTCAAGGGCCGTTCCGCCAGCACTCCGATTGTACTGTTCGCGCACATCCCATTGTGGACGATCTATCCCGACTGGGGTTGGGGCACCGACGACAGCGAACAAGCCTTGTCGTACGTCAAGAAGTTCGGCTCCGTGACGGTATTGAACGGGCATATCCACCAGATCATGCAGAAAGTCGAAGGCAAGGTGTCGTTCCACACGGCGATGTCGACCGCCTTCCCGCAACCCGCGCCGGGAACAGCTCCCTCGGCCGGCCCAATGAAGGTGCCAGCTGAGCAGTTGCAACAGGTGTTGGGCATCACCGACGTGAATTACGTAGTCAGCGGTCGAAGTCTTGCAGTGATTGATTCGCCGCTCAGCAGCTAACTCGACCTTGCCGCAGGCAGGCCTGGGACAAACACAAATAAAGAAGAGGAAACATTGAGAGGAACATCATGACGAAGAAAAATGCGTGTCTTGCAAGCGTGGCGGTGCCGGTAGTGATTGCGATGATGCTGTTGGCAGCATCATCCAGCATTACCGCGAATGCCCAACCGTCGGCGGCAGCAGCGGCGGTAAAAATCGATAATTTCGTTTTCGGGCCTCAGACGCTCACAGTACCCGTTGGAACGACAGTTACCTGGACCAACAGTGACGACATTCCTCATACGTCTGTCAGCACAGAGGGTGTGTTCAAGTCCAAGGTGCTGGATACGGATGAGAAATTCTCCTACACGTTCACCAAGGCGGGAACGTATCCCTACTACTGCACCATCCATCCGAAGATGACCGGCAAGATTGTAGTGCAGTGAGACCCCGAGCTGGAGAGCAATTGTCACCGGGCTCCTGAACTTCTGATTTTCAAGCGGGTTGAACCATATGGCAACAAGCCTGACACAATTCGAAGTAACAGAAAACGCAAGCGGCGACATGGACCTGGTCCATGCCAGCAAGAATGGGGATACCTCCGCATTCGAGCAGCTGGTGAAGCGATACGATCGCAAGCTTCTCCGCATCGCTCAGAGCGTTACGCATAACCGGGAAGATTCGCAAGATGCGGTTCAGGAAGCTTTCTTGAAGGCCTATCAACACCTGGCTGATTTTCGGGAGGCTTGCCAATTCTCAACCTGGCTGATTCGCATCACCGTGAACCAGGCGCTGATGAAGCTGCGCAAACAGCGCGGCGCAAGAGAGATGTCGCTGGACGAAGACTTTGGGGACGAGGGAGACTTTCTGCCAAAAGAAGTCACGGACTGGGCCCCCAATCCCGAGCACCTCTATTGGGCTGCCGAATTACGAGACATTCTAATCAAGTCCTTGGAATGTCTAAGCCCTGTCTTGCGGACAGTCTTTGTACTGCGGGATATTGAAGGACTTTCGATAGACGAGACGGCATTGGTCTTGGATCTGAGTCAGACTGCAGTGAAGGCTCGGCTACGCCGAGCGCGCTTGCGCCTTCGCGAGGGTCTCAACCGATATTTCGGAAAGAAAAACGAATTTGCGACGGCACCATTACCCTCGGCGAGACTGACCGTCGAGGGGCTGAAGCTGCAAGAGATGGCATGAACGAGTTCCCGGAAGTGTGATCAGAGTCAGCGTTTCTCGACGAGTCATTCTTACGATAGCGACAGTATTACCGACTAGAACCCTACAGCCTCTCCCCCAACAACGGGCGGGCGTCGTCAAGGTCACGATTTCTTGATTGGCGGCGGCATGAGTTGACGGCCTGTCCCCTTCTTCCGTACAAAAAGCTCTGGCCTTGCCTTCGCGTGGCCAGCTTTCTTAGATACCCTTCAACCTCTTTGGTATTACCAGCTCCAAGCACCGCCTGTTGACGTCCCAGCCAGAGGAGACCGAAGACGGACAAAGAGTTGACAATCAAATGACATCCAATCCGTATCTCACCCTTAATTGACGCGTCTAACCCACATAGATAGTGAAACGCAGTTGATAAAGGCACACTCAGGACAATCGTTACTGGAATAAGTCACTGTGAGGGCGGTTATCAACATAGATACTTCGCAACAATTCAACAAGGAGAACTTATGAAGAAGCATTATGTGATCGCCGTACTTACTCTTACTTGCGTGCTTGGTTTCGGCCTGAAGGCCCATGGTCAAGATGCCGAAGTCGTCGTAACGGTCCCATTTGAGTTCGTGGCTGGAGGTCAGACTCTGCCTGCGGGCAAGTATATCGTTGGCCGCAACACTCCTGACGCGCATTCAGGCATAACACTCCGTGGTATCAACAATTTTGCGGTCATGCTCCCCGTGGCTGTCGATGGAACCTCTTGGGTTGATCAGCCGAAGCTTGACTTTGAGCGTATCGGCGGCGAGAACTTTCTCAGCAAGATTGAGGCACGGGAAGGCATCTATACCTTCGCGGTACCGCGAGCGATGGCCATGGTAGCCAAAAGGAAGGATCACTCCACCGGGTCATCCTCTGGCGGCAACTAAGAGGAGCACAACATCGGCTTTTCATACGGTTGTGATGGGGAGTTCAGGGATAGGAGTTATCAGTCTGCCTCCTGAATTCCCCCTCCATCCCGCAAAGACAGCTTCAGGGTGGAAAACGGAAACATCGATTTCAGCAACACATCAATAAAAAAGGTTATGGAGGACGACTTGAAAAAGGCACTGTCATTATTCGGGCTACTCATGACGTTGGCGATTCCGGCGAGGCTGTTGGCCCAACAGACCGGCTATTCCCAGACCAACCTGGTCTCCAATACAGCTGGTATCGCCACCACTACGGATCCGCAACTCTTGAATCCCTGGGGCATCTCATTTTTCCCCGGCCAAGATTTCTGGATCGCCAACAATAATGGCGGCGTATCCACGCTCTACGATCAAAACGGCAACAAAGACACCGGGTTGGTTGTGACCATCCCCGGCGCCACAAGCAATCCAAATGGCAACTGCAGCCCAGGTTGCCCGACTGGCACGGTGGCCAACCAGAACGGATCCTACTTCTCCGGCGGAGCGTTCATCTTCGATACCGAGGACGGCCTCGTCGTGTACTGGAACGGAGCCAGCAATACGGCAATTGTCGGTAAAGACAATTCAGCCAGCGGCGCGGTTTACAAAGGCCTGGCGTTGCTAGGCACAAACCTGTTGGCCGCCAACTTGAATAGCGGCAGAGTTGACGTCTTCGATCGCAATTTCAACCTCACTTCGCTGGGCGGTTCGTTCACCGATCCAAACCTTCCTGCGGGATTCGCTCCCCACGGGATCCATGTGATCGGGAGCCAGGTCTACGTCGCGTACGCGATGCAAGATGCCGCGAAGCACGATGCTGTTCCCGGCGCTGGCGCCGGACAGGTGGATATTTTCGACACTAACGGCAACTTTGTCAGAACCTTTGTCGCTGCCGGCTCGAAAAACAATCTCAACGCCCCTTGGGGCATAGTGGCAGCTCCGTCCACCTTTGGAACGTTCGCGGGCGATATCCTCGTGGGAAATTTTGGCGACGGCACCATTAGCGCATTCGACACGACCGGAAAGTTTATCGGCCAGCTCACGAACTCCTCCGGTACCGTGCTCGTGAATCCCGGCTTGTGGGACCTGGTATTTGGTGCGGGCGGCGCTTCTGGTGATACGGGTACCCTTTACATCACCGCTGGCGGCAGCAACCAGCCGAATTTCCCAGCCGGTGGCAGCAACACGAGTGTCTTTGCCGGTCTTGTGCCAGCGGCTGTAGTCGGCACCCCCGGATTCTCCTTGAATCTCTCGGCTTTGAGCACGACCGTCACGCCAGGAGGTTCAACTAATCTTATGGTGAGCGCTGCGGCGGTTGGAGGCTTCAACGGCCAGATTGCGCTTACTTGCTCCGCGCCTGCGGGGGTAACCTGCGCTTTCAACCCTTCAACAATTTCACCTGGATCGAGTTCTTCGTCCTCGACGTTAACGATCTCTGCGGCGGTTACACCGCCTGGTGGTGGCGGAGTCTACATCGTGCCCGGCATGTTGGCCCTGCTGCCCGGTCTGGGATTGTTCGGGACCGTTTTGACCACTCGCAAACGGAAACCGCATACACGCAAGAGCATTGCGTGGATAAGCCTGCTGGGTTTGCTGCTTGTCATCTCAATATTTGCCCTGGGATGCGGTAGCAATTCAAACAAACAAACAACGCCTGCGGCTCAACAGGTCACGGTGATGGTGACGGGCACATCCGGCACACTGAGCCACTCCGCCGCCGTAACTGTCACGGTCAACTAGAACAAAACAACTCGGCCAAGGACGCACTCCGGTGCGTCCTTGACAAGCCTGATCCGGAGAACGAACGTGCTGGAACTAGTGTCTTACGGACTGACCGGACTGGCTGCCATGGTGGTCATGGCGTCCTGTTTTGCCTACAGTGACGAGTTTCCTCTTCGCGGAAAACGCTCGATCAATCTGACGGATATAGCGTTCGGTCTACTCTCTCGGCGGTCTGGCGAGAGAAGAACCGGTACCGTTTGTAGCGTTGTCCCAAGCAAACCCGTGCCGGGGGAGGCTTTCCATGGCTGAGGCTGCTTCACTGCTGGTAGAGCAGACGCGTTCGATGTCCTTACTGGCACATCTGGAAGAGTTGCGGAAACGGATCGTTTTGTCAGTGTTTGGGGTAATGGTCGGATTTCTGTCTTGCTGGTCGTTTGCTGATCGCATTTTCGGCTTGATGCAACAACCCATTATTGCAGCTCTGCGTCATCACGGGATTGCGGGCGGCTTAGTGTATCTGAACCCCACAGAGCCATTTAATCTCTACCTCGAAGTGGCACTTGTAGGCGGGCTATTCGCGGCCTCACCATTTGTGTTCTATCAAGTGTGGCTGTTCATCGCTCCCGGGCTGTATCGCACGGAAAAACGTTATGTCCTGCCTTTCTTGCTCAGTACGGTTGGCTTGTTCATAGCCGGAGGACTTTTCGGATACAAGATGGTCTACCCGGCGTCCCTGGATTTCCTGATCGGCTACGGCCAACGCTTCCAGCCGATGATCACGATTGGAGAATACACAAAGCTGTTTGTGACGATCACCCTGGGTCTCGGCCTGATTTTCGAAATGCCAATTCTGGTTTTCTTTCTGGCACTGATGCGGGTTATAACGGCGCGCTGGATGTTGCGGAATCTACGGTACTCCATACTCGTCATCTTTATTATTGCTGCAATCGTCACACCCACCGCTGACATCCTCAACATGTGCCTCTTCGCTGCCCCAATGGTCGCGCTCTACGGTCTGAGTATCGGAGTGGCTTGGCTGGTCGGCTCCAAGCGCGAGCGCGGGGCGGGCGTCATCCAGCCCGACAATCGAATCGGAGAATAACTTAGATAGGGTTGTTGAACAAAACATCTGTGAGGCATCAGCTGTCTCTACCTTATAACTCACCTCTATCTTTCACACCTCGCAATGACGTTGTCATCGTGGCGCTTTGCGAATATTTGACAATCAAATGACATCCTCGATGTAACCCATTCTCAGTTTGCTGCGTCTACCGATACTGCTGGAACAAAATCATAAACAGAGGAATTGGAGCATTCACATGAAAGATGGCGCTCATCAGAAATGGTCCACTGCTATTTTGCGGGTTAGATTTGTTTCGGTAATAGTTCTGGGACTAATAGTCTCCGGGTCCATATTTGCTCATGCTCAGGGAATCGTTACGGGGTCCATCTCAGCCGTTGTGCAGGATCCGCAGGGCGCGGTGGTACCTGGGGCCAAGGTCTCTGCCAAGCAACTGTCCACGAATCGGGAATTTAAAACAGAAACAAACTCAGCGGGTTTGGTTGCGCTGCGCGATCTGCCGCCTGGCGCCTACAGCTTTCGCATTGAAGCCGGCAATTTCCGTCCCTTTGAGGCCACCAATCTTACTGTGGATGTGGGCAAGGATACCGCGCTAGCCATCGTCACTTTGCAACTAGGCACCGCCACGGAAACGGTCACTGTGGAGAGTGCTCCGCCGCTTGTCGAGTCTACAACGGACCAAATCTCGGAAACCTTCAGCGCGGAAAAAGTAAGCAGCCTGCCGGTGGGCAATACATTTGACTCGCTGGCGCTCTTCCTTCCTGGCGTTGCCACAGCAGGCGATGCCAGTTTCAGCAACAATAACGGCGCCGAGATATCCGCAAACGGTGAGCGCGCTCGCGCCAACAACTTCCAGATTGACGGTCAAAGCAACAACGATAACTCGATCGCAGGTCCCTCCATCGCTTTCGGCAACCAGGACGCCATTGCCGAGGTGCAGGTGGTCACCAACTACGATGCCCAGTTCGGTCGTAACACCGGAGCGGTAGTCAACTATGTCACCAAGGCGGGCACGAATCAGTTCCACGGGACAGGATACGAGTTCTGGCAGGGTTCGACATTTGATTCCCTGGAAAACCAGGAGAAGAGCCCGTTATTCGGATTTTGCCCCCCGGGAGTATCTGCCTCTACGGGTTGCACTGCGCCCGAGGTTCCGGGCTTCGTGGACAACCGCTTCGGTGGAAGCGTGGGCGGGCCGATCAAGAAAGACAAAATTTGGTTTTTCGGTTCCAGCAATATAGAGCGCCAGCGTTTTGCCGGGTCGCCGAGTTCCTCCGCGCCTGGCCTGGTGCCCACCCCGACAGGTGTCACGCAGTTGCAGGCGGCCTTCCCCACCAGCCCGATTGGGCTTGTGGAGAGCACCATTGGACCGAACGCGATCACGGCAGGAAATCCGACCTTCACCAACGTGCAGAATGTGCTGGTGACCAACCAGATAGATCCAACGACGGGGTTCGCCTTTCCATGCCCTGCTGGAAGCGCAGGCACGAACGGCTGCACGCCCATTCAGTTCGGCCAGATTTCGCGCTTCGTTCCCACACCGTTTAATGACTACGAAGCCACGGGACGAGTCGACTTCAAGTTGACCGATAAAGATAACTTTTTTGCCCGCTATGTCTATCAGAAGACATTTAACGGCGGCGTCAACTTCGGTAACGGAATCGATATAGGCGACTATCAGGACATCCCCGCTCTCAGCCAGCAGATCGGCTTGGATTGGGCGCGGACCTTCAGCAATACATTCGTAAATCAGGTTCGCTTCAGTTATTCGCGAGCCAGCGTATTCTTCCAGGAGCAATCTTTTTCGACTTGCAATTCCAATACCCCCACCGCCTGCCCAACCGACGTGGCTCTCATCGGTGGGGCTGCGCAAGATTCCGTAAGCTTTGGCGTGGCGGCGGGTTTTCCCCAGGGGCGCATCATCAACGTATACCAATTGCAGGATAATGCGTCGATGTTGAGGGGGCATCACTCCATCAAGTTCGGCGGCGAGGCCGACCTGCAGCGCTCCCCCAATGTTTTTCTACCCTTAAACAACGGGCTTTTCGTATTCCCCAGCTTCAGTGACATCGTTGCCAACAATCCTCTCGAAACACAAATCGCACTGGGCAGCCCCAATCTTCCGTTTTCGGAGTGGGACCTCGGACTTTATGTACAGGACGACTGGAAAGTGAAAAGCAACCTGACCCTGAACTTGGGCGTGCGATGGGATTGGTATCAACAGGCCATCAATCTGTTGAACCAAAGGTCGGTCGCCCAGGAGAAGGGGCCACTCCCGCTGTGGTCTACAGCCCTTCCCCTAAATCAGACCACTGTGCCGAGGGTACCCAACGATCTGCGCAATTTTGGCCCGGCGGTGGGTTTTGCCTGGACTCCGAAAATCTTTGGCGATAACAAGACAGTTGTCCGGGGCGGCTTTCGCATTGCTTACGATCCGGCGTTCTATAACTTGTTCTTGAATGTGGCAACCTCCGCACCTTCGGTGAACCTCGCCACACTGGGGCCGGCCGTAGGCGGCCAGTCCACGGGCTTACCTGCGGGTGGAGTTTTCGGGACCCAGGTTATCCCGTTCCTGCAGCCGCTGGCGCCGGTGGGGAATCCTGGTTTCGCCAACCAAACGCAGGTGCCCTCCAACTTCCGCAATCCTTATTCGGAGCAATGGAACTTCGGCCTGCAGCGCTCTTTCACCAACCGGATCGTTGGCGAGGTACGCTATGTGGGCAACCACGCAGTCCATCAGTTCCAGGAGTTGAACGGTAACCCGGCTTTGGGCGCACTCGAAACGGCTGGACTTCAAAACGTGATCCCCACTGGCTTGACAGCTTGCGCAACGTCAGGGGCGCCGGGTTTTCAAGCTGGAAATGTGAACTGCAACTTCAGCAATGTAGTTCAATATGCCAATACAGCGTCGTCTAACTACAATGGACTGCAAAGCGAATTGCGAATCGCCGGCTGGCACGGCGTAAGCGCCACCGCTTCCTACACCTATAGCAAGACGATCGACAATGCCAGCGAGGTGTTCAGCACGTTGGCTGGCGGCAACACTCTCGCGTATGCGCAAAATCCATTCGCGCCGGGCGGACCGGAACGGGCCAACTCGGGGATCGATTTCCCGCACATAGTCGGAGTGACCATCGTGTACGATCTCCCGTTTTACAAAGGGCAGCACGGCCTTGCGGGGCGCTTACTGGGCGGGTGGCAGGTGAACACGACCTACCGCTACACATCGGGGCAGCCTTACACAACAATACAACGTTACGTGAACGGCAGCCTCTGCGATCCGACGGCAGTTTTTGGCGGACGATTTGATGCGTGCCGTCCCATCCTGAGCAATGCCAGTCTGCCGATTGCATCGGTGGGGCAATATTGCGACGGAACACTAGCCACCTGCCCGACTGGCGCTGGTGCTGCGCAGCCTCTTGGCACACTGGTCAGTTTCGCAGACCCATGTCTTGGAAGTGGCGGCGGAAGCAACCAATGTGCCGTTACTCCAATTACTGGCGCGCATTGGATCCACAACGATCCGACTGCTGCCCAGGTCTTGGGAACACCATACGCAGGGGTAGGCCGCAACACGCTCCGTGGGCAGCCCATAAGTACCGACAATCTCGCCGTGTTCAAGAACATCAAGATCAACGAGCGGGTGACGGCTCAGTTCCAGGCCCAGGCGTTCAACGTTTTTAACACCCAGTTTCTTGGCGCTCCCGATCCGATCCTGGACGACGTCGCCACTGGGAGGTTCCAGAGCACAGGCTTTAATGCCAACGGCGGCGCCACGTTTGCCGGCAACATCAACACCGATGGCATCGGACGGCGGCGCCTGCTCTTCGGCTTGAAGATGATCTTCTAAGTCCAACAACGCTTAACGGAGGCGGCCGCTCCCGGTGGCCGCCTCATTTTTTCGCCTTTACCCTCCGACTCCCGAATCGATTCGATGGCTCGCCTCGATTCCCCACAACCGCAACTGTGAAGGTGTTTGCAGAGGCGAAACGCGGGACGGCTTGGTTGAAGGAATTTTGCGTGGGACCAGGGAATAACCGTCGATTGCCGGAGTTTCATATACAGATGGAAGAATCGCAGCCAGCGGAAATCGAGAGCGACCAAGAGTTGACAATCAAATGACATCCTCGGTGTATCTCCTCCGTTGGCTTTTGTGTCTAACGCAAAGTACTGCTGGAACAAAATCATAAGCAAAGGAAGTGGAAACTAGACCAATGAAAAAAGACAGCTCTCCATCTACGGTAATGTCGGAAACCAACTCACCTGAAGCAAATCTATCTTCGGCAGAAGAAGGCGTTCAACGGCACTGGCAGGGTGTAGTCAAGAGGCGTTCGTTTCTGAAGGGCCTGGGGATTGCCAGCGCAACTCTGTCGGCCAGCGCTTTGCTCGGAGCCGAGAGCAGTGCGCAAGCGACGCGAAGCTCGAGCAAGCTTTCCAGGGGCGACGCAGCTCTCTTGAAGTTCGCGGCCGCAGCAGAACTCATCGAGGCCGATCTGTGGCAGCAGTACAACGAACTGGGCGGTGTTCAGGGCGGCAATCCCGCCTACATTGCCGCGCTCAGCAACCTGGACGGCGATATGCCGCAATACATCGCCGATAATACTGACGACGAACTGAGTCACGCGGCTTTCCTTAATGCCTATTTGATTTCAAAGGGCGAGGAGCCGGTTGATCTGGATGTGTTCCGGACCTTGCCCAGCAGCCAAGCGAGTGGCGCCAAGAATATCGGAAGGCTGACGAACCTGCTGAAGTTGAACGTTGACCTCAGCTGGTACACGCGTTATCGCAGCTCCCAGAATCCCGATTTCGGTGTGAAATTCCAGGGACCCTTCACTATCGAAAACCAGCCAGCCATTCCGCTGAACGACACCGACACGCCTCCCAACCAGCCGCAACCGGTTCCTCCTGCGACCCCGCAAGAATCGCGGATGCAGGCCATTGCGAACACCGCTGGATTCCACTTTGCGTTCATCGAGCAGGGTGGCGCGAGCCTGTATCCGACGCTGGCCTTCAAGGCTACCGACCCTGAGGTCCTGCGAATCCTGGTGAGCATTGGCGGAGTCGAGATCGACCACTTCGGGCTCTGGCACGATAAGGCAGGCAATGCGGTGAATCAGCCTCTGGCTGGCGTAACCGATCCAGAAACCGGTCTGACATTCCCGGATCTCAATGCCCGCAACTCAGAGCTCGATCAGACGAACCTGATTCTGCCCGAGCCCTGCACATTCATCAGCAAGAGTTTGCCCCAATGCTCGGTGATTCGGCCAACGCTGACACAGAACGGCGGAGCAATCGCCACGATCAAGGCTTTCACGGATGACCTTTTGTTCCTTGGTCAATCGCAAGCCTTCTTCGGCCTGGTCAATAAGCTGGCGATCGAGGCTGATTCAGTCAAACGCGGATTTTAACTGTTGCGAGCTCTCCCCTTGCTGTAAGGGCGGGCGCTGTATCTGATTGCGAGTTGCAGCGCCCGCATTTTTCTTGAACCGATCTTTGAGACTCTATCACCCGATCCAAGGAGCCATTATGATTGAAGGACTGTTTCAACCGACGCACCTTCTGCTGATTTTTGGAATCGCATTGCTCGTATTCGGGCCCAAGAAGCTTCCCGAGTTGGGCAAAGGCATTGGAGAGGGCATCCGCGGCTTCAAGTCAGCGATGAAGGCTGAAGAAGGGAAGCCCTCCAGCACAACTACCGCTTCCAACGAACAAAACACAACCAAGGGGTGAATCGTGGGTTTTGGCATGGAAATTCTCTTCGTGCTTTTGCTCGGGCTCTTGATACTGGGTCCGAAGCGACTGCACACAGTGGCGGTCCACGCAGCGAAGGCAAAAGCTGAACTCGAGAATGTGACGCGTGGCCTAAAATCTCAACTCGCCGCAGAACTCGATGCCGCGCGCGGGCCCGGCAAGTCTGGCTGCTCTCATGTATTAGTTGGGGACTGTGAACTCTGTTCAACTTTCGAATCTGTACCGGGGTTCTCGGAAGCTGACGAAGCGCTGAACGTGAGTCGTCACTAGAGACGGAGGGAACCGCAAATGCTGGAAAGCATTGTTGAGCTGCTGGCCTGTCTATTCTTGACCGCGCTGACCTTGCTGATCAGTTCTTGTATCGTCGGCTCGGTTGCTGCGGCTCTACGGAGCTGCGGAACCGTTTCCGATGTCGAGCGTGTCAGCGCTTCTGGCCGTCGTTCCCTTCGTCATACTGGCCTCCACAAGCGTGGTGGCGATGTTGGGGGCTTCCCAACCCTCACACGAATCGGCGATGAAAATCGCCCTCGCGAAGTGGTCGCTATGACGACGAAACAACCGCATTGCCCCTCTCCATCGCTGTACGCAGCCTTGCCCCGTCGATCCCCAGAACCTGATGCCTAAATGGCATCGATAGCCTGCACGACAGCTGCTTGCCGATTTATGTGCTTCCTACAGGCATCGCAGCGACCAAATCCAACTTTTGGTATCTAATAAGGTCATCGGTCAGCATAAGTCTGTACTC
>Ga0210403_10003419_pt1 | contig 13991 bp, 15 predicted proteins | sample IncBWC19MmetaG_FD_150863 | JGI IMG/M metagenome (GOLD analysis project Ga0210403, IMG submission 150863) | Forest soil microbial communities from Barre Woods Harvard Forest LTER site, Petersham, Massachusetts, United States - Inc-BW-C-19-M | ecosystem: Environmental > Terrestrial > Soil >... | reverse complement strand
GTGGTAAGTTCGCACCGTCGGTTGTTCCCACTTTGTTAGGAAATAGGATTGTAGCCTCCGCGGTCCAACCGACGTCTCTCGGTTGTTTTGGAGAGTGGGGCGTGCATCGCTGGCAGGGCAGTGCACCCTCACGGCATTGGCGTATCCTTGTGGTGGATTGCCTGGCCGGACGGGCGCGATTTTCGTGGGCGAGACAATCATGGCGCGTGGTGAAACAGAGGGTGCCGATCCGTGGCTGGCGGACATGCCGCCCACAGCGCGGCAAAGCTGGTCGGCAGTCGCCGTCGCCGCAGTCGCGCTTATCGTATTTGGAGGTGTGGTTCCCTTCGCCGGCAGGCCACTGGCGGAGCTTAACGCATTCTTTCCGGCGCTAGACGCCATTGTTTTCGTCACCGACTTAATCACCTCAGTTCTACTATTTTCGCAGTTTTCGATTTCCCGTTCACGCTCACTTTTGATACTGGCGAGTGGATATCTCTTTACGGCACTGATTGTCATTCCGCATGCCCTTACCTTCTCTGGCGCGTTTTCGCCAACCGGACTTCTCGGTGCCGGCATCCAAACCGGGTCATGGCTTTTTATCTTTTGGCATGTTGGTTTTGCCGCCGCGCTGTTGGCGTACGCAGTGCTCAGGGAGGAAAAACGCGCAAAACCCATTTCGGAGGCGTCAACGCTACCTGCGATTGGCTGGAGCGTGGCGAGTGTATTCGGCCTGGTGTGCGGTTTCACATGGCTTGCCACCGCGGGAGTGACGCTTCTGCCGCCCATAGTTCTGGACCAGACCACAATTAGTCCTTTGGTGATTTATCCTATTTCTTTTACAATGTTGATTTCGGCGGCTTGCCTTGCCGTATTGCTGGTCCGTCGGCGTTCGGTGCTTGATCAATGGCTTATGGTCGTGGCTTTGGTGCTCATTTTGGAGCTGGCATTTAGTGGCTTGCTTCCCGCCGTCCGGTTCAGTACTGGCTTTTATGCCGGACGCGCGTTTTCGCTTGTTACGTCAAGCATCGTTCTGATCGCTGTGCTCACAGAGACGACCTGGCTCTATGCGCGCCTCATCCACTCAAACGCGATGCTGCGACGCGAACGAGATAATAAGCTTATGAACTTGGAGGCTTTGGCGGCAGCGATTTCACATGAGGTAAAACAACCGCTCTCATCCATCGAATTAAATCTTGGCTCGGTATTGAGTTTTATTGACCGTGAACCGGTCGACGTTGAGGAGGCGCGGTCAGCTCTGAACGATCTGATTAGCGACAGCCGCCGGATCAGCGAAGTGCTCGACAACGTCCGTGCCTTGTTTGGCAAAACCGGTCGGGTGCAAGAGCCAATTGATGTGAATGAAGCGGTCCTTGGAGGATTACGGATTCTGCGCGGGGAGCTGAGAGATCATGGTGTTACAGTTCGCGTCGAACTGGCATCCGAATTGCCACCTGTTATGGGCAATAGGGTTCAATTGCAGGAAGTCGTCCTGAATTTGTTCCATAACGCGGTTGAGGCAATGGACGCCGTCAGAGGGGACTTTAGGGTGCTGAAAGCAAAAACTGAGTATCGTGATCGCAAGGCAGTGATCATCGAAGTAGAAGACTCAGGACCAGGCATTAGTCCAGAACGCGCGGGCAGCATTTTTGATGCGTTTGTCACCACGAAGCCGCAAGGCATGGGAATGGGACTTGCACTTTGCCGGATGATTATAGAGCGTCATGAAGGCCATTTTTCGGTCTGGCCGGCTCATCCGCACGGCTCCATTTTTCGGATTATTTTGCCACAAACCAATTTGCCTCACTGAATGATCTTTGTCGGCTTTGGGTCAGGTGCGGCGGTTTAGCCCGCGGCAGCCGAGCGTCAGGTTCTCCTCCGACAGCAGACGCATCACTGCACTGCCGCGAACCGCCGCAGTGGGCCAATTGCGGACTCATGCACTGCAGCGACAGTCCGCTTTCGAACAGTGTCGGTTTGTTGCCCGTAGATATTGGTCCGCTGCTCAATCGCCAGAACGCACTGTTCGCCGATCACGACCATGGCGCGGAGAACTGATCCTGCATCGCTTCGCTCATCGAAACTTGCAAGCTCACATAAGCAGAAATTATTCGAAGGCACAGACATCGGCCACGGCGTTGCAAGGCGGAACGCATGTTTGTCGTTCGTGGTCGATGACTCTCCATACGCCTCAGTACTCTCTGAACATGCGCTGGATTTCCTTAACGTCCTTGGTTTTCAGCAATGCTTCCTGCAGCAGCACACGGGATTTCGGCGGATTGAGCTCAAGGGACGCGACGAATCCGTACTTGTCATCGTCCACCTCGTTGTTGCGGTACGTGAGCCCGCTCGGCAGCCGTGAGCTACGCACGATCACGACACCGCTCTTGGCCGCGGCGGCGCAGCGCTCGAGCGCCTGCTGGGTCATGTTGCCGTCGCCCACACCTGCAATAACGAGCCCCTTGGCGCCATTCTTGACAGCCGCATCGATCAGGTCGGTGCTCATGTTGGCGTGGGCATAAATGATGTCGACGCGCGGTAACGCCTCGACGTCAGTAATCGAAAACTCGCTCTCCGGTCCACGTCGCCCGAGCGGAACTCCGAACCACGTGATCTTCCCCGTGTTGACGAGCCCCGCTGGCCCGCGATTGGGGCTGCCAAACGTCTGCACGCTCGAAGTGTTGGTCTTGGTCACCTCACGCCCCGCGTGGATCGTGTCATTCAGCGCCACGAGCACACCGCGTCCCTTGGACCGCGGATCGGCAGCGATGGCCATGGCGTTGTAGAGATTCATCGGTCCGTCGGCACTGATCGCGGTCGCCGGGCGCATCGAGCCCACCATCACTACCGGCTTGTCGCTCTTGATGACGAGATCAAGGAAGTACGACGTCTCTTCAAGCGTATCCGTGCCGTGCGTGATGATTACACCGTCGATGTCGGACTGAGCCAGCACTTCGTTCAAGCGCTTGGCGAGCTTGAGCCAGACCTCGTCGTTCATGTCCTGGCTGCCGATATTGACGATCTGCTCGCCAGTGATATCGGCCAAGTCCTTCATCTGCGGCACCGCATCGATGAGATCCTGAACGCTGAACGCGCCCGATTTGTAGCCGTATTGGGCTTGGCTCGCCTGCGCGCCCGCAATCGTGCCGCCGGTGGCTAGGATCATGATGCGTGATTGTGCGGCTTCTGCTGCGTACACCGACAGCGCGAGAGCCGCGGTCAGCAGCGCCACCCATAGATGGAGGTTGATTCGCTGGGTATTCATGACCTCACTTCCTCTTGCTCTTGGCAACAGGCTTGCCCTTGCTGCCCTTGCCGGTTGCTTTGCGGCATGGCCTCTGGGCTCGAAAGGTAACCGATCAGAGCGAGCGCGCTCTGCCCCGCCGTCGAATTCGTGCAGACGGCCGCGACGAACTGGATCGTGAACTGGGCCTCCGCGGGCAGCCGTCCGACAAGTTCGACGCAAGAGCCATCAAAGAAGCCGCAAACGAACGGCGCGTCCAGTCGCACATAATCAAGACTTCTGTGCGCTTCATGGCTGCTCCCTCCTCACCGAGCTTCGGTGCGGAGTGTTCACCAGCCGTACTGCGTCCAATTTGATGTAGATCAAGGCAGCAGGAATTTCCGCCGCGCAGCCTGCCGGATTTGGGCGCGCGAGCAGACACGAATGTCTGGTGAGGTCGAGACGCGCTCCCTACCACATCGCGCATTTGTGATGTGCGTTAGTCTTAGACTGGACAGCGTGCCTGACCTTTACCTCCGCCGCGAGGGGAGCTTCGGGGCCAAGAACGGCGGTTCGGGCCCCATCCGCCGACCGTCCGGTTTGCCCGCGATTGTGTTGCAAAAGTCGTTTTGCACTGGTGATCAAAAATCCTGTGGGCTGCAGGCGCGGCTTTCGTGTAAAGATGTGAGGGACCTCATCACCTCACGTTAAACTCACAGGCGACTTCGGCAACGCGATTGAGGTCATACGAATCGGTGATCGCTTTCCGGTTCGTGTTTTCGCGAAAAATTCGTGGTCGTGCAACTTTCGACTTTTGCAACACAATCCCCGCCATTGCGGACGTTCTGCTGCACTGCCGTGAACCGCCGCTCCGGGCCGCGACCGGACCTCGACTGCGCTGCAGCAATTATCTGGTCCCGCGCCTACTCGATCACCTCGTCGGCGATGGAGAGCACGCCTGACGGCACTTCGAGGCCGAGCGCCCTTGCCGTTTGCCAATTGATGACGAACTCAAATTTGGTTGCTTGCAAGACCGGGAGGTCGGCAGGCTTCGCGCCCTTGAGAATTTGACCGGTGTAGGCGCCGACTTGACGAAAACTGTCGACGATATTGGCTCCATAGCTCATCAATCCACCGGCTTCGACATAATCACGAGATGCATACGCTGCCGGAATCCTATCTCGCGCCGTTAAGGTGGCAAACTGGACCCGCCGGCCTAAGAAGAATACGTCGCTGCTAACGAACAAGGCGTCCGGGCGGTCGCGTGCGAGGGCGGCGAAAGCGACCTCGATCTCGCCACTGGTACTGGCTTTGAGAGTCTGAATTTGCAACCCGATGGTCCGTGCCGGTGCCGTTATATCTATTAACGTAGACTCGGCAGCCGGGGGGTTAGCTGGGTTGATGAGCACGGCAATGCGAACGGCCTTGGGCACTAGTTCGTGCAGCAGCCCCAGCCGTTTGGCTTCGACCTCTTGGACGAAAATATTAATGCCGGTCGCATTGCTGCCCGGCCGGGGCAAGGCTGGCGACCAGACCGAGCTTCACTGGGTCGTCACCGACGCCGAACACGATCGGGATCGTCATAGTTGCTGCCTTGGCGGCCTGGGCTGCAAGGTTGCTCGCGGGCGTGGCGATAACAGCCACGCGACGACGGACGAGGTCGGTCATCAGCGACGGCAGACGATCGAACTGGCCGTCCAGCCAATGGTACTCGACCGTGATGTTCTGTCCCTCGATGAAGCCGGCCTCGCTTAGACCCTTACGGAACGCATCAGCACGGCCCGCGACCGGCGACGCACCGTTGACGAAGCCGACCACCGGCATCGACTGCTGCGCCCGCGCCGCCAGCGGCCAAGCCGCCGCGCCGCCGAGAAGCGTCATGAACTCGCGCCGTTTCATTCGATCACCTGGTCGGCGCGGCCGAGGACGGAGGGCGGGACAGTGAGGCCGAGCGCCTTGGCGGTCTTGAGATTGATGACCAGCTCGAACTTGGTCGGCTGCATCACCGGCAGGTCGCCAGGCTTCTCGCCCTTGAGGATGCGGCCGACATAGACGCCGGCCTGGCGATAGGTATCAGGAACGCTGGCGCCATAGCCCATCAGCGTGCCGGCCGCGACGCTCTCAACATCTTCCGAGATCGTCGGCAGCGCATAGCGCAGGCCCAACGCCGCAATCTGCTCGCGCCGGCCGGAGAAGAAGGCATCAGAGTCGGTGATAGCGGCAGCCCGCTGTTGGACGGCGTTCGCAAAAGCCGCCTCGATCTCGGTCTCGGTGCTGGCGCTGACAACGATGATGTCCAATCCGAGGCGGCGGGCTGCCGCCTGCGCACCCAGTATTGCGCTTTGCGACGTCACCGGGTTGCTCTGGTTTACCAAGAGGGCAATACTTGTGGCCGCAGGGATCACATCACGTAACAGCTCCAGTCGCTTCGGTACGAGCTCGCCGCCGATAAAGGTCACGCCGGTCGCGTTGCCCCCGGGCCGATTGAGGCTTGCGACCAGCCCGGCCGCGACCGGATCAGTGCCGGTCGTAAACACGATCGGAATGGTGTGGGTCGCGACCATCACGGTCCGCACGCCAGGGGCGTTGCCGCCGACCAGGATGGCAGCGACCTTGCGGCCGATCAGATCGGCCGCCATGGCAGGCATCCGTTCGAACCGGCCATCGGCCCAGCGAGATTCGATGGCGACATTGCGGCCCTCGACGAAGCCCGTTTCGCTCAGGCCCCGACGGAATCCGGCCATGTTGTCCACCCACTCAGCTGCGGACACGCCGTAAAGCGTCCCGACCACCGGCAGCGCCGGCTGCTGCGCGCGCGCCGTCAACGGCCATGCCGCTGCCGCGCCACCGAGTAGCGTGATGAATTGCCGCCGTCTCATGCTCGTACCCTTGGGCCAGAACAAGCCATCGTACTCGTTCAAGTCGGCCTTCTGGAAGGGGTCAGTCCGGCGGTGCCGACCGCATCCGCCGACCGTCCGCTTCTCCTTCAATTGTAGGCATCATGCCGCGTTGCCGCGGACAGCGGGTCCGGGCCAACACCCGACTCATGCAGTGCAGCAAGGCGTGCAGTGCAGCAAGGCGGCACCCCTATTCGATCACCTCGTCGGCGCGCAACAGGAACGCCTCCGGGATCGCGAGGCCGAGCGCCTTGGCAGTCGTGAGATTGATGACCAGCTCAAACTTCGTCGGCTGCTGGACCGGCAGGTCGGCCGGCTTCGTCCCGCGTAAAACCTTATCGACAAGGTCGGCGGCGCGCCGGAACAGGTCCGGGAAGCTCACTCCATAGGACATGAGACCTCCGGCTTCGACGTACTCCCGAAAGCCGTGCATCGTCGGCAATCGCGCGGCGAGTGCCAAGGTGTTGATTCGAACCCGGTTGAAGGTCACGACCTGATCGGTCACGATATATAGCGCCTCCGCGCGACCCTTGAGCAACAACTCGAAGGCAGGCGCGAAATCCTCAGCGCGCCGGATTTCAGACAAAGTGGCTTCGAGAGCGAGCTTGCCGGCCGCGGCCTGAACCTCGCCTATCTCCCGCGCGGCGGCGGGAGTAGTGATATTGGCCATGATTGCAAACCGGCGGAGACCGGGCACGACCTCTCGCAAAAGCTCGAGGCGCTTGCCAGCGACATCAGTCGACTGGGCCGAGAGGCCGGTGACGTTGCCGCCCGGTCGCGCGAGACTCGCGACGAGGCCGGTGCCAACCGGGTCTGCCGCCGCTGCGAAGACGATCGGGATAACCGCTGTCGTCTGCATTGCCGCAACGACTTGTGGAGTTCCGGATGTGGCAATGACATCGACCTTGAGCCGAATGAGCTCGGCGATGAGTTCCGCCGAGCGCTCGGGGTGGCCTTCCGCCCAGCGATACTCGATCGCGATGGTACGACCCTCGACCCAACCGAGTTCGTGCAGCCGCTGCACAAAAGCGGCGGTCCATTGGCTCTGCGTCGCAGCCGAGTTTGTGCCCAAGAACCCGATGGTCGGCAGCTTCGCCGGCTGCTGCGCCCGCGCCGCCAGCGGCCAAGCTGCCGCCGCGCCGCCGATAAGCGTGATGAACTCGCGCCGCCTCATGCAGTCCTCCCCAAGAGCGTTTGGACCACGCCAAGCGGCTCAAGACATAGCACATCGGGCCGTGGCGGTACGGGGTCTTGGAACGGGGTTAGAAGCCAAAAATTAGTGGAGGGTCGCGGCCAGTGATCCGAGCAATCACGCAGCGGTACATTCGGTCGATCGCTTCCCGCGCTTGAGAGTAGTGACCGCCTTCGTAATCCTTAGTGTAATGTCGCCTTTCGCGTAGCGCGTTCCAGATAGGGACAAGCGTCGTGGAAGCGACATGGCTTTTCCGTCGAGTTGCAAATGCGCAGATCGCTCGCCGGCAAAAAAAGCAACGACAAATTCGGAGCCATCGAGACAGGAATACGTAAAGAACGTTTGGGCCACCGCCGGCGCCTGGACGATCACAATAGCCGCCGCTCCGAGTAGGGTGATGAACTTGCGCCGCCCGATCATTCGATCACCTCGTCGGCGGTGGCGAGCACGCTTGCCGGCAGGGTGAGGCCGAGCGCCTTGGCGGTCTTGAGATTGACGACGAGGTCGAACTTGGTCGGTTGCTGGACCGGCAGGTCGGCCGGCTTCTCGCCCGCGACAATGCGGCCGGTATAGATGCCGACTAGGCGGTACAGATCGTCACGGTTGGTATCGTAGCTCAGCAGCCCGCCGGCCACGACGAAATCCCGGACGGAAAACATCGCGGGCAGCGCGTAGCGCACCGCGAGCGCGCCGATCCGTTCGGGGCGGCTGGAGAAGAACGAATCCCCCATGACCAGAAGCGCGCTCGCGCGCAGTTGCGCCACGGCAGCGAAAGCAGCATCGATCTCGGCATCGTTCCTGGCCGTGTGGACGCGGACTTGCCGGCCGAGCGTGAAGGCGGCTGCCTCCACGTCCTTGGTGCTGGATGCGGTGATGGCGCCTTCCGGGTTCACCAGCATGTCGATCACGGCTGCATTGGGGAGCGCCTCGCACAACAGCGCCAGGCGCTTGGGCATCAGCTCGGCACCGAATCCGACGACGCCGGTGAGGTTGCCGCCCGGCCGGGCGAGGCTGGCGACGAGCCGGTTCTTCACCGGATCGGCGACAAAGCTGCTGACGACGGGAATTGTGCTGGTCGCAGCCTTGAGGGCGAACGCCGAGCTGTCGCCGCCGGGCGCCGCGATCACGGCCACGCGGCGAGCCACGAGCTCCGCCGCCAGCGCCGGCAGGCGGTCGTTGCGCCCATCGGCCCAGCGGAATTCGAGCGCGAAATTGCGGCCCTCGACATAGCCGGTTTCGCCCAGGCCCCGGCGAAACGCCGCAATGACCTGCGCCGACGTCTCGGCGGTGGCCGGATGCAGGAACCCGACCACCGGCAGCGCCCGCTGCTGCGCGCGCGCCGAAATCGGCCAAGCCGCCGCGCCGCTGAGAAGCGTGATAAATTGGCGCCGTTTCATGCAATCACTTCCTGACCGGATCGTCCTGGGAAGGAAATGCCCCGCCCCATTGGGGCTAATCGGCAGAGTATCACGCCCGGAGATGCCGGTCTGTGGCCTATTTCACGTTCGCAAGGCGCTCGAAATCCAGGGCAACTTCACAGGTGCTGCGATGCACACTCGGGGTCCGGGTTGGGTCAGACTCGGTAAAGCTCAGACCGAGCAAATGTCTTCCACTCTACCTCGACAACCGGACCCTTTTGACGGCGTTCCGCACTTCCGGGTAGGGCCAATAACGGTCATCCCGGCTCGAAAGCCCCTTACGTGCCCCGGGCGGCTGAGATAGCCTAACAATCGGGGGACACCGTGGGGCACGTTCTTGAGCAGGCTCGACCGTCGTAAATTCCTGCACGTGGGCGCGGCGGCCGCCGCGTTGCCGGTGGTATCGCGGGTCGCGTCGGCGCAGACCTATCCTGTTCGCCCGATCACCATGCTCGTACCCTATCCGGCGGGGGGAGGCATCGACGCGCTCGGTCGGGTCCTCAGTGAGCATTTGTCGCGCTCACTCGGTCAACCGATCGTCATCGAGGATGTTGGCGGTGCCGGGGGAACAATCGCCATGAGCCGTCTCGCGCGCGCAGCGCCCGACGGATACGTCCTTGGCATAGGAACAGTCGACCAGGTTGTGAACGGCGCCATCTATCAACTAACATACGATGTCGTGAGTTCGTTCGAACCGATAGCTATGCTGGCCAACAGTCCCTACCTGATCGTGAGCAAGAGCGCTTTGCCGGCCACCAATCTCAAGGAGTTGATTGCCTGGCTGCGGACGAATGGTGGAAAGATTGCACAAGGGCACAACGGCGTCGGCGGTGGGCAGCATCTGTGCGGGATCAATCTGCAAAGAGCCATCGGCGTACAATGGCCGTTCGTTCCGTACCGTGGCGCCGCGCCGGAGCTGCAAGATTTGGTGGCTGGGCAGATCGACCTGCTATGCCCGCTCGCGGGGTCTGCGCTATCGCTGGCGCGAAGTGGAAAAATCAGACCTTACGCCGTTACGGCTGGGACTCGGATGATGTCCGCCCCGGAGATTCCGACCGTTGATGAAGGCGGATTGCCCGGGCTCTACGTCTCTGCATGGGCCGGCTTGTTGGCATCGAAAGGGACACCAAGGGATGTTCTTGCCAAGCTCAATTCAGCCGTGCGGACCGCGCTGGACGATTCGCCGACGCGGCAACGCATCGCCGACCTTGGCTTCGACGTTCCGGCTGCTGAACAACAAACGCCGGAGTCTCTCGGCGCGTTGCAGAAGGTCGAGCGGGACAAATGGTGGCCGATTATCAAGGCGGCCGGCATCAAGGCGGAGTGAACCGGTTCGCATCGACGATGACCAGTCAAGGTCAAAAGCGCCGGTTCGGGCCTCGTCCGCCGACCGTCTGCTTATCCTTCCATTGCAGGCATCATCCTGCGCTGCCGCGAACCGCCGCTCGGGGCCATTTCCGGACTCATGCACCGCACAACCACGGGCGGCTTGGGGCCGATCGCATGATGGCCTATCTAGACGAAGCCCGCTAGCTCCCTCGCTCCGGCCGGCGTGGTGATCTTTGCAGCCCTCAGAAATCCGGCTTGTCAGCAGTTGGGACCGCAGCGTCTTTTTCGGTACCGTATTTATGCGGGTTTTCTGCACAGACTTGTTCCGGCCAGTCACGGAAGACGCGCCGATAAGTTTTGGTCGCGGACCAAGATGTTGTGAAGACTTCTTTGTCTTCGACCGTGAATTGGAGTTGCAGTCCCTTGCCCTTGTAGGTGGGGTTGGGCGCCCACCCTTCACCGATCCCCTGACCGCCGCGGCTGTTCTCCTTTCCACCACGCTCCCATGCCGCCTTCGCGGCTTCGTAATCGATCAACCGGTATCGTTCGACCACGCGCAGAGCTTGGGTGAACGGCGTGCCGTACTGGTCGACGGCGGAAAACGGCCCGATCTTGAATCCCACGGTGTCGATCACCAGCGTGTCGCCTTCGTAATGGCCCACGGAATCCCCGTACCAGGACAGCGTCACCTGCGCGGGATGAGGCTCATTCATACGCACACGCCGGACTTCATGATCTTCGTCGTAAAGCATTGTGATCTTGTCGGATTGCTGCAACAATTGCACTGCGGAGTTCGTGAAAATAAAGGGCACGCCTTCCGGCCAACACTGGTTGCGTGGACTTGGATAGCCCACGCCCGCCAGTGACATTTCAGCGTGCTTCTTGACGACTTCCGCGGCCGCCGGATTCAAGATCGGATTGGTATAATCGCCGGCCAGCCGTATGGCGCTGCTGACGAGCGGGGCGTTCGCAGCCGGCAAGGGCCGGCCATCGACGTCAAAGGTCTGGCGCCGCCGCGACTTGTTCACGACCGGGCCAGGGCCCGACAGCGGCGGTTCGATCCCATAGAGGTATGGGTTGCCCCAAACGCCGGAGAAATCAGGGAGCGATGCTGAACGTTGGCTTCCCTCCTGTGCGAGCGCCGACGACGAGAGGAGGGCCGCGGCAGAAGCCACCGCAAAGATCCATGTCCGCGTCATGGAATTCTCCCGTTCAAGTACCGGGCCGCGCCCATTGGGGCAGCCAACGCCCGTGGCAGATTAGGATTGAAGGTTACACCAATTTTCGGGGCTTTCAGGAGCGGGAAAATGCCCGCTTATCGCGACCGCTGCGTGGAATGACATATTCGCTAGCCCCGTGCGAGACCCTCGCCCAAGGCCAAACGCAGGGCGGTGGTTGCAGCCATGCAGGGGCACGTGCTCGCGTCCGGCGAGCTTGTGACCCGATTCGGCGCTCACAACTTCGACCCGCCAAAATAGACTTTTGGCTTCAGAAATCCGGCGCAGGTCAAAGTCGGGCGAACCAGAAATATGGTCCGCTTCGTCGGCCCTCATGTCCGACGGTGCGGACCCGCGTCCGCGGACCGTCCGGTCTTCCGCCGACAGCGGGCATGTCGTTGCACCGCCACGAACAGCGGGTCCGGGCCAGTTGCGGACATGTTGCCCATACGCCCTGGATGGCTCAGCCGAGGCCAGCAAAAGTCTGACAATTAGCAACTATATCGTGTAGGGGGTATCGGGTGAGCCTTCGTCCAGCGCCAAGTTCTCCCCCTCTGCCGCAGGTAATCACCGCTGACTACTGAACCAAGGGGTGCGCAAATGTCGGGTCCGTTCCCCCACGTTGAACCATACGAGAGCGGTATGCTCGATGGGGGCGATGGGCATCAGGTCTATTGGGAGTGCTGCGGGAATCCCGCTGGCAAGCCCGCGCTGTACCTGCACGGTGGTCCCGGTTCAGGCTGCTCGGCGGGACCCGTCCGGGGCTACTCCGGCGCGGCTCGTTTGATTATTTTGATTGTTTTCGACCTCCGAAGACCGTTTCGTAAAATCGAGCCGATCGTTCGATGTCGGCGACGGTGAGAAAGTGTGCGACGGTAAACCCATCCTGCGGCGGCATCTGATAGCTTTTCTGCTCGACTTGTACTTGGTTCATAGATGACTCCAATTCGGATAGCCAATGGTGACAAGCGATGCTGGGCCTATTGTACGCGGCGCGTGCGCAAGTCAAAACTGAAACAGGCCCCGCCTAGGACGGAATTGTTGTTCGCGCGAATGCCGCCGCCATGAGCTTCGACGATGGACTGACAAATTGCCAAACCCATGCCCATACCGGTGTCTTTGGTCGTGAAGAAGGTATCGAAAAGACGAGGGAGATGCTCCGGATCGATTCCCGGGCCGCTGTCCTCGATGCTGCAGCAGACCGTCTCAGGGTCTGAAAGCATGGTTCGGATAGAAATTCTGCGGTCCGCCGACGCAAGCTGCGTCATCGCTTGGACCGCATTGATGGTCAGGTTGACGATGACCTGTTGTAGCTGAGCGCGGTTCGCGACAATTTGGGGAAGCTCCCGTGTTAGATCGAGGGACATGATGATCCCTTTCTCCTGCAGCTCATAGTGGAGGAAGGTCAGTGATTCATTGATCACATCATCAATCGACAGCGGTTTCTGTTCGGGCGCTCGTTGGCTCGTAATGTCACGAATGCGCCCCACGATCTCGGACGCCCGCCGCGCGTCGGCGACGATGCGTTTTGTGAGCACCCGGACCTCTTCGATATCCGGCTCGTCCCGCGTTAGCCAGCGCAGGCTGGACTCGCCGTTCGTGGCGATCGCGCAAAGCGGTTGGTTAACTTCGTGGGCGATCGAGGCTGTCAACACGCCGAGGCCCGTGACCTTGGTGACGTGTGCGAGTTCCGATCGAGCTTTGGCGAGCGCCACATCGCGGTGCTCCAACTCCTTGGTCCTGGCGCGCACCTGACTTTCCAGACTATCGGCTAGTTCGCGCAATTCTGCATCCGCTTTTTCACGCGCGGCGGCTTCCAATCTGAGTTCCTCTATGGATTCAACGGTTTGATACGCGGCTGACGCGAAACGACCCATGCTTTCGAGCAACCGCTGGTCCTCCGCGTCAAACTTGCGATTATTGCGGTGGGCGATCACCCAAATCGTACCGACCGCTTTTCCATTTACAAAGAAAGGAACGAGCAATCCCTCTTCGGCGAGCGGCTTCGCGGCGCTCAAGTATGGATAACGACGTTCCCAATGAGTGAACAGCATTGTAGCGTTGCAGTCGAGTACATCACCGCACGGGCCAAAATTGCGCGGGGTACCTCCACCTAGGTGGGGACGCCAGGCGCCGGCAATTGCCGCCCAGCAGAACCGATTTCCGTCCTTCGTCAGCAGACTTAGGCCGGTCGAATCGGCGTCCAACACTTCAAGGACCTTATCGGCGAGCGTTTGCAGAATTGTGCGCGGAGAATCGGCTAACGCGCTGACCAGTGCCGCGAGCGCCGAGTTCTCCTTGTCGTGATCGGGTGGCCGCCGGGGGCGATTAAGCAACTCGTCCGTGCAGAGAATTGATTCCAGGGGAGCCGCTGGAGTTGCCGCTTCCACGGAAGCGATATTCTGTGAATGCGCGGGATCAGTCATTTCTGACTCCGCTATTCCCCGGATGACTCCCAAACTGGCGCGAATATTAGCGCTTTTGCGGCCCCGCCAGCCATGACGACCGTCAATTTTCTAATTTTTTGCCGGTACACGCTCCGGAATGGAACACGGCGAAGGTCCGCTTCGGGTCAGACGAAGGTCCGCTTCGGGTCAGGAGCGGCGGTGTAGGCCGTGGCCACCGAGCGTCGGGTTCTCCCTGAAAGCTGACCCACCGCTGCGCCGCGGCGAACTGACAAAATGGGCCAACAGCGGTCATTCCGCCCTCTGCGATCAGCGCACTTTGGCACCAGAA
>Ga0210403_10003415_pt1 | contig 14008 bp, 9 predicted proteins | sample IncBWC19MmetaG_FD_150863 | JGI IMG/M metagenome (GOLD analysis project Ga0210403, IMG submission 150863) | Forest soil microbial communities from Barre Woods Harvard Forest LTER site, Petersham, Massachusetts, United States - Inc-BW-C-19-M | ecosystem: Environmental > Terrestrial > Soil >... | reverse complement strand
CTCGCGAACGCAATTCTTCCGCCGCCTTCCGCGATTGTTCCGCCGTGAACGACACCCGCTCCCGCACCTCAACAGGCGCCGTACGGTGGTTCAATCCCACGAGAACAATCTCCATGCCCGTCTCGCGCCCCTAGAAATACCGATGACTCTGCGACAAATACAAGTTCACCACCGTAAAACTCATCACCACCACAAAAAAATTGAAAATGCACAGCTTTGACGCCCGCGCCCCTCGCCACGTCGCCGACCGCGCCAGCTGAAAATAAATCACATAGAGCAGCAGTACCAGCAACGTGATCACATATTTCGGATCGTAGTACCAGAATTGCCCCCGCAGCCGGTCCACCCACACGAATCCCAGCGCCGTCCCAATCGCAATCGACACCAGCCCCACCAGAACGCTCGACCGGCTCATCCTCTCCAGCAACTCCAGCGGCGGCAACCGCCACACCACGCTCCCCATCTTTCGGCTCTTCAAAAGTCTCTCTTCCCCCAAAAAAATCAGGCTGAACACAAACGAAAGCGCGAACGCCGCATACGCCAAAATGCTCAGCGTCACGTGAAAGGCAAACGCGATTCCTCGCGCCGGCACAGGAGACAACCGATCCGCCGGCGCCAGATGCGCCGCCACAAAAAACACAAGTATGAACGGCAGAACGAACGCGCCCAGCGAGCGTTGCCGGTGAAAAAGTTCTAGTCCCAAATACGTCAGCGCCAGCAACCACCCAAACAGCGACATCGACCCGTAAAGGTCATGATAAGGAACGGTATGCTGCCCCCGCGAACGCTCCAGCAGCGCAAAATAGTGCGCAACAAGCCCTAGCCCGAGAAAAATCGTTCCGAGCCGCCCCATTATCTCCTTCCCGGTGTTCAAAAAACGCAGGTAGAGCGCCAAACTTCCAGAGTACGTAACAATCGTCAAAATCAGGAACGCGTCTTTCATCAACTCTAGAATCCTAGTTTTCCCTCAAGCGCACTCTATGACTACGCGCGCATCCTCAGGCACAGGCAACCCATAACTTCGGCATAATTGAGAGTATAGCCCACCCCCGAGGCGCCCCGCACAGCCCTTGCCTCCTTCTGCAATCATCTCCCGGATTTGTTATCCTCTTTCCCAGGCGCAAGATGGCCACAAACTCTGCTCCCCTTGATCGAAAGGACCTCTTCCTCCGCGCCTGCCGCGGCGAAACGCTCTCGCGCCTTCCCGTCTGGATGATGCGCCAGGCCGGCCGCTATCTCCCCGAGTACCGCGCCATCCGCGCAAATCACGCCTTCCTCGAAGTTTGTAAAACGCCCGACCTCGCCGTCGAGGTCTCTCTCCAACCCTTTCGCCTCCTCGGCGTCGACGCCGTCATCGTCTTCTCCGACATTCTTATCCCCGCCGAAGCCATGGGCCTCAAACTCGAACTCGGCGACGCCGGGCCCAACTTGCCGGAGCCCGTTCGTTCTAAACGCGATGTCGAAAAACTAAAGCTCTTCGATCCCGAAATGGAAACCGCCTTCCTCCCCGAAGCCATTCGCCGCATCGTCCACGAAGTAGGCCCCACGGTTCCCGTTCTCGGCTTCGCCGCCGCTCCCTGGACCCTCGCCTGCTACATGGTCGAAGGCCGCACCAAAGAAGGCTTCGCAACCGTAAAAAGTTTCCTGCTAAGCGAGCCCGCCGCCTTCCGCGAGCTACTCCACCGCATCGCGCAAGCCACTATCCCTTACCTAAAAGCCCAAATCGCCGCCGGCGCCTCCGCCGTTCAACTCTTCGACACTTGGTGCGGTGAACTCTCGCTGCGCGACTACGAGGCCTTCGCTCTCCCCGCCACACAAGAAATCATCTCCGCCCTCGGCGGCACCACTCCCGTCATCTATTACACAAAGGCCTCGCATCACCTTCTCCCAGCCATCGCCCGCTCCGGCGCCAATGTCCTCAGCGTCGACTGGCGTATCGATCTTCGCGCCCTCCGCGAACAACTCGGCCCCCGCATCGCCATCCAAGGCAACGTCGACCCCGCTGTCCTCTTCGGCCCCCCAGAACAAATTCGCCGCATCACGCAAGAAACCGCAGCCGCTCTAGGCGGCACTGGCCACATCCTCAATCTAGGCCACGGCATCCTCCAACACACCCCAGTCGAAAACGCTCAACTCTTCATCCAAACCGCCCAACAATCTCTTCAACCCGAAGTTGTAGGGGTGGGGCTTGCCCCACCCTCCGTCCGCGGAAGCGCATCATGACCCTAGCCAACCCCACCCTCCAAAATATGCGCGAAGAACTCCGCGTAAGCGAAGCCTTCCTCTCCCGTTACAATCGCCCCGGCCCACGTTACACCAGCTACCCCACCGCCCCCGTCTGGAACGATTCCTTCGGCCCCGCCGACCTCGAAAAAGTCCACGAGCAAGCCGACGCCGCCAAATCCCCCGTCTCCCTCTACATGCACCTCCCCTTCTGCGAAAGCCTCTGCCTCTTCTGCGCCTGCAACGTCATCATCCAAAAAGACAAGCGCGTCACGCCCCCCTACCTCGAAATCCTGAAGCGCGAAGCGCAGCGCATCAGCCGCAGCGTCTCCAAAGATCGCCAGGTCGTTCAATTCCACTGGGGCGGCGGCACTCCCACCTATCTCACTCCCCCGCAAATCGAAAATCTCTTCAGCTTCACCCGCGATCATTTCACCTTCGCGCCCGACGCCGAAATCGGCATCGAAGTCGATCCTCGCGTCACCAATCGCGAACACCTCGAAACTCTGCGCAAACTCGGTTTCAATCGCCTCAGCATGGGCATCCAGGATTTTCATCCGCTCGTTCAAAAAACAATCAACCGCATTCAGCCTTTCGAACTCACCCGCGACCTCATCCAATCCGCCCGCGATCTCGGCTTCGATAGCGTCAACGTCGACCTCATCTACGGCCTCCCCTACCAGACCGCCGAAACTTTCGCCCACACCGTCGACCAAATCCTCGAACTCACTCCCGACCGCGTCGCCCTCTTCAGCTACGCCCACGTCCCCTGGCTCAAAAAGCAGCAAGGCTCCTTTGAAACCCATTTGCCCGAAGGCATGCAAAAATTTGAAATTTTCCGCACCGGCTTGCTGAAATTCCTCGAAGCCGGCTACCTCTACATCGGCATGGACCACTTCGCCAAACCCGGCGACGAGCTCGCCGTCTCTCAGCAAAATCGCACGCTCCACCGCAATTTTCAGGGCTACACGACCAAGGCAGGCGCCGACCTTTACGGCATGGGCATCACCGCCATCAGCGGCATCCAGAACGCCTACGCCCAAAACCAGCGCGACATCCCCAACTGGGAAAAAGCTGTCAACGATCGCGGAATCGCTACCATGCGCGGCTATCACCTCTCCGAGGACGACCGCCTCCGCCGCGCGGTAATCAGCCGCCTCCTCTGCCACACCGTCGTCTTCAAAGACGAAATCTCGCAGGAATTCAAAATCGACTTCGATCAATATTTCGCCGCTGAACTTCTCCGCATGGAACCCTTCCGCGAAGACGGCCTAGTCCTCCTCACCCCCAACGAAATTCGCACCACCCCGCTAGGCCGCATCTTCATCCGCAACCTCGCCATGCTCTTCGACCCTTACCTCGAAAAGCAGCACCTCAACGCCAAACCCCTCTTCTCCAAAACCCTCTAACCCGCCACAAAAAGACAACCACGCTAGACGCTGCCGGTAGGCGCTAATCAGGCGATAGCATCACAAACTTAAAGTCCCCGGCGCCTCTTCATCGTGCTAGATTGAACGCGCGGGACGCAGCACAGCATGACCGAGAGCCTCGATCACTTCAGGAGCTATTCGTAATGTCCCAAGCGCCTCTCGTTCAGCCTCCGCGTATCGCCGTCTGGTTGGTCGATCTGTTTACTCCTAACGGGCAGGCAGAAGCGGTCCCGGGCGAACTTCTTGAGGAATTCTCAAATCTCGCGTCGAAATCGGCCCTCGCATCTGCTCGCCGCTGGTACTGGAGGCAGAGTGCGAAAACGATCATAGTTTTCATCGGCGCAGGATTTCGAAAATCGCCATGGTTGATGATCGGCACGGTACTTGGCGGTTCTCTGCTGCTTGACTTCAGCACTTCGAACCTTCAAAAGGCGATTGTTGCGGTTATCCTTTTTAGAAGCCATCATGTCACCCCTTACTACGATTCCAACGAGGTAGCCGCTCACTTTTTCTGGTTGAGAATCGGCGTCCTGATAGGAAGCCTGTTGGAAGCGCTAATTATCGGGTCCATTGTTGCGGTGGCGACTAAAGGCAGAGAAATGGTAAGCACGATAGCGTTGAGTTTCATCTGGGTCGTAATGGGCGCGGCGCTATTTTGGCTGCCGGTTGCCATGCATGGGCCTGTCGATCCCGCACTCTTCCCGGCGATCATGGTCCAGCAATTGAGCGCCTCATGCATGATTGTTATTGGCGGAGTAATCGTTCGAGAAATTAGATCGGCCATGTCGCGACGGCCTTCTGCCACCCGCAAGGCGCGCGCCGATTTCAAAGCGTTTGACAAACTGATGAAACGCCGCCGCGGCCAGCCGCCCCGTCAAGGCGACGAAATACACGGGAGCAGAGAGTAGCCTGCAACGTCCCTTCTTTGTCTTTCTCTCTCCAGCTATCGCCGCACCGTAACGTCGCCGTTCTTTCCCCTTGTCAAACTAGGAGAGCATCGCATACACTCCTAGCCTAACTAGGAGGCCAACCCTTTGGCAAAAACCGCGGATTTGCTCCCAGGTACGCTGGACATGCTGATCCTCAAAGCCGTCTCCTTGAAACCCTTGCATGGCTACGGTGTCTTGCTGCGCATCCGCCAGATCTCCAGGGATGCCATCGAGATTCCACAAGGGTCCTTATATCCGGCCCTCTATCGATTGGAGCACCACGATCTCATAGCCGCCGAATGGGGCCAGAGCGAGAACAACCGCCGCGCCAAGTTTTACACGCTGACAGCCGCCGGTCGTCGCCGCCTGCGCGACGAAACAGCTGGCTGGAACCGCCTGGCCACCGCGATTGCCGCCGCCCTGAATACTACGTCGGAGGAGGTGTGACATGTTCAAGCGCTTACGTTCTCTGTTTCGAGTCCTTACTCGCCGCCGCGAATTTGAAGACGGCATGACCGAAGAGCTTCGCTTTCACATTGAGCAGTACACCGATGACCTTGTCCGTTCCGGCGTCTCCCCGGAAAAAGCCGCTCGCCTCGCGCGAAACGAACTCGGCAGCCTTACCAACATTAAAGGGGATTGCCGCGAGGCATTTGGCGTTCATCTGTTTGATGAACTTCGCAGGCAGCTGACCTACGCAGCCCGCCTGTTGCGAAAGACTCCTGGGTTCACTGCTACCGCGCTTCTCACCCTCGCCGTCTGTTTCGGCGCCAATCTGACAATTTTCGCCGTGATCGACTCCGTCCTGCTTCGTCCTCTGCCTTTTCCCGAGCCCGCCCGCCTCGTCACCATCTTCAACACGTATCCGAAAGCCGGCGTCGATCGCGACGGCTCCTCCCTAACCAACTATTACGAACGCCGCGGCCATATTCCAGCTTTCGTCTCGCTCTCAATCTATCGCTATGGCACGGAGATTATCGGCGAGCCTGGCTCCACGGAACGCCAGCCCACTATGCGTGTCTCTCCGGATTTTTTCTCTACTCTCGGTCTCGGCCCCGCGATCGGACGCACTTTCACAGACGAAGAAACCACTTCGGATACCGACCAGGTCGCCATTCTTTCCGACACATTTTGGCGCCAACAATGCAACGCCGATCCCCATGTGCTCGGAAAACAGATTCGCCTAAACAGTGTTCCCAGAACCGTGATCGGCGTCCTCCCTCCCGGTTTCCGCTTTCTTTCTTCCGATGCGCGGTTGTTTCTTCCGCTTGCCTCGCGCCCTGAAGATCGCACGCCCAGGGATCGCCACTCCGGCGGAAACGTCATCCAAATGATTGCCCGGCTCGCACCGGGCGCTACGCTCGAGCAAGCACAGTCTCAGCTCGACGCGCAGAACGCCGCACTCGAAGTCGACGACCCGCAGGCCAAAATGATCGCCGATGCGGGATTCCGTTCCCTGATCGTGCCATTGCATGCCGACCATGTCGCCGCCATCCGCCCCACTCTGCTCTTGCTCGAAGCAGGCGTTCTCGTCCTTCTCTTAATTGGCACAGTCAATCTTGTAAACCTGCTGCTTATCCGCGCCAACGGTCGCGTCAAAGAACTCGCCGTGCGCCTGGCTCTCGGTGCAAGCCACGGTTACATCGTGAGCGAAACGCTAGTCGAAACCACTTTGCTCACCTTGGCAGGCGGAATACTCGGCCTCGCCGTCAGCGCCAGTGGAATTCATCTCCTGCGCGAATTGGGTGCAGACCGCCTGCCTTTGGGCAGCCGCATCGCCTTCGATGCGCGATTGGCATTGGCCGGCCTGGCCGCAGCCGTTGTCTTGGGAATTGTCCTCACCGCGCCCATCGCTTGGTTCAACCTTCGACGCCATCTTGGCAACGCACTTCAATCCGAGAGCCGCGGCGGAACAAGCAGCCGCGCCGCTCAAATCCTGCGCCATGGCTTCATCGTCTCTCAGATTGCTTTGGCGTTCATGCTCTTGGCCGGAGCCGGTCTGCTGGCCGTCAGTCTTCAGCGTGTGATGGCCGTTTCTCCCGGCTTCCAGTCCGACCACGTCCTCACTGGCCAAATCCTTCTTCCGTGGGCAAACTATCCGGCCGCAGCTCGTCTGACATTTGTTCAAAGCCTGCTGGACAAAACCGCCCGCATTCCCGGCGTGCTGTCTGCTGGCGTGGTCGACAATGTCCCCTTCAGCGGCAAGACCGGCAAAAGCGCCGCCACCGTGAGAGGCTACATTGTCCCTCCAGGCGAATCCGTGCGAGGCCACTACTCCTACGGCGTCAGTGGCGACTACTTTCGCGCCATGGGTTTCTCCCTGCACGCAGGACGTTTCCTCACCACCGACGATTCACTCCCCTCCGCGGGCGTCTGTGTTGTCGATGAAGACTTCGCGCGGCACTATTGGCCAAAGGGCAGCGCCATCGGCCAACAATTGTGGGATGGATCCGAAGAGAGAAAGGATACGGAAGCGTTTACAATCGTCGGCGTTGTAGGCGGCGTAAAACAAGCGGGGCTCACCGAAGACGAAGCCCAGGGCGCGGTTTATTATCCCTATGCCTGGCGTATCGGTGACAGCTTCTACGTCGCCGTCCGCACCAGCCTTCCTCCGGAATCTCTCGGCTTGGCACTTCAAAAAGTAGTTCGGCAAATCGACCCCAACATCCCGATCACCGACCTCCAGTCGATGGACACTCGCATTACCGAAAGCCTTGCCGCCCGTCGCTCCCCAGCGCTGCTATCTGGCCTCTTCTCCGGCATCGCTCTACTGCTCACCGCCATCGGTACCTATGGCGTCCTGAGTTACGCCGTAGCCCAGCGTCGTCGCGAAATCGGCGTGCGCATGGCCTTGGGGGCGCAGCCTCGCCAGATCCGCATCCAGTTTCTTTCTCTCTCTCTCCGCCTGCTCACTGCCGGAACTTTATTGGGCTTGATCGGAGCCTGGCAAGCTGGCCGCGCCATGAACACGGTCCTTTTCCACGTACAGCCTCTCAACCTCCCCATCCTCGCCACTGCCGCCTGCGTGATGGGAATTGTGTGCTTCGCCGCCTGCCTCCTGCCATCGCAACGCGCCGCTCGCGTCTCCCCCATGGAAGCTCTCACCGAGCAGTAGCCCTTTCGCTTAACGCGCGCCGTCGCCATTCTCCGGCATTTTTGCGACGAACAACCCACACACGAAACTACCCGACGAAAAGCCGGCCCGCATGGCACGAAATGCTTTCATGTACGCCACAAATCCCGTTCCAAGTTTTGCCGCCAGGTACCAAAACGATTTGTCCTTGATAATGTCCATCCCAATGTCCCAGCTCTTCGCGCACTTCAGCGTCATATCCTCTCGATGCACCACCTGGAAACCGCCCGCCTCGAGGAACTCACTGTACTCATTCATTCCCCTCAACTCGACCATCATTCCCGTCTCAATCGGCTCAACGAATTTCTTTCTCTTCGCCTCCGTTAGATTCTCCTTCTGGAACCAGTCCGTCAGCGCGAAGCACCCACCCGGTTTCAGCAGCTTCGCCGCCGAAGCAAAGAATTTCCGCGGATCGTGATAATGCGAAATCGACTCGACCGACCAAAGCAAATCAAACGGCTCCGCAAACTTCATCTCCTCCGCGTCCATCAACAAAAAATTCGCGTCCACCTTCTCCTTAGCCGCCGCTTCCTTCGCCATCTGCACTTGCACGGGAGAAATCGTGATTCCCGTGGCGCTCACGCCGTACTTTTTCGCAAGATAGACGCTGGTCCCCCCATAACCGCACCCGATGTCCAGAATACGCGCTCCGTTTTTTAATCCCGCGAGCTGCGCCAGATGCTCGATCAGCTGGATCTGCGCCATCTCCTTGGATTCATCGCCATTGATCCAGTAGCCGTGGTGTATATGCTCGCCCCAAAGCGATTGGTAGTAGGGGCTGGCGAAGTCGTAGTGCGCAACAATTTTATCTTTGTCGTTGACGCGACCGTCGGCTACCGATGGCTCCACAAGTTCTCCCGGATTTGGTTTCTCAAGCAGGGCCTATTCTACCTGCGCCGAACGCGTTGTCCACTACAAGCCGCGCGCAGCAGTGCTAAGCGGATGCCCCACCTCCGAACGTGAAAACATCCTTCCATCCCCTCTGGAACCTGGCTCGCCTTGAGGGTAGAATCTTTTTGTATTCAACACCGCACCTAGCTCGTCAATGCATGAACCGACGAATATGCCATCTCTGGACCAGCTAACCGACGCCGCTGTAAGCGGCGCGCCGAATTACACCCGCTCCAAGGCCGCCTGGCCTGCCATGCGGCTTCGCGCCATACCGCATCTCGTAGTGCGCTCCTTCGCAGCACTCATCGGTCTGGCAAGCATCGTCGCCGTCTCCATCATGGGCGCGCTTTCGATGGCAGGTTACGGCGTAGCCAAGCTCCTCGAAAAAATTCCGCCCGTACGCGCAACCTATCAATTCCTCTCGCTCACCTACGACCGCCTCATCGAACGCATCGGTCTCAAAGTCCTGCGCGACCAGCGCGACACTCCCGCCCTACGCATCATGCTCTCTCTAACTCTCACCACCGTCCCCATTTTCATCTCCCAACTCATCCTCGGCAAACCTCGCCTTCTCCTCGTCATCGCGTTCTATCTTTCTTTGACCGGCCTAAAGTTCCAGCGCTCCGTCCGCATGTTCAGCGCCAAACACATGGAGGCCCATCGCCTCCAAGGCTATTTCAACGACAAGTACGACAAAATTTTCGGCCGCTACGTCGAGTTCTTTCTCGGCTATTTCTATGGCGACCTCCCCGAACTCGGCCGCACCGTTCATGTCCGCCTCCACCATAAAGAGAACGGCGGAGACGACGACAACGCCACCACCAATGGCTACGACCGCACCAATCCCCTGCACTTCTTCTTATATCTTTCGGACAATATTTGGACCGCCCTCGGCTTTGTTCCCTACGCCTACTTCAAAGCCCGCGGCGACGAAAAGAACCACAGCCGCATGTTCTGGGGCATCGCGCGTTACTTCATTTATTTCGCTGCCGTCTTCCTTTACAACTGGCGTATCGGAATCCTCTACGTCTTACTTCCCCTTCTCTCCATGAACTTCATCATGGCCATCACTTCCTGGGTGCAACATGCTTTCTGCGATCCCGAACATCCCGAAGACTACTTCGCCTGCACCGTCACCATCTTCGACGAAGTCAATTTCATGAACGAAGGCTACCACCTCTGCCATCACCACCGCTCCAGCCTCCACTGGTCCGAGCTCCCCTCCCACCACGAACGCATCGTCGACAAAATGAAAGAGTCCGGCTCCCTCGTCTTCCGCGACCTCGATTTCATGCAACTCTTCTTCGAGCTAACCATCCTCCGCCGCATGCACGTCCTAGCCGACAAACTCGTCCCCTGGCACCCCATGACCCAAGACCAAAAATTATCCCTCCTAGCCAAACGCACCAAACCCGCGCCCCCTCTCCCCGTCTGATCCGCTCCACCTCTCCCCGTCTGGTCCGCGCCACCCAAAATCAAATTGTCATTCCGAGCGTAGCGAGGAATCTGCTTTTTCTTCCTTCACGTTCGTGCGCAACCCCCGCACCTACCTCGTGATACTTTCCTCTTTCTCTGCGCAACCTCTGTGCCCTCTGCGCCTCTGCGTTATCCTTTTCTTTCTTCTTCTCCTCTCAGCAAAAACTCAAATACAAATCATTTGAACTTTCCGTCGAAATCCTAATGACTTCTTTATGGCCGCAATGCCAATTTCATTTTCAGCAGCTCGTAAGATTTGGCGATCCGGGAATGGCACTCTTTCCGCAACGGACCGAGTTCCAAACCCGCTCATGCGTCGCCATCATCGGTTCCTTCAGCGTCCTCGCTGAATCTCGACCGGTTTCCCACTGACGAAGCTGACATTCGGAGTGTGTCCAACGCTAGGGGTGTGCCATGACTCATTACTTTGCATTTCGCTCGAAATTACTCTGCGTCCTGTTGGCCTTCATTTTCTTTGCCTCCGTCATTCCAAGCCCGTGCCAGTCCACGTTTGGCGACGTCCTCGGAGTCGTCAAAGATCCCGGTCAGGGTTTAGTGGCCGGCGCGCAAGTCACGCTCTCCAGTGTCGAAGAAAAAGAGGAGCACTCCGCCACCACGGATTCCGATGGCGCCTTCCACTTCGTGAATCTCAAGCCCGGCCATTTCACTCTGTTCGTTAAAGCTCCAGGCTTCGCCGACTACAAGGTCTCCTCCTTCCAGCTCGACGCGCGCCAAAGCCTTCGCTTGGATGTGGCCCTGAAACTTGCTACCTCCGCGCAAAGCATCGAAGTCAGCGGCGAAGCCGGCCCGCTGATCAACACCGAAAACGGTACTATCGGCGACAGCAAAGACTTTCAGCAAATTACCAATCTTCCTGTGAATTACCGCGGGGCTACAACGAGTCCGCTGGCCATGCTTGCTACCGTTCCCGGCGCGCAACAAGACGCCAATGGCAACGTATCCGTTGGCGGCGGCCTTCCTTCTCAAGTCCAATATTCCGTCGACGGTTCTTCCACTGTGAACATTCGGCAGAACGGAGCGCTTGGCAACATGAATCCATCCTCCGAACTGATCAGCGAATTCAAGGTCACGCAGTTCAACAATAACGCCGAATTCTCGCAACTCGGGGACGTTACCATCTCTACCAAAAGCGGCGGCGATCAATTCCACGGCAGCGCCTTTGAATATTTCCAGAATGATGCCTTCGACGCGGAAGTGTGGAACTCCGGCGATAAGCCCCACAAGGCCTTCAACACGTTCGGCGGCAGCCTCGGCGGCCCGGTTGCACTTCCCAGGCTCACTCACGGAAAAGTTAAGACTTTTTTCTTCGCGGACTTCGAAGCGAATCGCCGCCGCTTCTCGACTCCGCTCTTTCTCTTCGTTCCCACGAACGCCATGCGCCTGGGGGATTTCTCGGCGCTTTCCACTCCGCTCATGGATCCTTTCACCGGCAAGCCCTACCCTGGAAACAGAATTCCCAGCGGCAGCGCTTGTGCGAACGCTCAGGATTGCATCAATCCTGTCGCAACGAGCTTGCTGGCGAACTTTCTTCCCGCACCCAATATCAATGTCAGCGCCGCCAATTTCGGTTCGCAGGCGAACTATCTTCAACAGACGCCGACACCCAGTAATACCAATGGTTTCGATCTGCGGTTCGATCGCACCCTTACTTCCAAACAGTCCATGTTCGTCCGCTGGAGCTGGAAGCATCTCTCCGCGCAATCGCTCACCGATACTGCACTGAGCACCGTCAACAATTTCCTGCCGCCCGATCAGGATACCGAGCACAACAACAACCTCATTGTTTCGCACAACTACCTCATCACTAACAATCTCGTGAACGAAGCGCGCTTCGGCCTTTCGCTCTGGCAATTTCAGGTTAAATTTCCGATTCAAGGCTCGGCAGCTATCTCCACGCTCGGATTAGCCGGGCTCGACCTCAGTGACCATCCCAACGCCGGCGCTTTCCCCATCTTCAATTTCAGCGATGATCCCGGCAATTACTCGCCCATCGGCCGCGACAAAGACGGCACCACGAAATCGCAGACCGTCCAATTCGCCGACAACCTTACCTGGATCAAGGGCCGCCACACCTTGAAGTTTGGCGTAGACGTCCGCCGCGTCCGCTACCAGGACCTCGAAAGTTTTGGCGGAGCCGACGATTTTGGTGCATTCACATTCGATCAAGGTATTTTCACCGGCAATGCCTTCGCCAATCTTCTTCTGGGTTTGCCCACCAAAACCTATGTTGCGCAATCCGGCCCTGACGTCCATGCCCATACCACGCAAACCGGCGTCTATGGCCAGGACGAATTCCGCCTCAGCGATCGGCTTACACTGACTTTTGGCCTGCGTTGGCAAGCCCTTCCCGCGTTCGTCAGCGATCTCGGCAATCTCACTGCTTTTGACGTCCGCAACGGCGGTGTCATCATTCCGGTAGGCAACATTCCTCGTCCAGGCTTCCTTGCCTCAATCAACAGTTGCAATCCGGCCGATCCCGGCAATCCGGGTGATCCTTGCGGGACTCCCACTCGTGCTGACATCGCTCTTGGCTGCGTCCCCGTCCTGGGGGCTGCTTCCAATATGCCTTGCGCTCCGGTTGAATACGCCAACAAGGTTGGCCTCGGCCCCGGCCTCCGTCAGTTCTACGGGAAAAACTTTCAGCCGCGCTTGGGCTTCGCTTATCGTCCTTCTGGAAATAGCAAGACCGTTGTCCGCGGAGGCTTCGGCATCTTCACGATGACCAATCTCGGCCAGCTTTCTTTCAACACGACGAACATTGACGTCTCCGTCGTGCGCACTACCGCCAATTCCTTCGCCAACGGCCAGCCTGCGTATCAATTTCCCAGCGCCCGTACGCAAGATGCGCCCGCCGCTATCGCGGGCACCGGCGATTTCTACCAAAATACCCTCACCAATTACCGCGATCCGCAATCGGCGCAGTGGAATCTCACCTTTGAACGCGAACTCGCAAGCAATATCACTCTTCGCGAAAGCTACTTGGGTATGAGCTCCTATCGTATGAGCCAGACTGTCGATCTCAACCAGGTCGAACCCAGCTCCACATCTCCAAACCCGAACCCGAGGCCGTATTCCAACTGGGGCCGCATTCTCTCCACGACCAACTCCGGCCACGTGAATTACAACGGGCTGCAATCCGAGCTCAATCTGCGCGCCCGCAGCGGGCTTACTTTCCAGGCTAGCCACGTGTGGGCCAAGAGTATTGGCAACATTGGCGGCGACGCGCCCACCACCTTCAATCCGGAAATCATTTACGGTACTCCCGTCGCCAACCGCTTCGATCTCTCCTCGAATCGCGGCAATATGGCCGACACCCGCCGCAATCGCTTCTTGCTTTCGGCCGTCTACGAACTCCCCGTCGGCCAAAATCGCAAATTCTTTTCGCACATGAACCGCTTCGCGGATCTTGGCTTCGGTGGTTGGTCCATCAGCACTGTCAGCCTCTGGGAAACTGGTCCCTATCTCACGCCCATCACCAGTTCAAGTTTCGATCCTGGCAATCTCAATCTCTCCTATCGCGGTGCGTTTCAGCGTCCCGATTGCGTTGGAAACGGGAACCTCGCCACTAACGGCAGCATGTTCAACATCAACGCCTTCAATCCCATTCCATCCGGACCGGTCGGAAATTGCGGCGTGGGCATTCTCCTTGGCCCCGGCACATCCACTATCGCTGCCGGCCTCGCCAAGAATTTCCATCTCACCGAACGCTTCCGCCTGCGCTTCGACGCAACCTTCACCAACCTGCTCAATCACCCCAACTTTGCTCCTCCGCCGACCAACGTCACCGCATCCTCCTTCGGCGTCGTGCAAAGCGTGCAAACTGCCGAAAACAGCGGCAATCGGACCGGCCAACTTTCTCTGCGCCTCGATTTCTGAGGTGACCCGCTACGGACTAATGCTCTCGT
>Ga0210403_10003414_pt1 | contig 14008 bp, 8 predicted proteins | sample IncBWC19MmetaG_FD_150863 | JGI IMG/M metagenome (GOLD analysis project Ga0210403, IMG submission 150863) | Forest soil microbial communities from Barre Woods Harvard Forest LTER site, Petersham, Massachusetts, United States - Inc-BW-C-19-M | ecosystem: Environmental > Terrestrial > Soil >... | reverse complement strand
GGCCTGCGTCAGCCGCGAGGTCAGTGGGTCGTAGCTATAGTTGCTGGTGTGGGCAGCATCGCCCGGCGTATTGCCGCTGGCCCGGCTGGTGGCGTTGGCATTGGTGAAGCTGCTCAACAGTCCAGTGGTGAAGTCGTAGGTCCCGCTGAAGCACTGACTCAGCGCATTGCAGGTTTGGGTCGAATACGCGCCCTGATAGAAGTTGTCGTAGCTGTGGGTAGTGGTGTGGCCCAGCGGGTCGGTCTGTTGGTAGAGCTCTCCGCTGTCATACCAACCGGTGTGGCTGGTGACCGCGGTCCCGCTTTTCGGGTTGCAACTGCCGGAAGGCGCCAGCCAGTGCGTGACCGAAGTCTGGTTTCCGCGCACCGGGTTGGGGGTGGCGGCCAACTGCTGGGTGGCGGTCAAGCCGGAGGACAGCGGCGTATTTTCATCGTACTTATATTCGGTTACCGCCAGCGTGCAGCCACTGCCGTCTTTCACTGTCACCGATGCGGGCAGATCGATCAGATGGGCGGCCGCATAAGCGCCGGTGGCATCCGCCTGCCATTGATAGGTGGTATCGGTTTCCCGCAACAGCGGGCCGGGTGTGCCCGGGCCCCAGTCGTACACCTTTTCGGCAATCACGCGGCCCAAGGAAGCGCCACCCCCGCCCGCCGGTCCCGGGTCATAGTCCTTATGCACCAGGTTGACCAGGCCACTGGGAAAGATGGTGGTCTTGATATCGGTGGGCATGGGATTGGCGATGCCCAAGAAGTGCTGGCCGTCGATCAAGTTGCGCTGGGTCTCGACCTGCTTCAGCAGAACGCCTGCGGCCTGCGGGCCCTGATAGTACTTGGTGAATCGTTCGTACAGCTTGCAGTATCCGGGCTGGCCGACGGTCAGTTGCGTTGAAAACACATGCACCGTATCGTTGCCCAGCGGATCGGTGACCCAGTTGGCCAGTGTGCCATCGGGCTGCACCGTGCCCCAATGATAGTTCCAGGTGGAAGTATGCCCGTTGTTGTCGGTGAGAGTGCGCTGCAGAATGACCCGCACCGAAGGGACAGAAGCGCAGGTCCCGGAGGTAGTTGGCGTCAGGAAGCTGTCCCATACGTAAGCGATGGATCCGCCGGTGGGCAATGCCATGTTGATGACATTCCCATAGCTGTCGTAGGTAAACACCCACTTGGTTCCATCCGCCAAAATCACGGTGGTGATGTGATCGAGCAGGGTGCTCACGCCTTTAACGTTGTTCTGGATTTCGGCCACGTTGGCCTGGCCGAAGGCCGTCTGCAGATTGATTTTCCCCAGGCAGACTTTTAACGTGTTCGTGCCGCCATTGGCCCCCGGATAACTCATCAGAGTGGCGTTGGAAAACGGCAAGGTATTGACGCAGCCGGAAGAATCCGTGGATGAACTGTTGCTAATTACCGGCCAGGCCGCGCGGCCGAGGGTGTCTTGGGCTGGCAGTCCGGCGGTGCTGAACCCGGTGATTTGGTTGCCGTTGTGGTCCACCACCTTCTGGATGGTGAATCTTTCTTCGCAAGTCCCGGGGCCCAGGAAATAGGAGTCGTAGATAAGGGCATGTCCACCTACCGACGTGGGCAACTGCACGGGCGGGCGGCTGCAGTGGCTTCCTGTGAAGGCCGTCCAATACTGCGTACCCTGGCCATCGATGACCACCGCGGTGGCCGGCAGTCCACGGCTATCAGGATCGCGGGTGACGATGCGATAGCCGGTGCCGTCCACGGTCTCAAAGCTGGTCTGGTTCCCGGCAGAAAGGTCCACCAGACTATGCGAAGCTCCGTCAAAAGTCGTGAGGCTGTACCCGGTGGCCGAGTATTCTGTACCGAAGTTGATATCGTAGGTGACCTGGATCTGCCGGTGCACCGACATCTGCGCGGAAAACTCAAACACCACACCCGTGCCGCCATAGTTCCAGAAGCAGTTGGAGTATCCTCCGGCGGAGGAATAATCGCACTGATGGCCCCAGTTCTTGGAACTGATATACATCATGTACTGGGGCGTGAAATCACCGCGCTGCGGAGAATTGGGGATGACTGGAGCATGCAGCAGGAAGTTGGCGTCTTCCATGCTAATGCTGTCGAGGCTGCTGCCCTCATACGAGCCATAGGGCTTGAAACCATTGCCCTGGGGCGGCTGCGTCTGCCCCCAGCCTGGTACAGCCCCAAAAACCATCCAAATCAACACCCCGGCAACAACCTGCGCGGCCATCTTCATCCGTGCTCCTCCCAAGACCTTTTTTTTATTTAGCGCCGCAAGAAACAACGGCGGCGATAGTCAGGTTTCACAAGCGCTGCGTAGCCGATTCGAGGGCCGCCGATGGGGACGGTTATCCGGCGCACAACACCCTGATGTTCTCTGCAAGACCTGCAACGATAGTAGTGATCTACGGAAGTAAAACGTTACAGAGTTTGCCGGATTTTCCTGAGCACTGGAGAAATCCGGGAACATTTCCCCCAAGGCTTCCTGAGTCTTTCTTTCACGGTCTTCCCTACAAGAACGCACGGAAGGAAGAAACTTGCATAGTCTCTAGATGATTTTTTCAGGTGTCCAGTCAAGGCATGGAGCTTATCACACGGCAGCCTTGACTTGGCTGGCGTTCACCACTTCTTCCGCTCGCGCAACGAGGTGATGTGCGTGGTGTGATGACGTCCGTGCCATGAATACAGTGCGAGCACGTGGTCCAGGGTCTGAACGCCCGCTTCGGGATGGTTGAATTTCCGTTCGAAATCGGATGCTTGCATCGATTTCAGCAGGATGACCCAGCGCACGTGTACGGCCTCGAGCAGCGCCAGGGAGACTTCGATGGGAGTTTGCTCTGTGTCTGGCAGTTTGGCCCAGGCGTCTTCGTTATAGGGCTTGATCGTCGGCGTATCCTCGGTGAGCGCCAGCTTGCAGCGGATGTAGGCGTTCATATGGCTTTCAGGGACATGATGCACGACCTGCTTCACTGTCCAGCCACCGTCACGATAGGGCGTTTCCAGTTGCTGGCCTGTCAGGCCGGTTGCAGCCCGCCGTAAATGGCCGGGCAGGGCGGCAATTTGTTCGATATGCGCGGCCCGGGAACTGGGCGTCGGGCGAGCGTCCGGGCTGAATCGGCCGACCGGATACCGTGGATCAGACATGGCTTACCTCTTCGGGGCATGGGATTTCAGGGTCGCGCTGGCTGACCCAGGAGTCTATGTAGATGACTAAAGTCACCGAAAAGTGGCAAAAAGCCACATATTTTTAACAAGATACGCGCAGCGCGTAAAAAATATCTTGACGTTCAGGACTTCCCCGTTTACCGTAGAATGCATCCAACGAGTTAGGTCTGCGGATTTTATTTGAAGCGAAGATAACGCAAGAGCCCCGATCCCGTTCCAGGTTGAAAAAAAATCGTAACCGGAATGCAGCGTTTTGCGTCTAACACCTTGCAGGATCTCTCCAAGCGGATTGTCGGTAGCGGAAATCAGGCGATAAGTTTTTGCTGCGGAGAGCGTCTTTGCGCCATCGCGGGCGGCAAAATTACACACATTTCGAACCCATCAGCAATTGAGTCGAAAAGAATAGGAGAGACGATTAATGCGTTCTAATCTGATTTATAACTCACTCAAGCCGGTGAAGAACCGTTACATGCTTTGCCAGCTGGTTTCGAAGGCTACGCGCAAGTTTCACAAGCCGAACACCCGCATTCAGGAAACCATGAACGAGGTCCTGGTGCGAGTGAGCAGCGCCCGGGTCCCGGAAGCGGTGATCGTTCCTTCCCCGGAGCAAGTTGCGGAGCAGCAACGTAAAGCTGCATAATAAGCTTCCTGAAAATCCCGCCGGGCAGGGGCCTGGCGGGTCCTCGGGGAAACCGAGTGCTCTTAGGTCCTTTTTACCCCATCAGAAAGTTACCGGCGCATCCTCCCTTAAATCAATCAAAAATCTCCCGTAGGTGAATATGACAATCGCAGAACTCAAAGAGAAAAACATAACCGAACTCACCAAGATCGCCCGTACCCTCGATCTTCCCGGCGCCAGTGGCCTGCGTAAGCAGGACCTGATCTTCAAAATCCTGCAGGCGCAGAGCGAGAAAGAAGGGCACATCTTTGCTGAGGGCGTGCTCGAAATTCTGCCGGATGGCTACGGGTTCCTGCGCTCGCCGGACTACAACTATCTGCCCGGTCCCGATGACATCTATGTCTCACCCTCGCAGATCCGCAAGTTCGACCTGAAAACCGGCGACACCATCAGCGGCCAGGTGCGGCCGCCGCATGAAGGGGAAAAATATTTCGCGCTAGTCAAGATCGAGGCGGTCAATTTCGAGTCTCCGGAAGAGGCGCGCAACAAGATACTGTTCGACAATCTCACGCCGCTGTATCCCCAAGAACGGCTGAAGCTGGAAACGGTGCGCGAGAATGCCAGCGCCCGGGTCATGGACCTGCTGACTCCGGTAGGCAAAGGACAGCGCGGCCTGATCGTGGCGCCGCCCCGCACCGGCAAGACCATGCTGCTGCAGAACATCGCCAACTCCATCACCACCAACCATCCGGAAGTGGTGCTCATCGTTTTGCTGATTGATGAGCGTCCGGAAGAAGTCACCGACATGCAGCGTTCGGTCAAGGGCGAGGTGATCTCTTCCACTTTTGACGAACCCGCTGCCCGCCACGTGCAGGTCGCGGAGATGGTCATCGAAAAGGCCAAGCGCCTGGTGGAACACAAACGCGATGTGGTCATTCTGCTTGATTCCATCACCCGTCTGGCGCGCGCCTACAACACCATTGTTCCGCCCTCGGGCAAAGTGCTCTCCGGCGGCGTCGATTCCAACGCCCTGCAGCGCCCCAAGCGCTTCTTCGGCGCGGCCCGCAACATCGAAGAAGGTGGATCGCTCACCATCATCGCTACCGCCCTCATCGACACCGGCTCACGCATGGACGACGTGATCTTCGAAGAGTTCAAAGGCACCGGCAACTGTGAAATCATTCTCGACCGCAAGCTGGTCGACAAGCGCGTGTTCCCGGCCATCGACATCCAGCGTTCCGGCACCCGTAAGGAAGAACTGCTCATTCTCAAGGAAGACCTGCAGCGCGTGTGGGTGCTGCGCAAAGTCCTGAATCCGTTGTCACCCGTGGAAGCCATGGAACTGCTCATCGACAAGCTTGGGAAAACGCGATCCAATGGTGAGTTCCTGTCGAATATGAGCTCGATCTAAAAAATAATTACAAGTAGCTATGGGTACGGGGCGTTGCCGCGCAGAGCGATAGGCAGCCCTGAGCACTTCCAGGGCCTTTCTTCGCCAATATCTTGCCAAATTTTGTCAACCACAATGTCTAAGCCAACCAGGCAATATCTAAATAGCTGTGATCTTAAAGAGTTACGCTGTATCCATCTCAATGCTTTTTGGACGAATGATTTGCGCGGAATTTCTATTCCCAGTTTTTCCACATAGAGTGCTAAATATTGTTTTGGAAATCCCCGAATTCCTATTGACAAAAAGACTGTGATTTATCAAGATGTGCTAGATGATTTATTGCAGATCTTTAATCTTTCCCCCTAGAGATAAGCTGCACTCCTAGTAAGTCTGTGAGCGTCGGTAAAAGCAGTATCTACACCTTTTGAGATGTTAAACAAAGAGTCTGAAACCCGGCTGGGCGGAGCTTTGCCCGGAAGGCTTAATCAGTCCGATGTGAGTAGCAGTGTGTGTGCTTTTGATGTGCTTTTGGAAACCGAACCAAGGAGATAGATAGATGAGCGAAAATAACGAGCAGGAAATGAAGAATGCTACGGCCGGTCTTGAAAACAAGACAGGCAAGATCAGCAGAAGAACCTTCGTAACCGGCGCCGCAACGGCGGCAGCCGTAGCCGCGGCCATCCCAGCGATACCTCTGACCGGCGGAAAACAGTCGGCCGCTGAAGCGACGGTCGCAGACTATGAGCCGGAGTCTCGCGCGAATGCGAGCTTCCAATATCGCTCTAGCACCGCCAGGGAAGAGAAAATCAACATCGGGGAGTTGCCGGACAATGGCGATGCAGCCCGCTTCTCCGACCATAGCGCATTATTTACCAAAGCGTTGCAGCACGACGATCTTGGAATTGTCAACGAGGCCGCCTGGCAGAGCTATATAAAAGCCCTCACCAGCGGCGAGTTTGAAGACTTTCAAAACGTCATTGTGGGCAACCCTGGTGGAACCGGTTTCACTGCGACCCTGAATGGTCCCATGGCTTCCTACGCCTTCGACCTGGAAGGTCTGGATTCCCATGCCACCAACGTTCCGCCCTCGCCGAGCGTTACCAGTGCGCAGGAAGCGGCGGAAACGGTCGAGCACTACTGGGGCGCCCTGCTGCGGGACGTCTCCTTCATCGACTACGAAAGTAATCCGCTGGTTGCCCAGGCGGTGGCGGACATGAACAATCTGTCGTTTGTGCAGAAGGGCAGCGTGGAAGGACCGGCATTCCCGGTGACGCCGCGGAACCTGTTCCGCGGCCAAAGCGCCAAGGGCGACGGTAACGTCCAAGGCCCTTTCATGTCCCAATTCATGATTCAGCCCACCTTCTATGGTGCTCAGCCGTTGAGTCAGCGGTTCCAGAATTTTCTGCCCGGACAGGATTTCTTGACGAACGTCGATGAGTTCAAGAGGGTGCAAAACGGCCAGGCGCCAAATGCCTCGCTGGCCTTCGACTCTACCTTCCGTTTTCTCCGCAACGGCCGCTCCCTGGCTGCGTTTACCCACGTAGACGCGCTGCATCAGGCGTACTTTACAGCGGCGCTCGTGATGCTGGGAATTGGTGTTCCCCTGAATCCTGGGAATCCCTATGTTGGCTCCCAGACGCAACACGGCTTTGGCACGCTCGGCGGGCCGGATGCCCTGGGAACAATCTCCGAAATGGCGACCCGCGCTCTCAAAGCCGTGTGGTTCCATAAGTGGGTCGTCAACCTGCGTCACCGTCCAGAGCATGCCGGCGCCCTGGTGCATGCGCGGCTCACCAACCGTAACCCGCTCCCACAGGCGGCCGCACAAGTGCATCCCGATGTGCTCAATTCGGCGGCGCTTCCTATTGTGCATAGCCGCTTTGGCACCTTCCTTCTGCCCCAGGCATTCCCGGAAGGCTCCCCGGCGCATCCTTGCTACCCGACCGGTCACGGCACTGTCGGCGGCGCGTGCATCACGACGCTAAGGTTCTTCTTCGACGGCAGCCAGAAGATCCGGCCATTGCTGCAGGCCGCTGGCACCGACGTGATGCAACCCAACTCGGACGGCACCGCTCTGGTTCCCTATACCGGCAGCGACATTAACGACCTTACGGTTGACGGCGAACTGATCAAGCTGGCATGGAACGTGACCACCGGTCATGGCATCCACGCTGGGATCCATTTCCGCACCTCCAACTTCTGGTCGGTTGCCTTGGGCGAGCAGGTTGCGCTCAGCGTCCTCCAGGACCGGGCCAGGTCTTATGCTGAGCCGTTCACCATCTCGTTCAAGAAACTTAACGGAACAACCGCAACCATCAGCAACCAGGGTTGATACCGGCGGCCAGTAAATCCCCACTAGCGCAATCATGCGCGATGGGGCCGCGGCCAATTCAATAATTACTCAGCAAGAGGGCGTACCGGAGCAACGGTGCGCCCTCTTTTTTGTCCCATTCCCGGCTATGCGTGGCAGTACTTGCCCCGCTTTTTTGTACCGAGCGTGACAAAACTTGGCGGACGAAGCTCTCTTTACCCCTAAAAGCAGAAAAAAGGGACCGGAAAACTGACCGGTCCGCTGTAAGTATGTGTGTGTGTTGATGCTTGTGCAAAGCTACCAAGGCACATAAGATGCGGCAGAAACAGAGAAGATACAAGGAGCGGGCCGTGGGGCGCGTATCAATTATCAATCGACAGATTTAGGTCATCGCCGCAGGGAACGCACTTTGGCCCAGTCGCCTCGCTTGCGAGCTTTCCCACGGTCTCATCGTCACGCGCTCCCAGGCACGGTGTGAACATTACCGGCATGACAAAGCGGGCGTCGAAGCGCTCTTCTCCGGTGCGGGTGACCAGCAGCATGCCTCCGGCTCCGGGTGTTCCACCGGGGCCATCCGGGGTGAGTGGCATGAGCGACGACACTATCGCCTAGGTTGATTGTTTAATCTCAAAAAACACCACGAATTATTGCAAAATACTATTGACAAACTTGTTTTTATCTATCAATATATTTCGCAATAGTTGGTTTTAAGCTATTCGTCCCCCTGAAGCTTGAACTCCCAATTCCCCCTAGTTTGGCTGTTGGTTTCGACAGCTCGTCCCGTTCGGTGATTTCTCTCCGCACGGCAATTTCGTAAGCTCAACGGTTTGCCCGTCAATCCGGAATGATTGGGCATGGGTTGTGATCTCACGATAATTCCTAAATCAAAAAGAGGCTGAAAAGCAGACGGGCAGAACTATGCCCAAAAACTTGGACAGTCCGAGGTAAGTGGTTGTGTGCTTAATCGCAATCAGTGTGCAAACTAACCAAGGAGACTAAAGAAAATGCGCAAAAGTGACGAGAAAAAATCCGCTGCCGGTCTTGAAGCCGAGACAGGCAAGATAACCAGAAGGAACTTTGTGGCGGGCGCTGCGACCGCGGCAGCCGTAGCCGCAGTGGTCCCGTCCGTGCCTCTGTTGGGCGGAAAAGAGTCGGCCGCTGAAGCGGCGGTCGTAGACTACAATTCCGGCCGGCGCGCAGCCCAAAGCTTCAATTTCCGGCGCAGGGCGGCGCAAGCCGAAAACATCAATGTTGGCGTTCAACCGGACAACGGCGATGCGGCCAGGTTCACGGACCACAGCGGCAGCTTCAGCAAGGCCCTTAGGCACGATGGCCTGGGTGTACCCAATACAGCATCTATTCTCAGCGAAAAAAATGCGCTTGCCACCGGCGAGTTCGAAGACTTCGAAAACATCCTGGTGGGAACACCCGGCGGGGGGCCCAACTCCAAGTTGAATGGCCCGCAGGTCGCCCTGGCTTTCGACCTGGAAGGCCTTGACTCTCATGCTACGGTTGTCCCGCCGGCGCCCAGCGTGGCCAGCGCGCAGACCGCGGCTGAAGAGATCGAGCACTATTGGGCAGCTCTGCTGCGCGATGTGCCCTTCAGCGAATACCCAACCAATTCGCTGGCCGCCCAGGCTGCCGCCGACCTGAACAACACGTCCTTCGTCCAAGCCGGCGCAGCCAACCAGATGCCTACCCCGGTCACCCCGCAGAACCTGTTCCGCGGGAAGTTCGTCGCCGGCGACGGCAACGTCCAAGGGCCATTCGTTTCGCAGTTCATGGTCCAGCCGGCGTTTTACGGCAGGCAGGCCCTGAGCCAGAAGTTCCAGACCTTCAATCCCGGCCTTGCGAACGAATTCATGACCACCGTCAGCGAGTACCAATTGATCCAAAACGGTGGAGATTCTGGCCGCGAGGCCACGATTGACCCGACACCCCGGTATCTGCGGAACGGCCGCGACATGGCCGCCTGGACTAGCGTGGATGTTCTCTATCAGGGATATTTCACAGCTTTCCTGGTCCTCGCCGGAATCGGCGCTGCGCCGAACCCGGGTAATCCCTATATTGGCTCACGGACGGAGAAGGCTTTTGCCACCCTGGGTGGGCCGGATGCCGCCGGAACGATCGGTGAAATGGCCACCCGCGCGCTCAAGGGTGTCTGGTTCCACAAATGGATCAAGGACCTGCGCATGCGGCCCGAAGAATATGGGGCCCTGGTGCAAGCCAGGAAGACGGGCACTACCCCGGCGCCTCAGGCGGCAGCGGCGCTGCACCCTGACGTCCTGAACTCCGCCGTGTTGCCCCTGATTCACTCAACCTTTGGCAGCTTCTTGATGCCTCAGGCCTTCCCCGAGGGATCGCCAACTCACCCGTGCTACCCTACCGGACATGGAACGGTGGGCGGCGCCTGCTGCACTACTCTGAAATTCTTCTTTAACGGCGGCCAGAAGCTGCGGCCACTGCTCCTCAGCCATGGGCGCGATGTGGCCGTGCCCAGCACCGATGGTCTCTCGCTCAACACCTACACGGGCGCGGACCGCGACAGCCTGGACATCAACGGAGAGCTGAACAAGCTGGCCTGGAACGTCTCCACCGGTCACGGAATCCATGCCGGTATCCACTTCCGCAGCTCCACCTACTGGTCGATTCTGCTGGGCGAGCAGATTGCACTGAGCGTCCTGCGCGACCGGGCCAAGGGTTACAACGAGCCGTTCACTGTCAGAATCACGAAATTCAATGGACAGACGGCCACCATCACCAACCGCAAGGAAGACGAGGACGAAGAACGTGAAGACCGGTAACCCCCGTTAGCCTAGCCGGGTTCAACGGGCTCGATGATCAACAGAGGGCGCGCCGTTTCTGCGGTGCGTCCTCTGGTTCTTCCAGCCAAAACCAAAAGCTCACGGGCGGTACCTAGAAAACAAAACCTTTGAAACACAGTGCAACGAGTAGCAACGAAAACCTTTGAAACACAGAGGAACAGAGGAAGCAGAGGATTTTGGGGTTGTGAGGCGGCGGGCAAATCGTCGCGAGCCGCGGACACTCTGATGGATAGTAATACCTTAGGAACGGAGGATACGTAGAGGAAAACTAGAACAGGGATTGTGAGATAGATCCCGGAACTATTTTGATCCGCAAGATAGCGTGTCTCTTCCGCTATCTTCGGGGTGGTTTGGGTGGTTTCGACAAATCATGGAGCTGCCTCACAACTCCATTTTAGTTTTTCCTCTGCGTATCCTCTGCTTCCTTTGTTCCTCTGCGTTTCAAAGGTTTTCGCCGCAACTCGTTGCGCTGTGTTTCAAAGGTCTTGTTTTTCTCCGTAGTGGGCCGTTGGTTTCCCCGCTAGCAATGCACAATTTTCTTCGACAAAATCCCCTTAGTGGCATTGCGTGTATCCACTACCAGTTGCGATTCTTCCACAATGCGCCGGTAGTCGTAATCGGAGTGGTCAGTGACAATCAGCACGCAATCGAATTGGGCCAGATTGTCGAGGGGGGTGCGGGTCATCTGCAGATTATATTTGCGTCCCTGACCCACAGTGGCGAAGTAAGGATCGTTGTATGCGACCGCGGCGCCCTGGCGCTGCAGTTCTTCGATGATGGTCAGTGACGGCGACTCGCGCAAGTCGTCGATGTCGCGCTTGTAGGCCACGCCCAGCACCAGTACGCGGGAGCCATTGAGGGCCTTTTTACTCTGGTTGAGCGCGGAAGCCACGGAACTCACCACGTGATAGGGCATAGCGCTGTTGACTTCGCCGGCCAGTTCGATAAAACGTGTGTGGAAATCAAATTCCTTGGCCTTCCATGAAAGGTAGAAGGGGTCGACGGGAATGCAATGCCCACCCAGACCCGGTCCGGGGTAGAAGGCATGGAACCCGAAGGGCTTGGTGGAGGCCGCTTGAATCACCTCCCAGATATCGATACCCATGCGCAGGCACAGCAGTTTGAGTTCATTGACCAGCGCGATGTTCACACAGCGGTAGATATTTTCGAGCAGCTTGGTCATTTCCGCGGCCGCGGGCGAGGAAACCGGCACCACCCGGTTGAAGATCGACCGATACAGGGCGCCCGCGATTTCTGAAGCGGAGCGGCTTAGCCCCCCAACAACTTTTGGAATATCGCGCCGCGCCACTGTGTCGTTGCCTGGGTCTTCGCGTTCGGGCGAGAAGGCCACCATGAAAGTCGCGGAAGGGTCTTCATCGCCGCGCGCGGCCTTCAGCCCGCCGGGATTGCGGGCGTCGAGAATTAGCGCCAGCACCTCTTCCGTGGTGCCGGGATAGGTCGTGCTCTCAAGGATGACGATCTGGCCGGCGCGCAGGTGGGGCGCGACCGCTTCGGCGGTGGCGCGAATGTAGCTCAGATCAGGTTCGCGGTATTCGTTCAGCGGTGTCGGCACACAGATGAGGATGGCATCCATGGCGGCGACCTGGGTGTAATCACTGGTTGCGGAAAAGCCGGCGGCGCGCGCCGCGGCGATCTCCGTTGCCGGGATGCGATAAATATAGGAGCCGCCGCTATTGAGCGCGCCCACTTTCCCGGCGTCGATGTCAAAGCCGGTGATCGGGAACCGCTGTTCACTGAACAGCAGGGCCAGCGGCAAGCCAACGTAGCCGAGACCAACGACTCCGATTTTCGCGGTGCGGCCCTCAATGCGGGCGCGCAGTTGTTCCAGGATTGGCAATTGTGCTCTTTTTGGGTCGGGCATGGTGTTTGAATTTTACACTGCAGGTTCCCGGCTGGTGACGAAGGTATCAGGCGAATACGGTTAAGACCGTTGAAAGCGGGTCATCACTCCCATAGCATGCCCCTGTAAACGGATGATTACAGGCACATTAGCTGCATCTTCAGACCCAGGATCCAGGCAATCTGCGCCGCTTACGTTGACTGTTTCTAATTTTGTCAACTGTGATAGTCTGTAGCCATCCCGAAACGTTTCGTTTCCAGCGAAGTCAGTGGCTCAAACGCGAAAATCCGGCTTCCACATTTCTTACGTAACCATTACTTATCGCAGCGTTTTGCTGGGAGTTGTGGGTGTCTTGGCGCTGGCTGCGCTGGTTACTTCCGTCGCATTTCCCAATGTCTCCAGCAGGTGGACGCGCGCGACCGGAAACCTGATAGAGAAAATTCTGGAAAGAGTCGGATTAGGAGTGAGTCCTTCAGGCGAATTATCGTCCGGCGATGCGGGGCCACAGCAGGCCCACTTCACCGCCATCGATGGCAGCGTACGGGTCAGGAAAGCCGGCACCACGCAGATGATCGACGCCGCGTATACGGTTGGCCTGGAACGAGGGGACGTGATTCAGACCGGTGCGGAAGGCATTGCCAAGATCGTATTTGCCGATGGGACCAGCTACTCTGTCAAGCCCGATTCCCTGATCGTGGTGCAGGAGAACTCGGTCGACACTTCCCAGCGCACTAATGTTTCGATCCAGTTGACGACCGGCACGGTCGATCTGCAGACGCCAACGATCAAGCCGGGGTCGACCTCCGTGGTGACGGTGGCCGGAGCCAGCGCCTCGATGGGATCGGACACTTCGGCTGAAGTGCATAACAACCCGCGCACCGATGAGCACGATATTATGGTGAAGCGAGGCACGAGCACGGTGAGCCGCGATGGCCAGCAGGAAAAACTGGCGGAGAATGACAAGGTGGTCTTCAAGCAGGACGAGCCGGGCATGGTCAAATCCAGGGAAATCGGGCCTCCCACCCTGGTCGATCCTCCGAACATGCAGCCGGTCTTCATGGCGAACGACGCTCAGGAAATCTTCTTTTCCTGGAGCGAGGTACCCAATGTAAAGGGCTACCACCTCCGGATATCGAAGAATCCATATTTTTCATCGGTGGTATTGGATGAAAAGGTCCAGTCGACCCAGGTCAAACTCAAGGGGTTTGCTGAAGGGTCTTATTACTGGGTGTTGCGTTCGATCGGCAACAGCGGCCGGGAGTCGGTGGAAAGCGAACGCAACCGGTTCCAGATCGTTTTCCGGAGCGGAGCCGACCAGCCGGGGGTGACCCTGGAGGTCGACTCCCTGGTGCAGTTAGGCCGGGTCATCGAAGTCCATGGGCGCACCGATCCCGGCGCCCATGTTTTCGTGAATGGACAGTCCGTGCCGCTGGTGGCCGCTGACGGCACGTTTTCACATTTCACCGGCAAACTGGAGCCGGGAGAAAATGTAATTACCGTAACCGCCCAGAGCGCCAAGGGTGGCGTGAACACAAAAACGCAAAAAGTTGTAATTCAGTGAAATCTTCTGTTGCTCCAATCTGGTTTTTGCTCCAAAGTATTTGACAGAGTGTCGTTGGCCGAAACACCAATGCATAGAGCAGTCCCGGCATGAGAGTGCCGGAGTCCAGCACATCGTCGAGATTAGGAATTCAGTATGTTATCGAATGGTTTTAAATCCGACAGCCCGCGTTTCCACAATCTGCGCTCACTCTTCAGCATGTTTTCGAGTGACTTGGCCATCGATCTGGGCACCGCCAACACCCTGGTGTACGCCAAGGGCAAGGGCATCGTCGTCAATGAGCCTTCCATCG
>Ga0210403_10003412_pt1 | contig 14009 bp, 10 predicted proteins | sample IncBWC19MmetaG_FD_150863 | JGI IMG/M metagenome (GOLD analysis project Ga0210403, IMG submission 150863) | Forest soil microbial communities from Barre Woods Harvard Forest LTER site, Petersham, Massachusetts, United States - Inc-BW-C-19-M | ecosystem: Environmental > Terrestrial > Soil >... | reverse complement strand
ATCTCGATCATCCGCCAGTACATCGAGCAACAACAAACACCGAGTTGAGGACAGCTTCGCTGTCCGCGCTCTACATCCCCGCCCTGAAGGACGGGGTTTTCCGCACAATTTGGATAAAGCGCCACCGCGAGCCCCGTATCGTGCGTCCCTGCGAGCCACGCCATAGCCAACGCCGTGGAGATCTGGGTCGTAACAATCCCGTTGACCCATCGACGGCAGAAACCGCAGCAGAAACGGATAGAGCCTCCAGATCCGAACTCTTGAAGAGTCCCGCGCCGATTCCTCGATCCGCGTCTCGCCCTCGCGCGACGCGGGCCTTATGCGCAGCACCGGAAACAGTTCACACCGTTTGCCAACGTGTACTGTCGCGGCAACTGCAAGTGCCGATCGCCGCAATCCCACAGGAAGCCAGCAAGATCAATCGCTTCACCTCTGCCGCCTGAAGCGCGAATCCTGCCATGCGCAGCCTCGCCGTGTTATCGCGCTGTCATTCCTGTCCCGATCTCCGCAGCTCGCAAGCAGTCACACCCTAAAGAGTCGCCACAGCCGTGGTGATGGCAATTGACGAAGCGAGCTGCGCGGCGATCAGTAGATTGCGCCACAACAACGAAGCTCCCGTCACCTTCTGCGGCACGACCACCACGTCACCCGGATTCAGTCTCGTCGACAGCACATCCGGAGCGAACCATCCGCCTGAGTGCCGTCCAATCACCGCCCCGTTCGCGCGAATCACGAAGATCTCCTTGCGGTTCGCCGTCGTACTCGCTCCTCCGGCGTGTTGCAGATACCAGCCAGCCGTCTTGCCGGGATTGTAAGTAAGCGCCGTAGCGTTATAGACCTGACCGGTCACCAGCACAAATCCAGGACGCTTCGGGATCGTCAGCACATCCCCTCGCCGCAGTTCGATATCGGCAGGCGTGTTCGCCCAGCTATCGATGTCCTCGGTGATATGCACGACCAGCCGCCCGCTCGGCGGTTCACTCTTCAACTGCGCCAGCACCTGGTCTTGCTGCGCCTGGATCAGTCGCAGCGTCGCCCCCGCGTCGCTCGGACCCAGGTTCGGCGAGAGCCGCGCCGCCGCCGAGCTCGTCTCGATCTGGCGAATCAACTGCGCGCGGCTCTTCTGTTCAAGCTCGCGAACCTGTTCCCGCACGAGCACCGCGCCCCCCGGATAGGCCGTCTCCCGAAATCCCCCGGCCCGGCGCAGCACCGAACTCAGGCGTTCTCCCTCCGTGAATCCATAACTCCCCGGGAACGCCACCTGTCCCTCAACCGTCACCGACTCCCCAATCTCGTTCCATCCCGTGATCTGCCGAATGGTCAACACATCGCCCGGCTTCAGCAGTACATCGGCGTTGCGGTCACCCTCAGCGACGGCCGCTCCAATGCGCACCGACCGCAGACTTCCCACCACCTTCATCCCATCGGCAACGCTATAGCTGGCCAGGTCCGCATCGTTGAGCAGCGCATCGCGCTTGAAGCCTCCCGCCATCCGCACCAACTGCGCCGCCGTCATCCCCCGCGACAGCGGAAACGTCCCCGGCCGCAGCACCTCACCATGAACCGTCACCTTCGGCGCATCGACCTGATACCGACCGAAGACTCGTATCGTATCGAACGGCTGCAGTTCGATATTTTCATTTCCGATCAGTGCCTCCGACACCTCGAACTCAATCGTCTCGGCGTGCAGGTCCGGCGCCACCAGGCGAACAATCTCGCCCCGAGCCGCCGGCTCCGGCAGCATGTCGGCGTAGCTGTGCAGCACATCACTCACCCGCATGCCATCGCGATACGCCTGCCTGCCCGGGCGCACCACATGGCCATCGAGATAGATGGCACGTTCGCTGTACGGACGAATCGGATCGATGCGCACGCGGTCTCCATCCTGCACCGGGAACCTCCTGATCGCCTCCCGCGCGCGCTCTGGACTCATCTTCCTCCCCATATCCAGCGTCACCGTCTCGCGTTGCCGATTCGCGTCGATGCGCTCGATCGTGATGTGTTCTAGCGAGGCCGCCACCGTGAATCCCCCCGCATCCTCCACCACCGCGGCCAACGTCGACTCCCCGCCTCCGCTATTCAGTCCCGTGGATGCTACATTCTTCAATTCATAGATCGCCGGCCGCTTCACCGCTCCCGACACCGCCACCTGCGGCCCCGCCGGAGGCACCAGCAGCGTATCGCCGCCCTCAAAGCGCGCGCTGCCGTTGCGCACTCCATGCAGCAAAAAATCGTAGAGGTCCACCTCCTCGACCAACGTGTTCCCGCGATAGTGCCGCAACGTGCGCAGCGAACCCACCGCCGTCGGGCCGCCCGCGGCATACAGCGCGCTCAACGGCGTCGCCAAGGAGCTGATATCGAACCCTCCCGGCCGTTGCACATCGCCGACAACATACACCCGCACCGAGCGCAGCTGCGAAACCGTCACCGCGATCTGTGCATTGCGATACTGCTGCTTCAGCGCCACTTCCATCACCCTCTGCGCGCTGCCCAGCGACATCCCGGCCAGCTCCACCGAACCAGCCTCCGGCAGCAGAATCCGTCCATCCCGATCGATCATCCGCGTGAAGCTCTGCGTCACCCCGCCCCAGATCGCAATCGTCAGCGTGTCGCCCGGGCCCAGCACATAGTCCGGCCCCAGCGGCACGTCGAGCGGCGTATCGCGCGCCACTCCACCTCGCGCCAAGGCAAAGCTGTCGCGATTCACGAAGACCTCCGAACCGAAGCGCTTCAACCGCACCGACTGCTCCGGGATCTGCGTGTAAAGATCCCGCATCGACTGCAAGTTGTACGGTGCCGGCCTGTGCAGCACCTCCGGTTCATCGGTGGAAGCGTTCACCGCCTCATCGCGCCCCTTCTTCTCGAGCGTCGCGCCTCTCCCGGCCGTCGTCGTCCTCCCACCCATCGGCGGGAACGCCGCAGCACCCGTACCTCCCAGGCTTCCCGTGCTTCCAAGGTCCAGCGGGAACAACCCACCGCCCGCACCCGGAGCGATCCTTGCCCCAGCCGCGCTCTCCGGCAGCGACCGCGACGACTGCGCCAAGGAGTCCGCGGCATCCACGCCACCAACGCCCGCCCCCATGAGCTGGCCCGTGTCCTCGGAGAGAGAACCGCGCAGATACCCGCGTGCCCTCAGAAATGTCGTAATATGAGCCCGCAGATCGGCATTTGTCGCCACCTGCTCGTAGAGCATCTCGTCGCTGATGTCGTCCGCCTGGATCTCCGACCCCTGCCGCTGCAGTACGTCGGCCAGCAACGACTTCAGCTCGACCACCACCTCGGGCCTCTGCTCAAGCAGGTTGATGATCTCGGACGCCGGCAGTGCGATCGACGTTCCCTGAGCCTTACTGCCCTCCGCCGCAGTCGACCCCGCCTGCGTCTCCGCATCCTGAGCGGAAGGCGTCATCCCCGTCTCCTGGCTCAGTCCTCCCTCCGGCCCTCCGCTCCTGTCCGCCGTCGCATCCGGCCTCACATCGCTCGTCGACGGAGCTGTCAGCGGAACCTGCGCGCTCGCCCTCATGCCGCAATGGAGCACCAGCCCAACAAGCAGCACCGCTTCGGCCACGTAGCTCCAGCAACCAGCCACCTGCCAACTCCGGCCTCGTGTCCTCGCGTTTCCCTCGGCGCTGTATGAGGCGTCCGGCATAGGCGTCTGGTTCGTCGTCTACACAGTAAAGAACGCCGAAAACCGGCGTGTCATGCGCTCGTCAGCGAATTGTCACTTCATTGTCGGAGCAATCCGATCAAGCATACTTGCGCAGCACGCCCAGCACCTTGCCCTGGATATTCACGCTCGCCGCCGGAGCGTAGATCGGCGCCATCTCCGAGTTCGACGGCTGCAGCCGAATCACGTTGCCCTCGCGGTAGAAGCGCTTCAGCGTGGCATCCGAGCCGTCGATCAGCGCCACGATAATCTCGCCCTCGCGCGCCGTTCGCGTCCGCTCCACCAGCACGTAGTCGCCCGAGACGATGTGTTCATCCCGCATCGAATCCCCACGCACCTCCAGCGCAAACACCTCGCGATTGCCAATCACCTCGGCCAGCGAGATGCTCTCCGCCGTCTCAATCGCCTCCACCGGACGGCCCGCCGCAATCCGCCCCAGCAAGGGCACACGGTCGGATCCCTTCTTGCCCACACGCACCGGCAACACGTCGATCGAGCGGCTGCGGTTGTGCGCCCGCTGCAGCAACCCCTTGTTCTGCAGATTGGTGACGTGTTTATGCACCGTCGCCAGCGAGTTCACCCCCAACCCGCCCGCGATCTCCTCATACGACGGCGAGTAGCCGTTCTTCTGCGTGAAAGCGGAAAGAAAGTCCAGTACCTCTTTTTGCCGTCGTGTGATCGCCATGCTGCGATTGTAGCGAATAAAAGGCGAACCACAAACAAATAGTTGCAAAAGGCGCTAACTTATCGGGGGCACCGCCAACCTGAAAATCTCGCCGGCGCGAGTCGCCACAGACTAAAATCGCTGACAACCGTACCTCGCCATCAGTCGCCACCGCTTCCTGACTTCCGGAGGTCCAGAGGTCCGGAGTCCAGAGGAGAAGCAGAGATGAACAAGGTCTTCCGCGACGCGCGCACAGCGCTGACAGACATCGTCCGCGACGGCATGACCCTCGCGGTCGGCGGCTTTGGACTGTGCGGCATCCCCGAGACCCTCATCCTCGCCCTGCGCGACACCGGAGCGAAGAACCTCACCATCGCCAGCAACAACGCCGGCATCGACGACTGGGGCCTCGGCCTCCTCCTGCACACCCGCCAGATCAAAAAGATGATCTCCAGCTATGTCGGAGAGAACGCCGAGTTTGAACGCCAGTTCCTCTCCGGCGACCTCGAGGTCGAGTTCTGCCCCCAAGGCACGCTCGCCGAACGCATGCGCGCAGGGGGCGCCGGAATCCCCGGCTTCTTCACCCGCACCGGCATCGGCACCGCGGTCGCCGAAGGAAAGGAGCAGCGCCAGTTCGACGGCGTCACCTACCTTCTCGAACAGGCCATCCACGCCGACATCGCGCTGGTCAAAGCCTGGAAGGCCGACACCAGCGGCAACCTCATCTACCGCAAGACCGCGCGCAACTTCAACCCCATGGCCGCAACCTGCGGACGCATCACCATCGCCGAGGTCGAGCACCTCGTGCCCAGCGGCGAACTCGACCCCGATCACATCCACACCCCCGGCATCTACGTACACCGCATCGTCCACAATCCGTCGCCGGAGAAGCGCATCGAGAAGCGCACCGAACGGCGGCCACTCCATAGCCCGGAGCCGCTCACGGGCCGAAAGGCATAACCCCATGGCATGGTCTCGTGAGCAGATGGCGCAGCGCGCCGCCCAGGAACTCGAGCCGGGATACTACGTCAATCTCGGCATCGGCATCCCCACCCTGGTCGCCAACTACATCCCTCCAAGCCTCCATGTCACCCTGCAATCGGAAAACGGCCTGCTCGGCATCGGCCCCTATCCACTCCCCGACCAGGTCGACGCCGACCTCATCAACGCCGGCAAGGAGACCGTCACCGCGCTTCCCGGAGCCAGCTTCTTCTCCAGCGCCGAATCCTTCGCTATGATCCGCGGCGGCCATATCAACCTTGCCATCCTCGGCGCCATGCAGGTCTCCGAGCGCGGCGACCTCGCCAACTGGATGATCCCCGGCAAGATGGTCAAAGGCATGGGGGGCGCCATGGATCTGGTCGCCGGTGTCCGCCGCGTCGTCGTCCTGATGGAACACACCTCCAAAAACGGCGAACCAAAGATCCTGCGCGCCTGCACCCTGCCCCTCACCGGAACCCAGGTAGTCCACCGCATCATCACCGACCTCTGCGTCCTCGACGTCCTGCCCGACGGTCTGAAGCTCGTCGAATGTGCGCCCGGTGTCACCCACGACGAGGTCGAAGCCAAAACCGGCGCCCCCATCCTCGCCGAGACAGGATCACGCTGAGATGGACATCCGCAACGGTGTGCGCATCGTCGAGGTGGTACCACGCGACGGCCTCCAGAACGAAGCCCGCATCGTGCCCACCTCCGCCAAGATCGAACTCATCCACCGCCTTTCCCGCGCCGGCTTGAAGACCATTGAGGCAACCGCCTTCGTCTCGCCGAAGCGGGTTCCCCAGATGGCCGACCACGCCCAGGTTCTCCGCGGAATCGTCCGTCAGGACGGCGTGAGTTATCCCGTCCTGACCCCGAACCTGAAAGGCTTCGAAGCCGCTCTGGCTGCAGGAGCCACCGAGGTCGCCGTCTTCACCGCGGCGTCGGAGACCTTCTCGCAAAAAAACATCAACTGCTCCATCGCCGAAAGCTTCGAGCGCTTCCGCCCCGTGCTCGAAGCGGCCAACATCGCCGGGATCCCAGTCCGCGGCTACGTCTCCTGCGCCCTCGGCTGCCCCTACGAAGGCAAGATCCCTCCAGCTCAGGTCGCCGAGGTCGCGCGCAGGCTCTTCGAGAGCGGATGCTACGAGATCTCACTCGGCGACACCATCGGAGTCGGCACGCCGGCACAGACCCTCCGCCTGCTCGACGAGGTCTCGCGCCAAATTCCCGCTTCTCAACTGGCCGGCCACTTCCACGACACCTACGGCCAGGCGCTGGCCAACATCTACGCCTCGCTCGAGTTCGGCCTGCGTGTCTTCGATGCCTCGGTCAGTGGCCTCGGCGGATGTCCCTACGCTCCCGGAGCCTCAGGGAACGTCGCCACCGAGGACCTCGTCTACATGCTCGAAGGAATCGGCTTCGAAACCGGAGTCGACCTGCAAGCGCTGATCGACGCAGGAGCCTTCATCTGCGCCGAACTTGGCATTCAGACGCGATCGCACGTCGCCCGCGCCTGGCCTCAAGCCTCACGGTCGAACTCAAGGAGCACCATGCCCTCGGAGACTTGATCGCCAGCCGCGCAGAGAAACGACGCCACGCTCCCTGCACCTGGCGCCCGCACCGTGTACTCCATCTTCATCGCCTCCAGGATCAGCAGAGGCGCCCCTTGCTCCACGCGCTCGCCCGGCTGCACAAGAAGGGCCACCACCCGTCCCGGCATCGGAGCGACCAGGCTATGCTCCTCCCCCTCCTCCTCCAGGTGAACAGCAAGCGGATCCATCCAGCGATACACGAACTGATGTCCATCAAAAAATACATGATATGTTCCTCGAACCTCGACAACGCTGGCACGCACTCGATTTCCGTTGATCGTAGCCGTCACTTCCCCATCAGATCGCAGTTCGCCGCTTACCGAGAAGAATTTCTCTTCGAAGGACATGCTGTACGCACCCGCTGAACATTCCAAATAGTCCACAAGAATCTCGCAACGCCGATCACCCTGCACGAAGACCAACCTGCGCCGCAGCGAAGCCGCAAGTCGCCACCCATCGCGTATAGCCCAAGGCGAGGAACGCTCTCTCTCCCCGCAATCCTGCGCAGTGTTCCTCTCACGCAGAAGAACGGCGAGTGCTGCGATCAAACATGCTTCCTTAGACGTCACAGATTCCACGTGGAACAACCAATCCCGTTCCCGTTCAATGAGACTCGTATCGAGCATCGCTCCAGCAAAGGACGGACTATCGACAAGCCGCCTCAGAAACTCAACATTGGTTGCGACCCCAACAACCTGATACTCCCCGAGCGCGCGGCTTATCCTGCGCAGCGCAAGCTCCCTCGTCTCGTCCCATACGATCAGTTTGGCGATCATTGGATCGTAGAACGGCGCAATCGTATCGTTCTGCTCGACACCTGTATCGATGCGCACATACCTGGACTCAGCAGGCACCCGCAGATGAATCAGCCTGCCTGTCGACGGCAGAAAGTCGTTTGCAGGATCCTCCGCATAGATGCGTGCCTCAAGAGCATGACCATGCATCTGAATCTGCTCCTGCGAAAGCGGCAGCGGCTCGCCGTTAGCAACCCGGAGTTGCCATTCGACCACATCCAGTCCTGTAACCATCTCGGTCACAGGATGCTCAACCTGCAGCCGCGTATTCATCTCCATGAAGTGAAAGCTTCCGTCCTGCTCCACGATAAACTCCACAGTGCCTGCGCCCACATACCCAACGGCGCGCGCCGCATCGACTGCCGCCTTGCTCATCGCCGCTCGCCGTTCCTCGCTCATCCCAGGCGAAGGCGCCTCTTCGAGCACCTTCTGGTGCCGTCGCTGCACGGAGCAGTCGCGCTCGAACAAGCTCACCATGTTGCCGAAGCGATCTCCAAACACCTGAATCTCGATGTGCCGCGGCTGGAGGATATATCGCTCGATCAACACCCGATCGTCCCCGAAACTCGCCGCAGACTCCCGCTGACAGGACGCAAGAGCGGCTAGAAAGTCGCCGCTCTTGTTCACGCGCCGCATCCCTTTGCCGCCTCCGCCTGCGCTGGCCTTGATCAACACCGGATAGCCAAGGGCATCCGCCTGCTCACGCAGAAACTCCGGGTCCTGATTCTCGCCGTGATACCCGGGCGTCAGCGGCACTCCCGCTGCTTCCATCAGCGCCTTGGCCGTGGACTTCGATCCCATCGCACGAATCGCGCTGGCAGGTGGACCGATGAATACAAGTCCCTCTCTTTCGCACGCCTCCGCAAATGATGCGTTCTCGGCGAGAAAGCCGTATCCCGGATGAATCGCAGAAGCCCCGCTCCTTTTTGCCGCAGCAAGGATACGGTCGCCCGCGAGATAGCTTTCACTCGCTGGCGATCCGCCGATGTGAATAACCTGATTGGCCAAGCGAACGTGGAGGCTATTGGAATCGGCATCTGAGTATACGGCGACGCTGCGCACGCAGAGCCGGACGCAGGTCCGAATGATGCGGCAGGCAATCTCCCCACGATTCGCAATCAGGATCTTCTCGAACATCTCAGGCATCACCTCCGGGTCGCCCACGACGGAGTCCGCTTCTCGAGAAACGCGCTCAGCCCCTCCCGCGCCTCAGGTTCGGCGCGACAAAGCGCAATGCGTCTGGCCGTGTCCTCGATCAACTCCGCCGATATCGGCCGCTCCGACACAGCTCCGACCAGTTCCTTTGCAGCCTGTTGTGCCAGTGGCCCACCAAGCAGTAGAGCATCGATCATCGCTTGTACCCGCTCGTCCAGTTGCTCTGCAGACGAGACCTCATGCAGCAAACCGACTCTCTCTGCCCTGGTCGCGTTAATTCGTTCCCCTGTCTGGAACAAACATCGTGCCTGCCGCTCCCCAATCGCACGAACGAGATATGGAGCGATGGTTGCGGGGATGACTCCGAGCCGTACCTCCGCCATCGCGAACAGCGCGCTGCTTGAGCCGATGGCAATATCGCAGGCTGCGACCAGGCCCACTCCTCCGCCAATGGCCGCTCCTTGTACGCGGGCAATCGTCGGCTTGGGCGATTCGGAGATGATCCGAAAGAGATTGGCAAGTTTGCCCGCATCCGCAAGATTCTCTTCCAGCGATGCACTCCCCTGCCGCTTCATCCATTCAATATCAGCGCCAGCTGAAAAGCTCCTTCCACGCCCCGAAAGCACGATTACCCGAACATCTGACCTCTTACCCAGATCCACGAACGCGCCGCTGAGCTCCTCGATCAATCGCTCATCGAAGGCATTATGCAGCTCAGGCCGACACATCCAAATCCAGGCCACCACATCGGAGTGCTCGATCTCAATTGCCGGCTCACTCATGCCCCTACTCTCCCTTACATCCGAAAGACCCCAAACTTTGTCTCCTCAATCGGAGCGTTGCGAGCCACGGCAAGACCGAGCGCGAGCGCCCGTCTGGTCTGCACCGGATCAAGAATGCCGTCGTCCCACAGACGCGCCGTCGCATAATAGGGACTTCCCTGGGTCTCATATTGCTCCCGTATCGGCGCCTGGAACTCCTCCTCTTCCGCAATACTCCATTCCCTTCCCTTCGCCTCGAGGCCATCCCTGCGCACGCGGGACAACACGCTAGCCGCCTGCTCCCCACCCATCACCGAGATGCGTGAGTTCGGCCAGCTCCAGAGGAAGCGCGGTGAGAAGGCGCGCCCCCCCATACCGTAGTTCCCAGCGCCAAAGCTGCCACCAATCAGGACCGTGAACTTAGGAACCCGCGCACACGCGACCGCCATCACCATCTTCGCCCCGTCCTTGGCGATGCCACCATGCTCATACTTGCGGCCCACCATGAAGCCGCTGATGTTCTGGAGAAAGAGCAATGGGACTCCCCGCTGCGTACACAGCTCAATAAAGTGCGCGGCCTTTTGTGCCGATTCCGAGAACAAAATGCCGTTGTTCGCCAGGATGCCCACCGGATAGCCATGCAGATGCGCGAATCCTGTCACCAGGGTGGATCCATAGTTACGCTTGAACTCATCCAGGCGACTGCCGTCTACCATCCTCGCGATGACCTCGCGCACATCGTAGGGCCTACGCACATCCGTCGGAAGTATCCCGTAGAGTTCGTGTGGATCATACAACGGCTCTCCCGGCGCAACCATATCGGACACCGTCGCCTGAGAACGGACGCCGAGATTCGCAACCACCCGCCGCACCAGGGCCAACCCATGCGCGTCATCTTCGGCGAGATGATCGGCCACTCCCGAGATACGAGTGTGCACCTCGGCGCCGCCAAGCTCCTCCGCCGATATATCCTCTCCGGTAGCCGCCTTCACCAGAGGCGGCCCACCGAGGAAGATTGTGCCTTGATTCCTCACAATAATCGCTTCGTCTGACATCGCCGGAATGTATGCGCCGCCCGCGGTGCAGGAACCCATTACGCAAGCAATCTGGGCGATGCCCTTCGCCGACAGATTCGCCTGATTATTGAAGATCGCTCCAAAGTGATCGCGGTCCGGAAACACCTCATCCTGCATCGGAAGGTAAGCGCCGCCCGAGTCCACCAGATAGATGCAGGGCAGATGATCCTCAAGCGCGATTTGTTGCGCTCGCAGATGCTTTTTTACGGTCAGCGGATAATAGGTCCCGCCCTTCACCGTTGCATCATTGGCGACAATAACGCACTCTCGTCCGCTCACCCGTCCAATGCCAGTAACCACGCCGGCACTTGGCACCTCATCCCCGTAAAGCCCGTTGGCCGCCAATGCGGAGAGTTCCAGAAACGGCGTTCCACCGTCCAACAACAGGTCGATGCGATCGCGAACCAGCAGCTTTCCACGCGTCTGATACTTCTTTCGCGCAGCCTCGGATCCGCCTTGAGCGACCTTAGCGGTCCTCTCGCGCAGCTCCATGACTAGCCTGGTCATTCGTTCCGCGTTCGCGCGAAACTCTTCGCTATGAGTTTGCACCCTCGATGCCAGAACACTCATAGCTGACTCACCATCCGAGACCACATCAAGCAGTCTCCTTGAACAACTCGCGGCCAATCAGCATTCGCCGGATCTCCGACGTCCCCGCCCCAATCTCGAAGAGCTTGGCGTCTCTCCAAAGCCGTCCGGTGGGATAGTCGTTGATGTAGCCGTTGCCACCCAGCGCCTGAATCGCCTGGCCCGCCATCCAGGTGGCCTTTTCGGCAGAGTAGAGAATCGCTCCCGCAGCATCCTTGCGCGTAGCCTCGCCGCGATCGCATGCCCTGGCAACGGCATAGACGTAAGCACGACAGGCGTTGAAGCCGACATACATGTCCGCAAGCTTCCCCTGCATCAATTGAAACTCGCCAATCGCTCTTCCAAACTGCTTGCGCTGATGCACGTAGGGCACCACCACATCGAGACACGCGGCCATGATGCCCAAAGGCCCGCCGCACAACACAATCCGTTCATAGTCGAGCCCAGCCATCAACACCCGCGCTCCGCCTCCGACCCGCCCCAGCACATTCTCTTCCGGAACCTCACAGTCCTGAAACACCAACTCACAGGTGTTCGAGCCGCGCATCCCCAGCTTGTCCAGCTTCCGCGAGGTCGCAAATCCAGGAAAGCTTCGCTCAACAATGAACGCCGTGATGCCGCGCGATGCGGCCGCCGGATCGGTCTTCGCATACACGATCAGGACGTCCGCCTCAGGCCCGTTCGTGATCCACATCTTGTTCCCATTCAGAACATACCGCCCATCACGCTTGTCTGCGCGCAACCGCATGCTCACCACGTCCGATCCCGCCTCCACCTCCGACATGGCCAGCGCACCCACCTTCCGCCCGCCGATCAGCTCCGGAAGATACTTGCGTTTCTGCGCCTGCGTGCCGTGTTTGGCGAGCTGGTTCACGCACAGATTGGAGTGCGCTCCATACGATAGTCCGATCGAAGCCGAGGCTCGCGATATCTCCTCCATCGCAACCACATGGGCCAGGTAACCGAGGTCGACCCCACCGAACTCCTCCTCGACCGTGATGCCCAGCACTCCGAGGTCACCCAGCTTGCGCCAGAGCGGACTGGGAAACTGGTTGTCGCAATCCAAGCGGGCCGCGAGCGGCGCGATCTCGCGCTCGGCAAACTGACGCACGCTGTCCCGCAGCAGGTCGATCGACTCTCCCAGTTCGAAGTTGAAGCCTCGCAAATCCGCCTCCAGGCAACGCCAACAGGGGCCGACATCTTCAGCAAGCACGATCTGACGATGACACTACATGGAGCGCCACGCTCTCGTCCATACCTCCACGCGCAGGGTCTCGACGTACGGCATCGCCTGGCCCCTGCCGATAAAACGGCTACGGCCAATGAGCCGGCAGATCGCCTCCGATCGCTCTCGATTGCGGAGACATTTTGCACCATCATATACTGCTTGTTTTCTGTCATTTATAGGTTTTCGATAGCGCCGCCAGCTGGGGCTGAGTTACCTTCGTAAGGACCCTGGAATCCCCAATCGACGAGGAGCACGATGCACTCTGCCCTGCTGCGAAGCGCCGCCCTTACGCTTGTCTCCCTTCTAGCTTCGACCACGCCCGCTACCGCCGCCAACCACGCCGCGGGCCAACTGAAGGTCTACTTCGTCGATGTCGAGGGCGGCCAGTCCACACTGTTCGTCACGCCCGCAGGAGAGTCGCTCCTGATCGATACCGGCTGGCCGGGCAACGAGGGCCGCGACGCCGATCGCATCGTGGCCGTAGCGAAAAGGGCCGGGCTTTCGAAGATTGATTATCTGCTGCTCACGCACTATCACTCCGATCATGTCGGAGGAGTTCCCCAACTCGCCGCTCGCATTCCAATCGGGACGTTCATCGATCACGGCCCCATCCGAGAGCTCGACCACGGCATCGTCGAGCACGGGTACGCGGAGTACCAGAAGCTGCTCTCGAGCGGCCGCTACAAGCGCATCCTCGCGCACCCCGGCGATGTGCTCCCCGTCCAGGGCCTAAACGCGCAGGTGATCAGCGGCGACGGCCAATTGATCGCCAACGCCCTGCCCGGAGCCGGCGAGCCCAATCCCTTCTGCAAGGTCTCCGAGGTGCGGGCGGCCGATCCGACCGAGAACGCACGATCGCTCGGAGTCGAAATCCGCTTCGGCGAGCTGAAGATCCTCGATCTCGGCGACCTGACCTGGGACAAAGAGATGGAGTTGATGTGCCCAGCCAACAAGCTCGGACACGTCGACATCCTCATCGTCTCGCATCATGGCTGGTATCAGAGCTCGAGTCCCGCACTCGTCGACGCCATCCATCCACGCGTCGCCATCATGGACAACGGCGCCAAAAAGGGCGGCTCGATCCCAACTCTGCAAACGCTCGCAAAGGCACCGGGGCTCGAGACGCTGTGGCAGCTCCACTCCTCCGATGAAGGCGGCACAGAGAACAACACCGCCGAACGCTACATCGCCAATCTGCCAGGACCGGACACCGGTCACTTCCTGGAGCTGACCGCAACGGCCAACGGCAGCTTTGAGGTATCAAATTCCAGGACGAATTTCACCCAAAGCTACGCCGCGCCGCGTTAGGGTCGATACGCCCTAGGCGGTATCTACACATAGATATAGGACTTCGGCAAATACCGATAACTAAATCAATATCGGATAAGTATAAGAACCGTCATCCTGAGAGCTTGTGACTTTATTGGATTGCTGGGATCGAGGCAGAAGAGGGTTGCGTTTTTTTGTCGGGTAGGGCGGAAGGCTGGAGTTGTCGCGTTCGGTGCA
>Ga0210403_10003410_pt1 | contig 14019 bp, 14 predicted proteins | sample IncBWC19MmetaG_FD_150863 | JGI IMG/M metagenome (GOLD analysis project Ga0210403, IMG submission 150863) | Forest soil microbial communities from Barre Woods Harvard Forest LTER site, Petersham, Massachusetts, United States - Inc-BW-C-19-M | ecosystem: Environmental > Terrestrial > Soil >... | reverse complement strand
AAATCCGCTATGGCGACAACGATCGCCTTGCCGCCCGGGTCGCCACCATGGCGAGCGCCGACCTTCTGATCCTGCTCTCGGATATCGATGGCCTTTACGATGCGCCGCCCACCGACAATCCAACCGCAAAGCTCATTCCAATCGTGGAATCCGTGACGTCGGAAATCGAGGCGATGGCGGGAGCGGCTGGATCCGAACTGTCGCGCGGCGGCATGCGCACCAAGATCGAGGCGGCAAGGATCGCAACCACCGCCGGCACCCACATGCTGATCGCGTCGGGCAAGATCGAGCATCCGTTGCGAGCGATCGCCGACGGCGAACGCTGCACCTGGTTCCTGACGCCGGCCAACCCGGTCACTGCACGCAAGCGTTGGATTGCGGGGTCGCTCGAGCCAAAGGGCACCTTGACCATCGATGCCGGCGCGGTGAGCGCGCTGCGCGCGGGCAAGAGCCTGTTGCCGGCCGGCGTGATCCGGGTGGACGGGCAGTTCGCGCGTGGTGATGCCGTCGTGGTGCGCGGCCCCGATACCGACGAGATCGGCCGAGGACTTGTTGCCTACGACGCCGAGGACGCCGAGAAGATCAAGGGCCGCTCCTCACCGGATGTGATGGTGATTTTGGGCGTCAGCGGCCGCGCCGAAATGATCCACCGCGACGACCTGGTGGTGGGTGGTCCACGGCACTCGGACCCGACATGACGATGGCCCGCAAGCTGTCATGCCCGGGCTTGAGCCGGGCATCCACGTCCTTCTTCGCTGGCAGGGATCTGGACAGGAAGGCCATGCCCGCTCGGTGAGCGGGACTGGGCTAGGCCAATGGCCGACCTGTCGCCGCTCAGCCATGCCGGCGCCTACCTCGCCAGACAATCATTTTCCATGCTAATACATGGCCTTAATTCAATGCTGGAACTAACATGAGCGCGCCCTTGAAGGCGTTCGACGGCAACGCCGATTTGCCTGAACTGATGACCGATCTTGCCGAGCGCGCCCGCAAAGCCGCGCGGGTGCTGGCGCTGGCCTCGCCCGAGCAGAAGAACCGCGCGCTGGAGGCAATCGAGCGCGCCATCCGGGCCAACGCCGCCGCCATTCTCGCGGCAAACGCCGAGGACGTTGCCGAGGTTCGCGCCGGCGGCGCCACCTCCGCCTTCATCGATCGGCTGACGCTCACGCAGAGCCGCATCGACGCGATGGCCGACGGGGTCGCGACCGTGCGCGCGATCAAGGACCCGGTCGGAGTCGTGACCGAGAGCTGGAAGCGTCCGAACGGCATGACAATCGAACGGGTTCGCGTACCGCTTGGCGTCGTAGCGGTGATCTTCGAAAGCCGTCCCAATGTCGCAGCCGACGCCGGCGTATTGTGCCTGAAATCCGGAAACGCCGTCATCCTGCGCGGCGGTTCGGACAGTTTCCGCTCCTGCCGCGCGATCCACGATTGCCTGGTGCGGGGATTGCGCGAAGCGGGCCTTCCCGAAGCCTCGATCACGCTGGTGCCGACCCGCGATCGTGCCGCCGTCGGGCTGTTGCTGACCGGACTGAATGGCGCCATCGACCTCATCGTGCCTCGCGGGGGAAAGAGCCTCGTGGCGCGCGTCGAGGCTGAAGCGCGCGTGCCGGTGTTCGCGCATCTTGAAGGCGTCAATCACGTCTACGTCGATCACGCCGCCGATCTGGAGATGGCGAAATCGATCGTACTCAACGCCAAGATGCGCCGTCCCGGCGTCTGCGGCGCAGCCGAGACCTTGCTGGTCGATCGCAACGGCGCGCCGTCGACACTCAAGGCCCTGGTCGAGATGCTGATCGACGCAGGCTGCGAGGTACGCGGCGATCAGGCCGTGCAACGAACCGACGCAAGGGTGAAACCCGCGGCCGACGAGGACTGGGACACCGAATATGAGGACGCGATCATCGCGGCGAGACTCGTTGACGGGGTCGAGGAGGCGATTGCGCATATCCATAACCACGGTTCGCACCACACCGATGCGATCGTGACGGATGACGAATCGGCCGCACGCAAGTTTCTCACCGAGGTCGACTCGGCGATCGTTCTGCACAACGCCTCGACACAGTTTGCCGACGGCGGCGAGTTCGGCTTTGGCGCCGAGATCGGCATCGCTACCGGCAAATTCCATGCGCGCGGCCCGGTAGGCGCCGAGCAACTGACCAGCTTCAAATACCGTGTTCACGGCACCGGGCAGACCCGTCCGTGACGATCTACGGGCGGGAACCGGTTGGCATGAAGAAAACGTGTCAGAAATGAATATCGCGCATGCGGTGGCGCCGTTGAACAAAGCTTACTTGGCTTCGCCATCTGTCGATCGCGCCATTCCGCCTTATTGCAACGGCATGCGCGTCGGCCTGCTCGGAGGTTCGTTCAATCCGCCGCACCTCGCGCATCGGGCGATCAGCCTGTTCGCGATCAAGCGATTGAAGCTGGACCGGGTGTGGTGGCTGGTGACGCCCGGAAATCCGCTCAAGGACGGAAGCACGCTGCACGACATCGCCGAACGTGCCGAAGCCGCGCAGCGCCTGGCGCGCGATCCGCGCATCGATGTCTGCTGTCTCGAATCCGTCATCGGAACGCGATACACTGTCGACACCGTAAGATATCTGCGTCGCCGTGCGACAGGCCTCCGTTTTGTCTGGATCATGGGCGCGGACAATCTCGCGCAATTTCACCGCTGGCAGGACTGGCGGCGGATCGCCTCCGAGGTGCCCATCGCTGTGATCGATCGTCCGCCGCAAAGCTTTCGCGCTCTGGCTTCGCCCGCTTCTCAGGCCCTCGCTCGCTACCGTCTGCCGGAGAACCAGGCCGGCCTGCTGGCCGGCCACCGCGCGCCGGCCTGGGTCTTTCTGACCGGCCTGAAGTTGAGCCTGTCGTCGACGGGCTTGCGCAATCTCGACGGCAGCTGGAGAACGAGGTGAGATGAGCGACATTCGCCGCGCCGCGATTTTGCGATGCCTTGCGATCATCGCGAACGGAAACGATGTGCTTCAAATCAAGAGCACGGCCGGAAAAACATCAGATTACCGGCGCCCCCGGCTTTCGGAAGTTCGCATCGGGGGTGCGGCAGTCGGGAGCAAACTTCGAAAACGGGGCTCTGGAATATTGAAACCGTTAACCCCACATGCATAGTATCAGGCGCGGTCGCCAAAGGATTCGGCGGCCGCGATACAGCGAAAGGAATGGTCCCTGGCCACATCTGTATTGTCCAAGTCTGTTTTACCCAAGACGCGTAAAACATCGACCCAAGCTGCGGCCTTGAAGGCGCAACCTGACGCCGACAAGACCCTGAATATGATCCTCTCCCGCCTGGACGACATGAAGGCGGAAGAAACGATCACCATCGACCTTCGCGGCAAATCCTCATTTTCCGATTACATGATCGTCACCTCCGGCCGGGTAAACCGGCACGTCGGTGCGATTGCGGAAAATGTGGCCAAAGGCCTCAAGGAGACCGGAGTCAAAAGCCTCCATATCGAGGGCTTGCCCAACTGCGATTGGGTGCTGATCGATTCCGGCGACGTGATCGTGCACATCTTCAGACCCGAGGTTCGCGAATTCTACAATCTCGAGAGATTGTGGACTCAAGGCCCCGCTGCGGCGAAGACGATCTAACCGGCCGGCTCTTCTACGGCCGAGCGCATGGGCAGTGCGACGCATGGGCGGCTTCGCTTGTGCGGTAGGTTGCGCGCAATCGATTGATCTCAAGCCGTATCTCGGGCAAAGCGGAACTTAATCCTCGGCGCAAGGCCGAGCTCGTTTGGGCCGGAAGATATTCCCATGCGCCTCGTCGTGATCGCGGTCGGACGGCTGAAGCAGGGGCCGGAGCGCGAATTGGCCGAACGTTACCGCGAACGATTCGACGACATCGGCCGCAAGCTCGGATTTCGCGGACTTGAAATCCATGAAATTCCGGAAAGCCGGGCCCGTGATACCGAGACCCGGATCGCGGAGGAGGCGGCCGCGATCTCGGCCGCGACCCCGCCGAAATCCATCCTCGTCGCACTCGACGAGCGTGGCGACAGCATCGATAGCCAGGGTTTTGCCCGGCATCTCGCCCGTTGGCGAGATGATCAGGTCGCCGACACAATTTTCATAATCGGTGGGGCGGACGGACTTTCGCCCGAATTGCGGCGCATGGCTAGGTTGCGGATGGCGTTTGGTTCCGCGACCTGGCCGCACCAGATGGTACGTGTCATGCTGCTCGAACAGGTTTACCGCGCCGCGACCATCCTCGCAGGTCACCCCTATCACCGCGCCTGACGCGCGCAACGGAAATGCGATTGGACTTGATGCAGCCAGCGCGGAACCTGCCTTCGTACCATGACACCGTCCGCGGCGGCGCTTTCGGCTCTCTGCGCCTTCCACTTTCGATCGCCTTGGTGTCGGCCGGCGTCGCGGCGATGAGTTTGCCCACCGCCGCGCAGGTCGCAGAAGCAACGCCGCAGGCGACGGCCCCCTCCGGCGATGCGATCAAGCAGCGGGAGCAGGAACTGGAAGCTGCGCGCGCCCAGCAAAAGAGCGCCGTCGAATTGCAGCAGAGGCTCAGGGCCGAAGTCACGGTCATCGGACAGGATCGCACCAAGCTCAATGCGCAACTGATCGACATCGCCGCCCAGGTTCGCAATATCGAAACAAGGATTGCAGACGCCGAGGCGCGGCTTCGTCCACTCGATTCGCGCGAGCAGCAGATCAGGGGCTCGCTGGATTCGCGCCGCGCCGAAGTGGTTGAGGTGCTGGCCGCGTTGCAGCGCGCCGGGCGGCGAACACCTCCTGCCTTGCTGGTACGACCGGAAGACGCACTGCAATCGCTTCGGACCGCCATTCTTCTCGGTTCGGTCGTGCCGGAGTTGCGCAGCCGCGCCGAGAAACTCGCCGACGATCTCACCGAGTTGATCACGCTGCGCAAGAACATTGGCTCGGAGCGCGATCGCCTTGCACTCGACCGCGACAAATTGAAGGTAGATCAGACGCGCCTCGCCGCGCTCGTGGACGAGCGTCAACGCCAGCAGGGCGCGATCGAAAAGGACATCGAGGCGGAAGGGGCGCGGGCGGTCACGCTTGCCCGGCAGGTCGACACCCTTCAGAGCCTGATCGGCAAAATGGAGCAGGATCTGAAGAGCGCGGCGAAAGCGGCCGCGGCGGCGACCCTGCAGGGGGCGCCCGCTACCACCGACGGCAAACCCAACCTCGGCGGGTTGAAGGACCCGGGGCGGAAAAGTCCGGCGATTGCATTTGCTTCCGCCAGGGGATTACTCGCTTTGCCGGTTAACGGCGTCAAAATCCGGGAATTTGGCAGTTCCGACGGCGTAGGCGGCGTAGAAAAGGGCATTTCTTTGGCAACCAGGGCGGCAGCCCAGGTCACAACCCCGTGTGACGGCTGGGTTGTTTACGTTGGTCCATTCCGAAGCTACGGACAACTCTTGATCCTCAATGCCGGGGGCGGGTATCATGTGTTGATCGCCGGAATGGAGCGCATTTCGGTTAACATCGGACAGTTTGTACTTACGGGGGAGCCGGTCGCGACCATGGGGACGACATCCCAGGTCGCATCGATACTCGCGACCAACGCGAGCCAGCCCGTGCTCTATATCGAGTTCCGTAAGGACGGCACTCCCATTGATCCAGGCCCATGGTGGGCCGCAAAAGAAGGCGAAAAGGTTCGCGGATGATGCGCAAGACTTCCTTAATTCTCCTCAGCGCCGCTACCGGCGCAGCGTTGACGCTCTTCGTGACCCAGCCGCGCTCGGTGCTGATGGGATCGAGTGCGCGGGCCTCCACGTCGGACACCTATCGCCAGCTCAATCTGTTTGGCGACGTGTTCGAGCGGGTCCGGAGCGACTATGTCGAGAAGCCCGACGACAGCAAGCTGGTCGAATCCGCCATCAGCGGAATGCTGAGCGGCCTCGATCCGCATTCAAGCTATATGGACGCCAAGAGCTTCCGCGACATGCAAGTGCAGACCCGCGGCGAGTTCGGCGGCCTCGGCATCGAAGTCACCATGGAAGACGGCCTGATCAAGGTGGTGTCGCCGATCGACGACACGCCGGCCTCCAAGGCCGGCATCATGGCCAACGACATCATCACGACGCTGGACGACGAGGCGGTGCTGGGCCTCACCCTCAACCAGGCCGTTGAAAAAATGCGCGGTCCGGTCAACACCAAGATTCGGCTGAAGATCATCCGCAAGGGGCTCGACAATCCGCTCGACGTCACGCTGGTCCGCGACAACATCCGCGTCCGCTCCGTGCGCGCGCGCACGGAGGGCGATGATATCGGTTATATCCGTATCACCACTTTCAACGAGCAGACCACCGAAGGCCTCAAGCGGGAGATCAACAACCTGAACAACCAGATCGGCGACAAGCTGAAAGGCTACATCATCGACCTGCGCAACAATCCGGGCGGGCTCCTGGAAGAAGCTGTGACGGTGTCTGATGCTTTCCTTGAGCGCGGCGAAATCGTCTCGACGCGTGGACGTAACGCCGAGGAAACGCAGCGTCGCTCGGCTCATCCCGGCGATCTGACCAAGGGCAAGCAGGTGATCGTTCTCATCAACGGCGGCTCGGCATCGGCTTCCGAAATCGTTGCCGGCGCGCTGCAGGATCACAAGCGGGCCACGCTTGTCGGCACCCGCTCCTTCGGCAAGGGATCGGTCCAGACCATCATACCGCTCGGTGCCGGCAACGGCGCGCTGCGGCTGACCACCGCGCGCTACTACACGCCGTCGGGCCGCTCCATCCAGGCCAAGGGCATCGTGCCGGACATCGAGGTGTTGCAGGACGTGCCCGAGGAGCTGAAATCGCGAACCGACACCAAGGGTGAAGCGTCCCTGCGCGGCCATCTGAAGAATGATGGCGACGAGAAGACCGGCTCGCAGTCCTACGTGCCGCCGGACACCAAGGACGACAAGGCGCTCAAGATGGCGGCCGATCTGCTTCACGGCGTCAAGGTGAACGCCAGCGCCGCCGGCACCACCGACAAGGCTGCGATCGACAAGCCTTCCAACAAGGAAGCCAATTGACTCGCTTGCAGGCTTTTTTCCTGAAAAGGGGCGGCCCAAGGGCCGCCCCTTTTGCTTGGCCGAGCCGTAACGAGCAGGCCGCCAGACATCAAGAAAGCGCATAATCTGGCCGCTCGGCGCAGGCGAATTAGGCCGCCGAGAGCGCTTGTGGGGAGAACCTTTCTGACGGCCTCCAAAACACCGCATCTGCCGCGGCCTTGTCTTGCCGTGGTATCTTCGGGCTGATTCGGGGGAGTTCAATGGCAGAGACGGCCGATGATCTGAGCGCTCCGCTCGGACAGCATACCGTGCGCCGCGCGCGCCGGTTGCGGCTGCCGTTCAGTGGAATGCAGGCGCTTGCCGTACTGCTCGGTCTGTTTCTGGTGGCCTTCGCCGGCTTTGCCCTCTTCAACGACAATCCGCTCGGCGGCGAACCCATGGCGCGGATCGCCATCCGGCCGCCTCAGCCGGGCGAGGAGAGAGCGGCCGAGAAGCCGGTCGAAACACCGGCGATGGCTTCGGTGCACAGCACCGAGGTGGTCCCGCCCCACAAGCAGGCCGCGCCATCCGAGCAGCGGACCATCACCATCATTGATGGCTCCAGCGGCGCTCGCCACGACCTGCCGATCGCCGGCGAGACGCCGGACAAGAACCCAGCCGACGTCCGTCCCGCCGTGATGGCGGGCATCGATCAGCGCCTGCTCGAGAGATCACGCTACGGCATGATCCCGATGGCGTCGGAAGGGCTGAAGCCCTTCAACGTCTACGCTGCGGACGCCGACCGCGCTAAAGCCGCGAAAATGCCAGTGGTTGCGATTGTCGTCGGAGGTCTCGGCGTCGGCGCCGCCAAAACCGCGGACGCCATCATGAAGCTGCCGGGCGCGATAACACTGGCATTCACGCCCTATGGATCGGACCCGACCAGGCTTGCCGAGCGGGCACGCGCGCAGCGCCACGAGCTTCTACTGCAGATTCCGATGGAGCCTTATGATTATCCCGACAACGATCCCGGGCCGCAGACGCTTCTGACGACGCTCGCGCCGGAACAGAATATCGACCGCCTGCACTGGCACCTCAGCCGATTCCAGGGTTACGCCGGCATTGCCAACTTCATGGGTGCGCGCTTTGTCGCCAGCGATGCCGTGATGCAGCCAGTGGTCCGGGAGGCCGCCAAACGCGGGCTTGGCTATTTCGACGATGGAACCGTGCCGCGAAGTGTCGCGCCTTCGCTGGCGATCGCCCAGACGGTGCCCTTTGCCAAGGCCGACGTCTCCGTCGATGCGGTGCCGACGGCCGCGGAAATCGACCGCGCCTTGGCGAAGCTGGAGGGGATCGCCAAGGAGCGAGGCGTCGCGATCGGTGTCGCCTCGGCCTTGCCGATCTCGATCGAACGGATAAGCGCCTGGACCAGGTCGCTCGAGAATCGCGGCGTTATGCTTGTGCCATTGACAACCGCGATGCTGAAATCAAAATCAAGCTGAAGATTTGCCAAACGGTGCGGGTACCCAAGAGGCGTTGAGGGAATGGCGCGTTACGAGGATTTGCCCTATCGGACATGCGTCGGAGTGATGCTGATCAATACAGCAGGGCTGGTCTTTATCGGACGCCGCGCCGGTGGTGTCGAGCATGTCGACGAATCCCACGTCTGGCAGATGCCGCAGGGCGGAGTCGACCCCGGCGAAAATACCTGGCAAGCCGCCAAGCGCGAACTCTATGAGGAAACCAGCGTCCGTTCCGTCGAGAAGCTCGGTGAGGTCGCGGACTGGCTGATCTACGATATTCCGCGCACCGTCGCCGGCCGGACCTGGAAAGGCCGCTACCGCGGCCAGCGCCAGAAATGGTACGCGGTCCGTTTCACGGGCAAGGACAGCGAGATCAATGTCGCAAGCCCCGGCGGTGGCGGCCACAGGGCGGAATTCGTCAGCTGGCGCTGGGAGCCGATGAAGAATCTCCCTGAGCTGATCGTTCCGTTCAAGCGCCCGGTCTACGAGCGGGTGGTCAAGGAATTCTCCAGGCTTGCGGATGGCTAGCACGGCTGCACATTCGTCTTCGGTGACCTTTGCGATTGATTTCACCACTGGCTCGATCCACACGACGCAATCAGAACTATCGACGGCATCGGTGAAAGGAAGTTCGGCGACGTCCCCGCTTTCCATCGTGGCGTGACCGAGCCGGAAGCCCATCACGCCGGGCTGAGCCGACGCAGTGGCTTGGATGAGCGAACATCGCCTGCGCGCGCTTACCGGCAATCATCCGGAGAACCCGACACTCGATCTGCCCTGCCGCGAAGTTTTCAAAAGCGGTCAGCGAGCCACCGAAGTCGCAGGACCGATGCTGGAGAACGAGGCAGCGGCGCTGCATGCCGGCGTATGGGAGAAATAACTGCTTCTGCGCAAAGGTCTGTCCCGCACTTGATGCAAAAACAGCCTAACCAAAAACCTTAACTGCGCGCGCCCTTACCGGGAAGACTTTTACATCCCGGTAAATGAAAAACGGCGCTGCGGGTTAATCGCGGCGCCATCGTTTCGGAGAGGGAGTACCTCATTGGAATCGGCATTGGGTTCGTTTTGTAAATTCCGCGTTCCTCTGCTTGCCGTGGGGTGGGTTCAAAAATTTTTGAAAAACAACCCCATGCAAAGTATCAGCCCAAAGGAACCTAAAAGGAACCTAGAGGAACCAATTTGGGACTAGCCAAAAGTGATTCTGGTTGGCTTGGTAGGTTGGCCAAAAAAGCGAGGGCGAATCGATGACTTCACGAAAATCAAAGGTGGTGGCGAAAGCGAAACCGGCGCGGGAGCGGACGCCGCAGGAAGTTGATGCCATTGAAAAGGTTTGCGCCGAACGCGCCAGCATGCCGCGCATGAAGATCTTAAAATCTGAAAGTGGCATGAGCTTCACGACCGAACACATTGATGACTTGGCGGGCCCAGCGCTCATCATGCAGGCGCTTGGGACAACGGATTCGGCTTTCTTTACAGGCTTGGTAGCTCAACTCGCAACGGCAGACGGCGGGGAACCAAACGAGCAGAAGCTCAATTTCGTGCTCGCGGTCATCAAGGGAATCAAACCTCAAGATCAGCTGGAGGCGATGTTGGCGGCGCAAATGGCGGCTGTTCACTCAGCAACAATGAGGTCCGCATGCGACCTAGCCGAGGCCGAAAGTCTCCAGCATCGGGATAGCGCGGAGCGAACCTTCAATAAGCTTGCGCGAACTTTTTCTAGCCAGATGGAGGCACTAAAGCGGTACCGGATGGGAGGCGAACAGACGGTCACGGTACAGCAGGTAAATGTCAGCGAGGGCGGGCAGGCTATCGTTGGCAACGTTACACAGGGCCAAAAAGATGCCGCGCCAAATCAAGTTCCTCCGCAACCGTTGGCCATTGCCCACGACGACACACTTCCGATGCGGATCATTGAAAGCAAGGAGGCGGTTCCGGTTGCAGCCCCGCGAGACGCGAACAAGAAATGACGCGCGATCATGCACGCAATACTGGTCCGATGCTTGCCAGCCAGCGCTGCGGCGCCAAGACCCGCTCAAGCAAGCCCTGCCGTTCGCCCGCCGTTCAGGGAAAAAAGCGCTGCCGTATGCATGGCGGGGCGGCAGGATCTGGGGCTCCGCGCGGCAACAAGAATGCACGGAAGCATGGGCTCTATGCCCGCGAAGCCATTGCCCAACGTCGGCAGCTTGGCGAGCTGATGCGACAATCGCGCAAACTGATCCTGGAGATCGAGTGAAGCGACTATCGGTTGGGAGCAAGCGTTGCTCATACCGCTCCAGCTTGGCGGGCTTGAGATAGAGAATTTGCATCGTGATCTTGGTAAGCAGTGCTGCAACAGGTGCGCGACAAATTGGTGGCTTGCCCTAACAAAACCAGGCTTGCGCAAAACGAGAATCGTAGATTCTAAAATGCGCGCGCCGCTCATAGACCGTAATGGTCCATAATCAGGCTCGTGACGTAGATAACGCCGCAGGCGACGAGGCCACCGAGTATCCCATATTCTGTCACGATCAAACGCATGACCCAGTGCGCCACGTGCCACGTGGCAATCAGGCAGGCGAGCATTGCGAATATCGTGAGTGTGCCGCGCATGGTTGCGAGCTCCGTGCGGCCTGTTGAGCATTCGATGTGCTCCGCCGCGGTCGATTTTTCCCAAATATCTTCGCCGCAATCGCGCACGAGACCTTCCACCGCCTCTCGTCGATGAACTCAAGGCCAGCAGCTTCTAAGTTCTCATGCGGATCCGGAACCTCATCCGAAACGCTGGGTCGAAACCCAGAGCGTCCGCGATGTAGCGAGGGGATCGATCGCCCGTCGCTCCCACCAGGCGACCTCGTCTCCGTGGCTATGGACGTCACGGTGATGAACTCTGCACAGGGGTACGGTGAACTCGTCGCTCACCTTCAACCCCATTGCCCGCGGTTGGGTAAATCGCAGGTGGTGGGCGTCGGCGGGGCTTCTTCCGCAGACCAGACACGGCTGCGACGCCACGAATTTGAGGTGGGCTTTATTACGCAATCGACGTGGCTCGCCGAAGGTGAGCTTGCTCTTATCGATCTTGGCGGGAACTACATCGGCTTGTTGATGCATTGAAGCTGACGCGTCGCCATTGAGCGTTGGTGGAGAGGTGACCGGACGCTCGGGCGGATGACCGACAGCAGTCCTAATCTTTCGGGGGCGGCCCCGCGGCGGCTTGACGGCGCCTGCAAATGGCGCAGGCGGTTGAGGTGTATTTGAGTCGGTTTGAGTCGCAGGCGCTGGCGGGGTTTCATGCGAAGCGTCTGGAAGAGCCACCCTCGCAGCGAAGGCTTCCTCGACCAACCTGGCGTCGTCCGCTGAAAGGCTATTTTTGGACTTCAGGATTGCGATCGCACGGCGCTGTAGCTCCTCCTCCGTCAGAGCTTGGATTTCTTGGATGAGTTGCGCCCTCGCAGCGGCGGACCCTTCGGCATTCAGTTTTTGGTAAACCCGGGGTGTGGTGCTGGATTGGGATTGGCTTGCAGCGGCGGGCTTTGGTCCGAGATTAGTTTTCCGCGCCAAGTCAGATTCTGCTGCGGTATCTGCTTTGGGGACGTTGGCCATGTCAGGCGAGTCGAGGTCGTCCTCGCCGGCGATACCAACCATCGTGAATAGTGCGTAGCGCCTTGCATAAGTCAGTGCCGCCCCCATCCGGCGCGGTGCTGAGGTCTCCGATAGCTGGCAGACCGGCCAGTCTGAAGAAATCCATTCGCCTGAGGTGTGGACAAGGAGGGTGGTCAGGTTGACGGTGCCACTGGTCGGATCGATGGCGGTGGTCTGCGTAACCGCAATCTGCTGGCTACCGAGGGCCTTTCTGATGATGTCGAGCCCGCTCGCGAGCGAGGCGTAGCGGAAGTTACGCTGGCTGTCTGTTCGAGAGTCATAGATGGCCCCAATCATCGCCTTCTCGGGATTGGAGAGCTCGATCTGGGCTTTGGCGAGTGCCGTGGCGATCGCGGCGACGTTTTCACTGGAACGATGCATGGCCGGCCTCCATCGCAAGAAGATCAAAGCTGATCGCTCCCGACTTTGAGCGTTTCGCCCGGATGCCGTGGCCTATCGCCTCTTTGGCATCCTCCGGCATCAATGCCCTGAGCTCGCTCTTGGCACGCTCGTGCTCGGCATGGGGTTGTCTGGTCGCACAAAATAGGCTGGCGAATTCCGCCCAGGAATTGGAGGCGTTCATGTCGATGACCCGGACCGCCTCGATCCGCGGTTTTGGCGGCTCGCAATCGAACAGCGCCGGCGTTTCGCCGGTTTTGACAGCTCGCCAGAAAGCCTTTTCTGCTGCGATCAAAATGGTCTGGTAGATCGGATCTGCTTCGATGGAGAGTTCAATCCACTTGCCGCCTCCGGTGATGATGGAGAGCACCGATTTTTTGGTGCCTGCGACCAGCATGTTGTGCTGCAGCTGGGCCATATGCTTCTCGGCAGCAGCTTCTTCCGAGAATGACCACGGCAGCATGAACTTGGCCTCGAATACCGCGCCAGTTTCCTTGACCACGCCGTCGAACGTAGCCGCCATCCAAGGGAGCGTTCGATGGACCGCGTGGCGTTGGATATCTGATACCCTGTAGCCCGAGTTAAGTTCGAACCATCGCCGATTAAGGCTCTCGGTTACGACTCCGAGCTGAACAACGAGTTCGCCCGACAGGTCGAGCGGGGCTTCCTCGCCGCGCTTTTCCCGCCAGAGCCGCAATAGCGCTTTTTCGTCCTTGCCCAAGACGATCCGGGCATCGGAGCCGCCTATGAAGTCGCAGCGGTTACGCGGCAGCGAAGCAGCGCTAATTTCAGGCATGGCTCCGCCGTTCACCAAAATGGTGGTCTTAGTCATTTTCGCTCCTGGAATCGCGTTGTGAGATTACATCAATAATGTAATGCTGCATGAAACAAGAGTCAACATAAAAAATGTAAGGTTATACAAAAAATGTCGATCAGCGCGGCGCAGTGCCGTGGTGCCCGCGGGCTTCTGGGGTGGTCGCAGTCCGACCTTTCGGAAGCGAGCAAGACAGCAACGAAGACCATCGCGGATTTTGAACGTGGGGCAAGGCAGCCGTATCCGCGAACCCTTGAAGACGTGCGCAAAGCTCTGGAAAGAGCTGGAATTGAGTTCATTGATGAGAATGGCGGAGGCGCCGGCGTTCGTCTGAAAAAATCGAAGCGATAGTCAAACCCGGTCAGGTCACATTTTGGAGGAAAAAGCGACACATTTGCAGACCGGACAACAGGGAGCTTTAGCGCAGCGTGACCTTAAAGCGAAAGCGACGCCCAGTGAAACGCTGGACACGCTCGGGCAGGAGGGCACCGATGCGGGTCAAGAGCGCGAATACGCTCGGAAAGGCGATAACCGACTTGTCGCGATCGAGACCGTTGGCGATCAGTTCCGCTGCCCGCTCCGCCGACATTAAGAACGGCTTTTGACCATGCTCCTGCGCGGCCATTGGCGTCAGCACGTAGCCCGGACAAACCACGTTGATCTTCACTCTACTCTCGTGGACT
>Ga0210403_10003409_pt1 | contig 14024 bp, 9 predicted proteins | sample IncBWC19MmetaG_FD_150863 | JGI IMG/M metagenome (GOLD analysis project Ga0210403, IMG submission 150863) | Forest soil microbial communities from Barre Woods Harvard Forest LTER site, Petersham, Massachusetts, United States - Inc-BW-C-19-M | ecosystem: Environmental > Terrestrial > Soil >... | reverse complement strand
TGCTCGCCGGTGGGATCCCACGCGATTCCAAAACGCGGTCCCCACTGCGGATGCGGCGTATCCTGAAGATACTTGGTGAATCCGTTCACGCCGCCCTGCGCGATTCCGTTGGTGATGTTGCCCGTGCCGGGGACGATCAGTCCGATATCCGCGGCCGGCAGGACCTGCCCGGTCACCGTGTCCACCGCCGAGCGAACTCCGTTGACCGTGCGGGGAACGTACAGCCGCGGCTGTTGCGAGGTGGTCCACTGGCTGGCGACGAAAGTCGAGGCTTGCTGCGACGCGTCGTACTGCGGCTGATACCACGCGATCCGCAGCCCGTAATCCAGCGTGAGCCGAGGCGTCACCTTCCAGGTGTCCTGCACAAAGCCTTCGATGTTCCAATAGCGGTATTGCCCGTTGATAAAGTTCGCCGCCTGCGTGAAGGAGTTGTAAATGCCGAGCGCCGCGTTGGCGTAGCCGAACCCTGTGTCGTACGGATTCGCCGAGTTGTCGCCAAAATTGTACTGGGCATCGAAAGCCCCGAACGACGTCTGGTTCTTCCTGCTCCGCTGTAAATACAATCCGGTCTTAATCGTGTGGCGGCCCATAATCTTGGTTAGGCTGTCCGTGATATCGATGGTGGTGTTGTAGTTGATGAACGGTGCGTCGTTGCTTCCGAATGTGGGTGTACACGGATTGCTTGTTCCGCACGTTGTCGCTGCTTGCGGGAGCCGGCTGCCGTTGAACGTGACATTGGGAAGGTAGTCGTTCTGAACCGCATTAGGGTAGAGCAGCGGCAAATTTACGCCGGAAGTTGTACGCGTATAGGCGTTCGTGGTCTCGTCGATCAGAATGTTGTTATGGCTCACGCCCATGTTGAATTCGTTGGTCGCGGTCGGCCCGATGATCCACGTACCACCTACACTCCAGAGATAGCCGGGGTTGGCGTACTGAATGGGGCTGAGCGGCGTGTTCGATCCCAACACGAATGCCCCGTAAACCGAATCGTACGTGTTGTTGTTATGGAGGTATGTTCCAAACACCCGAACGCGCGAGGAGAGATTGTAGTCCATGCGGACCAGATCTTCCCGGCGCGGATACTGGTCGGATACCTGAGAGGTGTAATTATACCCCTTGATGCACCCCGCTACGCCCGGCGTCTGCGAGCAGGCGTTCGCGACATTAGGTTTGGGCAAAAGGTTTAGCAATGCGATGCCCGGAGCGTAAAGGCTTTTCTGGGGAATCTTATTGCCGTCAAATGGCGCTCCAGTCGTGTAATCCTTGATCACGAAAGGATTGCCGTTTTGGTCCACGCTCTTCGAGAAATCTCCTTGCCGCTCGAGATCCGTGGGCACTTCGAGATAGCGAGTCGCTTCAGGGCGCAACTGCCTCTGGAATTCCTGGCTCCAGAAAAAAAATAGCTTCTGTCGGCTCTTCAGAATTTTCGGAATCAGAACCGGCCCGCCGACCGTGTAGCCCACGTCGTTGAACCGGAACAGATTTCGTGGAAGGCCGTTGCGGTTATTCACCCAGTTGTTGGCGTTCAGGCTGTCGTTGCGATGAAACCAGTAAGCGCTGCCGTGAATGTCCGACGACCCGCTCTTGGTCACCACATTGATCTGCGCGCCCATCGATCGGCCGTATTCGGCCTGGTAGACGCCCGTTAGCATTTTGAATTCCTGAATGGAATCGACGCTCAACGTGATGTTTACGCTGCCGTTGGACCCGGTATCGACGTTGCTGATTCCGTTAACCGTTAACTGATTCGAGTTCAGCCGCGTGCCGTTGGCCGAGATGTTGGCCAGCCCTCCGGGTCCTGCCGTGGCGAGATTGACGGTGCTCACGACTCCGGGCGCAAGTCCCGCCAGCGCCAAATAGCTACGGCCATTGACCGCGATATTCTCCAACTGCTTGCCGACCAGAGCCGCGCCGCGCTCCGCGCTCTCGGTTTGCAGCGTGACGGTCTCCGTGGACACTTGGACGCTCTCAGTCACCGCGCCGACTTCCAGCCGGATGTCTCCGAGCGTCAGCTTGTCGTTGGCGTTCAACACGATATTCGAGCGCTCCAGGCGCTTGAAACCGGTTGCCTCGACGGTGAGACTGTAGGTTCCCGGCGCCAGGTCGGGCAATACGAAACGTCCCGAGCTATCGGTGGTCATATTCACGACGAATCGCTGCTGGTGTTCCTGTGCGGACACCTTTGCATTCCCGACGGTCGCCGATTGCGGGTCAAGTACTGTCCCCGAGATGGAGCCACTGGTCGTTTGACAATATGCGACAGTCGAAACGAGCATTGAAAGAAGAGCAACCAATTTTAAGCGCATAATCCCTGAACCCCTTTTATTCCAACGGAAAACACGATTTCCCCCAGCCCCGCATGGTCTACGATCCGTCAGCTTCATAACGCTAGGCGTACTGTGCGAGAGATTCAAGGCCGCTACGGTATCAAACCCGCACCGTGTTTATTTTCAACTACATAGATCCACGTATCATACGTCGCAATACAGTTGTAAAATTCCGTCTCGATCGGCGGGAACGGGTGCTATAATCGACCAACGAAGGAAGCTGCTTTTACGTCCCACGTAAAGACCATCGACCACGTCGAGTCGCCGGTTGGATGTTGGGTTCCGGAGACCAAAGCCGAACGCGATGCGATTCGCGACCAACTGGAGCGACTGCTCGCGAATCCGCTATTCAAGCACAGCAAGCGCTACCCTGGTCTGCTGCGCTATGTCGTGGAACACACCCTGGAAGGGCTAACCACCCAGTTGAAGGAACGCACGCTGGGCGTCGAGGTTTTCGGTCGCGACCCGGAGTACGACACCAATGTGGATCCGGTAGTTCGGACCACCGCGGGGGAAATTCGGAAGCGCATCGCGCAGTATTATCACGAACCGGGGCGCGAAAACGAAGTCAGAATCGATTTGCCCTCGGGTTCCTACGTACCCGAATTCCATTTGCCGGTTGGAAGGGCGGTGCCAGCCCCGCCATCCTCTCGAAAATGGCCTGTAGGATTAGTCGCCGCGGCGGCGATGGTCTTAGTGGCTGCCGCAGTTGCATGGACCAAGCCGTGGACAACTCCGACGGCTTTGGAACAGTTCTGGAAACCAATCCTCGACTCGCCGAGCCCAGTGTTGCTGTGCGTAGGTCAGCCTCACGTTCTCTCGGCGATACCAGGGGCTCAGCCGGCCGCCGCGGAAGCAGAACGGGATCCCGACGTCCCGATCACCGTTCAGGATTTGCATCGACTGGGTAATCAACATGTAGCTTTATCAGATGCGATGACGCTTACTCGTGTGGCGGGGCTATTGCAATCCCGGGGGAAGGCGTTCCACATCCGCGGCCGGGCAACGACCTTAACCGACCTGAGAGATGGGCCGGTGGTGCTCATCGGCGCTTTCAACAATGAATGGACACTGCGTCTGACAGGCGAGCAGCGCTTCAGCTTTGAACGAGATCCGAAGACGCCCGAGATCTCCTGGATCAGGGATCGGCAGAATCCGTCAAACACAACTTGGCGCGTCGATTATTCGATGCCGTATTTGAAGCTCACCGAGGATTATGCAATCATCTCGAGGGTGATGGACCCCACCCTGGAACGGATGGTTGTGGTGGCGGCCGGCATCGCGAAATTCGGCACTATCGCCGCCGGTGAGTTCCTCACCGATCCTGCCCAAATGCAGACGCTGCTCAAAAAAGCCCCGGCCAATTGGGATCGCAAAAACTTCGAAGCCGTGATCGAGACCAAAGTGATTAACGGCAACTGTGGCCCCCCACGGTTGGTGGCCGCGCATTTTTGGTAGGCGCTGCAATCGCACGAAGAATCAAGAGATTTGTGCTTGTCGTAGGGTCAAAAAACTCAACGTCGCGCCGCAAGAGAGCGGCACAGATACGATAGGTCGAGATGAGCAACAGTAGTGGCTAGTTCATACCAAATCCCACCTTCAGTGTAAACTCCTAGGGCCTAAAGAAAGCCTTTTCGGAAATAGCGCGATGGTGGCCGTTTGGTAAAAATATTCATCCGGCACGTCGAACGACTTGACGGAACCATCCGGCGGGAATGCCTCGACGATTTTCATCCCGCTCAATGATCGGCCGTGCGTCGGATTCTGAGGGAGTTCGTGCGCTACTACAATCGCGGACGACCGCGTTTTTCATTCGGCCCGGCCCCGGAATCAAATCCGGGCTAACGTTCTAGCGGTCATCGACATCGCGTCCCAGCCGGGTATCAAGTTGCTTCAACCCCGTTCTCGGAGGACTGCACCAGGAATATTGCTTGGAAAAGGAGGCAGCTTAGCGACGGACATAGTTCTTACGGAGCACAGGTCTACTTGCCCGGCCGTGGGATTTCAGAATCCGTAGCACTGAGAGTATTGTGTTCCAACTGCGCGTTGTCGACGGCGCCCCAAAGAGCCTGTCGATCTGGCCGAGATAGCCAATCGTTTTCATGCGGCGGCGGTACACCCCATACACGAGACGATTCTTCGAGCCAATAATTCGCACAAGCCACTCCTCACCTTCGGGAAGAGCAATCGGAAGAGAAACTCTGGGGCGTCCAGCCTCCGACAGGATGCTTACAAATTGAACAACATCTGCGGGCGGGGGCTCAGTACCAAACGGATTGTCCATCTCTAGTCGAATCAGATCACTGCCGTCGCAGAAAGCGATTGTTGCTTCAAACGGCAGCTTCCGGCGCAATTCAGCAAGGAACTTTGCGCGCAACCCAGGTTTGCGAACGACGAGCGTGCCTGCGGCGCCCACGTTTACGGCATCGTAGATGCCCAGTTCTTTAGCGAGCACGCTCGGACGAAACGCCCTGTGACCCCCAACGTTGATACCCCGGAGGAAAACGATCAAAGCCATGCTGCCCATTGTTGCAGCACTGAAGTATCGAGGAGAAGCGGAAGTGGTCGGGCCTGACCATAGATAAACGGGTAGTCTTGCGGTCTTCCTTGGCAATTCGCCAGACCACATAACCTTACAAATCTGGCGTCATAGACGCCGCATTCTCTGGTAGTACCATCGATTTTTCTATTTTACCTAATGAACTCCCGGTATATGCCGATGGTCTTAAAGGGAAATATATGAAGGATTCTGGCGCTGGATTTCTCGGAACACTCGTCCGGCAGTGGACGAATCTACCCCTGCGTGCGAAGGGCTTGCTGGTCTTTTCCCTCCCAGTTGTCACGCTTCTCGTATCCGCAACGCTGCTCGTTCGCCTGGAACAGGATAAGACTGAAACGGAGCAGCGGGCCAAGCGAGTGCTGGAAATGCGGGCACAACTGCAGAACCTGTACATCGTGCTTATCTCCGCCGAATCGGAAGTTCGAAACTATGGGCTGAACCGCCAGGAGGATGGGCTGCAGCCGTTCGGCCTGGTGTCAGCATCGTTGGATGCGCTGTTCGCACGAATCAAGGAATCCATGCAGGATAACGCCGCCCAGAAGGCGCGCCTGGCGCGGGCGCAGCAACTTGCCCATGCGCGTCTGGATGGCCTTACTGCCCTTCGAGAGTATTATCACTCCTCTGAGACTCTCGCCAACCCGAGCCCGGCCGAGCTTCGGGCTCGCGCTAAGGTTTCTCCGGACGTCATCGTCGCCATCAACGAAATCGCCACGGATGAGGCCAAGCTTTACCAGGAGTCGGCAAAGATTGAAGCGGGCCGCCAAGCTCGTCTGCGTAGCGGGATTTACACCAGTGTCGCCATAGCCTTGATCGGCGGAATAGCGGCGGTATTGTTGTTCGCGCGAGGGATGGCTCGGAGGCTGCAGAGGCTCGAAAGAAACGCATCCAGGCTGGCCGAAGGTTTGCCGTCCGATTCTCTTTTCGCGGGAACTGACGAACTGGGGCGTTTGGCGCTGGCTATCGAAAAAGCCGGTGGCGTGATCTCTGCACGAAGCGACGAGCTGAAACTCGCCCTGGAAGGCGCTGAGCTGATTATCTGGGATCTGGACCCGGACAGCAGCCGCATCCGGTATTACGCGGGGACAGATGATCCTCAGAGCACTGCGTTCCCGGCGGAGCTGCTTCCCGAGACGGTTGACGCCTGGATTGCGGTGGTTCATTCGGAAGATCGCGAAGACGTAAGACAGGAATTGAGTCGAATTGCATCGGAAAGCGGTACGTTTCAGATCGAATATCGCGTCGTCGTCCGCGGGGGTAGCATTCGTTGGATGCTCGTGAAGGCACAGTCTCATATCCTGGGGACCAAGAAACGACGACTGTTGGGAGTCCTCGCCGACATAACCGCTCGAAAGGCAGCCTCGAACGAGATTGAGCGCCAGGCTCGTGAACTTGCCGGTTCGAGAGAAGCGCTGCAGAGCCAAACCCGGATTCTGCAATCCATTCTCGACAGCATGGGCGATGGAGTAGTCGTGGCGGACACGCAAGGCAAGTTTCTCGTGTTCAACCCGGCCGCGCAGCGGATGCTGGGTGCCCGTTCCTTCGGAGATGACGCCGACCAGTGGGCCAAGCATCATGGCCTATTCTTGCCTGACCGAGTCACGTTGTACCCTCCCGATCGGCTTCCGTTCAAGCGGGCGATCGGCGGGGAGTCCGTGGATGGCGCGGAGATCTTCATCCGGCCCGCCGGAGCAACTGAAGGCACCTGGGTGAGCGTTACGGCACGGCCGCTCCTGGAAGAGGACGGCGAAATTCGCGGCGGCGTAGTGGTCATTCGCGACATTACGACGCCAAAGCTTGTGGCCGAGGCTCTGGAACTTGCCAAGCAAGAAGCGGAAAGCGCAAATCAGGCGAAGAGCGAATTCCTCTCCCGAATGAGCCATGAGCTCCGCACGCCTTTGAATTCGATTTTGGGCTTCGCGCAGCTCCTGGAGATGGGAAGTCTGGACGAGCAAGCGACCGACAACGTTTACCACATCCTTAAGGGCGGTTATCATTTGCTCGATCTCATCAACGAGATCCTCGACCTGGCTCGCATTGAATCCGGACGGCTCGCGATCTCTCTAGAGGCCGTCCCCCTGCGAGAAGCTCTGAAGGACGCGCTTGATCTGGTGCGCCCCCTGGCAACTGAAAAGGACGTCAGCATCGGCTCGGAAATAGCCATCCGGTGTGACCATCACCTGCATGCGGATCGTCAACGCTTGAAACAGGTCTTGCTGAACCTGTTATCGAACGCAATCAAGTTCAATCGGAATGGCGGTTCAGTCGTGCTTTCGTGCGAAGAGAGAGAAGGTGGCAGGCTGCGCATTGAAGTGATCGATACGGGTTCCGGAATCTCAGTGGAGGGCTTGAAAAAGATCTTTACGCCATTCGAGCGCCTTGGCGCGGATGGCACGGACGCCGGAGGAACCGGGCTCGGCCTGGCACTGTCAAAGCGGCTGGTCGAAGCCATGGGAGGGACGATTGGCGTAGAAAGCGCCGTTGGCCTAGGGAGCAAGTTCTATATTGAGCTTTTGATCATTGAAGATCCCGCCGCGAAGCTCGATCGCGACGATTCGGGAGTCGTCTTGATCGGATCCCCGACGAAGCATCAACAAGGGACGGTTCTCTACATTGAAGACAACTCGTCAAACTTGCGCCTGATCGAGCGAATCTTCGCTCATCGTCCCGGCGTAAGACTCCTTTCGGCGATGCAGGGTTTGCTTGGATTGGAACTCGCCGAGCTCCATACGCCGGACTGGATATTGCTCGATCTACATTTGCCGGATGTTTCCGGCGAGGAAGTTTTGCGACGTCTGCGTGCGAATCCGAGGACCGCTCACATACCCGTTACGATCCTCAGTGCCGATGCCACTCCCGGGCAGGTGAATCGGTTGATCGACGCCGGTGCGCGTGACTATCTGACAAAACCTCTGGACGTACGAAAGCTCATTCATCTTCTAGAAGCAACGATCTCAGGCGAATCGCGGACTCCGGAGGCTCAGGTGGTGTATGCAGAAAGAGATTATTCAGAATAGCCGCATCCTGATCATCGACGATCAGCCTGAGAATGTGCTTCTGCTTGAGAAGACCTTGGGAACTGCGGGATATACGCAATTAGCGACTCTCACCGATTCGCGCAAGGCTCTTTCGACTTTCACGGAATTTCAACCGGACCTCGTGGTCACCGACTTGAGAATGCCTCACGTCGATGGATTCTCGCTCCTGAAGCAACTCCGATCGCGCGTGCCGGCGGGGTCTTTTATCCCGGTACTCGTCTTGACGGCCGACAACTCTCGTAAGGCAAAACAAGAGGCGCTAACACTCGGGGCGAAGGATTTCCTGACCAAACCAATCGACGTCAGCGAGGCGATTCTACGAATCTACAACCTTCTGGAGACCAGGTGGCTTCACGTCGAGCTTCAAAAGCATAGTGAAAGTCTCGAACAGAAGGTTCGTGCGAGAACAGAAGATCTGGAGCAGGCGCAACTTGAAATTCTGCAGCGCCTCGCTCTTGCCGCGGAGTACCGTGACGACTGTACCGGACAACACGCGCAACGGGTCGGCGAACTGGCCGCAGTCCTCGCGCAAGCGATCGGTCTCTCCCGCGATGAAACTGAATTGATTCGCCGCGCCGCTCCGCTCCACGATGTTGGGAAGATTGGCATCCCCGATGGAATCTTGCTCAAACCCAGCAAACTAACAACTGACGAATACGCCCGAATTAAGCAGCATACCGAGATTGGGAAGATTATCTTGTCCGGCAGTAGATTTCCGATTCTGCAGATGGCCGAGCGCATCGCGCTCTATCATCACGAGCGTTGGGACGGTGCCGGCTACAACGGTTTAAAAGGAAAGGACATCCCGCTCGAGGCCAGGATCGTCAGCATTGTAGATGTGTTCGATGTGATCACACATTCGCGGCCCTATAAAACCGCGTTGAGCTTCGAGGTGGCCCTGGATTCCATCCTCCAAGAGCGCGAGAAGCAGTTCGACCCGAATTTGGTCGACGTGTTTCTGGAACTGCACTCGACGAGTGACCTGCACAAGTTAAATGCTGCGATCACTCAAGAAGAGAACTCTCGGGCTGAGGCGGATCGGCTCCTCCCGCGACCTGTTCATAAGTAAGAAGTTAGGCTTGAGCCTCCAGTATGTCTAACCCTCCCCCGATAATTTAGACAGATATCGTGACGGCTCAAGTGGGACGGATCCGGTGTGATTCGTGGTCTCGGTCGCCGAAGGGAGCCTGCACGGGAGCGGCACGCCATCCTCCCACGATTCGAAGTATCAATGGTGAAGTGGCCGATTAGCGGCGGGACCCGCCCCTCCACGTGGGGAGAGCCGTACGCCGATCGAGTAGAAGCCTTTATGAAGTACGCACCGGCAGACCACTCCCAGAACGAGGAGGCCGTCAATGTCGATTTCGATAGAGCTGTCACAAGGTACCGGACTGGCGGCACGCAAACGCATTCCTTTCGACGAAATGTCGATTACGCTTGCCCGCACGACTGGCCTCTGTTTGAGGTTCAATATTTTCAGTATGGCCGGCCGGTTCGGCTTGAAACGAGGTTCTCGTTGCTGTCGCACGTGCTATTCATCGGCTGAAGATCGGAACTTCCATAGGGGATGGAAAGCGTTTGGCCGAGCCCATGGCCCAAGGCTTTCACTTTGACCAGAGCCGCCGTGGCAGCAGATAGGTGAAGCCGATGAATTCTTCCCAATTTGTAGATGTAGTCGTCAGGCCACGATTAAACCCGGTGTCGATCACCAGATTCCGCCGGAGAGGATATGAAATCGCCCAGAGATTGCCAACAGCGTTGGAGCGCAGGTAGGGCTGCGTGAAATGCCAGAGTTCTCCAGATATTGTGAAATTCTTCAGCGAGTGGGAGATGGATAGCGTTTGGCCGAACTGTGCCCGGCGCGCACCGCCTTGGGTTTCCTCGGTCACAATGAAATTCGCGTCGTAATGAAATCCCGCGATGTCGTTACTCACCAGGATCGTGCCGCTTTCGCGAAACGTTCCGAGGTCGAGTTCCGGAGCCGGGCTTTCATACAAACGGCGAATATAGCTGACGGCAATGGTTGGCCGCGCCTCGTCAGCGCGTACAAGCACAGCCTGCGCGCCGACGAACACTTCGCCGGGCCGAACCTCACGGTCCCGGCTCAGGCTGCTGCGAATGTAAGGCTCGGTTTGAACGAAAAATTCGAGCCAGGGCAGCACGGTCAATTTAGTGACCTGATTGATGCCGATGCGGGTATCGAATTCCGGGGAAACGGTTGCGCCGAGCGAGCCGCTTTCGAATTGAAGATAGCCTACTGGCGTCAGCGTCGCCGGTGTCGAAACGGTGGGTCTGGCGGGGTTTGCTTCAGGCGCGGGGTCGTTGATGCTCTGCGCCGCCATCCGGCCGGCAAAGATCAACAGTCCGCCGCAAACAAGCGATGTGGTTCTCATGACTCTTCCGGAATAAACGATGTCCCAGAGTGTTCAGACAGCCGCTTCAGTCGCGCAGTTGTGTGGCGTTCGGGATTTCTGTATTGTAGTGGCTTTTTCAGAGCGTCGCTTTTTTGGCCGAGTCATTGTGGACGTGAAAATGCGCCCGCTAGAGCCTTGGCGGTCTAGCGGGCGCGATCAAGTCTACGGAAGACTGCCGTAGAGGGAAGGTCGATTTGTCAGTCGCCCCCGGCGTTTGAGGTTGTGTGCGCGTGCCGCCGCCCGGACTGGGTTGACACGGCGCCTCGATCGGATTTAAATTCGAAGCCGAAGTTGTCGCCTGGATAGAACCAAGTGCGCAATACCGGTGGCTGCCCGTCAGCTGCTTCGTAAAACTTGAAATCGGTTCCATCCGCGCTCAGCCTATATGCTGAATTCGCGAGGACCGTAACGAGGAGGTGGTTCTGGTCGGCGTCGAAGATCTGAACGATCCGCCGATCCACAACCGAACTGAGAAGTTTCATCACATAAGATCCAGGAGGCAGCACAGTTCCCTGAATGTCGATTGACTGGTCAATTGTGATGTTGGTCTTGCGGTCCCATTCATCGGCCTTCAATGCGGGAACGAGCGTGCCGCACATCACACTTACAGCTAGAGCGGCGATCTTTCTAAAATAGTGTTTCACAATCTTGTTCCTTTGATACATTTTGTTGTCTCTCTGCCTTCCTGTACTTGATTTACGGGCCGGTTATTCCACAGGCTTTTAATGATCCGGGTCCTAAAACTTCGCCGCTACTCCTTTTGTAGAGGGCGGTTTTCACACGTCCTCGGCGTTCTTATATATCGAACAAGATCTGGGATTACCGGCGCCGCTGCTGGGGCACGAGCAGTACGGGAATATGCCTGCGACAACGGAGGTCCTCATTGTTGAAACAGATCCTAAAGGAGCTTGCATATGTTGTGTAGAATCCAATTAGCTCTCGCCGCAATCCTGCCCCCCGCTTATGCACATTGTCAGGAGGAGATATCCAAATGAGCCTGCTCGCCGCATTCTTCAGAGGCGCTGATACCCGGCTCGGCGTCTTTTATCCCGATCACACGCTCATCGCCATCTTTCCTAACATCAAGCGAGCGCAGAGCGCTAAAGGCAAGCTTTGCGGTGCCGGATTTTCAGACGATGAGGCGCTGGTCGCGCCCGGCGCGGACCTCATTGATTTGGTTCAGGAGGAATCGGCCAGAAGCGGAGTGCTCGGTTACCTGATAAAGAAAGTATCGCGCTTCCTGCATACCGAAGTCGTGTATACCGACCATGATCTAATGCATGCCAAGCAAGGAGCGGCGGTACTTGCAGTTCATTGCCCCGACGAGCGTACGAGGAAGACCGCTTGGCGTCTAATCGCGCCTACCGACCCACTCACTGCCCGCCATTACAGCATCAGCGGCATCGAACATCTGGCCGGGAAGGCCTAGCGTAGATTCCTACCGTGACGTAGGCTAGCGTGATGGAATCGGTCGACGAGGGCTGGGGTTACCTTGGCGCGGATGCAGTTGCCGAGGAAACGCTATTCATCATTCTTGCGGAATAATATTCGAAGATCTTGTCCGCCGCCGCGCGATTGCCTGCTGGCGTCAAATGGCAATAGTCGGTGAACGTCTGGTCATTCAAAGCATCGAACACAGAGGTCAGATCGAGGAATTGGTAACCTTCGGCCGGAGCATCTTCGGTGAGTTGTTTCGCGATCAACGGATACAACGTCTGGTACGCGTAGAATTCCACGCGCCCGGCCACGGCCCTGTCGTACTCGGCCAGAACGGGCTCCCGGTCCACCAGCGGCTTACGCGTCAAACGCAGCGTCGGCTGAAGGAGGAACAAATCCTGAATCCCATCCAGCGCCAGAATCCGATGAATCTGGCGAACGGTGTGGCGGTAAGATCCGATCTGACTCGCGACCACCTGGTATCGGGTCTGCTCGTCCGGCGCGAGATCGGTGAAGTGCAGATTTGCGGGGACCGGTCCGCCGGCGAGCCGCTGCCGTCGATATTCCAGATGAGCGCGATGGGCTGCGCGGTCGTAAAGAGTGCGAAACATCGCGCTGTTACGGACCAGCCAGATGGAAAGCATGGTCCTGAGCGACGCCAGCCCGTGCGGGTCGGTGAGATCGTTGAACTCATCGAGCAGCGGCAGATTTAAGTAAGGATCGTAGTTCGGGTTAGCCTCGGCGAAGCGCGACAAATCGTTTACGCCATCCATCAGGATCACCGCATCAGGCCGGTAACGCAGCACTATGGAGAGCAGGCGCGCCAGTTCCTGATGCAATGCGGATCCGCTGAGGGCGGCGTTGATGACCTCCCAGTGCCTGGACGGAAACGCCGCGTTCAAGCGTTCTTCAAGATAGGCATCGATCGTTTCGCGATTGCTGATTTTCCAGCGTGGGTCGATTTCGGGATAAACGGTCTCAGCGCCATACGCAGTAGATGCGCCCATCAGAAAAATGCGGACCGTGTTAATGGGTTTTTCAAGTGCCACGTCCTGGTCCCGCCGAAAGCCCTGTGCATTGTGATGGACGCCGGCGCGTGTGTAGTTGGGCGTCACGCGGAAGGCGGCCCAGCGATCCATCAGGATTTCGGCCTGCTCGCGGCCTCGTCCACGGGTTCTCGATAGATAAAAGCGAGTCGCGTACTCGGCGGCGGCGAGTACGGCAAACACAATCAGCGCAACGTATACTGCGAATGCTGCGGTCTTCAGTGTCTTGAACATGGATTGGGCTACTCGATCACGAAGATCTCTTCCTATGATTGTGGTACACGGCGAACTACTGAAGGAAGGCGTCCCAGTTCACGCGCATTGGCCGCCGGGCGCGCTGAGCCTTGGGAGCCCAAGGGAAAGCTGATGATGTCTGGCTTCCGGCACTCGATCCCGACACGGAGATCAGTGCTTCTGAGGTGTAAGAATCGAAGCCATTGGTGGCGCAGTCGACTGGGCATGTGGCGATGTCTAAGTTGTTGTCGCCCGGGGTCACGCCGCTGGGGATCACCAAGTTGACCTGGGCCAACCCGATCACGCCCGGAGTCAGCCCGGCGAAGGTCACGTCGGCTTGAACGCCCCCAATGAAGGCCCATACGGATTCGACGGCGGCGTCCAATGGGTTTGACGGCCCAGGCGCTCCATCCGCGACGGGCGGACGCATGGCTCCGAGACCAGTAACGTATACGACGATGGTCTCGCCCATTTGCGCCGGATTTGATTTCGTGACGGTGGAAAAATCCGACGTGTGCTGTGCCGCCGCATATCCCACGCCGCCCGCCGGAATCGTGAACACGCCTGGAGCGCTGCTGCCCGCAAACCCCACAATCGTGTTCGAGACCTGGCCGCCGCTGGTGACCTGAATCGCGACGTACTCTCCCCGTATTTCATACGGCACCATCACGGTAACGCAAGGACGCGGACCGCATTCGTTCACTTGCAGAATCGGAGCGAGAATTCCGTTAATGTTCACTTGGACGCCGGCCAGGATGGTCGGAAACGTCGCGTCCTGCACCGCTCCGGTGGCCAGAGTCGACCCCCTTGCAGTGTAGAGGGTCAGGAGTTGACCGGGGGCGATTCTGGTCGTGAATGGAGCCGAGCTGGCGGCGTTGGCGATCCCCGTTGGATCCAATATAAATCCCGTTCCGTTGAACGCCGGCGCCTTCTGAGCGACATTGAGGCCGAGGACTGGAGAACCCACATTT
>Ga0210403_10003407_pt1 | contig 14026 bp, 14 predicted proteins | sample IncBWC19MmetaG_FD_150863 | JGI IMG/M metagenome (GOLD analysis project Ga0210403, IMG submission 150863) | Forest soil microbial communities from Barre Woods Harvard Forest LTER site, Petersham, Massachusetts, United States - Inc-BW-C-19-M | ecosystem: Environmental > Terrestrial > Soil >... | reverse complement strand
CATCACGTCGTCGACTTTGCCGCCACCGAGGGTCACCGGATGAGCAGCGCCCGTATTGGTGCCCGGAGCCATGGCTGCCACATCGGCGCTCTCCAGGATGAAGAAGCCCGCCGAAGCCGCCCGGCTTCCGCTGGGCGTGACATAGATAATTACTGGCACAGGCGAAGCCAGAATTTTCTGCATAATCTCGCGTGTTGACTCGAGCAGGCCACCCGGCGTATTCAACTCAATCAGCAAGGCGTCGTCGTGACGCTGTTGTGCTTCTGCCAAGGCCCGTCCAATATATTCATCAGTGATGGGGTGAATTGTATCGTTTACTACGATCTTCAGGACTTCAGCGGGGCACAGCGCACAAAGCGCGGATACCAGGGCGGCTACTAAACCGCAGCGTAAGCAATAGCGCAAAACTCGGTTCACGGATTTAGCTGCGAATGCGCTTTCCGCGCAAGCTTCGCTGCGAGACTAGCCTCAGTGTGCCACGACATATATGCGTCTGGCATCAATCAGGACATAGCTACTTACTTATTATTCTCTTTTGAACCGTTAACCACAACACGGCGTGGTCTTACACGTGTGTTGCTTCGGTTTTTTAGGCGGCATCCTCTTCTTTCAGCAACTCGGTCCAGCCCGGAAGGGTCTGATCCCCGGTGATCAACCGAACGCCGCGCTCGTAGGTAAAATACGACGAGGCCCACTGAATCATCACGATCAGTCGATTCCGAAATCCGATCAGAAAGAAGATATGTACAAAGAGCCACGCCAGCCATGCGAGATATCCAGAGATGTGTAGCTTTCCAAATTGTGCAACCGCAGCAGCGCGGCCGATAGTCGCAAGACTGCCCTTGTCCAGATACTTAAATTCCTGCCGAGGCTGTTTCTTCAAATCGCGCTCGATGTTGCGGGCCGCAGCAGCGCCTTCTTGGATTGCAACGGGCGCAACCCCCGGCAGCATGTTTCCTTTCGAGTCCTTGAGAGAAGCTAGATCTCCGATCACGAACACTTCGGGATGGCCTGGAATACTTAGATCGCCGCTGACGATCACCCTGCCGGCTCGATCTAGCGGAGACCCCAGCTTTTTTCCCAGAGGAGACGCCGCAACCCCGGCTGCCCACAAAATTACCGCAGCCGCTATCCGTGTCTTTCCGCCTATCACACACGCGGGCTCAATTCCAGTGACCATCGTCGAGGTATGAACCTCGACTCCCAATTTCTCTAGTTGTTTCTGTGCACTGGCTGAGAGGTCTTCGGCGTAGCTCGGCAAAACGCGCGGGCCTCCTTCCAACAAAATGACGCGAGTGGTCCTCGGATCAATAGTGTGGAACTCGGTCGCTAGCGCACGATTTGCTATCTCCGCCAGGGTTCCTGCCAGTTCGACGCCTGTGGGGCCGCCGCCGACGACCACGAAATTGAGCTGCATCGGTCCCCTGCCGTGCAGGGCTTGGCGTTCCGCCAATTCAAACGCCAGCAGGACTCTCCGCCTGATTTCAAGCGCGTCTTCAATTGTCTTCAATCCAGGGGCGAACGGCTCCCATTCGTCGTGACCAAAGTACGAGTGGCCTGCGCCCGCCGCCACAATCAAATAATCGTATGGAATCTCCAGGTCAGGCAGCTTGACCACACGACGCGCGATATCAAAATCCTGGACTTCACCTAAGAGCACTTCAACATTCTGGCTCCCTCGAACCACCCAGCGAATCGGGGCGGCAATTTCTCCTGGAGACAGTCCGGCAGTGGCGACCTGGTATAACAGCGGCTGAAAAGTGTGATGATTCCTTCGGTCGATGAGGGTCAGGCGCAAGGAATGGCGCGATAGCTTCTGGGCGGCGGTCAGCCCTCCAAATCCGCCGCCTACAATTACAACGCGCGGTATTGGACCGTCCCTCATTAATCCCTAATTCCTCCTTTTCTCAGGCCGGAGCACGCATCGGGGCATTGTGCCGATGTCAGATGAGAACCTGAACCGCCCCGTCGTCAGGAAAGCAGGAGAACATGTTATTGAGCTAAAGCCCTGAAGTAAAGGTGCCACGCACAAGGTCGGGATAGACCTCGACTTTGCCCCTCGCGGCCGATTACTCAGTGGCAGTGAATCTGACGCTCGTTTCCGTCAGGCGTCACTTCACTCCGTCGAGCGACAAGAAGGGATTGTGTAGCCGCAGCTCCTTCTCAGCGCTCATTGGCCGAGGCCTGAGGGGATCCGCGCCCGGAACGAAACTACGCTGCCCGCGCTGAAGTAGCAAGCGCGGCTCTTGCAATGCTCCTTGTGTCGGACGATGGACAGCAGTCCACGGCCCCAGCATTCATGGTGGCAGTCCACATATCCTCATCTGCCAAGCGATGGTTGCAAACGATTGAGACGCCTGGGAACTCGCGTGACAGTTCCTCCACATCCGCAAGAGATGACGCTTCTAAATCGAGGATCACGGCTCCCGCATGGTGGTTGACTATGCTACTGCGCAGTTCACGTCTGGATCGAGCTGTGTAAATCTCATTGGTCGACTTGGATAACCAAGCAATCAGATTTTGCGATATCGCAGAGTCACTCTGAAGGAGAACAACATTGAGAGGTTGCATACTTCCCTCTAACTTTCACCATTCGCCTACGACGCGAAGGCTCCTGCTGTGGCCACTTCACGAGCGTGAAAATCGCCACAGACGTTAATTCAAGGTCTCACCTGCGGCCAGACGCTTTCTCAGTGAGAGCGTCGAACGGTTCAGCCTGAAGCTTTCCATTCTGCTTTAAAAGGATCTCCACTTTGCCTTCGGCTTCCTCTAACTCTTTACGGCAACTCGCCGAAAGCTGCATACCCTCTTCAAAAAGAGTCAGAGATTTTTCCAGCGGCACTTCACCTTTCTCCAGTTCTTGCACAACTTTCTCCAACCGCTGGAGGCACTCTTCAAATTTTGGCAAGGATAACTCCGTTTCAATATTCTACTGCGGGATGGCCGGTGAATATCAGGGAAAAACTGTAGGCCGTCCCTAAGTGGGTCCGGTAAGCCACCTAAATTCCGGCGGCGGCCTGCGAATCTCCTCCAAGGGCCTCAAGTACATCCACTGCAGAAGAGTACTTTCCCTGAGGGGCGCTGATTTGGGCGCCTTGCACCATCCCGCGGACCGCGATGAGCATTTCGCGGGCGATGGCAATGCCCTCTTCCCGAGCGGCTTCTGGGCTTGGGGCGCTGGACATTCGCTGCAAAATGGAGTCCGGAACGGAAACCCGCAATTCATTCTTCATGAATTCAGCATTTCGAGCGCTTACGAGCGGCCAGATGCCAGCTACCACGGGAATCCGGACGTGCTCGATACGGCGTAGAAACTCTTCCATCAGGCTGAGGTCGAATACGGGCTGGGTAACGGCGTATTCGGCTCCTGCTTCCACCTTGTATTCGAAGCGGCGAACTTCCTCATCGAGGTTACTCACCCCAGGATTAGCTCCTACGCCAATCACGAACGATGTTCCCGCTCCGATGGCATTTCCGCCAATGTCCAGGCCACGGTTCAGGTTGTGGACGATATTAACTAGTCCGATAGCGTCGACGTCAAAAACGGCGGTCGCATCCGGATAGCTGCCCATTTTCGGCGGATCGCCCGTGATGCAGATCAGGTTGTGCAAGCCCGTTGCCGCGGCTCCCAGCAGATCTGACTGAATGCACAGCACATTGCGATCACGGCATGTGTAATGCATGATCGTCTCAATACCAACTTCTCGCTGGATCAGCAACGAGAGCGCCTGATTACTCATCCTGGCGGAGGCCCGAGGACTATCGGGGATATTGATCCCATCGACTCCTACAGATTTTAGAAATCGCGAGCCCTCGACTTCTTTGCGAATGTCCGTTCCTTTGGGTGGAACAATCTCCACCATGGTTACGAATTCGCCTGCGGTCAGCTTTGCGCCAAGGGAAGAACGCTGTTCCAGAGGGGTGGCCACAGCCGCGGCTACAGCTGCTCCGCTTTTAACGTGGGCACCGGTTGTCTTCGACCGAGCTTCGCTGGCGCGCAGCGCGGACTTCATCACCCGGATGTGCTCAGGCGTGCTGCCACAACATCCGCCGATCAGCCGAACGCCAGCATTGACGAACTTCCGGGCATAGCTCGCCATGTATTCGGGGGAGCACAGATAAATATTGCGTCCTTCCACGGAGCGCGGGGTGCCGGCGTTCGGTTGGGCGGATAGGGGCAGCGACGTGGCGGCACGCACGCGTTCCATTGCTTCAAGCATGGCCACCGGCCCGACGCTGCAGTTACAGCCGATTACGTCGGCGCCCCACTCTTCCAGCCGCGGCGCAAACGTCTCAGGGGTCGAGCCGTCAAGGCAGTTAGAATCTTCATCGACCGTGACTTGAGCTACCACCCGAATCTTCGGATCCACGTCTCGGGCTGCCAAGATTGCTTGATGGAGTTCCTCGACGTATCCGAACGTCTCCATTATGAGAACATCGACGCCGCCTTCGACCAGAGCCTCAATTTGCTCGCGGAAAGCGGCCCGAGCTTCGGCGAAAGAAGTTTTACCAAGCGGTTCGATGCGGATGCCCAGCGGCCCCACCGCTCCGGCGACTAATACATCAAAGCTTTTCGCGGCCTCACCTGCGAGATGCGCTCCCGCCAGGTTAATTTCTCGTACACGACTGGCCAGACTATGCCGTTCCAGCCGGAAGGAATTTCCGCCAAAGGTGTTCGTTTCTATAACTTCAGCCCCCGCCTGCAAGTAGTCGTGATGAATGCCACGAATGAGTTCCGGCTGGGATAGGTTGAGTTCGTCATAACAACGATTAATAAAAACACCCTTGGAGTACAGAAGGGTGCCCATGGCGCCGTCGCAGAGTACCGGCGATTTTTTGAGACGCTCCAGTAAGTCAACAGCCATACATCGAGAATACAAGATGATCACTAGGTTTGCACACCGGGAGCGGGTTTCGAAATGTCTCAAAAGGCTCTGTTATAATCCGCTTCTTTGCATCCAACTCACCAGCGCTCATGCCTTTTGGAGTTCCCGGGTTGAAAAAAACCTTCGGCAGGATTTTTTTGTTATTGGTGGGATGTGTATCTGTAATCTCCTGCGGGAGCAGTAGCTCGACCACCACCACTAACCGTCCAAGCGGACTGAAATTTCGGGCGTTTGTTTCCAATCCACTGTCCCCAAGTTCGATTGGTTCCGCGCTACCGGTCCTCAACATCGTTAATGCGTCTGCAGACTTGCAGTCGGCGTCGGTGGTGAATTTAGCGGGAGCGGTTACGAACGCAGGAATGATGGTGCTGTCCCCAAACAGAAGCTTCACGTTGGTGCAAAATCCTACAGGTAATTCGGTAGCGGTCGCTAATAACTCTGCTGAAAGTGTAAATTCCACGTTCAATCTGCCCGGTCCCACCCAGAGCATGTTTGTTTGGATAGACAATGGGACCGCCTATGCCGCTGTGCCGACTGCACCGGTGAGCGCAGCTCAGGGGCCAACGCCGGGTGCGGTGGTGGTGGTGAATCTGGCAAACTCGGTGATCCTGGCGACTATTCCGGTTCCTGGCGCCCAATACGTCATTGAGAGCCATGACGGGAGCAGAGTTCTCGCGTTTGGCAATAATCCGCAAGCGGTGACCATAATTTCAACAAGCCAGGTTGGAACCACCACCGACCCTCGGACCGTGCTATTGAACACGAGCTTTGATCATCCGGTATGGGCTGTTTTCAGCAGCGATGACACGACAGCTTACATTCTTAACTGCGGGCCAGAATGCGGTGGGTCCGCGGCGACCGTGGCCGTCCTGGATATGACCCAAAGCCCGCCACAAATTCTCACCACGGTTGCGGTTCCTGCGGCGACGTATGGAATTTTGAACGGTTCTACGCTGTACGTAGCGGGAACTTCGTCAACTGGAGGAATGCTGACCCTGATTAGTGTGGCTTCAAATACGGTCACGAATGCCGGCGCAATCGCAATCAGCGATGGATATCACAATCGAATGGCGGTCGGCTCGAATGGAAAGTTATTTATCGGCGCTCGCACTTGTAGCGGAGGATGTCTATCCATTTTCAATATCGCTACCGGCAGTGTTGACATGCCAAAAATCAGCGGCGACGTGACCGGCATTCAACCTATTACTGGACGGAGCGTCGTTTACGTTTGCCAGAATGGCGCCTTAAACATTTACGACACGGTAAGCGATTCGCTGCAGACCACACAGGTCGACATCGTTGGCCAAGCTATGGACGTAGAGCTCGTGGACTCGCCGTAGACGCGACCTAGCATTTACTGGAGTAGAGTTCCGTTTTCTAAGCAGGTTCCGGTAGAGTTGGTGCCGATGGTCTTAATATTTGCGGTTTCATCCGAACAAAAGAACCGCGAACCGGTTTGATTCGCTGTCATGGGAGTTGCGATGACTTGGTATTTCGTGTTCGGCATACCCGACCCCTCACCGGCGCAGCTCCTCAATTCAAACGAGTAACCATATTTTTGACCTTCCGCTAATCGATCGTCGATTTCGTTACGGAGGTCTGACAGGGAGCATGTATAACCAGCGTCGCGATGGGAGTCGGCGTAGCGGGATTCTGCCGCGATGATAGATCGAATTGAACTGACGGCCATAGATTCATTGGCCGCAATCCGCGCGCGCAAAAGGTTCGGAATAGCGATGGCCGCAACGATCATCACGATTACGGGAATAAAGGCTAGCCCTAGATATCCCAAGATCAGTCCCGCTAAGGCTACTCCATTTCCGGTTAGACGTCCGGCGCTCTTTCGTATGTTTGACCTGGCAATATGCCCGAGGACGATGGCTGCAATTGCCGCTGGAAAGAAAAAAGAAAAGATGCCGGATATGAGACTTCCGATCGCCATCCCACTGGTTGCCGGAGGAGTTGTAACAGCGGTTGGCGCTATGGGAACTGCCTCTCCGCAGCTTCCGCAAAACTGGCTATTTTCCGGCAACGGCTGTCCGCACCTATTGCAAACCATCGAACCTCCTCATACCCGGGGCATCAGGGGCCTTTCGTGACGATGGACCACAACCTACGCCCGATGGGATTGTCCGTCAATCCGTGGCACAATTCCAATTGCCCGGAGGCCTGAACTCTGATAACTTTGCGCCCGTCCTTCGCGGACCTCTCGCGGAGTTGAATCAATTTCGGATTGGAGACCTTTTATGGCATTTTGCAGCGCGTGTGGTGCCCAGATTCCGGATGGGTCGACCGTCTGTCCCGCTTGCAACCGTGCAACGACGTCTGCGCCTGCCTCCGCGCCTGTGGCTGCTGGCGGGGGATTGGCTGACAATGTCGCCGGAATGCTTGCATATGTCACGATCATTCCTCCGATTATTTTTCTCGTAACTCCACCGTATAACAAGAGCCGCTTTGTCCGGTTCCACTCGTTCCAGTCAATTTTCTTCATCATCGCCTGGATTGTCCTCTGGACGGCATTGCATTTTCTGGTCGTTATCCCAGTTTTCGGATGGCTGACGCTTTTTCTGTGGCCGTTGGTCGGCCTCGCCGGAATGATTATTTGGATTATTTTGTTGCTTAAAGCGAATCAGGGCCAAATGTACAAACTGCCAGTCATCGGTGATCTGGCGGAAAAGCAGGCTGCCGCTTTTTAAAAGATAGAGCCGCCGCTAAACCCTCAAAGAAATTGTCATCCCGCGCGAAGGAGAACGTTCGCTAGCGAACGCTCTCCGCAGTCGAGGGACCTGCTGTTCGCCCAAGTCCGCCCAACAGACCCGCGACCGATGCCCTTCCTATTAGTTTTGGTTCTTCCAGTTTTTCAGGTAGTCTGCATACTTGAATCTGGACACAAAAACTCCAAGGGATGTGGCTTGAAGGTCAAAGTTTTCTATCACGACAAGTGCTTTGACGGGGCATCCTCGGCCGCTTTGTTCTCGCGGTTCTACCGCGAGCGCATCCGCGACGGAGCCGAGTTCACGTTTTGCGGTTTGCTGCATCGCGCAGGATCGCTCTTCGACAACGTCGTCTTTGACGGGGACGAAAATGCCATTGTGGACTTCAAGTATTCCAGCTCACCTAAACTTACGTGGTGGTTTGACCATCATCAGAGTGCGTTTTTGAGCCCTGCGGACGCGGCGCACTTTGAGCAGGATCAGAGCAACAAGAAATTCTACGATCCTGATTTCAAATCTTGCACCAGCTTCATCGCGATGATCGGCGAACAGCGCTTCGGATTCGATCCATCCCCAGTCGCGGAACTGGTTCATTGGACCGACATTATTGACGGCGCAATGTATTCAGACGCATGGACGGCGGTCGAAATGAAGGCCCCAGCCATGAAGCTCACTATGGCAATCGAGTCTTCTAAAGATCCAGCTTTTATTCCACGCCTAATTCCCCTTATCGCCAGCAAGCCTCTCGCGGAGATTCTCGAGGAACCATTTGTCGCTTCACTTTTGCCGCCCCTGGTGAGCCGGCACGAGCAATCGATAGAAATTCTCAGGAAGCGCATTGAAGTCAAAAATGGAACGCTCTTTTTCGATGTGACGGATCTCGACTTGGAGGGCTATAACAAGTTTGTTCCGTATTATTTGAGTCCGGGGTCCATTTACAGTGTGGGTTTGAGCAAAAGCAGTTTTCGCGTGAAGGTTTCAGTGGGCTCCAATCCGTGGGCTCCCATTGAGCCCACGGTTAATCTTGCCAAGATCTGCGAGCGTTACGGAGGCGGAGGGCACGCCCGCGTAGGCGCGATTTCCTTTGACGTCAACCAACACGACCTCGCACGGAAAGCCGCGGCAGAAATTGTGGAAGAGCTGCGCGCCAGTGTCGGCGTCAACACGTAGCGGCAGGTGTCCTCACCTGCCAGGCTGGCGAATCCCGTGAGCAACCCCGGTTCCATTATTCTCCGTAGCGAAAACCTCGGGCGGGTTGTCAATGGTAAGGTGTTGGTCGACAATGTCACCTTCGACCTTCGGGCGAGTGAAGTACTGGCGATTGTTGGTCCCAGTGGTTCGGGAAAGAGCTCCTTATTACGGCTATTAAACCGCTTGGATGAACCGAGCAGTGGCACCGTCTATCTTGAAGGGACTGATTACCGGCAGATTGAGCCGCGCATCCTGCGCAGGAAAGTTGGCCTCGTGACTCAGCGTCCTTACTTGTTTCCTGGTACAGTCGGGCAGAATCTGGAATTCGGCCCCGCGCAACATGGAGAAGTTCTTTCCCAGGAATCCATGGATGATCTGCTTGCAAAGGTAGGCCTGCGTGGCTATTCGATTCGAAATGTCGCCAACCTTTCGGGAGGAGAAGCACAGCGAGTTGCCGTTGCGAGGACGCTTGCGAACTCTCCACTAATACTGTTGCTTGATGAGCCGACCTCCGCTTTGGATGAGGCATCGAAGTTCGAGATCGAAGCGTTGCTGCGGAATATCGTGCTCGGTCAGCGGCTCACATGTGTGATTGTGACTCACGACAAAGCCCAGGCAGCCCGGTTAGCCGAGCGGGCACTGGTGCTCGAATCGGGACGTGTGGTCCGCGTGGGCGCTACAAGTGAGGTACTTCATGCTTAAACATCTCTTCACCAATCCACTTCACTTGGTGTTGGTGCAAGCGGGATTCGCGGCAGCAGCTGCAATGATTGTCGTGTTCCTTGCCGGCAAACGCGGAATACATCTTGAGAGCGAAACGCTGATTGCTATGATGCGCGGGCTCATTCAAATCATCGCTGTCGGGTCCATTTTGGTGCTGTTGCTTCGAGGCCCGCGCTGGACGGGAGGCTTGTTATTGGCTGTGATGATCGTTGCCGCGGGAGCTACGTCGGCAAGACGCGCTAAGGGCATTCCGGGGGCCTTCACGGTTTCTACCTGGGCGATCGCATTCGGAGCGGGCTCTGTTATCGCCATTATGACTTGGCTCGGAGTGATTGATAGCGCCATCACGTCTCTTGTACCCGTGGGCAGCATGCTGATTGCAAATGCGATGAACACCAACGGACTCGCGCTAAATCGCCTCCGCGGGGACGTGCTCGCTCACAGCGGAGAAATAGAGGCAGCATTGGCTCTGGGAGCGGAAACCAAAGTCAGTGTTTCTCCGTATATTCAAGCAGCCTTCGAATCGAGTTTGATACCGGCTGTCGATTCGGTACGCTCTCTCGGAATCGTCTGGATTCCTGGGCTAATGGCAGGTATGCTGCTCTCCGGTGTCAGGCCGCTGTATGCGGCAATTTATCAGTTTGTGGTATTAGCTATGATTCTGGCTGCATCGGGCCTTACGTCGCTCGTTAGTACGCTGTTCATTCGTGCGCGAATTTTTACATCCGCGGAACAATTGATTCTGCAACCTGGGAGATAATTACGAGCATGAGAAGTATGGTTCACCCCGGCATTCCTGCCGTGCATAGTGAGCAGCCTCCCCATATCAGGGTATTGCGCGCTGTAGCTTCGTTGGAATTGATCAAAGGGCTTATCGTCCTGGCGGCGGGGTTTGGTGTTCTTCTACTCACCCATAAAGATCCCGGAGACATCGCCGATTGGTTCCTTAGCGTTCTCCACATTAGCCCGGACCATCATTTTGCTCAGGTCTTCCTCGACTGGGCGGACACGTTAACTGACACGAAGCTGTGGGTAGTCGCCGGCGTCGCGGCCGTTTACTCGATGCTCCGCTTCATTGAAGCCTACGGGTTGTGGAAGGCAAGAGCGTGGGCAGAATGGATCGCCTTAGTCTCGGGAACGTTATATTTGCCATTCGAAATATATAAAGTGATGCAAAGTCGAAATTTGTTTCACGTCAGTGTCCTCACCGTGAACCTTGCGGTCGTGGTCTATATCGCGTATGTGTTGCTGGACGCTCGCGCTTCAAAAGCAAGACTCCAAACATGAGGACTATTCTTAACTGCGAAGCTTCGCTTCGCCCCTACGCGGGTTTCTTGTGTGTTCGAGAGGGTCTGCGAGTCCCTAATGCTTTATTTTCAGAGATCGACCGCCTTCCGGTTTTTCCGTTCGGAATGCGTCTTTAAATTCTCACCCACAGCGTGAAGGAGCCGATCAACAATTTCTGCCACCGTCTCGATGTCGCTCTCCTTTTGGGCTCGGGCACACAACTCATGAAAGTTCTCTGAGGTCTCTGACTGCATGCAATTTGCGTCCTCCCACCACACAGTCAGAGTGTCACGATTAGTGCCTAACCGAAAGTCTTATCGACCTTGGTTTATAGAACCATTCCCGAAAACTCACAACTGCCCAAAACGGTACAGATGCGCGAATGAATCACGAGCATGCTTCAAAAGGAACAGTCTTGTGCGATAAAGTTCCAGTCAGATTCACAGATGCCAAAGCGCGCTCGGTCGCATCCATGCCGGTAGCCAGCATTTCCGCCATGCTAAACTGCCTTTTGCCGCCATCTTTCACCTGACTCCGGGGACTCTTGCTCAATGCCAGTGCTGCGCGTCACTATTCTGTGGCATCAACATCAGCCCTTCTATAAGGATCTGGTCACCGGAGAATATCGCCTGCCATGGGTTCGCCTGCATGCGTTGAAAGACTATTACGGGATGGTCAAACTTCTGGATGAGTTCCCGAATGTTCACCAGACTTTCAACCTGGTGCCATCGTTGATCGCGCAGATTCAGGATTATGTGGCGGGAACGGCGGAGGATCCGTTTCTGAGTGTGGCGGCAAAGTCGGCCAAGGAACTTACGCCGGAAGAGAGGCGTTTTGCCCTGAAATATCTCTTCCAGGCCAATCAGGCCAACATGATCGCCCGCTATCCTCGATACCAAGAACTTTGGGAGACGCTTCAGAGTGCCAACTCCGCACCCGAGCGTGCCGACAAATACTTTCAACCCCAGGACTTTACCGATCTGCAAGTACTCTCTCAGATTGCCTGGTTTGACGAGTTCTTTCTGGAAGACCCGGAGATTGCGGCTCTTATTTCCAAAGGTAAAAACTATTCCCTGGACGACCAGAGTTACGTAATCGCCCGGCAGCGTGAATTGATCGCCCAAGTGCTTCCTGCGCATGCGGAGGCAGCAAAGAAGGGACAAATCGAAATTTCAACCTCGCCTTTTTATCATCCCATTCTGCCGTTGCTGTGCGACACAAACATCGGCGCAGTTTCGGCGCCCGGATTACCGCTTCCTCAAAATCGTTTTCGCTACCCCGAAGATGCTCGAGAACAAATCCAGAGAGGTTTGAACCTACATCAAGAAATCTTCAGAATTCGTCCGCAGGGGGTGTGGCCTTCTGAGGGCAGTGTTTCGGAGGAGACGCTGAAAATAGCTTCCAGCCTGGGAGTGAAGTGGATGGCGACCGACGAAGAAGTTCTCGGCCGCACTCTTGGGACTTCATTTTCCCGCGATGGAGCAGGACGATTGTCGCCGGATGCAGCAGCGAGGCTGTACACCATGTACCGCTACGAGAGTGGCCAAACTGCGATGCACCTGATCTTCCGCGATCACACAATTTCGGATCTAATCGGCTTTGTGTACTCCGGAGTGCCGCCGCAGGACGCCGCAACCCACCTGGTCAGCAGCATCCAGCAGGCAGCGCAACCCGTCCTGGAGAGCGGACGTGATGCGCTGGTTTCAATCATCCTGGATGGGGAGAATGCATGGGAATACTATCCTCGCTCTGGCAGAGAGTTTCTCCGGCGCTTCTACGACCGGCTGGAGAAAGATCCCGGAATTGAGGCGGTCACCGTATCTGAAGCAATTCGGCAGCACACAGAAGTTGCCGAATTGCACTCGCTGGTTCCGGGCTCATGGATTCGCGCAAACTTCAACGTTTGGATTGGTGCCCGCGAAGACAACCGGGCCTGGGACTATCTTTATCACGCCCGCAATTTCTATTCCCAAGTCTCCCCGCACTGCAGCCCGGAACAACGAAAACTGGCATTCGAGGAATTACTCATCGCCGAAGGCAGCGATTGGAACTGGTGGTACGGCCCGGAGCATTCGTCGGCGAATGATCGCGAGTTTGATGAGCTTTACCGCAAGCATCTTTCCAATGTTTATCAGGCTTTGGGAGCGGTCCCCCCAGATTATCTCGCGCAGTCAATTAACCGCGGCGGCGCTAATCCACTTTTTACGCCGCAGAGTGCCCATATTCATCCTCGAATCACGGGCGACTCAGTTCGTTATTTTGAGTGGATGGGAGCAGCAGTTTACACCCCAGATCGGCGTGCCGGAGCCATGCATGGCAAGCAATTTCTGCTGGATTCAATTCATGCGGGAATAGATGAATCCTTTCTCTACGGGAGGCTCGATTTCACCGACAAAGTTCCTGAAAGTGATTTTGAAATGGTCGTGAACGTAGAATCCCGGGTCGATGGTGAACACAGTCCGCGGCGCTCCCTGAGGCTTGATGCGACGGCAGTGGTCGGTCAAATACGATCGTGGAATTTGTGTGTACCTGAAGAGATGGAACCCATTGCCACCTCAGACCAGCGCCAGAACGAAATAAGAGTTGCCCTCGGCCGCAGCCTGCAGTTCAGGTTGCCGCTGGTATTTTTGTCAGCGCTACCTGCAACCCCCAATCGTGCAATGACCGCAGATCCGGCCAATAAACTTCGTCTCAGGTGCAGCCTGTGGCAGAATCGTCTGCCGGTAGATGCGCTTCCGGAAGAGGGATGGATGGAGCTTCAGTTGCAAGGTGAAGACGAGTGGGTATCGCACTGATCGGCAAATCTGGGAGTCTTTCGTAGTGGGTCAGGCTGCTCGATCCAACCACCAAGGTCACAAAGGAAACCCCTGGAAACGAACCCTTCGTGCCCTTCGTGTCCCTAGTGGTTTAAGGTTTTTTCTGATCTCTGGTGAAACTGACCCACTACCGAGCTTTCGGAATCGACAGTGAGTTGACTTCTCCGCTGATATAATCGCGGGTTCAATATCTAAAATCAGAAATCTTTCGGAATTACGCGGGAAAGTTCTGTCGAGAGATCATCCGGTCAAAAATCGCACAGCAGAGAGGAATTTTCATGAGCAATATTATCGGCATACATGCACGGGAAGTGCTTGATTCTCGCGGCAATCCTACCGTAGAAGCCGAAGTAATTCTCGGTGATGGAACCCAGGGGCGCGCGATTGTTCCCAGCGGCGCGTCGACCGG
>Ga0210403_10003405_pt1 | contig 14033 bp, 20 predicted proteins | sample IncBWC19MmetaG_FD_150863 | JGI IMG/M metagenome (GOLD analysis project Ga0210403, IMG submission 150863) | Forest soil microbial communities from Barre Woods Harvard Forest LTER site, Petersham, Massachusetts, United States - Inc-BW-C-19-M | ecosystem: Environmental > Terrestrial > Soil >... | reverse complement strand
ATTAGAGCGTGCGAGTGGAAAGATGGTACGGAAATATCCGTACTGTTCGGCCACGCTCAACCAGAGCCCGATGTCGTATTAGAAACGGTTGGTGTAGCGTGATCACAGACGACAGGCCGGCAGTGATTCTTCCACCGGGGATGGAGCAGATTCCGAAAGCCGTACTGAGCCCGCCGCAAAAGACGGGGTACTTCGGCTGGCTGGATCATGCAGGGGACATCAACAGCTTCAAGTACGACGAGATTCTCGGGGTTCAGCGATCAGCGCTAGACAGGCGTTACTACGTCTACGTTAAAAATCTCGCTCAGCCTATCCCGATCCCCGAGAAGGACATCATCAAGCTGCTAAAGCGGATGGGTTGGTCGGAAGAGAGCGCCATCGCGAGGGTGTCATGAGCCACCCAGCAATCTTCTATCGCGGCTGCGGTCTTGAGATGTTCAAGGCCCACGTCAGCGATCCCCCACCACGCCACTACCGGGTGATTCATAAAAAGGCGATTGACTGGACCAAGGCACCGGGCGAAAACTCCGTGATCGAATGCGCCGAAGAGGTCTACACGCTAAACGACAAATGGACCTGTCCGCTATGCAATTGCGTGGTTTATAACAATCATGAGTCCGCCAAGCTTCCGGGTTTGGTCTTCGAGCAAGAGGCGACCCCGGAGATAAAGGATTCGTTCGACAGGGCATTTCGAGAACAGGCCCCCTGGGATCCAAAAGAACAGGTGACACTCCGATGAGCGATAGCCCACAGTCTATCAATCAACCGGTCCACAATAGCCCAAAGTCTATAAACCACGAAGACCTCGCCGACGTAGAGACCGGCTTGTATGCTCTGCCTGATGTCCTCCGCCGCATCGAGTGGGACCTGATGCTCGGCCAATACGTGTACGCTGATCGTCGGCTGCACGCACGGGTACTAGCCAAGCGCGGCCATCTGCCGCCGCATGAGGAGTACGTGGTGCGCCGGGACGGGCACGTGATCGTCAAACAGTGGGTGATCGAAACGATACTCGGGAAGTTCGAGACACTCGAAGAGGCCGAAGCATTCGCGGCCAAACGAAAAGCAGCCTAATCATTTGGCATCCTCCCTCAACGGCCTAAGCGGGCCGCCGACAGCAGCATTTAGTGTGGAACCGCCCCTGGCGGGCAATCTAGGGGTTAGTGTCACCGCCGGAGAAAAGCGCGGAGCAGCGCCGGATGAAGACGCGGAACTACTTGTTCTAGCGCATACGCGTTTTCAGCTTGTCTGCAGCATTGAATCGAACTGGAGACGTCGGGCTGAGCAAGAACTTGACTTTACCGATTCGCTAATTCATTGGACGGCCGCGCAGCTAGACGAGCGCCGCGGGCGCCCTTCGCTCACCTTTGACAAGATCGGTCCCTCTATTGATCAGGTCGTGAACGACGCCCGCCAGAATCCGCCAGAGCCAAGAATCTCACCGGTCGGAAGCGGTGGAGACAAAGACACAGCCCAGATCATTCAGGGGCTGATCCGCAATATCGACAACGATAGCTGCTCAGATGTAGCCTTTATGACCGGCTATGAGCACGCGGTCAAGGTAGGCCGCGGCTGGTGGAGGGTGGACTATCAGTTCGAGAACGACCCAGATCCGGATTCGGACGAGGTCCCGCAGAACGCCTTCTGGCAAAAAATCCTAGTCAATCGCATTTCGAACTTGTTTTCGGTCTATCCGGATCCAGCGACCGAGAAGTTCGATTACTCGGACATGCGGTATTGCTTCGTCACCGAAGACCTGGACGAGACGATATTCAAGGAACAGCATCCGCACTCAAAAGCCGCGTCTGGTGACTTTAGCGGTGTCGGCGACGACATCAAGAACGACTGGTTCCCAAAGGGCTGCATACGCGTAGCGGAGTACTGGTGGATCGAGGTCGAAGAGGATTACATCTGCCAGCTTCCGGACAGACGGATCGTCAAGTGGGATCAGGTTCCAGCCGGTGTTATCCCGGTCAACACCCGCAAGACTGAAAAGCGGAAGGTCAAGTACGCGCTGCTCAGTGGTAACGAGATCCTGGAGCGCCGAGACCATCCGGGCCGGTGGATTCCGCTCATCCCGTGCCTGGGAAGAGAGATCCGGGAAGACAAGAAACGCGCCTATCGCGGCATGATCCGGCCGGCGATGGACGCAAACCTAAGCTACGACTACATGCGGTCGAAGCAGGTTGAGGCTGTGGCCCTTGCACCTCTAGCTCCCTGGCAGGTTTACGAAGGCCAGATCGACGGCTACGAAGAAGTTTACACGAACGCCAATCGCAAGGCGACTCCGTACCTCATCCACAAACTGAAGGACGCGGAAGGAAATACCTTCCCGGCGCCGCCCATGCGGCAGGTGGTCTCTCCTGAGATCCAGGCGATGACGGTCTGCGTTCAACAGGCCGCTCAGGACTGCGAGTCTCAGCTTTCAACGTATGCTCCAAGCCTGGGAGCCCCAAGCCCGGAAGCCAGCGGGCGGGCGATCATGGCCCGGCAGCGTGAGGGCGACAATGCGCACTTCAACTATCACGACAACTTAGCGAGAGCGATCCGGCACACCGGCCGGGTGATCGTAGACCTAATCCCGCACATCTACAGCGAAGAGCGAACAATCTCGATCTACGATCCGGATGGAGCATCGCGAATCGTTCCAATCAATCAGGTCCACATCTACCAGGGCGCCGAGAAGCTTTACAATCTTGTCAATTCGGCGATGCGCTACGACGTGGTCATCGGATCGGGACCAAGTTACGCGACGAAGCGACAGCAGGGAGTCGACGCCTTCCTGCAGCTTGTCCAGGCAGTACCGGAACCCATGATGCGCGCGCTCGACCTGGGAGTCCGGATGATGGACATCCCGATGGCCGACAAGATCGCGGATCGGCTACGGCCGCCGGATATCGCAAAGGACCAGGACGACCAAGCGCCGCTGCCACCGCAGGCCATGCAGGCCATCCAGCAGCAGGGCAAGTTAATCGAGCTACTCACGGGCGAAGTTCACCGGCTGACTGCCCTTCAAGAGAAGCAGGTCATGAAGCTCGAATCGGATGAGCGCCGGACGGCCATGCAGTCACAGACTCAGATCATTGTGGCGGAAATCAACGCCAAGATGGCCGAGTCCCAGAGACTGGTGGACATCGAACTAGAGGGAATCAAGCAACAGCTCAATGCCCTGCATGCTGGAACGGCTCTCGACCAAGAGGCGATGCGGCTAGACCTCGAGTATCAACAGGCTGGGATTACGCCGCCTCCAGCGAGCCCGGCATCGCCAGCGGGTGCGCCTAGTCCGGCTGGACCCGCGGGACCGCCACAAGGGAATCCCGGACAGTGACGCAGGACATGCGAGTCGAGTTGGAATACCTCCGCCGCTTGAACAGCGAAGCCAAGATGGGGCGCATTACGTGGCTAGCGGATTTCACAGACCAGTTGATGAAAAATCTTGTCGCGTGGTGTGCGCAAGAGAAGCCGTTATTTCGTGAGTAAGGGGATCAGATGAATCAGAACAGACGCGGTTTTCTAAAACTCCTGGGTATCGGCGCCACGGCAGCGGGGGCTGTCACGGTTTTGGCGAAGGAAGTCACGGCGCTTGAGCCTATCACGCTGGTTAAGCCGCCAGTGCCGTCGGTTGAACAGTTGCCACCCGTCGAGCCGCTCACGCCGCGCCTTGGAGAATACGCGATCCAGCAACGGCCGGATTGGTCAAAGCGGTACGACCAACCGAATTCCGAGTACAGCAACAATCTGCTTAGCCCTAAGGTAATCGCGGCGCGGGCGCTGTTCATCCTTCAACGAGAGCTTCGTGACCGCGGCGTTAAAACGCTTGCGATGCACGACTACCCGAGCACCCCAGGGTACACATGGAATGTCCGCAAACCAGCAAAGTTTACGCCACGTTGGGATCCAAACTATCGTTATGAAGACATGTTTGACAACGTTGTTCCAGTGTTTGACAATGTTGTTCCAGTGCCGCTGGACTACCTTGTCGGAATGGATCTCCTCATCGATCAAATGGACTGCACGCTCGACATCGACACCTTCTCACGCAGATTCATCGGGCCGTCAATGGTCGGAATTGCCCGGGACATAGCGGCTAAAGCGGAGGGGCGCACGGTCGTTTTCGGGCGCCTACACAATCCAGTAGGCACTGAGTGGGCAGAAGAGGTTTCAACCACAGAAGGACCGTCCGTCCGATTGATTCGAGGGCTCGATTTAAGGAGCCTGGAGTATCTGACCCGCTTCGACGTCCTTTGCGGATTCTTTGACAACGGTGAGCCGCGGATTAAAGAAGGCTCTTTCGTCCGGCTTAAAAGCGGCGGGCCATTGATGCGCGTGGACAAGCTTGACTACACCCGTGACATCGCAGAGTGCCATTGGGCCACCGGGCTTGATGGCGAGCGTGCCAGTGCACCCTTTCGGCCTATCTGCCTTAGTCTGATCCGCGCGTAACTCCGTTAGGAAAAGTTTTAGGCAAGCGCTGGCCGATGAGCCGGATGCTTAGCCCAAGGTGTGTAATTGAATGCCGTATGTTGGTGAGCTCCCCGAGCTCGTGATCACTTCCAAAACTCAGACAGCAGAGTATATCAAAAACCATCTCGAGAGTCAGGGGTTTGAAACCGTCGAAGTAACCGAAATGAACGATGAGGTCCGGGTTGAGTCGCCAACAGAAGAAACTCCGCCGGCAGACGTACCTCCCGCCGATCCTCCGGCCGACGCTGTCCCACCGGATCCTCCCGTCGAAGAAGTAGTCGACGATGACGATGAGGAAGAGCCACCTCCTCCGGCCACTCCGCCGGTAGTCAAGAAAGAATCCGGCGCCCAACGGTACAAGCGCCAACGCGACGAAGCAAAGGCCGAAGCCGAGGCCCTAAAGATCGAACAGGCCCGCAAGGACGGAGAGCTCGCAGAGCTACGCCGGCAGATGGCTGAGCGCGCAGTACCGCCAGTAACTCCTCCGGCAGAGACTAAGCCCGCAGATCCAGAAGCCGCGCTTCCGCCGGAACCAGTCGCACCAACTATTCCGCCGCGGCCGACGCTCGCGCTTCCGGAACTGGTTGAGCCCGACATCAACGACCCGGAAATAGGCGGAGACTTCGATAAGTGGACGGCCGCCACAGCCAAGGCCCGCAAGGACTGGCAGGCAGAGCTAACCCGGCTCCAGGACGAGCATGTCGACAAAGTATCCGACTGGCGTGACGAGAAGAAGCGCCTCGAACAAGACCACGCCCGGGCAGTCACCGACCGCCAGGAGCAGATCGCCAAGCAACAGCGCGATCAAGTCCGCACCGCCGAAGAGCGAGAGCGAGAGCAGATTTTCACAGACGGTGAGCAGCGCTACCCGGACTTCCGGGAAAAAGCTGCAGTCGATCACAAAAAGATCGTATTCAGCGGCGCCATGAATGCCGTCATCACCGAAATAGGTTCCGAGGATAAGCAGAGAGCCGCAGACCTGATCTACTGGATCTCCACGCACCCCGACGAAGCCCATGCGCTGGCGTTAGCCACCGAACTTCCGACCGACAAGGATCGGACCAAGGTGAACGCGCCGGAAGCAATCCAAAAGGCCGTTCGGAAAGCCTGGATCCAGCTAGGTAAAGTCACGGTCGCTCCGCCGACTCCCCCAGAAACGCCTCCAGCCGCTGGCGATCCGCCGGCAGTAGAGGATCCCGATCCAGAAGTACCCGCTGCAGAGACCGCGCCACCCGCGGCTCCTCAACCGCCGGCCGCAGCACCGGCAGTACCTCCAGCCGCTCCACCAGCGCCAGCAGCGGGCCAACGGCCTGTAACTCCGCCTCCGGTGAAGCCTCAACCCATTACTCCGGTAGGAAGTCGGGCATCTGTGGGCTACAAAACCCTCAAGCAGATGAGCCAAGAAGAAGTTCGGAAGCTACACCCCGACGACTACCGCAAACGGGATGAAGCCGGAGAATGGCGATAATTTTTTCTGACTGCTCCGCTTGATGGGCAAGCGCTGGCTGTAATGCCGGCCGTCCTGTGCTGGAGTTGATCGGAATGGCAAGAAACAATTCGATAACCACAAAGGATTCAATAACATGGCAAATGAGTTGCTGAATCCGGTTGTCATTGCGCAAAATACGCTCATGCGTTTAGAGAATTCTTTGGTCTTCTTTAAACAAGTGAGTCGCGAGTTAACTATCTAGCTCCTACGGCGAGAAATTGCCGTACGCAAACGCTTCTAATTCGGTGGAAGCCTGACGGCCAGGAATGGCACAAGGTAATGCCGAGCCAAGCCTGCAAACGCAGGAAGGTGTGACGGTCACGACGAAAGTCGGTAGGGCTAATGAAGCCCGAAACGGAGCGCACCCGCGAGGGTGAAGACATGACCTGAACCTGCAAGAAATTGTAGGCAGCCGGTAAGCGGCGGGCGTGGGACAACGAACCGCGTTGAACATAATTGTCGATGGCGAATTCGCTCAAGCCGGTAACAAAATCGGATGAATATTCGTCCCTGCGGGGAGTGATCCCCGTACGAAAATCGGGTTAACTGCTGGGACGTCCTAAAGCCGTACTGCTAAAACGGAGTTGACAACAACAAACGTGACATGCTATAAAAAGTGTACGGATATATGGATAATCAGCAACCAAGCTTGATGTCAGAACCAATCCTCAAGTATTGTAAGTTTTGCGACTCCGAGAAGGATATCGAACTTTTCACGAAGGACGGTAAGGGTGGTCGCACTAACAGATGCAAGCAGTGTGCATCTAAGTATGTAGTGGAACGATTCAATATTCGGGTCGCAAAGGATCCGACGGTGATGGATCGCCACTTAGCGTACATGAAGGAACGACACGCGAAGCAACGGAAGATTGTATTCGACCACTACGGACGTATTTGCGTCTGCTGTGGCGAGACTAACGAAGGCTTCTTTACGATTGATCACATTGAGGAAATTGGTAGCAAGGCCAAACGGCAGGAACTGGGTCAGAACGCAATTTACAACTGGCTGATTCAGAATAACTTCCCGCCGGGATTCAGGGTTATGTGCTACAACTGCAACTGCGGAAGGGCCCATAATGACGGAATCTGTCCGCATCATCAAGAAGGTTCACAGACTATGGCGCAAGCCAGTAGCTCCAAGCGGAGCGAAGTGCCCGAAGCCCAAGTGGGCTGTGATATAGTCGAGCCCGTGAAGAAATTCACGGCTGTTCCATACGGCGACTGGGCGGACAACCCAGCATGGCCGCTTACGGAACGCGCTCAGTAATAGCGCACTGAGCGGAATACAAGCGACGTATTCAACGCGCGCATCCCTGTACGCCTCAGAGGCCGTCAGGGAGACGCAATGCAGCCGGAAGACATCCGGGAAGTTCCGTTCCCCATCACGGTTAACCGTCTCTGGGGTCAAGATCTGCAGATCAGCGATCAAGACCTGACGATGACGATTGACCGCTTTGGCGAGCGGTACATTGAACCAGCCGTAGAGACGATTGCGAACACAATCGACGGCGAGGGTTGCGATCAGGCGACGAACGTTTATAACTTCGTCGGCGTGCCTGGGACCACCCCAACCTCACTTAACACGTACGCGCAGACTCGCGTCGTACTAGCCAACCATGCGGCGCCGATGCAGAATCGGATGCGGGCAATGGTTGTAAGCCCTGACATGGAAGTTGCGACCCTCGGGTTTAACAACAACCTGTACAACCCGATGAAAGAAATTTCTCGGCAGTACGAAGAGGGCACGATGGGAATTGCTGTCGGGATGAAATGGTCGATGGACCAGAACATTCGCCGGCAGACCATCGGACTGACCACGGGCAGCACGCCTTTGGTTAGCGGTGCAAATCAGTCGGGCGCTTCGCTCATCACCAACGGTTGGGCGCACTCGGCGGCCGTTCTGAACCGCGGGGATATCATCTCTGTGGTCGGAATGAACGGCGTGAACCCAATCAGCTACCGCGACACCGGTGCGCTTCGGACGTTCGTTGTGACCTCGGACACGTCTTCGGATGGTTCGGGCAATGCAACGGTTCCGATTGCGCCGGACATCAACGCGGATATCACCAGCCCGTTCCAGACGGTCGTGGGCCTGCCAACCAGCGGGAACGCGGTCAATGTGTACGGAGTGACTGGTTCGACGGCGCTGGGACTTATCTCCGGCGTATCGAGCCCGGCATCGTTGGCGTTCGACAAGAATGCCTTCACGCTGGTTATCGCACGGCTCGAGAAGCCGGGTGGTATGGAATGGTCGGAGGAAGTCAGCAATCCTCGTATCGGGCTGAGCGTTCGCCTGATCCGCGGGTATGACATCCGTTCTAACCAGAAGTACACTCGTCTCGACGTGCTCGGCGGATGGGCAACTCCTCGGCCGGAACTCGCTTGCCGCGTTCAGGGGTGATGAAGTGATAAACAAAGGAACAAAAACCATGAACAAAATCACCAAAATCACTCTCCTTTTCGCTCTCGTGGCTCTGTTTTGCGCGACTTCGTTCGCGCAGACCAATTTCACGACTACAACGCTCTCGGCCGCTTTGTCAGCCAAGGGCCAGGGCAACAGCGGATCGCTCGGTGCCAGCGGCGTTATCGTCGTTGGCAGCACTACCGGTATGTACGCCCCAGGGCTAAATCCGGCCTACGGAAGTATCGGCTCGGTTTCTGCCCCTAACATCACGTACCTGATCGTTAACCGTGAAGTCATGCGCGTCAACTCTGTTCCAAGCTCGACTCAGGTCGGCGTGGAGCGTGGCGTTCAGGGAACCAAGGCGGTCGCCCACCAGTCTGGTGAGACCGTCTACGTGGCGTACGCTCAGCAACTCGTTAATTCTGACCCAACGGGTAGCTGCGTCAATTCGGCCGCCATCACGTATCTGCCGGTTTACGCCTATAACTCTGGGAATTTCTACAATTGCACATCGACCGGTCCAAACGCCGGAAACTGGGTGATTAGCAATTCTCAGAATGTTGAAGGCTACGCTGACGGATCGTTCTTCGTTGCCCCGTCGGCCTGCTGGTTCACGAATACCACGTACACTGGAACGCCTGCATTTATTGTGCTGGGTGCCTCCAATGTGCCGGTGTTAAACCAGACCACGAACTCTACGGCCGGTACCGAAACGTTGACCTGCGGTATCAATGTCCCGACGCGCTTAACGGCGAATAAGGGCATTTACATCAAGTCGATCAACACTTATTATGGCGTGCAAACCACGGCCTTAACGAGTATCGGTACGCCAACGCTAAGCACCATCACGATGCCAGCACCGGCGGCTACGGAGACGGCATCGACCGTTACCCCAGTGGCTGTGACCGGAACGTTCACCAACAACACCGTTACCAGCGGGTTGGGGTTGACGACAGCCGGTGCGTTCTGGTCGGTGAAGAGCACCCTTGCTACGCCGCTCGCGGTGACCTCTGACTTGACGTGGATCGTTTTCACGATCCCGTTCGTTGATACGACCTCCGGAGTGTTGACCCTCAACACGCCCGGACTTCAAATTTATTACAACTTGATCTCGAACTAACGTTCGGGTGCGGCGGGGCTTTACCGGCCCCGCCGCTCTTTCTAGTCTGATCCACGTGGTCGGACTAGATGGAGTCAGTTCGGCTTGTCCGCCTCTGCTTCCTTCTCCCGGCAGTCGTTGCAAACATCGTCATAGTCTTCCGGCCCTTCTTCGCCAAGCGCCACGCCGTCTTCTTCCGAGTCCGGAATGAGCCCGTGTACGATGGCTTCGCCGATATCGGCGTCACGTAGGTATTCGACCCGGGCGATGTTACAGAGGCACATGCCGCCTTCTGGTTCGTCAGTCGCGTACCGCCAGATTTCATCCATGAACTGGTCGAGGCAGATCGCGTTGTTCCAGTAGTCATTTAGTTCGTTTTCTGACCATTCACGTGGAGCGGCCACAATCATATCGAGCGTCATGCGAATCTTCACCGGTCGGTGGAGGACGACGCAATCGTGATCGTGGGCTTGTCCGGTTTTACCGGAGCAGTAGAAACACTTCTCGGGTCTGCCCTTTCCGCCTTCGCCTGAGCGGGTGTCAATTTCAGTTACAACATTTCCAGGGAATCTCACTTCTTGTCTCCTTGTTTGATGAACTCTTTCGCGGCGGTCCTTCGGATAATCATCTCCAGGACGCCGGCTTGGCTCAACCCTAGTTTTTCAGCGAGCGCCCTGAGTAGATCGAGCGCATCGCTGGATAGCCTAAATCCAGCGGATATCTTCATAACCTACAGCGTAGCACAACGCTAGACGCACGTCAAGGATAAAAAATGGCACGCTTCAACAGAACCTACACCATCGAAGCCAACCCGATACGGCTTTCAGACAATGCTACTGCCGCTACGGTGGGCGAAATCTTACCGCCGAAGTACGTCGTCAATTTCTTCGTCCAGGCACTACACGGGGGAAGCGGTCTTATTTGGGTATCAACCGGCATTCCCAACGGAGTTACTCCTGCGGTTCCTCCGACGGACGGGCAACTGACATCAGAATTATCCCCCGCAACCGCTACGGCACCGGGAGGAAGCTACAATCAAAACCAGTCGGCCTTCGGATCGATGCTAGCTGGGACGGTCGACCTCACGCGCGCCTGGATTTCCGGGGCCAATGCGGGCGACACGGTCGTAGTCTCTTATGACACAACACCGTAAATGGTACCGTCTAATCCAGTACACCTTCCGAGTCCTAACGTTGAGATAAATCATGTCGCGATACCGGCCGCGCTGACGCAGATAATACGGTTTAGCTTTAGGCTCTATGACATGGAGATTGTCAACACAACGACTTCGCCGATCACGCTAACGTGTTGGGATTGTCAGGCCGAGCCGCTACTTGTGATACCTACGACATCCATAGGCGGACAATCGGTGCTCACGTATACAAGACACTTCGGCCGCGTGGTTGCCGGTGGGCTGTGCTGGCAGGCATCGGCGCCAGGCCTGTATGGGAATATTCAAGGGCAGCGCCTGTGATCACAATTAATCGAGGCTCGCGAAGCACCCGGGATTTGATTGAGCAACACGTCGGCTGGGTTGTGATCGTTATCGTGTTAGTCATCACGCGCTGTTGCTAAAGGTTAAAAGATGAACATCAAAGAGATTCAGTGGGGCCGCTATAGGCCCAGGCCAGCGGTTGCTCTATGCGCCGCGGCCCTTGTTCTGTATGTAGCCGGGTCGATGATGGGACAGCTTCAGCAGTCAGGTGGACCCGGAAGCTCGGTCACCGTATCGAACGCCAGCCTACCGGTAACGCAGTCGGGATCTTGGAATGTTGGGCAAACTGGGACGTGGACGGTTCAGCCGGGTAATACAGCCAACACGACTCCCTGGTTGGCGACACTGAGCCAGGGCGGAAACAGCGCCAGCGTAACGGCGTCGAACGCGCTCAAGGTTGATGGATCGGCGGTCACGCAGCCGATTTCCGGGACGGTCACGGTGAACGCCCTGCCGGTCGGCTCGAACGTAATCGGGACGGTCGATACGATCCCAAAGACGGCGTGCGGGAACACAGTTGCTAGTGAGCCGCTCGCTGCGGTGCCAACGGTTAGCACGGCGGTGTTTAGCTCAACGACCTGCGTTCAGGCAATCATCATCAACAACACGAACAGTTCTTCGGCCACCATCACCATCAGTGACAATCAAAGCACTCCGATCAACGACGTGTTGACATTCTCAATTCCAGCGAACTCGCAACTGATACAGCCGCTTTGGGGAATAGCCATGACGAGTGGGATCAAGTGGGCGGCCAGCACGACCGGAGTCACCGGGGCGGTTCTAGGTTTTCAGTGACACTTAAAAGTATTGTTCTTGTCGGCCTATTGCTTTCGGCGGCGATCTGCCTGAATGCGGACCTGAGCACCTCTCAGCCAGCTCCCGTTATAGACGCCGCGACAAGCGCCACTGGATCTGCGGTGCCGGCGAAGGCCACCTACATCGCCGGAAACGGGACGGCCAATCTGACTGGCTTGACAATCTGCAATACCTTCGCGGAATTGCAGATGACAACGGCAACGACGACTCAGATTGTCGCGCTGTCCGGCTCGACGAAGGTTCGGGTGTGTGCAATCAGCGTACAGGGATCGACTACATCTACCGCGACGACCCTGAAGTTTGTGGGTGGTACCGGAGCCGCCTGCGCCTCGGTGACCTCAACGCTGACGCCTACTTGGAACTTCCCAGCATCGACTAGCGCTCCGCCATGGGGTCTTGGATCTGGCATCGGCGAGATCTTCCAGACCAACGCCGCTAGTGCACTGTGCGCAACAAATAGCGCGGCAGGCACGGTAAACATTTTCGTGACGTATACGCAGTACTAGCTCGGGCGTTTAAAGCGCCTAGGGCAATTTCAAACAAAGGAAGCAATAAATCAGTATGCAGACCGTGACCAGTTCTCAGGATCGAGCCACCAATTTTCCAGCCTATTTCTATCGCGCAACAAATCCGCCGAAGGTCGTCAAGGACGCCGATGAAGCGAAGTCACTTGGACCCGGATGGGGGAGATTCTACGTCCACCAGGATCATCCTCGAGCCATGTACGCTCCCAACGGCCAGAAGCGAATCGCCGCTGATCTAGCCGATGAACAACGCCTGCACGCGCAAGGATTCGAGCGTACTCCTCCGGACGGCTATATCGAGCCAACGCAGAAGACGGCCGAAGATCTTCGCCGGGAGAACGAAGCACTCAAGGCGCAAATGATGGAGATCGAGAACGACAAAATGCGCGTGCAATTGGCGGAGCACGAAACTAGGAAGGCAGCCGAAGCCGAACGGCATGCAACCAAACAGGCGGCACAGAACAAGAGCGCCAAGCCGGCCGAGGGCGGCGGCAGCCAGTAATGCGCTTGGCATTCAAGGACGCCGCGGTAGCCATCAAGAACGAAGGCCCTATCGCGGCATTCTACTCCGAGGGGATCATGCGAGTGACTGGCGGACAGTTCAGCCACGTCGAGATCGTACTCTCTGAGGATCTAAGTGACGCCACGTGCTTCAGCGCGCTTGAGCCAATCGGTTGCCGGTATGCGGTGATTGACCTGACCAAGCCGGCCGGAATGTGGACGGTGCTGGAGTGGCCGACAACGCAGAGTCAGAATGACTTCTTGCGTGGCTTCTGCGAGGGCATGAATGACCGGCCGTACGATTCCATGGGGATCGTTGGTATCGGCCTGGAGACCGGGACGCATATCGGGTACGACCGGTTCTGTAGCGAATGCGGGGCGCAGGCGGTTAATGCGGTTACTGGGCAGCTTAATGGGATCGACCGATGGATGGTCGCGCCGAGTTGCGTGAGTGACGGCAAGAGATTCGGGCTGTATGAATTGTGCGTAGCGAATGGATGGAGGAAGGTCCAGTAGCAATGCCGGAATTTTTGATTCAGAAGTTAAAACAGGAGTATGGGGAAAACAGCAAGATACCGTACGCCGTGGCAAACTCCATCGGCGCGATGCACGGGAACAAAGAGACATCTAAGGGGAAAGCAATGGAAGCGAAACACGAACGAGACACGAAGAAGAAGTCACACGGGGACGGCGACGGGCATTGGAGCGGCCGATGACAGCCACCCATCACCACTCGAAACACGATAGCAACGCGCTCATTCACCGCTATCGTCCACTCTATGATCTGTGCTTGACCACGCACGTCGCGCGCTCGAACAAGCGTGGCCTTCTGTACGTTCCTGACGGCAAGCGCGAGGACATCCAGTACGGAAACGTGATTGCGGTCGGCGCCGGCGTAATCGGAAACAAGGGGCAGCGTCTGCCATTAGTCGTGCAGGCAGGCGACAAGGTCCTATGGGCGAAGCACTGGGAGCACCTGATTGACCTCGGCCGGGATCAGCATTATGCCGCGGTGCGAGAGAAGGACATAATCGGGATCATCGCGGAGGTTCACGGCAAAGAGCAGTTAGTGCCGCTGTGGAACACTGTTGTGATCGATCCTAATCCGGTAAGCGATAGGGCCGGCAGCCTGTACCTTCCGCAGAAGCTGGCGCGCGAGCGGGAGTTCAAAGCAAAAGAGCCAGTGACTGGAACGGTAATCTCATGCGGGCCCGGGCATCGCATCGACGACGGGTCGGTCG
>Ga0210403_10003404_pt1 | contig 14041 bp, 9 predicted proteins | sample IncBWC19MmetaG_FD_150863 | JGI IMG/M metagenome (GOLD analysis project Ga0210403, IMG submission 150863) | Forest soil microbial communities from Barre Woods Harvard Forest LTER site, Petersham, Massachusetts, United States - Inc-BW-C-19-M | ecosystem: Environmental > Terrestrial > Soil >... | reverse complement strand
ACGCGGTCTCGATGTCGACGTATTTTCTCTTGGCGTTTGTCAGATCGGGCAGCTCGCCGCGCATCGCTACGAAGATCCGATCCGGGTTCTGCGCGAAAATGCCCTGCACCGCGCCCCACGTCCAGCCCTTTTCCTCGGGAAACAGTGTGGTCAACGACCTCGGCCAGTTCGGGTCCACTCGATAGGGGCCGTCCACGAGTTCGTCACTCGGATTTGTGGGATCGACCCATTGGCCTTGCGCCGCCTGCTGCGGCGCCGCGCTTACGTTTCGTGTGTTCCAGTAGCCCGGCGCAGCCACAATGCAGATCGCGGCGCAAATCATCACTCCCGCCATATACGCTCGACCAACCACATTTTTCTTCATTGTGGCTCCTCCTCTGTTTGGCCTCTCGCGATGCTGAACGAAATCGCTCTTAGGATTGAGGCGATAAACTACAAATCAAATTTTCGATTTTGAGTTCCTGACCCGCCGATAACATACACCCAAGCCGGGAGAATTTGAGCAGACTTTGTTACGGTAGTCGTCGAGCGCCATCAGCTCCGGCGGAATTGAGCCGCTTTCGCGAGGATGACTTCTGCGCGGGCAAGGACTGGACGGTCCACCATCTTGCCGTCGACTGCGATCGCCGCGCCGGGCGCGGCGGCGGACGCCTCCACCACGCGTGTGGCCCAGGCCTCCTCCGCCGCCGTCGGCGTGAAACACTCGTTGACGATCGGCACTTGCTTCGGGTGAATGCACATTTTTCCGCTGAAGCCCAAACGCCGGGCGCGCGCCGCCTCGATGCGCACTCTCTCCTCGGAATGGATGTCCGTGGTCACGCCGTCGACCGGCGGCTCGATGCCGGCGAGGCGCGAATCGAGGACGATCTGCGAGCGGAAATAGAGCAGCTCCTCTTCGTCGGCCATCATCCCGAGATCGAGCTGGAAATCGATCGAGCCAAAGAGGAGACGGCGCACCAGGGCGGTACTCGCCAGGGCGACGTTGTTGCGGAAACCGCGCGCGGTTTCGATCTGGGGCAGGATGGGCGTCGCCGAACCAAAGTGTTCAGTGATGGTCCGAATCTCCTCGACTCGCTCGGCCTTGGGCAAAAGCACGCCGGCAATTCCCGGCCTGCGGCCCAGGCGCAAATCTTCCTGAAACCATTCGCTGTCCGATGTGTTGACGCGAACCATGACGGGCCGTTCGGCCGAGAGCCACTCCGCCACTGCGGTGCGGGCTCTGGATTTGTCCGCTGGAGCGACCGAGTCCTCCAAATCCAGGACGACCGCGTCGGCGCCCGCCGCACATGCTTTTGCGAAACGATCAGGACGGTTGCCGGGTACGAACAGATAGGAACGCGGATTCAGCGAAGGCATTGTGTGGCTCCCGAACCGAAGAATTACTCATTTTCATGGCGAGGGTCAAATTCGGAAGCGGTAGTATCATGCCCATAGTGGATTGCGATGACGCGAGGAACAAGAATCCGCTCGCACTTCTTCGGATTTGCGCTGGCTTTTTTCGCGGCGTTCGCCTGCCTGGGGCAGGATCAGCCACTTGCTTCGGCCAAGAGGGTGCCATTCAGCGCGGCCGATCGGCAAAGCTACCTCGATGGCCTCATCCAGAACGCGCCCGCCGACTGGGCGCACGGCAAACACTGGGTGCTCATCCAGCCGTACCTCATCGGGCGGAACGTCACGCGGCCGATCTCCAGGACCGTTTGCCCGGACGCGGGACTTGTGAATCCGCCGCCGGACGGATCGGAGATTCCGTCGTGGATTTATGCCGCGCCGGGAATCTGCGAAGAGATGGCGGGCACTCATGACTCCGCCCTGGTCGTACTCGAAGACCCGAAGGATATGGACGCCGCGTATTTCCTCTTTCTCGCTTGCGACACGAAGCAGCGGCGGAATCCGTGCGACATGGACGGCTATTACCAGCCAGACGGGATGAAGCTGGAGGAGTCCGTGAAGCGCGGGAGCCGCGAGTTCGACGTGCTCGTTCCCACTCCAGACGGCAAGACCGCGCGTTTCCTGATACCCGAAATCTGGCACCTGCGCAACGCCGCGCCGGAATCCGGCAATACGCAGTGAGCCGCGCCGCTTCGCGAAGAACTTCCCCGCGTTGTGGAGAACGGGACGTGAGAGTCGCCGTGGCGACGCCGAGTCCTAATAGCCAGCGGCTAAAGCCTTCTTGTTGCGCTTGTAAATGGCACGGCTTGAAGCCGTGCCCTACAAAGATTTCCTGGATTTCCTGGTTCGCGCACTTTGAGGGCCGGGCTTCAGCCCGGCCGTAGTCCGGTTACGATGAACTGGCTTTAGCCACTGAAGCGTTCGGTGGTTGAGGCGATGCGACGCTATTTGTTTGGTGTGCTGTTACCCGCGGGATTGGCAATCAACTTCAGGTATTCCGCTTGCTCGGACGGCACGCACAGCTCTTCTTCGAAGTCCTGCTCCGGAATCCACGTGAACTTCGCGTTCGTGATGACGAACGGCTTGGTATAGGTCTTTGGATCGTCGATCGTGACCGTGACTTCAAGCGAGTTGTGGCTCACGCGCCGGTAGCGTTCCTCGACGCGCAGATCGCCGCTGTGGGGGTGGCCCGCGTTGTCGAGCCACGTTCTCTCATCGGTGCCCACCGTGTTCACCACGAAAGTGTAGTCATCCACCCAGCGCCCTACGGAGTATCCGTACCAGCGCGGGTCGGGCGCGCCGGGCGTGTCCCCGCCGACGTTCTTCGGAAGCTCCCGGCCGTCCGTCCAGATTTCGCGCCAGACGCGATTGTATTCGGACATCTCGATCGTCTTGCCGGGCATTTGGGTGAACACGATTCCGCGCGTCATGAAAAGAATGTTGCGAGGGAAACCGAGCGGGTCGCAGCCCTTGATCGGGTCATTGGAATCCGCGACGGGATATTTCTCGTTGGACTTGTGGAGGCGAAACTGTTCCTGGCCCCACGGCGTCAGCGGCGGGATCTCGTTCAGTCTCTGGGCAACGCGGCCTGCCCAGAATCCGGTCAGGTCGCGTTTGGGTGCGGCGCCGCCCGCGCCGGTATCGCCCAGCTTTTCGTAGAGATCCTCGGGGCCGCCATAGTTTGGTTTGGGCGAGTCCTGTGATTGGGCGAATGCGCAGGAGGAGACGAGCAGGGCGACCGCCAGATTGGCAAAGCCGAACATCAAACGTTTATGCATCTCGGCTCTCCTTGATCTTGCAAAACTCACCGTCAATATCGAGAGATATCTCCGCGATCGGTTCGCGGACTATTTTTCAGCGTCGTCCCGTCGGCCAGCACGATCGCGTCGATGCGCCCGACGGCATTTTCAAATTTCGCAGGATAGAGTTGAACGGTGATGACATCGCCGGTCCGCACTGAATTCTTATTCCATCCGAGAGCGCGAATTGCCGCGGGGCTGCCCGCTTCGCCGGCCCAATGCGAGACGTTGCCGTTTTCATCCTTCACGTCGAAGAGAAGCATCGAGTGCGGGTTGGCCCAGAGGAACTGCGTCACGGTGGCGTGCCCCAATACAATCACGTCCCCTGTTTTGTAGGACGCGCTTCCGTGGTGCGCGTACACAATGCCGCCGGCGGAAAATAGCCCGCCGAGAATTGCCGAGATCGCGCAGGCTGTGCGAAACGCGCGCATGCAGCGCCTACTGGTCCTTCTGGTCTTTGGGTTCTCCGCCGAGTTGGCTGTCTCGCAGCGTCCGGCCATTGGCGAAAATGATCTTGTTCAGGCGCCCCACGGGATTGCCGGATTTTGCGGGATAGATGTAGACGGTGACCACGTCGCCCACCTGAACCGAGTTTTTAGTCCAACCCAGGAGGCCAATTGCGGACGGGCTGCCCGCTTCACCGGCCCAGTGCGTGACGTTGCCGCTCTCATCCTTTACATCGAACAATAGAATCGTGTGCGGATTGGCCCAGACAAATTTCGTGATCGCGGCGTCCTTCATCACCACGATTTTATTCACGTAAGCCGCGGCGCCGTGATGCGCAAAGGCGGGAGCGCACGCGACTAAGACGAAAGCGAGCAAGCAGAACGGCAAAAGCCGCGTACGTTTCATTCGGCGCCTCACGGATCTTCGCGGATGAAATGAATTTTCCCGGAGAATATGCCAGATGCGGGGTAGTGTCAATCGCAGGGAGGTTTGGCGAGTGCGCGAGGCTGCGCCTTAAGTTGCGCAGCCTCTGCAGGATTATGCCTAGTGGTCGGCTTGCTCCATCGCCGCGGAGGACGTGTCGATCGAGTCTCCGTTCACCACGATCTCCACGCGGCGATTGCGCTGCCTGCCCTCGGGCGTGTCGTTCGTTGCCACCGGCTCGGTCTTCCCGAAACCTTCGGCTGTGATCGCGGAGTCGTTCAAGCCCTGGCCGATCAGGAATTCGCGCACTGAGCCGGCGCGCTGCTCGGAAAGCCTCTGGTTAAGCTCGTCGCCGCCGACGCTGTCCGTATGTCCCTCCACCTGCAGCGTCAATCCCGGATGTGCCAGCACGATGCCGGAAACCTTCGCCAGCTTTTCCCGCGCCCCCGGCTTCAACGTAACACTGCCGGTATCAAAGAGCACGTCGGACATGTTGACGATCAAGCCCCGCGCCGAATCATCCGTCTGCAGGATCGAATTCAGTTGCGCGCGAAGCTGCGCCCGCAGTCCGGCCTTTTCGGCCTCCGCCTTCGCAGCGGCCTGGCGTGCCTTCGTTGCTTCGGACTCCGCCGCCTGCTTCTGCACGAGCGCCGCTTGCTGCTCGACGATCGCGGCCTGGCGCGCGCGATCGGCCTCTTCCTTGGCTTTCGCCGCTGCTGCAGCGGCCTGCAGCGCTTCCTGCTTCATCCGCTCAGCTTCCGCTTTCGCGGCCTCGGCTTGCTGCCGCGCTTGTTCCGCCTGCACGCGTGCCTGCTCGGCCGCCTGCCGTCGATTCGCCTCGGCCTCGGCGTCAGCACGCGCCTTGGCCGCGCGTCCCTCGGCCGCCTGCCTTTCGGCGGCGGCTTGCGCCTGGGCGTCCAGTTCGGCTTTCGCCTTCACGGAGATGACGCGCGCCTCTTCCGCCGTCTGCACGGCATCGCGCGCTTCGGAGATCACCGTCTTCTTGTCGCGCTTCTGCCGGTAGGACTCCTCGGCCTCCTGAAGCTGCTGATTGGCCTTCGCGAAAACGGCGGTAGCGAACTGCGAGGCATTCGCATTTCCGGCGATGCGCAAGGCATTGCGCGCCTCGAAGAGCTCGACCGGAGTCTTGCGGTCGATTCCGAAGATCACATTGTCGATCCTGGTGTTCGAGGAGGAATAGACGCCGCGCCCGAGCAGGGAATAGGTCGCCTGGATGCCCTCGCTGCCCGCATACTCCGCGTTTTCCGCAACTACTTCATCGCCCGGCTGCGAAACGGCGAAATATGGTTCGGCCGTCACCACCATGGCGAACGTCTGCATGTCCGTGATCGCTTTCACCTGCGCGTTGCCGTTTTTGACCAACACTTCGCCCAGATTCACCGCTCGGCCTTGCGGCGATACCGCCCAGAGCACGTAGGTCAGATACTCGAAGCCGAATTTGGACGCTTCTTCCATGCCCTGAAAATTCGCCTCGATCTCGACGCGGCTGCCTTTGTTCTCAACCGTCGCTTCAGCAAGGATGCGGGGCATCAGGTCGGTGCCGCTGATTGACACGCGCACGGCGCCGCTCCCGCGGCGGTACGTAACCACCTTCGCCGTGCGGGACACGGCCGCGCTCGGGGCGCTTGCGGCTGCCTGGGTCGCGGTGGACTGCGCCGCAGCCTGCAGCGATCCGAAACCGACGATCGCAGTGAAAGCGAAGCAGGCAATCGATGCCTTTTTCCGTATCGAAACTCGGGCCTGGTTGGACAGGTGCATCGCGCTTGAGCGCATAATCTCTTCTCCTCAGTTCATCTTCCCGGGGTTCTCATTCAGGTTAGCAAGGAAGCAATGGCCTGATTCGCTGGGCTCCGCTTTTTTATGGAAGTGATTATCTGTACCGAGGTACAGGCGGGCAGATCGGACTCTTCGGCAGACGAAAGCGGGCCGAATACGCCAAAACGCCAATCTCGTTTCTGGTCTTACTTCTGGTATAGGGCTTCAAAACTCCATGCGCATTTGAAATGCGATCATTCGCGGCGTGCTGTCGCCGCCCAAACCGACGCCAAGCAGTCCCGTCGGCGGAGAAGTCGCGTACGAGATGGCGCCAAAACCGGCTTGCGTGGAGGGATTCCCGGGAATGCCGGCGATGACCGCGCTCGGAAGAGCGAAATTCGGATGGTTGAATACGTTGAAAAATTGCGCGTCGAACCGCAGCTTCACGCGTTCCGTCACCGGAAACCACTTCGTGAGGTAGAAGTCGCTCCAGAAGAACTGAGGGCCGCGCAAGGCGTTGCGGCCCAAATTTCCAAACTGGCAGGTTTGTGGGCTGCCTCCCCCATTGCAGGACCCTGCAGGCACGATCTGCCCGTTGGCGAGCTTCTGCTGGCTCGGATCGACGGTCGAGACAAATGCATCGGGATTGAGCCACTGAACGGTTCCCGGCTGAGTAACGAGGGGAATCGGATTGTGGTCGTAGAGCGGCACGCCCGGAACAACGCTCGCAAATTGTGGCCCGCTTCCATTCACAATGCCTTCGCCATTCGCTGAATAGGGTGTACTCAGAACCGAGAACGGCAGCCCGCTGTGCCAAAACACGGTTCCCGAAACCTGCCAGCCGTTCAGCGCGAAGCCGAGTGAACGGTTCTTGACCTTGATGGGCAGTTGGTAGACGTATTGCGCGGTTAGATTGTTGCGAATGTCGTAGTCGCAGGGACCGTAGTTGCGCGCCAGCTCACCGGGAAGGGGCGAGAGAATTCCCGCCGACGAAAATTGCAGGAATCCGCCATTCGAAACCTCGTCCATGCAGCGGCTCAGTGTGTAGTTGATCTGTCCCATCAGGCCGTGCCCAATGCGCTTGGTTGCCGTCAACTGCAGGCCGTCATAGTGGCTGGTCGCTCCAGTGGAGAATTGCGTCACGGCTCCAAATCGTGGATCGATTGCTCCATTCCTTTGCAGATCGTTCGGCTGGACGTAGGGAAACGGAGCAAAGCAGCCCGGGCAGACGGTTTGGTAGCCGTTCACTTGCGTCAAGTAAGGTTGGTTGATCGCCCGCGTGCCAACATATTGAGCCTTGAGGCTCGCAGCACTCCCCAATTCACGCTCCAAGCCGAAGCTCCACTCCATAAAGTACGGCGCATGAAGTTCTCCGCTCGGCACCGCTGTGATCGCTATCGGAGGAAGGCAAGTGGCGGGAGTCGACTGCGGCGATGCGCAGGAAAGCTGGCCCTGCGCGAATCCGGAACTGAACGTCTGATTCGCGGCAACGGCTGCGTCCACTGCGCTATTCGTGACCCCGGGTGCGATCGCGGCGCCGCCCGCGGTGCCGAGGATGCCGCCTTGAAATGTTTTCACATAAGGTGGGTTGACGCCGACGACGTCCGCGATACTTCCGGGCAGTAAGTCGCTGAAAATCCCGAAGCCGGCTCGCAGCACGGTTTTCGGCTCAAACTGCCACGCCACGGCGGTCCTCGGCTGGAGAATCGCCAGCGGCGTCGAGGAAAAAATGTGGCCGAGGCCGGTCTCGATCACGGCGTCGAGCGGCCGGTTCGGGTCATGCGAAATGGAATCGAAAGAGCCGCCGAGACGGCCAATTTGCCCGTGTGGATTCCGCGGATTCGAATTCAGAGTATCTCGAATTCCGAAAGTCCACGTCAGCGTCTTAGTCACCTTCCACGTATCCTGCACATAAAGATCCAGATTCAAGAAATTAAACGGCTCGTTTGCCGAACTGGGGAAAGTTGCGGTGGCCGTGTTGGCCATCCCAAAAGTATATTGTTCCAAATTGGCGTACGTGACGGTGGGCACGGAGCCTTCCCCGAAATCGTAGTCATTCAAGCGAAGAATCCGCATATTAGTGCCAAAGCGAAGCTCATGCGCGCCATGGTTCCAGGCCAGATTGTCGTTGATAAACAACCGGGAGGCGCGCCTGCCCTGAACCCACGTGTTGTCAAGTCCTCCGACCGTTGTAAAAGCGTTCGCTCCGGTGCCTTGCAGCACAATCGGGAATGCGGCAAGCGTCTTCTGAAAATCGCTCGGTGCGAACAAGCTGGCGTACCAGGAAAATGCCGGGTTGAAATAGTTCACTAGATTTTGCGAAAAGACGTGCGTATATCCAGCTGCAAAGGAATACAGGGGTTGAGGGGAGACCGAGTCGAATACCGCGTTGATCGGATCGGTATAAGCCGCTTGGACGCCGGTATCGGCCTGAAGGCGATACCAGCTGGTGTTCTTCTCATTGATGTTGTAATCGATGCGCAGGGTTTGAACTTGTTCATGATCGTCGCTCGAATGCGAGACGCTCTGGCTGTTGGCGCAGCCCTTTCCATCGGGTGGCGCGCCTGCTGCCTTGCTGCCGTCTTCATTTAGGGGACATCCAAGTATCGAGGTTGCCGCCCCGCCCACATTTCCATAGAGGGAGAACATTTTTCGATAGAACTGGACCACCTGTTGGGGCGCGGCGGGATACAACCGACTGGTAAGAGAGCCGGTCCCGCCGAACGCGAGGCTCTGAACGACGTAGTTCTGAAACGCAACGGTCGGGACGATGGTAGGTGTGACGATGGGAAGCGCGATGCGAACCCATTCGCTGTCGAAGAAGAAGAATAACTTGTCGTGAATGATCGGGCCGCCCACACTGCCACCGAAATGATTCACCACGGCTCCCGGCTTCTGTCTCCCCGGTACTGCGTTTGTAAAATAGTCCGCAGCGTTTAATATCGAGCCGTTCCACACTTCATACAAATTCCCGTGGAACTGGTTGGAGCCTGACTTCGTGACGTAGTTGACCTGCGACGCCCCGTACCGTCCCTGATCGACGGCGTAGGAGAGCGTATTCACCGTCACTTCCGAAATGGAATTGAGCCCGAGAACAAGATTGGTCGAAAGTCCGCTATTCAGATTCGTCAGCGGGTCATTCGTTTCCAATCCGTCCACGATGTAGCCGTTTGCCAGCGCGGGCAGGCCGTTGAACTCCACATTTCCATACCCGTTCGTGCCGCCGACGAAATCGTTGCCGCTTCCGGCCGTATTCACGAGCGCCCCGGTCGCGAATTGGAGAGGGTAGGTCAAATCGCCGCCCGGATTGGGAAGGCTCTCCAACGCGGGCGCGGCAAGGGTCGTCGACGTATTCGCGTTTTCTGGGTTGAGAATCACAGCCTCGTCGTTGACTTCCACGTGCTCCCGGGATTGCGCGATCTTCAGGACGAAATCGATGCTCTGCTTCTGACCCAAACTGGCAGTCACCGCGTCATTTTGCTGCGGCTCAAATCCCTGCGCTTCCACCCGGACACGGTATGTGCCCGGTTTCAGTTGCGTGAAGTTGAACCGGCCCACCTCGTCGGTGGCGGCGATTCGTTGTAGGCCCGTGTCGAGGTTGCGAATCGTGACGGCGGCGCCCGGTATGGCTCCGCCGCTTGCGTCCCGCACCTGCCCGGCAATCGCGCTCGTGGTTTCCCCTTGGGCCATGGCGTCCGCGGACGGCAGGCTCAGAATCAGGGCGGCGGAAACGATGAGACTGAGGACAATTTGCCTAGTGGAGATCGCGCGAGGCATGTGTGCAAACACCTGGGTTCTACTGGGTAGCGATTCAAACGTGCGTCCGGCCGGCGGTCGTGGCGCCGGTCCCAATTCATCGGCGCTAGCGACGTATATTAACTCAGATTAATGTAAAATATGAAGCATAGTTTATTACGACTTCCAGAGTTCTCTGTGGGTCTGGCAGCCGTTGTGGGCACGACACCGCAAGGGCGCTTACTTTCGTCAGCCTGGAGGCGAGGATTGGGCGGCAGAAAAATGAAAACCGCGACACCGGGACCGGTGTTAGAATGCGGGCCTGCCTGACACAAAAGGAGCCTTCACAATGTCGAGTGAGTTTCGGAAAGTCTTGCGGTTCGTGAAAATTTGCGTTGGATTCGGATTACTCGCACTGAGCATCGCCGCGGCGCCCGCTGCGCTCGCGCAATATCCTTCGCAGCCTCAAGTCAGCAAGGACGGGACGACCGTCATGCTCGAGGACTACGCGAATCCGCCGCTTTCCAACGCAACGCACGCCGGCGTTAACCCCGCCGGGATCGACTACAAGGCTCAGCTCGGGCGCATCACTTCGCTGCGCGCGGAGCCGGCCAATGCGCCGCTCGCCTCCAAGCGTATTTTCGTGAACGATCAGAGCGGCACGCTCTATATCCTCGATACGGCCACGAAGAAATTCACGCCGTACATCAAGTTCGCGGATGTCTTTCCGAAATTCGCGTCCGACCGCGGCAACGCCAGCGGAATCGTTTCGATCACGTTTGATCCGGGGTACGCAAAAAACGGAAAATTCTATACCGTGCACACGGAGAACCCGGAGCTGCCCGGTTCCAATACCCCTGTCAACACGCAACTCGCGAGCCTGAATCTCACGGGATACACGGCGACGGATCGCGTCAACCCCCCCGCGGGCCCCGTGCATCTCGAATCGATCCTCGTCGAGTGGACGGACACGAACGTCCGCAATGACACTTTCGAAGGAACCGCGCGCGAACTCCTGCGCGTCGGATATGACCGCAACCATCCGATGGACGACACGATCTTCGATCCGCTCGCCAAACCAGGCAGCAGCGACTACGGCAATCTTTACATCGGCGTGGGTGACGGCGCTCAGGGAGAAACGCCGGGGCCGTCGCACACGATCCCTCAGCAGCTCAACTCGCTCCTTGGAAAAATCCTGCGCATCACCCCGGACATCAATCTCCGCCCGAAAGATATGCTCAGCGCGAACGGCCGCTACCGCATTCCCTCGACCGGTCCCGACCCCAATCCATTTGTGAATGTGGCGGGCGCGAGCGGAGAGATTTTCGCGTACGGTTTGCGTCACCCGCACCGCTTCGATTGGGATCCGGAATCGAAGACGCTCCTCGTCATCGACATCGGCCTGCACTATTGGGAAGAGGTCGACCTCGTAGGCAAGGGAGCCAACTACGGGTATCCCGAACGCGAAGGCAACGAGCAACTCTTCATCGAAGACGCTGGAAAAACGGGCAGCCTGGAAAATCCGCCGATGCCGTTTCCGGCGCGCGATCTCTTGCACGTGGATGGTCTCGATGAGCCGGTCGCGCCCATCTATCCGGCCGCCGTTTACAGCCACTGGGAAGGCGATTCGATCGGCAGCGGCTTCGTCTATCGCGGCAAGCTGATGCCGCAGATGCGCGGCAAGTTCATCTTCAACGACATGACCACCGGCCGAATTTTCTACACCGACCTGAAGGAAATGACCGCCACGCACGGTGAGCGCAATCATCAGGCGACCATCCACGAGCTGCAGGTCATGTACAAGAGCCCCTACGACGCGTCGCAGCAAGCCGCCGTGAAGCGCCGCATGTTTGACATTGTCGCCGAGACCTATTCGCACAAGGGCGGAACGCCCGCCCAGGATCGCGTCCTGCCCGGCGCCGCCGCGGCTACCACCGGCTGGCGCGACCCGGACAAGAAGCAGCCCAAAGCCGACGCGGAGGGTGTCCCCTACGGCGGCGGACGCGCCGATGTGCGCATCGCCGTCGGCGGCGACGGCGAAATCTACGTCCTCAGCAAGTCCGATGGCATGATCCGCAAAATGACGTCGGTAGTCACGCCGCCTCCGGCCGGCAAATAACCGGCGGTGCCGCGAGTTGAATTTCACCCGAGGCGACCCGAGCATCAAGGTGCGGCTTCCAGTATTCGAGATTCAGGAGCATGCTGCGCCCAAGTTGGCCGGGGCATGAGCCTTACCGACTTTTACCCAAAGTTCATCTCTTGATGTGTACTCTACGTACGCCCGGACTATTCATTCAGTGACACGTAATCATTGTCTGATATCCTTCGGTGCTGAGCCACAGGGGTGCCCGTCCTGCCCATGGAAACCATTATCCAACTCGACCGTCTGTCAAAGGAATATGAACCGACGTCGAGCAAGGACTTTCGCGTCATTGCCGCCGATCGGCTCGACCTCCAAGTCTCCGCGGGCGAGATCTTTGGTTTGGTCGGACCGAACGGAGCCGGCAAGACGACAACGCTCAAAATGATCTGCGGCCTTTCCGTACCAACCGCCGGACGAGTTCTGGTGCATGGAGTGGACGTGGAGCGAGCGCCCGAGGAAGCCCAGAAGTACATGGGTTACCTCGCGGATTTCTTTTCGCTCTATGACGAACTGAAGGTTTGGGAATACCTCGATTATTTTGCCCATGCCTATAAGCTGGATCCGTCGGAGATTCCCGGCCGCGTCGCCGAAGTGATCGGGTGGGTTGGACTCGAGGGGAAGCGTGAAGCCGCGATTGGCGGGCTTTCGCGCGGCATGAAGCAGCGCCTCGGGATTGCTCGAGCCATTATTCACGACCCGCCATTGATTGTGCTGGATGAACCTGCCGCCGGCCTCGATCCCAAGGCGCGGGTCGAGCTAAAAGATCTTTTGCGCGAGTTGCATCGAAACGGCAAAACAATTTTCATCACTTCTCACATCCTCGCCGACCTTCAGGAAATTTGCACCTCGATCGCCATCATGGAGAAGGGACGATTGCTGCGCGTCGGACGTCTTGAGGACGTCATGGGGGAAGGGAAGTCGACCCGGCGTTTCCGCGTACGGATCGCCGAAGCGGGGTTCGATCTGGACGGCTGGCTCGCGAGCTTTCCTGGGGTGAGCAGTGTTGTGAAGGCCGGTCTCGCTGCACATTTTGACTTTGCCGGCGAAGATTCGGCGTTAGCCGGTCTGGTTCGGGGTCTGGTTGATGCGGGAGCGCCCATCTGCGGAGCGGAGGAGATTACGGAAACTTTGGAACAACTGTACTCGCGCCTCTCAAGCGGAGAGACGATGTGAACGTTTCAACATTCAATCCCGAAATCGTACGAAATACGCGGATTCACTTGCGGCCCGGTCGAATGCTGGTGGTCGTCGTGATTTGCGCGGTGATCTCCCTGTCCGCCGCCGCATATTATCTGACCCGGCCGCTGGGCATCCCTCCGTCGGGCGGGGATTGGCGAGATCTGCTGACTCTGATTTTGTCGCTTCAGATTGTGGCGATCTTGATCGGAGGCGGAATCTACTGCCTGCAGTCGGTGCATCGCGAAAAGGACCTGAATACATTTGACTATCAGCGAATCACGCGTCTGAGTCCCTTTGAGCTGGTCATCGGCAAGCTGTTCGGGGCCCCCGTGCAGATGTATTTTTCTTTCCTTTGCCTCATGCCTGTCGCAATCTGGGCCGCGTTCCGCGCGGGCGTTTCGTTATCCAGCTTCCTCGAGATTTATGTACTGATCGTCCTTGGATCGATCACTTACCACGCGCTCGCGCTACTTCTGTCGCTAGTTATGGAGAGAGGCACTTCGGCTGGCGGAATCGTCCTGTTCCTAATGATCGTAGGTCTATCTTCCATCGATTTCTCGATGGAAAACAGCCCCATCGGGGTTCACGCGCTCAGTCCGTTCTTTACCTACAGGTTATTCTTGTATCGCACGTCACCCGTAGATCTGCAGGACATGGTTTTTGGCGTCCAAGTTCCCCATTTCTGGGTTCTAATGGTTTTGTACGTGACCATCGCTGCCTGGTTTCTCCTCGCGGAAGTCAGAAATGTTAAACGCGATCCAGTGGCTTACGAGTTGTACTCGCCGGTGCAAGGATTCGCTTTCGTGCTCTACCTGAATCTACTCTTGGCCGGGTTCATGCGATGGTCGGTTCCGCAGTACCATTACGTGCCAGGTGGCACGTATTTTACCTATGGGCCAATCGAGCCCGCGGTGGCAGAGCTCACGTTCCTGCTCATCAGTGTGTTCTTTACGGGATTGTTCGGGCTTATACTTCTTCGCAACCGAGACCGCGTTCGGCGCCGGATCCGAGAACTTGGCAAGAGAGCTGCCGGATGGAGGGCGGCGATCTGGCCCGCGCCTTACCTCCTCGCGGCTTCTATCCTGGCGACTTTTGCGATTTTGTTCATGATTCAGGTGCGGCTACACCCTCAGTCTGAATGGGACTTCCG
>Ga0210403_10003403_pt1 | contig 14044 bp, 8 predicted proteins | sample IncBWC19MmetaG_FD_150863 | JGI IMG/M metagenome (GOLD analysis project Ga0210403, IMG submission 150863) | Forest soil microbial communities from Barre Woods Harvard Forest LTER site, Petersham, Massachusetts, United States - Inc-BW-C-19-M | ecosystem: Environmental > Terrestrial > Soil >... | reverse complement strand
ATCGCGGGTTTTGGCGGGCTCGGTGACGGTGGTCTCGCCCTCGGCATACAGTCCGGCGAGTAGCACGGCGGACTTCACCTGTGCGCTGGCCATAGGCATTTCGTAATGAATGGCTTTCAATTTGCCACCGTGGATTTCCAGCGGAGGAAAATTGTCGTCCTTGGCGCGAATGTCCGCACCCATCTGGCGCAGCGGAGTAACGACGCGCTTCATGGGGCGTTTTTGGAGCGAACTGTCCCCGGTAATTTTTGTGGTGAATTGCTGTCCGCTAAGAATGCCGGAGAGAAGCCGAATCGTGGTGCCGGAATTTTCGGCGTCGAGAGTGCGCCAACTGCTTTTTAAACCGCGCAAGCCGTGGCCGGTGATCTGAACGGTGGTGCCGTTCACCATGACCTCGGCGCCGAGCGATTTCATGCACCCGAGAGTGCTATGGCAGTCGCGGGCGGCGGCGAAATTGCGCAGTTCGCTGGCGCCATCGGCGAGAGCGGCGAGCATGGCGTAGCGGTGAGAGATGGATTTGTCGCCGGGAGGTTCGACACCGCCAGAAAGGGATTTAACGGCGTGGATGATTTCTTTCTTCACGATTGGGAGTCCTGGTGTCAGTTTAGCATGAGGGGAAATTGGGTTGGGTGGGGGTGGGGTAGGATGGTGCCCCACACGCCGCCTTTGCGTGTGTGATCTTCGCTTGTCCCTAAGGGCCCCGAAGCTTCAGAGGTTCTGCCAGAGCGTCCGCGTAACGGGATGTAACGTGGGGATTGGACGTCTATACAGATAGGGGCTGTACCGCGGGACAGTTTGTTTCGGGAACTTTTGGGGAAGACGAGCGAAAGATAAATAGAGGAGATTGCGTATCATCAAATAGAGACGCAGGCCAGTGGGTGAGGAGCAGAAATGTCATCGCGGAGCACGTTGATCCATTTAGTAACCCGAGCCGGAATCGCTTTGGGAGCACTTTTCGTGGTTGGCGTGTTGCTGGCCGCGATACCGAATCATCGGCCACCAGTTGTGGTGACCACTGCGGTGAATGCCGAGCAGGAACCGCAGGAGCCAGCGGCGGGCGCGGATCATACGAACATGCCGGGCATGAATATGCAAGCCGGGCAAGCCAACGAGCAGGCAGCCATGGAAGATATGGCCAATATGCACCACGGCGATACGGCACATATGCATATGACGTCGGCGAAGCCGCTGTCGGCCAATGATCACCAGCGCGCGGATGAAATCGTGAAGGAGTTGCGGGTGGGGATCGAGAAATACAAGGACTACCACGTAGCACTGAACGAAGGCTTCCAGATTTTCCATCCGGAAATTCCACAATCGGAGTATCACTTCACGAATTACAGCAATGGATTTGAGGCGGCGTTCACGTTTGATGCCGCGAAGCCCACTTCCCTTCTCTACAAAAAGACCGCGACGGGCTATGAACTGGTTGGAGCGATGTACACGATGCCGAAGCGCGCTACGGAAGAACAGTTGAACGAGCGCGTGCCGTTGAGCATTGCGACCTGGCACCTGCATACAAATTTGTGCATGCCGCCGAAGGACGCTCGTCGTAGCGCGGATTTCACGAAATTCGGATTGCACGGATCGCTTGCTACGCAGCAAGCATGCGACGCCGCAGGCGGAAAGTTCTACCCGGTGATTTTCGGGTGGATGGTGCACGTGTATCCGTATGAGGATTCCACACAAAAGATATTCGCGATGCACCACCACGACTAGACACCGATTTTCCTACAGAAGCTTGTTCCCGAGATGTTGAAGACAGATTTCTCGGGGGCTGAAGCCCAACAACAGCGAAGCTCTCGTGGTCGGAGCTAAAGAGTCGCTGACGGAAAACCGCACGTAGTGCCCGGCGAAAATTTACGAGTACAACTGGAGTTCGTCTGTGCTGACGTAGGGGGCTCGCGGGGCTGAGCTTCCCTATTGATCCTTGAGCTTGAGGCGGTGCTTGTTTTCTTCGAGGAAATCACGGAGGTCTTTGCCCATGTCGAGCAGGCGGACCCACTGTTCGTAGTAGAGCGTGACGGGGAAACGGCCGAGTCCGTAGACACTGACGCCGCCCTTTTCCCCAACGCGGAATTCCAGAGTGCCTTTTTTCCGGCCTTCGACTTTTTTCTCGAGTTCGGCGATCTTGGCAATCAATTCTTCTTTTGTGGGTTCGGACATGGGATCTCCTGTTTACAACATCGTCGCATAGATGCTGGGGTCTCGCCAATGGATTGACGGCGGACGGCTGCGAACGGCCCTACAAGAAGTGCCCTCACGCCTGAATGCGGACGATTAACCACAGAGGACACAGAGGAACCCAAGCAAAGAAAAGAAGGACGGAAAGGCTGGATCGTAAAGGAACCCTTCGGAGAACAGGCTAAACCAGCAAGTTCACGGGTGGTGGATTTTGTGACGGAGAAAGCGGCCGCCTCGGAAGCCGTCCCTGCAGAGGCAAACCCAAGAAAAAAGCAACCCCAAGAAAGGCTTCACCCCTGAAGGGGTGAGCTACGGAAGTTGGTGGCTGTGTGTGAAGACACAACCTGGGTGGGGACCAGGACGTCTAAGACTTCGCTACTAGGCGGGCCACTCCAGTTGTTGGATTGCGGAGGGTCCGGGGTACCGAGTATCATCAGCGTTCCATTTGGGGGTCCAACATTTCGGCTATGGGTCGCTTCTTTCAGCGGTTTTCGCTTCTCGTACTTCTCCTTTCCTTGGTATGCAGCTTGGCTGTACGGTCGTCCGCCCAGGATTCCCATGAAACACTACCCCTTTCGCAGGTACGGCCAGGAATGCAGGGGTATGCGTATACGATTTTTGCGGGCGACCAGGTGGAAAAGTTCGACCTGGAAGTGATTGGGGTCCTGCCAAACTTCATGGGACCGAAACAAGCCATCATCCTGGTTGAGTTGAAAGGCCCGAAGGTGGAGCACACCGGGGTGGTGGCGGGAATGAGTGGCAGTCCGGTGTATCTGGAGGGAAAGCTGGCGGGAGCCTTGTCGCTCAAGTTGGGAATCTTCACCAAAGAGGCTATCGCGGGAGTGACGCCGATTGAGGATGTGATGAGGCCGCCGATGGAAGGCACGACAGCGGCACGCGGCGCAGTGCAAGGCTACACGCTCCCGAATGATGCGCTGGCGCGGAACGCATTGCCTGGGGGGGCGGCACTTCAGCCGATTGAAACGCCGTTGGTGTTTTCGGGATTTCAGCCCGCTTCGTTGCAGCAGTTTGGGCGAGAGCTGCAAAGCTACGGCTTTGTGGCAGCGCAAGGAGGCACGACGGCGGCGCGCCCGGACGACGGCAAACTGGTTGCCGGAGACATGGCGGGAATGGTGCTGGTGCAGGGAGATGCGTCGATTAATTCCGCGTGCACGGTGACGGCAGTGCGCGGCGACAACGTGTTTCTGTGCGGGCATCCCTTCCTGAGCCTGGGGAACGTGCAGATACCGATGGCGAGGAGCCGCGTGGTGACGACGCTGTCGTCAAGCTTGGCGTCGACCAAAATCGTGAATGTGGGCGGGTCGATCGGGACGATTACCGGGGATCACATCACGGCGGTGACGGGAAAACTGGGAGCGGCGCCGGCAATGGTACCGCTGGATTTGACGTTTGTGAATGGCAACGGAGAGAGAAAGCTGCATTTTGAGATGGTGAACCATCCGAAGCTGACGCCATTGCTGGTGGGGCTGACAACATTTAATGGCATCAGCCAGAACCCGCTCTATGGGGAAGGAACGACACTGCACCTGACGGGCGAAATTCGGCTGAAGGGGCATGCTCCGGTGCAGATTGAGAATACGATTGCACCGAACGACACGCTGACACCGGACACTATGCCGATTGCGATCCTGGTGCAAAACGTGTTTGGGCGACTGTTCAACAATAGCTTTGAGGTGCCGGAAATCGAGCACATCACGCTGCGCTTGGAAAGCCAGGTGGGGCGGAATTCCTACAACATTGAGAGCGCGTGGCTGGAAAAAGGCGACGCGTCGCCGGGCGAGAATTTGCGTGTGCGCGTTCTTTTGCGGCCATACCGCGGTGAATCGCGAGTTGAAGAGACCACCGTGCACGTGCCGGATCAGATTGCGCGAGGAACGACGCTGCGAATTTTGGTGAGCGATGCGGATTGGATGAACCGAGCGTCGCGCGGATTCAGTTTTCAAGGCATACCCGGGACGGGTGGCGGCCCGGAAGGACTGGATCAACTGATCGCGCTGTTGAATCGCGAGAGGCGGAACGACCGATTGTATGTAGGTGTATTTGTGCCTGCGCCGACGCTGGTGTGGGACGACAAGGAAATGCCCAACGTGCCGTTGTCGCAGATCAATGCGATCGACGGACGCCCGGCGCCGGGGACCGTGCAAGTGTTGCGGGAATCGCTGGCGAGTGAGGCGTCGGTGATGTTGGGCGGGCCGGTGGGCGGCCTAATCTCGTTGAATTTACAAATCCGGTGACCATAGCTATGTCGAAACTAGTACGGCGCATTCTATTCGTATCGCTCAGTATCTGTTTGGCAGCTTCGGTTGCGTTTGCCGAGCACACGCGACGTTGGCGGCAATCGAGCTACGAAGAGTTTCTGAAGGGAAACGCCAAAGGTGTGGCGGTGCGCAGCGACGGTCACCTGGAACTGGCGCCGAAATTCACGCTGATTGCGGATGCGGACGCGTCTTATTTGTGGTCGCTGCGGACGGACGCGACGGGAGTTTTGTATGCGGCAGGAGGCTCGCCGGCAAAGGTGTTCCGGTTCGAGGGCTCGGGGAAGCCGAAAACGGCATTTGAATCCACCGACCTGCTGGCGCAAGCGATCGCGTTCGATGCGAAAGGCGCGTTGTACGTGGCGACATCGCCAGACGGAAAAGTGTACCGGGTATCCGCGACGGGAGAGAAAACCGTTTTCTTTGAGGCGCGGACGAAATACATCTGGGATCTTGCATTTGCGCCGGATGGCACGCTATACGTGGCGACGGGAGACAAAGGGCAGATTTTTGCAGTGGCGCCTGATGGAAAAGGCGGGTTGTTCTACGCGAGCGATGAAGCACACATCAAGACGCTGGCGTTCGATGCCAAAGGAAATTTGCTGGCAGGAACGGAGCCGAACGGACGAGTACTGCGCGTGACGCGTAACGCGGAAAAGAATGCCAAAGGAAAATCGGCGGACGAGGCCGGGGCGGATGGATTCGTAGTTTACGAAACGGCAAAGCGGGAAGTGACTTCGCTGACGGTTGCGCAGGACGGAACGATTTATGTTGCAGCTATCGGAGAAAAGACGCGCACGGCGGGGAATGCTCCATCAGCGGTGATCACGACTTCGCAAGGCACCACTACGATCACGAATGTGAGTCCGTCGACGCAGATGCAGGGCACGCCGTTCGTGGCGTTTCCACAGGCGATTTCGAGCAGCATTTACCGGATCTCGACGGAGGGAGTGCCGGAAGAAATCTGGAGTTCGCGCGACGATGTGGTGTACGCGCTGGGACTGAACGCCGACGGGCGGCTACTGGCGGGAACGGGAAACACGGGTTCACTGCTAGTGATTGATGGCCATGGCGTGTATGCGCAACTGGCAAAATCGGGTTCGGCGCAGATCACCGGCATTTCCAAAGGCGCGAACGGAAAGGTATTTTTGTGCACCGCCAATCCAGGAAAAGTGTTTTCGCTGGGGCCAGAGTATGAGGCGGAAGGAACGTTTGAGTCGCAATCGTTCGATGCGAAGTTGTTCTCACAGGGGGGGCGCATTGAATGGTGGGGGCCGCCGGGGGTAAGCGCGCAGAGCAAGGGAACGTCGAAGGAGCCGCGGCTGGAGTTTTATGTTCGCAGCGGAAACACAGAAGATCCGGGAAAGGAATGGTCAAAGTGGTTTGGACCGTACACGACGACAGCTTCGCAGGTGGAAGCGCCGTCGGCGCGATTTTTCCAGTGGAAGGCCGTGATTCACGACGGGCGGCCCGGAGATGGGATCGACTGGGTCAGCGTGGCGTATTTGCCGAGGAATGTCGCGCCAGTGATCGATGGCATTGCCATGCAAGACGCAGGAGTACGCGCGCAGGCGCCGCAGGTAATTGGCGGTCAACCAGGAAACGTGGCGTTGAAACAGCCGCAAGCGCCGACGCCGAGCGGAGTGGTGATCACGACAGGTCCCTCGGCGAAATTTGAATCGCAGCCGCAAGGGACGCAACAAAGAGGCTACCAGACGGTTCTGTGGACGGCCCACGACGACAACGACGATGAATTGCGCTATTCGGTGTATTTCCGCGGGGAGAACGCCAGCGAGTGGCTGCTGCTGAAAGACAACCTGGACCAGAAATTTTATTCGTGGGACACGACGACGATGCCGGACGGGGCGTATTACTTGAAGATTGTGGCGAGCGACGCGTCATCGAATCCCCCGGCAGTGGCATTGAAGGCGGCGCGTGAGAGCGAACGGTTTGAAGTGGACAATACGCCACCGGCGATTGAACACCTGGAGGCGGCAGCCGCGACGACACGGAACGGAACGCTACCTGCTGTGCAGTCGGTACTTGTGAAGTTCTCGGCGACGGATCCTTCGAGCAGCATCGAAAAAACACAATACAGTGTAGACGGCGGCGAGTGGATTTTGCTCGCGCCGACACATGGCATCAGCGACAGCCGAACGGAAGCGTATGAGTTTACCGTGCCAGGATTGGCGGCGGGTGAGCACACCATTGCGGTGCGCGCTTACGACCGGTTTGAGAATGTGGGCGCGGGGAAAACTACGATTCAGGTTGCGGGGAAGTAGGCGCCCGCGTACCGAGCGCATGCCCATCAGGCTGAAATTTTACTGCTTTGTCAGTTGAGATCCTGAGAACCGCACACACCGCGATCCTTAGGATGACAAATTGTTTTTGTATCAGATGAAAAGCAGAATGACGCGTTCCATCCAGGTGGGCCAGCGGACCCGCCCGGTTCTCAATCACAAAAGGAATCAGGGTTTTAGTTTGGCGGAGGTTGGGGGCGGCTTGACCAGGTCCGGGCGCGGAGGCTTGGGCTTTTCTTGCTCGATGAAACTTTCGATTTCGGCGCCGAAACCCATGCGCCCATCGCTGAAGGCATCGGGCTTGGCATGCACGACGCGCGCTTTGCAGTGCGTGTCCTCTGGCTGGCCACCGGTGACTTCGATGGGCATGCGCAGTGTAGCCTCAATCGGCATGCCCACCTGAAGGGGCGCCGAAGTTACAAAGAAAAATCCGCCGCGAGAAAGATTTACGGCCTCGGTGAAATGCTCGCTTTTGTCGGAAGCCAAACCAATGGGACGAAAACGCAGAGGCACACGGAGACGGAAGCGTTCAAGATGTCGGCGTTCAGGAGGCATGTCACTCCACACGGCGCGGGAGGGGACTGGGCTTCGCGGCCGGGTCATTGTTAAGAATCCCTAGCCTAACAGACGAAGAGACGTGCTCCAAGACCTGTTGTTTCGGCGAAAAGAAGAACTTTCGCACTGGTAGTACCAGTTGAACTAGACTGTGATTATGGTCACAGTGAACGCAAATCCGGAAGAACGCGCCACTCCCATCGATTGGGAGACGATCAGCGAGGCGCACGAACGCATCCGCGACCGGATCCACCGTACAACCGTGCTGACGAGCACGACGTTTAACGCCATGAGCGGGGCCGAGCTGTTCTTCAAGTGCGAAAATTTCCAGAAAACCGGCTCATTCAAGATTCGCGGCGCGTCGAATGCCATTCTTTCGCTGAGCCAGGAAGAGGCCGCCCGAGGAGTCGTGACGCAATCGAGCGGAAATCACGCGGCGGCCGTGGCTTGCGCGGCGGCGTGGAGAAAAATTCCCGCATGGATCGTGATGCCGAAGAATGCGCCGGAGGTAAAGCGGCGTGCGGTGGAATGGTACGGCGGAAAGATTACGTGTTGCGAGCCGACGGTTTCCTCGAGAGCGGAAACTGCCGCGCGATTGCAGGCGGAGACGGGCGCGGTGATGGTGCATCCATACGACGACGACCGGATTATTGCGGGCCAGGCTACGACGGCCAAGGAATTGTTGGAAGAGGTGCCGGACCTGGACGCGATACTGACGCCGGTGAGTGGCGGAGGATTGTTGAGCGGAACGTGCCTAGGAGCAAAAGGAAAGCGCGCGGGAATTCGCGTGTTTGGTTGCGAGCCCGAGCGCGCGGATGACGCGTACCGTTCGCTGCGAACGGGAGTGCTGCAGGAGATAGAGTCGAGCGACACGATTGCCGACGGGCTAAGAGCGTCGCTGGCGCCGAGGACGTTTGCGATCCTACAGACGCATGTGGCCGGAGTGCTGCTGGTGAGCGAGGAAGAAATCGTGGCAACGATGAGGCTGGTGGCGGAGCGCATGAAGATTGTGATTGAGCCGTCGAGCGCGGTGGCGCTGGCTCCACTGTTGCGAGCAGGAGGAGTGGACGGAATGGGGCTGGGAAAGAGGGCGGACGGCGGTGCGGTGAAGATTGGAGTGATTTTTTCGGGTGGAAACGTTGCGTTGGGAGGATGAACGCCTGACATACGGGTTGAAGGAGATGACTACTCTCAATGGGCGAGCGAAACTAATCGTGTTCCAGCGGGTTATACCTGCACGCTAAGCGGTAGTCCGTGCGGTGTGCAGTGGAGATGGAAACGGCGACAACAACCGACAATATGACAATATAAGGGAAACCCGTTACCTGCTTCAGAGCATCTGTACTAGTGCCAGGACCGCGCCTACGACATGGGGGCCGGAGACCCGCGAATCCTGCCCGAAGAACGCTGAAAAATCTAGAAAGTGCGCGGAGACACAACCAAAATGAGAACTGGGATGAGACTCTGGTGGACGATTTTGTGCGCGGTGGCGTGCGCGTCTGCGGGGCAGACATCGTGGGCACAAAAGGCGCCTGTGGCGTCGCGCGTGGTGGAACAAATAGACGAGACACGGACAGTGCACATTCAAGGGAACGTGCATCCGCTGGCACGCGCGGAGTTTGACCGCGGGGCGGTGGCGGAATCGCAGCCGATGATGCGGATGTTGCTGCTGCTGCAGAGAAGCGCGGAGCAGGAGACAGCGCTGCGGCAACTGCTGGATGCGCAGCAAACCAAAAGCTCGGGCAGTTATCACGCGTGGCTGACGCCGGCGCAGTTTGGGCAACAGTTCGGGCCGTCGGATGCGGACTTGCAGACGGTGACAGACTGGCTGACGAAGCAGGGCTTTCAGGTAGCGAAAGTGTCGGCGGGACGAACAACCGTGGAGTTCAGCGGAACAGCGGCGCAGGTGCAGAACGCGTTTCAGACGCAGATTCACCGTTTCATAGTGAATGGCAAGGAACACATCGCCAATGTCAGCGACCCGGCGATCCCGGCAGCATTGGCGCCGGTGGTCGGAGGGGTGGTGGCGCTGAATAATTTTCCGAAGCATTCGATGCTGCATCGCGTGGGGAGTTTTCAGCGGGATCTGGCGACTGGGCAAGTGAAACCGCTGTTCACGTATACGGATTCGAACGGCACGTTTTACGGCGTCGGCCCGGCGGACTTCGCCACGATTTACAGCATCCCGGCGGGTGCGGATGGCACCGGGCAAAGCATCGCCGTCGTGGGGCAATCGAACATCAATACTCAGGACGTGTGCGACTTCCGGAACATGTTCGGGATTACAACCGATTGCACGGCACTCGTAGCGCCGAACACCGGCCTTTTGCAGGTGATTGTGAACGGGCCGGATCCGGGAATACTTTCGTCAACGGGAGACGAAGGGGAATCAGATCTGGACGTGGAATGGGCGGGAGCGGTGGCGCCGGCGGCGCAGATTTTGTTTGTGGTGTCGCAGTCCACGATGTCAAATCCTGCGCAGGTTAGCCAGGGAGTGGATCTTTCGGCGCTCCACATCGTCGATAACAACCTGGCGCCGGTGATGAGTAACAGCTATGGGAACTGCGAAGCCGCGCTGGGATCTACAGGTAACAGTTTCTATAACGCGCTGTGGCAGCAAGCAACCGCGGAGGGGATTACCGTGGTGATCGCCGCGGGTGACAATGGCTCCGCGGGATGCGATCCCAATACCACAGTGAATCCGAACGCGGCGTCGCAAGGGCTTGCGGTGAGCGGGTTCGCGTCGACGCCGTACAGCGTGGCAGTGGGCGGAACGGAATTCAACCAGTCAACGAATGCTTCGAACTATTGGAACTCGACGAATGTAGCAAACACGCAACTTTCGGCTAAGGGCTACATCTCCGAAGTGCCTTGGGACGATTCCGCGTGCGCTACGAATTTTCCGACGGCGTGCACTTCGGTGGATTCAGGGGGCGCAGATATCAGCGCGGGCAGCGGCGGTGCGAGTAATTGCGCCACGTTTGATAGCAAGGGTAACTGCTCGGCCGGATACCCGAAACCAGCGTATCAAACGGGTGTGACTCCGGCGGACAGCGTGCGTGACATTCCAGACATCTCTTTGTTCGCGAGCAACGGTTTCAACAACAGTTTCTATATCGTGTGCCAATCGGATGCGAATCCCAACGATGCGCCTTGTGACTTATCGACGAGCGCCACTTCCGGGACGCACAATTTCCAGGGAGTTGGAGGGACATCGGGCGGTACGCCGTCATTCGCGGCGATTATTGCGCTGGTGAATCAGAAGACAGGGCAACGGCAGGGAAACGCGAACTACATCCTGTACGCGCTGGGCAAAAATGAAGACTATACAAAGTGCAATTCCAGCAGTTTCACAAACCCAGGGACTCCTGCGCCCGCGACCTGCGTGTTCTATGACATCACCACCGGGAATAACGCGGTGGCGTGCGTGGCAGGTAGTCCGAACTGCAGCAACACCGGGAGTTCCGGATTTGGAGTGACGGTTTCTGGTGTAAGTGCGGATCACGGCAATCCGGCGTTCCAGGCGGTGCCAGGCTATGACCTGGCGACGGGACTGGGGTCGATCAACGTTGCGAACCTGCTGAATTTGTGGGGATCGATCTCACGCACGGCAACGACGACTACGTTGTCGAACCCGAACGGTGGTACGCCCTCTGGGACGACGTTCACGGCGAAGGTGACGGTTACGCCGGCACCGTTAGGCACAGAGGCCGTTGCGTTAAACGCACTCGATGGCAACGGTGCGATCCTCGCGTCAATAGGCGCTTCGCCAAACGGTACGGTGTTTACTCTCTCTGGCGGCACGGCCAACATCAGCACGAATTTGTTGCCGCCGGGAACAGCATCGGTGGTGGCGACGTACGGAGGCGATGTCTTGTTGGGAGCGAGCACATCGGCGCCCGCGGCGGTTGCTGTAACTGGAGCGAATCAAACCAGCAAGACAACCATGAGCTTCGTTACGTTTGATGCAAACAACAATCCGATTCTTAGCACAGCGGCGCAAAGCATAACGTACGGATCACCCTATATCCTGCAAGTTGCTGTCGCGCCATCGAGCGGCGCAAATAGCGGAAAGCAATGCTGGTCGGCTAGCCCGGTAACGGCATTTCCCTGCCCAACCGGTACCGTAACGGTCACGGATAACGGAAGCGCGCTGAACGACTGGCCAAACGCGGGGACGCCGAACGCAACGAATACGCCCAAGCTGAACAACCAGGGAATTGCGGAAGATCAGCCGGTGCAATTGCCGGTGGGAAGTCACAGCATCGTGGCCACGTACGCGGGTGATCCAAACTATCAGACGAGCACCAGCAATACGCTGGCGGTGACAGTGGCGAAAGCATCGACGACGACCACTGTGGCGAGCAGCATAGGAACGATCACCTCGGGTGCGACAGTGACGCTCACGGCGCTGATCACTACTCCGAGCAACGGGGCCGGGCCGACGGGCAACGTGACCTTCAGCAACGGCACAACGAGCCTGGGAACTGGCGCGTGCACGGCCACAAGCGGAACGAACAACCCCAACGGAACGAATGGCACGACGGCGGGCACGGCATTTTGTACGGCCACGCTGCAGGTGGCGATTTCGGCGTTGAATCCCGTGCCGCAGAGCCGTCCGCGGCCGCCTGTGGCGCCGATTGTGTTGCTGGCCATGAGCATCGTGGCGTATCTGGCGTTGCTGCGACGGATGCCTCGCGGCAGGAAGCGCGCATATGCCTATGGGGGCTTGGTGGTCGTGGCCCTGATCGCCGTGGCGATCGCGGGCTGCGGCGGAGGGGGAGGAGGAGGCGGCGGAGGCGGCAAGACCATAACCATCAACGCGAGTTATCCGGGAGACGCAAACTACAACCCGTCCACGGGATCGACGAACATCGTGGTGCAGTAAGAAGGCGAACAATTCACGCAGTGGAGCAAAGGGCGCTTCAAGAAATTGAAGCGCCCTTTTTGTTTGTAGATAGGTGGCGCTCCGTTTTTTGGGCCGAAGCAGCTGAGCGTTTTGCTCTCGCACCGTGCCTGGAGATCCCTCGCGGCGTAAACGACGCACCGCTCAGAATGACATTGCTTCTATTAATCGCCGAGGGATTGGCATAGAACTTATATTACTCTAGTGGGATGGACAAGAACAAAACGGGATGTTAGGCTCGCGGGTAAGTTGCATCGGGGTTACGGGTCGGAATCAAATATCGCTCCTCAGGACACGGCATGGGCCAACCATTTGGTTTTGCGTGCAAGTTTGTCCGTTGGTGTGTTGCTCTTTTCCTAATTGGCGGTTCGGCGGCAAGCGGACAGGTGCGCCCGAGAGTGGTGCAAGCGGTCAGGAACGACCAGCGAATCACACTGAAGGGCAACGTGCATCCGTTGGCCCGCGCGGAGTTTGACCTCGGTGCGGTGGTTGAATCACAGCCCATAACGCGAATGTTGCTGCTGCTGAAGCGCGGCGACGAACAGGAAGCCGCGCTGCGGCAATATCTGGATTCGCAGCAAGATAAAAGCTCGCCGAATTATCACGCGTGGCTGACACCAGAGGAATTTGGCGCGAACTACGGTCCGGCCGATGCCGATGTGCAAGCGGTGACGGACTGGTTGACCAACCAGGGATTGACGGTAGAAAAGGTATACAGCAGCAAGGCGGTGATCGAATTTTCGGGCACGGCGGGAGCAGTGCAGAGCGCATTTGGCACGGCGGTCCGTAACTTCGAAATTGGCGGAAAAACCTATCAGGCGAACGCAAGCGATCCGCAGATTCCGGCAGCGTTGGCGCCGGTGATTGCGGGCATTGTGTCGCTGAACAATTTTCCGCGGCAGTCGCAGGTGCGCATCGTAGGGCAGGCGCGAAAAGTCGCTGGTAAACCGGGGCTGGAGCCTCTGCTGACATTTCCCTTCCCTGGAGGTAACGGGAGTTTTTACGGGATGGGGCCAGGAGACTTTGCGACCATCTACAACACCGCGCCGCTTTTGAGTGGAAACCCCAAGATCGATGGGACTGGGCAGACGATCGCGATTGTGGGCGAGACGAACATTAATGTGAAGGACGTGCGAGATTTCCGGACAATGTTCGGATTGCCGGCGAACTTCGATGCCACGAATGTGATTTTGAATGGTGAAGATCCCGGGATTACGTCGCAAGAAGAAGAGGGTGAAGCGGACCTGGACGTGGAGTGGTCCGGAGCAGTAGCGCCCGGCGCGACAGTCAAATTCGTGGTATCGGCGTCTACACCGGCTTCGGCGGGGATAGATTTGTCGGCGCTGTACATCGTGGAACACAACCTGGCCGGTACGATGAGCGAAAGCTACGGGGGTTGTGAGTCCGGCTTGGGCAGCGCGGGCAGCGCTTTCTACAATTCCTTGTGGCAGCAGGCGGCGGCGCAGGGCATTACGGTGATGGTATCGTCGGGGGACAACGGATCTGCCGGCTGCGATGACTTTAATAGTGCGACTGCGGCGTCTCAAGGTCTCGCGGTGAATGGACTGGCGTCGACTCCCTACAATATTGCGGTGGGCGGAACCGACTTTGACCAGGTGAACAAGTGGAGCAGCTTCTGGGGCGCAACCAATAGCCCGACCGGAACGTCGGCGCTCAGTTACATACCGGAAATCCCTTGGAACCAGAGCTGCGCACAGATTGGGTTGAGCGGCTGCGGCGCGAATGCACCCGGCGGATCGCTGAACATAGTTGCGGGCGGCGGAGGGCCAAGCAGCACATACGGCAAGCCGGCATGGCAAATG